>Ga0207421_10005507_pt1 | contig 14156 bp, 15 predicted proteins | sample SodLakKL_010_SED_4_FD_187542 | JGI IMG/M metagenome (GOLD analysis project Ga0207421, IMG submission 187542) | Alkaline sediment microbial communities from Lake Tanatar, Kulunda Steppe, Russia - 8KL_010_SED (SPAdes) (version 2) | ecosystem: Environmental > Aquatic > Non-marine Saline and...
AAACAAATGCTGTGGTAAAGGTAAAAATATATATTGAAAATTCTGTTTTCATAAAATAATAGAACTAAAGTTTTTATATATCTCAATTTACCAAAAAAAAATACAGCTTGGCAAATAATAAACGATATAAAATTTTGTTTCATATACAGCTGTGTACTTTGTCTTGGGAAAGGAAATTTTGTATAATTAGGAAGAAATGGAGAGGTGGCTGAGTGGTCGAAAGCAGCGCATTGCTAACGCGCCGTACGGAAAATATCCGTACCGCAGGTTCGAATCCTGTCCTCTCCGCCATTTTTTTCTTTTTATTAATTTTTAATCTTTTCTTTTTTTAATGCCTCAACAATGTAAAAAATGTAACCACCTATGTAAAATACCAGAAGGAGGAGTTGGGATATGTGGGGTAAGGAAAAATGAAGAAGGGAAAATCAGGTTGATAGTAGATGAAACTCCGGTTGCAATAAATGTGGACCCCATCGAGAAAAAACCAATCTTTAATTACTTACCAGGGACCAAAACCTTTTCTTTAGGAACAGTAGGATGTAATTTTAGATGCTCAAATTGTCAAAATTATGACATATCTCAAATTTTTGGTTTAAAAGGAAAAATTAAAGAATATGAAAACCAAAATTTAGGAGAAAAAATAACTCCAGAAGAAGCGGTAGGAATAGCTGAAAAAAAAGGCTGCAAATCAATCTCATACACATACAACGAACCAACCATATGGGTAGAACATGCATTAAAAACAATGAGAAAGGCACAAGAAAAGGATTTAAGGAACATCTGGGTGTCAAACGGATACATGACAGAAAAAACACTAGAAGAAATACTCCCCTACTTGGATGCAATAAACGTAGACCTTAAATCTTTTTCAGAAGATTTTTATGAAAAAAACTGTGGAGCAAAATTATCTCCGATATTAGAAAACCTCAAGAAAATGAAAAAAGAAGGAGTACATTTGGAAATAACTACATTGATAATACCAACACTAAGTGATGATGAAAAAATGCTTGAAGAACTAGCAAGTTTTTTAAAAGACGAAATAGGAGAAGAAACACCATGGCACATATCGGCATTTACAGGGAGTATATCTTGGAAACTCCAGAATATACCGGATACAAACATAGAAAAGCTTGAAGAAGTTTATGATATAGGGAAGAAGGTTGGGTTGAAGTACATATATACAGGAAATATACCGGGGAGTGGATTAGAAAACACCTATTGTCCTGAATGTGGTGAAATGGTCATTTCAAGAGCTGGATATTACATACAGAATTACTTAGAAAAAAACAACTGCTATAATTGCAAAAAGCAAATAATTTAAAAAATAAAAGAATATGATAACCATAGCTGCAATAATGCCACATGCACCAATACTCCTACCAGATGTAGGATCTGGAGAGGATCACTCTAAACTAAGAAATACCCTTGAAGCTATAGAAGCTATGAAAAAGAGATTTGAAGAGGTAGATTTTGACGAGATAATTATAACGTCGCCACATGAAGATTGGGGATTTAACGTACCCCTGCATTTGTTGGTTAAAAGCTTTGAAGGAAAGATACATCCCTACCTTGTGGGACCAAAACAACCAAAGGATTATTTTAAATTGGGAACAGAGAATGCAAAAAGTTTTAAAAAAGATACAAAATACGCAATAATCTCCTCAGGAGATTTATCACATGCACTAAAAGAAGAAGGCCCATACAAATATCATCCTGATGGAGTAAATTTTGATCAAGAATTTGTAAAGCTTTTAGAAGAAAAAAACGTTGATGAAATACTAACCCTTAATGAAGAATACCCAGAAGCTGCAGAATGTGGACTAAGATCATTTGCACTTACATTTGGACTCCTAGAAGGGCTTGGAGAAGAAATGAACCCAGAAATACTTTCATACGAAGGTCCCTTTGGAGTCGGCTATTTAGTTGCTCAACTAGTTTAATATGGAAGAAAAAGAGAAGAAATTATTAAAAAAAATAGCCAGAAAAAGTATAGAAGCTGGATTAGAAGGTAAAGAAATGCTATTAGATTCTGAAGAAATTCCTGCTTCTTTAAAAGAAAATAGAGGAACCTTTGTAACCCTAAAAATTGATAATCAGCTGAGAGGTTGTATTGGGCATATAGAGGCTGTGCAGGAGTTGTATAAGGATGTTGCTGAGAACGCATATTCTGCGGCATTTAGAGACCCTAGATTCCCACCGCTATCAAAGGAGGAATACCAAAATTTAAATATATCAATATCCGTTCTTACAAAGCCAGAAAGATTTGTATATCAAAATACTCAGGAGCTTTTAGAATATTTGGACAAGAATAAGCCGGGAGTTATTCTTAAAAAAGGGACAAGCCAATCTACGTTTTTACCTCAAGTATGGGAAGATTTAAAACATCCAGAAGAATTTTTAACCCACTTATCTCTTAAAGCAGGTCTTGCTCCAGATGCTTGGAGAGATTCTGTAGAGATATATACTTACACAGCTGAAGAAATTTAGCAGTTCCTGTTGTAAAAATTTGTTCTTTACCCTTTATAAAAAGGTTCTTTATTAAAAATTAAGAAAGTTTTTAGGGGGTTTTAACACCGTAACTCTTGAGTAACATGTCCCACCCCCATAAAAGATTCTCAATGTTTACTTCCCCAATTATTAAAAGCTTTAAAATATCAAAAACATGTAAAATTTAAAAATGGATAAAATGTTTACTTAATATATGTTAAAATTTCAAATAAAATTTTTAAAACATTAGATATGAGTATTAAGCATCTAGTCAGTTCCAATCAATTGGACATCGATTTCCTTTTTAATCTATTCGACAGGGCTGAAAAACTGCGCCAAGAAGGGCAAAAACCTCTTAATAATGAAATACTAGCAACACTATTTTACGAACCAAGCACAAGAACAAGACTAAGTTTCGAATCAGCAATATTAAAACTAGGAGGGAGTTTAATAAGTACGGAAAACGCTAAAGAATTCTCCTCTGCAATTAAAGGAGAAGCCTTGGAAGACACAATACGAGTTATAGATAAATATGCAGATATAATAGTGCTAAGGCATTTTGAAGAAGATGCATCTCAAAAAGCAGCATCGGTTAGCCAGGTGCCAATTATAAGTGGAGGAGATGGTGCAGGAGAACACCCAACACAGGCTCTTCTAGATATGTACACCATATGGAAGGAACATGGAACTCTTCAAGACTTACACATAACAATAGCTGGAGACTTAAAATACGGTAGAACTGCAAGGTCTTTGTGTAATGTGTTAAGCCAGTTTAAGAATAATAAAATCACCTTTGTATCACCAAAGGGGTTAGAAATGAAGGATGATATAAAAAACAATTTAAGAGGAAAGAAAATAGATTTTAAAGAAACAAATGATCTAAACACAACTCTACAAGACTCAGACATAATATATTTAACAAGAACACAAAAAGAAAGATTTGAAAATGGAGAAGAGATTAATAATTCTCTTCAGATAAATGACCAAAGTTTAGAAAGTCTTAAAAAAGAAGCTAGAATATTACATCCCCTACCCCATGTAGAAGAAATAAATATATCTTTAGAAAAAGAAACCAAGGATCAAAGAATAGCATACTTCAGACAGGCAGAGAATGGGTTGTTTATAAGAATGGCCTTGATAGAACACCTACTGAATAAATAACCTTAGTTGATAAGATCTCAACTAATCTACCAATTCTAAGGATTAAATCCTTTCTAAGGAATATGCTATAAAAAGGGGGGACTCGAATCCCCCCAAAAACAACAGATTCAACCTGCTTTATTATTCTTCAGGCTCTATTACTGTTATTTCAATTTCGTCTTCATCCCCAAAAAATTGAGTTTGAGCATGAAGAGGTGCATCTTCTACGTCAACTGCATTTTCATACTCGTACTCCCAAACTACCACACCTTCTTTGGCAGGATAAGAAGCACCGCTCTCGACAACAATGATGTCATTAGTTGCAGGATCAGGCTTCGCTACCGCAGGGCCATCGAGCTTCTCGTTTTCTTGAAGAACCCTACCTTCAGGACCACTATAATCTCTAAAGCGGAAAGCACTCTCTCCCTCTTCACATGTTGGAGTTTCATTTGAATACGTCCCACTTGGTGCGGCACAACCTCCTATACCCATCAATCCAGCGATAACAGCTGCACCTAATGTCTTCTTAAAATTAGAAGTTTTTTGCTGTTTAGCTTCTTTACTTTCCATAAATATATTTTTACAATTTAAATAACTTGTTGTATTATACTACAGGCCCCTAAAAGAGTCAAACAGCCTTTAAGGCAAATAAACCTTTTAAGTTTATATCCTAATAATTTCAAACAAATTTGGAAAATATTCAACCTTGTCTATAGGTGTTTTACCTAAAAAGAGAATCTTCTGCCCCTTCTGAACAATACCCTCTTTTAAAGCCATTTCAAGGATAGTCCTAATCCCACAATCTCTATCATACCTGCAATCTTTTTGATCCATACCTTCAAAAACAAAGGCTTTAGTAATACCCTGGGAAGTCATTAATCCCCTTTTGTAAGTACCTGAACTGGTAAAAACATAAATAGGTTGTCTGATATTGTGCCTAGCTATTAATCTTGATGTTGTACCTGTTTTAGAAACAACAATGACAGAATCTAAATCTTCTTTCATACTATTACATACTTCAGCAGCGGCTTTAGCAATTGCATCAGTTGTTAACGGAGCTTCAGCTTTCCCATGGATAAGTTTAGGCTCTATGCTCTCTTCAGCCTCTTTTGCTATTTCCGCTAGAACTCTTACCGATTCTACTGGATATTTCCCCATGGCGCTCTCACCTGAAAGCATTACAGCATCCGTACCTTGTACTATTGCATTAGCTACATCTGTAGCTTCTGCTCTTGTAGGTCTTGGGTTATTTGTCATAGATTCAAGCATTTGGGTTGCAGTAATTACGGGTAGCCCTGCAATATTCATTCTCTTAAGAAGCTTCTGTTGCACCATCGGAATTTTTGAAAGACCAAGTTCTACGCCCAACCCACCTCTTGCTATCATAATTCCAGCAACTTCAGGAAGTATTTCATCAATGTTATTAATTCCTTCCTCATCCTCTATTTTCGCAATAAGTTTCATTTGTGAATCCCCTATAAATTCATTGATGTATTTAGCAGATTCTGCATTTCGAATAAAAGACGCAGAAACCAAATCCCAACCGGTATTTATTGCATGTTTTAAATTTTCTTTATCCTTTTCTGTTAAAACCTCATTTGAATAATTACATCCCGGGACATTAACACCTTGCCCAGGCTTTATTCTTTCGCCGCACACTACCTCGCAATACATCTTCCCTTCTTTTACATTTTTAACAACTAATTCTGCATCTCCATCTCCCATAATTATTCTCTGCCCATTCTCTATATACTCACTTAAATTTGGATAATTAGCAGGGTAGATATCATCATTTTCAGAATTACCTATGATTATTTCATCACCAGGTTTTATTGCAATTGGTTCAGGAAATTTATTTAACCTAATCTCTGGCCCTTTTACATCTATCATTAGAGCGACATCATCACTAACATCTCTTACTAGTTTTGCTACTTTGTCTAGTTCGTCAGTATCTGCAAAGGCACCATTCACCCTTACTACATTCATCCCTTCATCTATCATACCCTTAACAACCTGAGGGTCCCAAGAAGCAGGCCCAATAGTACAAACAATTCTTGTTTTAATACCCGACATAAAAAATTACAAACCCAATTTATACACCAACTGCCTAATCAACTGTATCAAAGCTGGAGCAGGTAGAAGACTCACGTATTCTACATCATTATCCATAATTGAAAAAGGTTCCGTCCTACTACATACACCTTTTTTTTCATCTTTTTCAAAACAAAAAGCTCTCGTTAATTCGTAATCATCAACATAATCATAGGCTTTATCTTTTTCAAGAGCATTATATATCTCAATTTTATCTATTCCATACATATTCCTTGCTTGCTCCATTAGCTTTAAATCTTCAATAATTCTATCTTTAATATTTTCAATTCCAAGTTCATCTCCTTCCTTACAAACCATTCTTACATTACTACAGGACTCATTATCACAAACCAGGTAGTAATCTTTACATTCTTCATCATAACAAACGTGTTTTGTAGGATTAAGTTTTAAATTCCTTGAAGTTTGACATTCAGGACATATAGCTCTACCCGTTATTCTTTGGTTTATAACTTCGATTGGAAGGTTTATGAGTATAAAAAGGTCTTTAACATCTCTATAATTTATTAATTCCCTAAAATACAAGGTATATGAGATCTGATCTATTTTTCTAGGAAAACCATCTAAGAATATGGTCTTATTCCCTATATTATCTATCTCTTTTTTTATTAAAGTAAGAACAAACTCTGTAGGGACAGAAACTTTATTCGTATCACGATTAATCAAAGCTTCAAAAACCTTCTCTATACTCAAAAAACCACGATAATTTTCTTTAACATAATTATATACATCTGAATTTTTTCCTTTTTCTTGGTATTCCGAATGTGTTTTACGAACAATATCTCCAACACTAAGGTGTTCTATTTTATCTCCACCAACAACTTCTTTTAACATACTAGTATACGTTCCTTTACCTGCCATTTTTGGAGCTAAAAAATATGCAACAAAAGAATCTCTTTCCAAAAACTCATTTAGTTTTGCTATTTCATCACCTACTTTTTTATTAAAATATAATCTTCTCTGAGCCGGATCATTTAAATCATATTCATTACCGTCATTCATTTTAGTTTTGACCCAAGTATAATCTACAGAATAGTTAGGGATTTCTTGTTTACTCATAAAGAAAAAATCTCATTTTAATTAAAGCATTATACAACAGAAAAATAACCAACAAAAAAACTGGCGTGCCTTATAGTACACGCCAGCTAATTCCAAACTCGAGTTTAGTTAATACTAAAGATCTTCTGCTTCTTCATCCTCTACTTCCGCCTCTTCATCTTCCATTTCAACCACATCATCTTCCATTTCATCTTCTACTGGAAGCTCGACATCGTCCATTTCTTCTTCTGGATCAACAACTTCATACTCATCATCCATCTCTACTTCTTCATCCATGTCGAAGATTACCTCATCATCAACATCTAACTCATCATCCAAATCCACCTCTTCCTCTCCGTTAAAGCAAGCTACCATAACAAAAGCTAAGACAGGTAGAAGAACCAATACAAACTTCTTAATATTCATATATAAGTTATTTACAAATTAAATACGTATGGAATTTAACAAAAAAAATATACGAAGTCAACAACATGCTTCAAATAATAAAACTTTTATAATATCTTTACTTAAAACTAAATTCTATGATACAAATAAATAGTATAAGTTTTAATTTTACAAAAAAAATGGAAATCTCTACGTTAGATAAATATAATTCTGAAGAAAAACAAAAAAATGAAGAGATAGAGAAAAAAAATGAATGGAATAAAATCAGCACAAAAATAGAATCTGAGAATGATTACGCTCTTGTAATTCCTGTCCGTGGTGATAGTAAAGAAGTCCCTGAAAATATACAAGACTATGTTAAAAATTCTCCAGGAAATTTTCTGTCTTGTTCCCTTTGTAATAAAGAATCAGCACAATATGGTTTTACAAGACGTGATAATGTATTTACAGCACAGGGTGTAATTGTTATACCAACCGAACCTTCAAAAACTATAATTGCAACAGCGCCAAGATATGAATATTCTTCAAACAATAATGGTAAAAATTTTGAAGAAGTATGGAAAGGTGGAAAAATTTCATCCCCTAAAGAATTACTTAATGAATCTTCTCGTTATTTTGATAACACTGTTATATTAGATAATAATAAAGAAAATAGAGTTGCAAGAGTTGTTGTTTTAGTAGATAAGGATGATAATCCTATAGATGATTATGGAAAAGAATTAATAAAAAAAGCTAATGAGCAAAATATTCCTGTTAATAAAATAAAAAGAAAATTACCTGAAGAGGAACAAGTTGCATAGATAAGTAAAAATAATTCACCTTTATCCATATGGTGGAGACGATGGGAATTGAACCCATGTCCAAGAGTAAAGCACAAATACTGAATTACAAGTTTCAGTAGTTTATATTTAGGAAAGTTATCATTAAAACTACCAAAAAAGATAACCACCTTGGTCTAAATTTTTCGGTATTAAACCCAACCAAAGAAGTTTAATACTATATCCTGGTAATGACCAGTTCCAATATTCAACCAGGAGTGAAAGAAAGGAACTGCTAGTCCAATTTAATGAACTAGACTTATGCGTATGCGTAATTTAACTGCATAGCACCAGATACTGATGTTACAGTTTCTTTAACGCGATTCGCAAAAGCGTTCAATTTATTTTCTGCACTTATATGTACACTTGTTTAAAGAGCCAAGTTCTCTACTTGCAGTATTTGGACTAAAGAACTCTTGTCGAATCCTTACGTCCCCATAAACACTTAATTATAACATTTTTTATTAATAGTTTTCCACCTATTATTATATTTAAATAGTAGTAATAATAGGGAGTGTGTTTATGTGTTTAAGTATATTTTTATAATATTTTTTTATTCTATTCATAGTATTATTTATTTTTTAATATATTGTGTATATATATAGGTAATATAAAGTACTTTTAAATGGGATTTATTAATTTTATATATTATGAGAAGGTTATTATTTTTATGTGGAAAAATTTTTGTATAAATGTATAATAAAAAATTTTTAAATATATAATATATTTTATTTGTGTATAAGTAATAAATTATTAATTGTTTATACATAATTAATAAACAACTTATACACATATTTATCCATATTTAGTTTTAAATAGAGTTATACCTACAGAAATAGAAACATTTAAAGAATCTATATTGTTTGAATGAGGTATATATATAGTGTTTGTGAAGTTTTTAAAATCTTTATCTAATCCTCTACTCTCATTACCAAAAATAAAACAGTTTTTTTTATTTCTATCTATTTTTATATCATTAACACTCTTATCTCCATCCAACATTAAAGAATAATTTTTATAATTTTTAATAATATTTTTTAAATCTTTAACAGAGTCAATATATTCAAAATTAATATTGAAAAATGCTCCCATTGAAGCTCTTATTAAGCTAGGATGAAATACATCTACAGCAGGTTTTACAAGAAGTAAATTTTTAAACTCAAAAGCTAACATTGTTCTTATAATAGTACCTACATTTCTAGGATTACTTGGATTTACAAGAACAATAATATCTTTATTTTTATCTATATCCTCTTTAAATTTTTCAAATATACCTATAACATAAGTATTTTCCTTATACGAAATTTTATCAATGAGCCTATTATTTATTTCATAAGGTATTTTATTTTTTTCTAAATTTTGTTTTAAATTTAAAACCTCTTTATCTTTTAAACCCTCTTTTTTTATTAAAACCTTAATAATATTTATACTTTTTTTATTTTTTAATAGACTTTGTGTAGTTGAATAACCAAAGGTATAAGAGTAAGAGCTCTTTTTGTTATATCTTTTAAATTTCATAGGTTTTTAAATATTTTTATTAAATCTTCTACGGTTTTTTCTGTAGTATGTTTTGAAACAAAATTATGTGCTTTTTTTGTTATCTTCTTCCTTAGTTTCTCATTCTTTAAAACATTTTGTATAGCTTTTGCATAATGCTCTGGGTGTATTTTCCTTACAGAAATAGCAGTTCCTCTAGGGTATACGTCCTTTTGTATAGGTAGTCTGTTAACAACAACAGGTGTCCCAGCAATCATTGATTCCCATATAACTAAACCCTGTGTTTCTGTTGAAGATGCAAATACAAAAACGTCTGCGCCAGAATAGCAGTTTAAAAGCTCTTCTCTTTCCAACTCTCCTCCAAAAATTATTCTTTTTTCTACTTTTTCCTTCTTAGCTATTTTGCTTATTTCTTCCTTATTCCCCTCCCCTATAATTAGCAAATATACGTCATTTCTTTTCATTCTTGCTATTGCTTTTACTAATATATCAACATTTTTTTCTTTTGCTATTCTACCTGCATACATCACAACTTTTGTTTTTTCTGGAATTCCAAATTTCTTTCTTAAACCTCTCTTGCTTAAAGGTTTTTGCGGTTTATCTACACCTGTAGGGACGACATATATTTTTGTTTTAACTCCATATTCTAACAGCCTCTTTTTTACAAAATTTGTTGGTACTATGAAAGCGTCAATTTTTTTTGAAACTGTTCTAATCCTTTTTTTTATTTGTTTAGTAGCTACCTTTTCTATATTTTTTTGAATTATTCTATTTGTTTTGCTTGCACCTATAGGGGTTAACGTTTTTTCTAACATCTTTTTTGTATAGTCTTTTGCAATATCTTCTCCTAGAGAATGTATAGATACTACTTTTTTCTTCGAGGAATTACACATCACTCTTTCAAAAGAATCTTCTGTTAAGAATATCATCTGGGACCAATATATATCTGGATTAAAATAATCACATATTCTTTTTATTTCTCTTTCTGCTAAAGGTGAAAATCCGCCTATTTCATCTATTTTTAGAATAGATGATGCTGTATTTAATGCTAAGGATGGTTTAACAGGATAATGTTGTGGAATATCTTTTTCCTTACTCGGGGATATAACTCTTATATCTATACCCTTTTTTTCGAAAATTGACACATAATTCTTGATTGCTACTGTTGGCCCGCTTTGTTTTGGAAAGTTCCACGATCCTATAATTATTTTCATAGGAGGATTATACAACATTACAATAAGTACAGTATAATTGTGGTAAAATAGTTGTATTTTAAATGTAGATTATAGAGGAGTTTATGCCTGAAAACATAGATATTTCCGTTGTTATACCAGCATATAATGAGGAAAAGATTCTTCCTAAAAATTTAGAATCTTTGAATAATCAAGAAACTCTCTTAAATTATGAAGTGATTGTTGTAAACAATAATTCTTCTGATAAGACAAAAAAAATAGCAGAAGAATATGGGGCTATTGTAATTGATGAAGAGAGGCAAGGTGTTGGTTGGGCAAGGAGCACAGGGACGGCTTATGCTAGAGGTATTATAATAGTACATATTGATGCAGACACTGTTGTCCCAAAGAATTATTTAGAAAAAATTAAAGACCATTTTAAAAATGATGAGGATTTAGTTTGTTTAGGAGGACAATTTTACTTTTACGATGCTCCCAAATGGAAAAATATTTTAAGGACCCTGTTTTATAAACCGACTTGTTATTTTGCTAAATTATGTTCGTGGGGTAAGCTTGGTCCTACGGGTGGTAATATGGCATTTCGAAAATCTGCTTATAATAAAACTAGTGGGTTTAATGCTCATTTAAAGTTTGGGGAGGATGGTGATCTGACCATAAAACTGGGTTCTTTGGGCAAGGTTAAAGTAGATATGAACTTAAAATGTGGTATTTCTTCACGCAGGTATAACTTTGATAAAGATTTTTTTCTTTATGTTTTAAACTTTTTTTCACTTTGCTTTAGAGGTAAACCGTATAAAAACAAATTGTCTTCGCACGATAAAGAATAGACTTAAAAGATCTGCCAGTTGGGCTTAACTCCGCTTTTTGAAATTTCTTCTGAGTTTAGATATGCTTCTTCTTCAATAAAATTTTTAAAATATTCTATGGTTGGTTTAAGGCCGTCTGCAAGTTTTATCCTTGGTTCCCAGTTTAGTTTTTCTTTTGCTAATGATATATCTGGTTTTCGCCTTTTGGGATCATCCTGTGGTAAATCAACGTATATTATTTTACTCTTACTTTCTGGGATTAACTCTAAGACAATATTTGCTAACTCGCCTATTTCAAACTCACTAGGGTTTCCCAAATTAACAGGACCTAGAAAATCTTTTTTGTTGTTCATCATTTTATCTATCGCTACGAGCAGATCGTCAATATATTGGAAACTTCTTGTTTGTGATCCATCTCCTTTAACGGTTATGTCTTCATTTCTTAAAGCTTGTATTATGAAGTTTGAGATAGCTCTTCCATCCTTTGGGTCCATAGAAGGTCCATAGGTATTAAAAATTCGAATAATTCGAATATCAAGTCCGTATGCTCTGTGGTAGTCAAAACAAATACTTTCTGCACATCTTTTTCCCTCATCATAACATGCTCTTGGCCCAACAGGGTTTACATTCCCCCAATAGTTTTCATTTTGAGGGTGTACTAAAGGATCTCCATAGACTTCTGATGTTGAGCTTAGTAAAATTTTTGCATTATTTTTCTTTGCCAAATCTAATGCATTTATTGTACCTATAACACTAGTCTTTGTTGTATGTAAAGGGTTTTTTGTAAATTGAACAGGGGAGGCGGCGCAAGCTAGGTGATATATTTGATCTAAACCTTGAATATCTATAGGGTTGATCACATCATTATATATAAATGTGAAGTTGTTTGCATCTATTAAATCAGCAATATTTCGCTTACTCCCGGTTAGGAGGTTGTCTATAGCAATGACTTCATGCCCTTGTTTTATAAGTTTTCTGCACAAATGAGAACCAACCAAACCAGCTCCCCCTGTTACTAATATTTTCATAATATAAACAGTTTTGCAAATTAACCTGTAGTATTATACTATACAGCACAGAGGTGAGTCAATGGCTTTTAGAAAGAAAAATTATTATCTACCTACCCCAATATAATCGAACCCTTGTTCCTTTATTTTCTCTTTATCAAGTCTATTTTGGCAATCCACAATAAGCTTGTCTTTAATATCATTAATGTGTTTACTGTAATCATAATTTGTTAATTCAGGCCATTCTGTTGCTATCATTACAATATCTGATTCTTCCAAAGCCTCTTTTATAGAAGAAGTATATATAACGCTATCTTTTAACTCCTTCTCTGCTTCTTCCATTGCTTTGGGGTCATAGGTTTGTACAAAAGCTTTTTCCTCAATAAGCAGGTTTGCCAATTTGATAGCTGGAGACTTCCTTACATCACTGGTTCCTGGTTTAAAAGAAAGTCCTAGTAAAGCTATCCTTTTGTTCTTTAATGATCCTGCTTTTTCTTTAACTTCCTTGATAATTTCATTTGGCATTTTGCTGTTTACACTAGTAGAAGCTTCCATTATTTCTAGATCTACGCCGTGCTCTTTAGCTATACTGATAAGTCCACTAACATCCTTCGGGAAGCATCCTCCTCCATATCCTCTGCCTGCGTACAAAAATGATCTCCCGATTCTTTTATCCATACCTACCCCATCCATCACTTCATTAATGTCTGCTCCTGTTTGATTACAGAGTAGAGCAATTGAATTTGCAAAAGAAATCTTTAGACTTAAAAACGCATTACTAGTAACCTTGATTAATTCCGCACTCTCAAGATTTGTTTTTACTACATTAAAACCTTCTTCACCATTATTCTTAGCCCTATACATATGTGCAAATTCTGAAACTGCGTCCAAATCTATATCCTCCATTCCTTCATTAATGCTCTTGTACAAACCAAGGACATAATCTATGGCTTCGGAGCTATCTCCACCAAGTACCACCCTATCCATCTTAAAAGTGTCATATACCGCCGAACCTTCTGCAAGAAATTCGGGATTAGAGATGTATGAATATCTTAAATTTGGGTTTTCCTCCTCTATGACTTTCATCAACTTCCTTCCAGTACCTACAGGTACTGTACTTTTTTGAACAAAAATTACTCCCTCCTTACCCAAATTTGCAACTATTTTTCCAACGTCAAAAACATGGTCCAGATTAGAACTACCATCGCAATTATCAGGTGTCCCTACACAAGAAAAAACAATGTCTGCTTCATGTAGGTAGTCTTCATATGAGGTTGTTGGAACCAACAAACCCTTCTTTAATCCACTAGAAATTAACTCATCCAACCCTTTTTCAGAAAAATATGCCTTTCCTTTCTTGATGGTTTCAATTTTTTCTTCATCTATATCAAAAGCAAATACTTTGTATCCTACATTAGATAATACTGCAGCAAAGGAGAGTCCTACATAGCCTGTCCCCACAACGGCTATTTTCTTTTTTCGTACCATTAAAAGGTGAATTAAAAATTAGCTCTCAGATTATATTACAAAAAAGTTGTTTTTCAATACTTGCCTCCCTTATCTTGCAATCCATTATATTTTTTGATAATCTAAGATAGATGAAGAATAAAAAGAAATATTTCAAAATTACATTAGTATCCTTCCTTTCAATCTTTT
>Ga0207421_10005508_pt1 | contig 14154 bp, 14 predicted proteins | sample SodLakKL_010_SED_4_FD_187542 | JGI IMG/M metagenome (GOLD analysis project Ga0207421, IMG submission 187542) | Alkaline sediment microbial communities from Lake Tanatar, Kulunda Steppe, Russia - 8KL_010_SED (SPAdes) (version 2) | ecosystem: Environmental > Aquatic > Non-marine Saline and...
CCGGTTGGGTACCGAAGGTATTCGTGTGAGTCCTGTTTAGTTTTCAAAGAACAGTGCCCCATTTGTCAGAGGCTTAATACCGCCTCTTTTGAGGCACGGGTTATATATTAGCATGTTTTATTTTTCTTGTCAAGACTCTAAAAAAACATCTAAAAAAAGAATGGCATTTACATGCCATTAGAATAAATATAGTTAAAATTACTCCATATTACTAACTTTTAATCTTTTCCTCTTTCCTTTTTGCCTTCTTTTTCTTCTCAATAAAGATAGCACAGTCGGGACAGGATTTTTCACATAATCCACAGGCAGTACATTTATCCATATAGGGTTCTACAATAGGAGTACCGTATATCCCCAGTTCATCTGACCAGTCCAAAGCATCATAGGGGCATTTCTCTTTACAGAGGCCGCATCCCTTACACAGTTGAGGAAAAATATTAAAGTATCCTTTTTTACCAATAAATCGAATTGAATCGGAAGTTAAAGACATATTATCAACTCCTTACAAGGGCTTTCCTGATAATTTCAATGCCCTTATGTAACGCTTTATGATTTAATTCTCTTAATGCCGGGTCTTTTTCGAATTTTCTCCCCAGATTGTTTTCCATAGCTCTTTTAACACTTTCTTCACTAACTATTTTTGCTGCCTCAATCACTGCTCCCAGAACAATTACATTAAAAACCCGAGGATGAAGTTCTCTTTTAGCCAGGTCAGTAGCAGGAACACCTGTTACAGTAGCAGCAGTTTTTTGAATGTGTATAGAATTATTAATTTTTTCCCTGAAAAGTTCCTTTTCTTTATTGGTATCCATAGCCTGGTATGAAGGCATATTTTCAATTTCCTCTGTAACCTCTGGAATAACAATTAAAGAATTATCGTATACAAATATAGTATTACTCCCCACATAAGAAATAATTCTTTTTACTGCCCTTTCACTGAGGGCTACAACCACATCTCCTTCTTCAAATTTAGGAGAACCAATAAGCTTGTCCCCAATTTGAACATAAGCTAAAGAGACGCCCCCCCTTTGCTCTATCCCGAAATTAGGAATATATAAAGCTTCTTTACCTTCCTCATTTCCTGCTTCCGCTAGAATGTCAGCAATAGACTGGACACCCTGCCCACCTTCGCCGGCGATAGCAATTCTTACTAGTTTATCCACAGAAACTATTCCTCCTTTAATGTGGGGGGTACTTTTAGTTCACCCACCTTAAAGTATTTAGTCATGTCCTCCTCCAGGAATTTCCATGTATCCCTGGCATTCGTTCTCCAGTTTGTAGGACAAGTAGATAATATCTCTATAAAAGAAAATCCATTCCCCTCCGCCACATTTAGCAGGGCCCTTTTAAACATCTTTTTAAGCCTATTCATCTTGGCTACTGTGCCCCGGGCCACATAAGCTCCTTCAGGAGTTATGGCAGTTACCATTTCAGCGCCCTGGGTGGGGGCTCCTGTTTCCATTATATTTCTTCCATAAGGAGTTGTCTCTGTCACCTGGTCGGGCAAAGTGGTGGGAGCCATTTGACCACCAGTCATTCCGTAGTTGGTATTGTTAACCAGCACCACCAATATTTTGTCGTTTCTGTTAGCAGAATTAACAAGGTGCTGAGCACCAATGGCATATCCTCCTCCGTCTCCCATATAAGCTATACCTATCAGATTAGGATTGGCCCGGACCAGTCCAACTACAACGGGGACGGTTCTTCCATGATGGGTCTGCACCGAATCAAGGTTAAAAAAGTCCCACGCTAAAAGGGAACATCCAATATCACAACCGAATACTGATCTGTCTTGAATATCCAATTCGTCTATAGCTTCACCCAAGGCTCTGAGAACCAAACCGTGACCGCACCCCGGGCAAAATTTATGTGGCTTCGTTTCCAGGTTCCATGATCTGGGCATGACCGTTGCTTCCATTAACAAACCCCCTTGTAAGTTTTTTTAGCTGTGGCAGCCATTTATTTAATAGTTGTTTTTATACCACTATCGGCTATGTTTTTAACTTGTTGCACAATTTCTTCTGAGGTAATGCCTACCCCTGGTTTAAATATGGTATCCATTTTAACTTCCATACCGAAAAGGGCTTCTTTAAATAACCTGGCCATTTGTCCATTGGAAGATTCAACAACCAGAAAATTTGGAGTTATTCCTGCTACTTCCCTCAAGGCTTCTTCGGGGAAAGGTCTCAGGGTTACAGGTCTAAATACTCCTACCTTAACTCCTTCTTTTCGAAGGTCCTCTACCGCTGCAACGGCAGCCCGGCTTACTATACCGTGGGCTACAATAATCAGGTCAGCATCCTCACAGGAGAAGGAATGGTATTCAGTTATTTCCGGTGCTATCCTGTCATATTCTTCAATGGTAGGCATTAAAACATCATAAAGTTCCTCTTCCATGCTGTAAGCGTTCCTGAGAAAAACAGGATCTCTATCTCTTCCTGGAACACCTTCTTTCCCAATTATAATTTCCGGTTCGATCAGTTCAATTCCCCGGTCCTGGGGATCATACATTACCAGGGGTTCCCTCATTTTAGCCTGGTAACCATCTCCCAAAACAAAGGTAGGAAATCTGTATTTCCAGGCATTATTAAATGCTTTGATCATACAGTCAAAAAGCTCCTGGTGGCTGGCAGTAGAATAAACTATCCGCATACCTTCACCGTTACCACCATAAGTAGTCATGTTTACTTCCTGCTGGGAATATATAACGGTAGCTGTAGAAGGACCTCCCCTCTGCTGGATAACTACTACCATGGGAATGCGCATCATTTCAGCCATGGATACAGGCTCTTGAAAGAGGGTATTCCCGGGGCCTGCAGTGGCTGAAAAAGCCTTTTTGCCAGCTATAACCCCGCCTATGGTTGCAAATCCTGCAGATAGCTCATCTTCTGTCTGCAAAAATTTCTTTTGATATTTCGGAGCCAGCCGGGTCCAGTAATGCATGATTTCATTTTGGGGAGTTATGGGGTAACCATACATTATATCTGCCTGGGCGGCTATAGCTCCCCAGGCCACAACTTCATTCCCCGTCATAAATACCCTTTTTTCTTCCACAATGGGTTTCTCCAAAATTTAACACCTCCTTGGATATAGGCTTTACAACCCTATAAGGATTTAAAAATATAATTAAACAGCAAGAGCTGTTTAATTATTACCAAAATGTTTGAGGCATATATCGTTCTATATATCTAACCGGAAATCCCATAAATGATTCACTGCCTACCAGGGCAGCAAAAGTCTTCTCCATGGTGGAGGCAATAACAGGAATTTGGGTGAGTCGGCTTACCTCCCCTACAATACAGGCACCTTCCTGAATTATATCCAGGTCCGTCTGTTCCCCCAGATGACTGTTGTTTATTAACCCATCAACCTTTTTAAAGCTACTGAGATAAGTAATAATATCCTCCACAGAAGAAGTCATAGGACGGCTGATATTAACTACCACGTATATTTTCAGGTCTTCGTTTTCCCATAACCCTTCTATCAGGTTAAAAATCTTTATTCCCTGGATACCATAACCTACATCAAAAATAATGTCCCCTTCCCTGCGAAGGGCCCACCTCATCTCAGGCTTTAAAACATACCCGGCTTCACCCAGGCCGAAAGTTTCTTTAGTTTCCCAGGCTATTACCCTGACCCCTTTACTTTCCAGCGTTTTCTTTAGGGGGCGAAGGGTATAAAAGGGCTCAACCAGATCTAAATCAACCAGGGTCACCCTTCTTCCTTGTTCAACCAGTTCCAGGGCTCTATTTACAGCATTTTCACTCTTGCCGCTTGCATATTCGCCAACATAAGCTTCCACGATGTTCAATTGAGTTCCCCCCAGTCCCTGTTACAAAGGAAGTATATTGAATAGCCAGGATTGCCTGTTATAGAGTTGATTAACAATCTTAACAGCATTTTACTAAAAAAACTTGAGATTGATTATAACAGATATTTGTAGCACCGTCAAGAAAGCTCATTTCTAATTCAGCTAACTTGTTGCCAGGGCTTTTGCCGCAATAATCCCCATTTTTTCGCATATTAGAGCTAATAAGGGACAATTAGCAAATTAGTGTTTTTTTTCACATCTTCCGGGAATATATCTCTATTTTACTTTTAATGTAGATATTATGACAAATATCAAAGGCAAAATTTTTACAAACAAAAAGCAGGCTCCAGCCCGCTTAATAAGTTTCCAGGTTAATTTAATTATTAATTATTTTATTCTTAGTTATCATTTATTTTAAATTTTTCTATCAATTGAGCCAGTTCCTCCGCCATGGAAGCCAGTTCATTAGTGGTGCGGCTTATATCTTCTAAAACGCCTGTCTGCTGCTGAGTGCTGGCAGCAATCTCCTCCGTAGAAGAGGTTTGATCTTCAACGTCTGTAGCAATTTCCTTGATGTAGCTTCCCACTTCATTGACTGCCTCCTTAATTTGCTGAAGATGTTCCCGGGTTGTTTCACCTAACTGGGTTCCCTTTTCTACAATTTCGCTGGCCTTTTCCATTTTTTCTACAGCATTCCCTGTCTTACCCTGGATATTAGAAATTAAGTCACCTATTTCACCTGCGGCGGCGCTGCTGCCTTCAGCCAGTTTCCTGACTTCTTCGGCTACCACGGCAAATCCTCTTCCCTGTTCACCAGCCCGGGCTGCTTCGATGGCTGCATTTAAGGCCAGCAGGTTGGTTTGTTCAGCAATTCCTGTTATAGTTTTTACAATTACTCCTATCTGTTCTGATGCTTCATCCAGTTCCCCAATAACGGACCCAACTTCCCGAGCTGCTTCATTTATCTCATTCATGGCTTTAACTGATTCTTCTACTGCTTCTGCCCCCTGTAAAGCAATTTCCTCCGTTTGTGCCCCACTTTCTGATGCTTTATTAGAAATGCTGGAAATATCCTGGGCTTTCATTGCCACTTCCCCATCTATGGCAGAAGAAATTTCCTGCATGGTGGCATTGCTTTCTTCTATAGCTGCTGATAGATTCTGGGAGGATTGGGAAACACTTTTAGTAGTTCCCAGTACCTTTCTTATCATTTCCCTCTGCCCCTGAAGCATATTATTAAAACTATTGGCCAGCTGTCCCAGTTCATCTTTAGACGTGCTTTGCGCCTTTACACTGAGATCACCTTCTTCCGCCTTTTTCATCTGCTCCATCAAGCTTCCCACAGGCCTGGTAATACCCCTGGTAATAAAGGCGGAAAATCCTACAGCCAGTCCCAAACTAAGGAGGGCAATAACAATAAATCTGTTTAAGTTATCACTTTTCATGGCCACAAAGGGGGCTTCCCTTATTCCCACATAGTTAATACCTATTATTTCCCCTCGAGGATCTCTTATGGGGTCATAGGCGGTAATATAATCCTCGGTAACGACAAAAGCTTTTCCCAGGTACCTTTCCCCTCTATCTAAAACCTCCTGGGCCACTCCTTCAGAAACCCTGGTTCCCGTTGCCCGTTCTCCCTCCAGGTTTCTTACATTTGTAGAAATCCTCAGATCCTCTAAAAATATGGTAGAGGTTACATCCAGAAGTTCCCCCACCTGGTCTACCAGCTGAAAATTATTGTTTATCAGGTCTCCTGCTATTATGGAACCACTAATCTCACCTTCCTGGTCATAAAGGGGTACTGCCGAGACAAGAACCATTCCTCTCCTTTCCTCTGTCTGGGAAGAAGGGCGGGCTCCCTCCGTTTCTATAATGTTTAAGAAGGCCTGCTCTGCCAGGTCCTCCCTTTCCAGGTAATCCTCCTCCAAAACCAGGGGACCCTCTAAAGAGTTTCCAGCTACTATCTCCCTGAACCAGGGATGTTCGGCAATATTATCTCCCGTAACCTGGCTTCCAGCCCTGTAAATTACTTCCCCCTGGGAATCAGCCACCGTTAACATGCAAAGATCTTGATTTTCGTAATGGTTGGACAAAAGGCGGGAAATACCATCTACATTCCCCTCCTTGACCAGGTTAGCCAGGTTTTCATCATGGCTTAAAACATTAGCCAGCAAAGAAATTTCCTTTATTCGCTGTTGGAAAATTTCGTTAGCTGAGTTTAGATCACTGTTGATAGCCGATTGGGCCTGTTCTTCAATCCCCTCATTTATCCCTTGAAGAGCAGTAAAAGCAGCCAAAGCCATGGGTACCAGGGCAATTACTAAAAACCCCGCAACCAGCTTTGCTCCCAGCCCCAAGTTAAAGTTAAATAACCTTTTCATTCTTGCCTCTCCTTTCAATTTCATGATTAAAAATTTTTATTTATTTCCTTTTTATTCTTGTAGAATTACTATCGTCCCTAAATGTATTGTCTTTAGTTTTTGAACAATTTTTTTAAGTTTTTTTTTAGGTTTCTTTAATAAGTTAACTAAAATAGCCTACCAAATAAAATAAGCTTTGTTTTCACAAAGCTTATCCCAGGATTCTTTGAATAAAAACCAGCATGACCAGCCCGGGTATACCCAGCACCCCTACTGTCAAGGCTGTTATAATATTTACTCCCAGGTTTATCCCCAGGGGGGAGCCTAAAAAATTAAAAATTAACAATAATAATCCTCCTACCAGGACATTACCTAAAAGCTTGACCATCATTTTTACAGGAACCACCAGCAGTCTGCCAATTATATAAATCAGCAGGGCAGCAAAAGCAAAGGCAATTATAGTATTATAATCTAATCCTTCCAATATAAGATCCCTCCTCCCATAAGAATTTATTTTCAATTATAAATTTTCTTCCCATCTCCTTTTCCGGGCTTTTTTAAGAAGATAGATATATTTTTTTTCGGCAGCTTCCAGGGCATATACAGCATGGTCTACCAGCTCGGGGTCCTCCACCCAGTTAAAAAAATCCTCTGCCCTCTTCCATTCCAGTCGAGCTTGTTCAATAATTTCCCGCAACTCCTCCTCTTTTGTAGGGGCACTATTTTTATCAAAAAGAATTATTTTTGAGGAAAAGCTGGTAAAACCTGTTATAACCTTTTGTATTTTACTCACAACTTTCTTGCCTCCCTAACCTTTTTTATAATATATGCCTGGGAGGTTAAAATATTATCTTTTACATCGAAATAAAAAAACTGGTGTTTATCACCAGTTTTTTAAATCTCTCTTCTCCCTTCCAGGGCTCTGGTCAGGGTAACTTCATCAGCATATTCCAGGTCTCCTCCTACGGGCAGACCGTGGGCAATGCGGGTTATCCTCACTCCCAGGGGTTTCATCAAACGGGAAATATACATGGCCGTTGCCTCCCCCTCCACATTGGGATTGGTAGCCAGTATGATTTCCTTGACATTTCCCTGTTGAACTCTCTCCAGCAGTTCCTTTATCCTTATGTTATCAGGTCCTACACCATCAATGGGAGAAATAGCTCCCTGGAGCACATGATAATTCCCCTGATATTCTCCTGTTTTTTCCATAGCTAAAAGGTCCCGGGGTTCCTGCACCACACATATAACCCCCGGGTCCCTTCTATTATCCCGGCATACATGACAGGGCTGTTCCTCGGTAAAATTGCCGCAACAGGAACACAGGGTTATTTTATCTCTGGCTTCTATTAAGGCCTGGGAAATGACCTCTACCTCTTCCCGGGGTAGCTTTAAAATAAAATATGCCAGACGTTGAGCAGTTTTAGGTCCAATCCCGGGCAGTTTGTTGAAAGCTTCAACCAGTCTGGCCATAGCTTTTGAATAAACCACAGGCATCTCTCCAGTAATTAGAATAAGCCGGGAGGCAGGTTCATGCCTCCAGAAATTTTTTGCATTTCTTCTGCCACCATGTCATCTACCTTTTTTAAAACCTCATTAACTGCGCTAATAATTAAATCCTGAAGCATTTCCACATCTTCCGGGTCCACCGCCTGGGGATCTATTATTACTTCTTTAATTTCCTTTTTCCCGTTAGCTACCACCTTTACTGCGCCGCCACCAGCGGAAGTCTCCATAGTTCTATCTGCTAATTCCTCCTGCATTTTAGCCATGTCCGCCTGCATTTTTTGCACCTGTTTCATCATTTTTCCCATGTTCCCCTTCATTAAAAAATCCTCCCTTCTTAGATTCAAATTCATCTTCTTCCATTATTTTTCCTTCAAACATCTCCAGGGCCTCCTCTATAAGGCCTTCTCCATCTCTATTATCTTCCCTATCATTAAAGTCCAACATATTTTTATTCTTATTACTACTGTTTAAATTATTAGAATCTCCAGTACTCCCTACACCTGTCTCTCCTGGGGGATGGTAATGTGTTCCCCCCTCTTCAAAACTCTCCTCCTGGAGGTCTTTTTCTCTTTTCTCCTTATCTTTATCTTCCACTACAAACTTTAAGGAAACCTCTTCTCCAGTAAGGACCCTAATAGCTTCCTTAATATTATTCTGGTGCTCCCCCTTTTCCAGTATACCCTGGGCTACGCTGTTTTTTACTTCTATAGTAAGGAACTTGCCCTCCAGGGACTGGGGATTACTGTTCTCCAGCCAGGAACAGGTTACTACTTTGCTCCGGGAAAGAGACTTTAGAATTTTACCCCATCCCCTTTGGATTTTTTCCAGGGAAAGGGTTTCTTCCTTGACAGGATCCTCTGTTCCTGAAATTTTCCCGCCTTCTGCTGCTTTAGATCCTGGAGCCTGCCAACTGCCCTTAGTTTCTGAAGGCTCCCGTGTATTAGTGTTTTCTGTTATTTCCTGGAGTTCAGGGGCCTCCGGGTAATCCGGTAATTCCAGGGGGTCTGGTTCCGGGTATTTAACAGGTTCTAATGGTTCTGGTGATTTGCTAGTTTTGGAGATGCCAGAATCCTCCAATACTTCTGGAAATTCTCGTAAGGATTCCTCCTCTTTCCACCCGGGACTGCCTTGATATCCAATCCCTTCTTCCTTTTCTTTTTCCTTCTCCTTTTCACCATTTTCCCCGGGAGGATGGTATCCCTCCCCTTCCCTCTGGAGAAGCTGCTTTTCCAACTTCTCCACCTTTTTTTGTAGTTCTTTTATATTAAGCCTGTAATCCATATGGCATATCTGGAAAACTGCCGTTTCCAAAACAAACCGGGGTTGTGAACTACCCCGGAGCTGATAGACCGCCTCCGTTAAAACTTCATTAACTGCCAAAAGACCTTCCTGGGAAAAGGACCTGGCCTGCTCCTTCATCGAGCCCAGGGAAGCCCAGGGAATATCCAGGGTTTCTTCCCCCTGGATCTTTAAAAGCATAAGACCCCGGAAGTAATTAGTTATATCCCTTAGAAACTGGGACATATCCCGTCCCCGATCTACCACTTTCTGGATCCCTCTAAGGGCAGAAACCAGGTCATTATTTAGTACTGCCTCTCCAAGACTGATAAAAACCTCTTCCTCCTCCATGCCCAGAACCTCTTTGGCTTCTTCCAGGTTAACAGGACCATCACTAAAGGAGACAACCTGTTCCAGGAGCCCCAGGGCATCCCTCATTCCCCCTTCTGAGCTTCGGGCGATAAGCTTTAAGGCCTCCTCCTCAATCTCTACTCCTTCCTGGAAAGCTATCCTGGACAGGCCTTCTACCAGGGCAGAAAGACCTATCCGATGGAAATCAAAACGCTGACATCGAGAAAGAATGGTGGAAGGAAGTTTGTGGGGTTCAGTAGTGGCTAAAATAAATACCACTCCCTGGGGAGGTTCCTCCAGGGTTTTTAAAAGGGCATTGAAAGCTTCCTGAGTTAACATATGCACTTCATCTATTATATAAATTTTAAAACGGCCTTCCGTAGAGCCGTATCTCACCTTGGACCTTAATTCCCTTATCTCATCTATGCCCCGGTTTGATGCTGCATCAATCTCCAAAACATCCATCACCGTACCCCTGTTGATTCCCTGGCATACAGGGCACTGGTTGCAGGGGCGGGGGGCAGGACCTTTCTCACAGTTTAAAGCCTTGGCCAGGATTTTAGCTGCACTTGTTTTACCCGTTCCCCGGGGACCACAAAAAAGATAGGCATGGGAAATACGTCCACTCTTCAAAGCATTTTCCAGGGTCCGGGTGATATGGGGCTGGCCTATTAATTCTTCAAACTCTCCGGGTCTCCACTTTCTATAAAGGGCTAAATAGCTCATTATTTCACCTTTCTTTCACCTTATAAAGACATTTTATCATAGAAAAAAAGATAATCAAGAATCATACCCCACCCTTGAAATAATTTTTAACAAGAAAAAAGGAATCCTTCCCTTCAATGTAAAATAACAATAGCAAGGAGTTGATAGAAAATGCAGCAAGAAGAAAATAAAATTGTAGTCAATAAAATTGTAAAGGCCCAGGAGTCCCGATACTTAATTTTATTTTTTAGCCTTTTCGTAGTGGTAATTTCCCTCATTGTATTACAATTAACTAATTCCTTCGTAGGTTCCTTTTTAACTTTGGTAATCCTCTTTTACATTATTTCTGCTCCCCAAGCCCGCCTGGACTATTATGTGGTTAATGATGAACTGGTCCTGGGGAACTTAGGGGGGAAAAAAAGTATAAATATATCAGAAGTTAAAGATTTTAAGATTCTGGACATTCCCCTTATGGCTCTACCCTTTTTAACCAATGGAGTAGGTTACCATGTGGGAAACCCTAAATTCAAAGATTTGGGCCGGGTTGAGCTTTCTGCCAGCGCCTTTCCTGCCAGGGCCCTTATTATCATAACGGAGGATACTAAAATTGGAATTACTCCGGCAGATCCCCAGGCTGCTATGGATTTCCTGGAAAACCTGAAAAAGGGTTATGAAGAAGAGGAGGAAGATGAAGATAAAGAAGGGAAATCCCTTTACAATTAAGGATTTCCCTTCTTTATTACTTTTCCTAATTATTAAAATTAACTGGCCGTGCACCTTTCCTCGACTTACTTTTCCAGGCGTTACCCGGGCAGTTAGCTCGGATCAGGCAACCCTGGGGCACCCGTGAATACTCACTTACCGCTGCTTCCTTCCGGACCTGACGGGGTTTGTGAGTTCACGTCGCACAGGACCCGATCCTCATCGCCACTTACCAGGGTCAGACCCTGAAAAACATAAGCCTCAGAAAGGGATTCAGCCCTGCTATAGCGGTTTGCAGGTTCAGGGCACCGCTACCTCCCCGCCTAGCACGGCCAAGACTTTGACAAGTTAGATATAAAAGAGCTTGCTTTGTCTTTGAGGCAAGCTCAATGTTAACAATATGGCGGAGAGAGAGGGATTCGAACCCTCGAGACGAGGTTTTGCCCCGTCTACTCGCTTTCCAGGCGAGCGCCTTCGTCCAACTCAGCCATCTCTCCGGACAAATAAAAGCTTCTTTAATTTTCAGCAAAGTAATTATAACATAACTGCCTTTTGCCGTCAAACCTTGCCTCTGGCATATATTCCGGCATATATTCCCGGCATATTATTTCCATAGTTTTTAAACCAAAACACTTTCCAGCCCCGAATCTGCCACAAAAACCAGGGTATGGTTTGTTTCATTAATTATAGTTATAAGTTGTTTATAGCGAGGAGACATGCCTATAATGGTTAAATCGGAAGGCTCTTCTTTAATGGCCTGGTAAAAATCTCCCACCAACACCTTTATCTCTGTGTTCAGCGGCAGCCGGGCCGCTTCTTTAAATCTTTGCAGGCTCTCCTCTGCCTTTTTAACCTGGGATGAATCCTCCACCGCCCTCATTAAGCAAAGGGAGGCGTTCCAGTTACGACTGAGCTGCAGGGCACTTAAGGTCGCCAGGTTGTAGTTGGGGCTTTTTTCCCTCAGCCACAGGTTTATCCGCTTTTCCTGCCCAAAGCCCTCCTTGGGATGTAAATATAAAAGCATCATCCCTACCTGATAAGTCCTTATACTTTCAATTACCCTTTTAAATCTTCTTTGCTTTTCCGGGTCACTGCTTATGGTAAAAAACAACATATTGGGGGGGAGAAAGGTATTAAGAAGGCTTTGCAGGACTATTTTAAGCTCTACCTCAAAACGGCCCTTTTCTACGACTATTTTCTGGACAAACAACCCCTGGTCTTTCAGGCAGGCCATTACCTCCTCAATCTCTTCCAGTTCCCCCTCCCCTTCTTTGTCCTCTTCTTTTATGGTCAAATAGTACAGCCTCCCTGAAGAATATATTAAATCCCTGATAAAGCGGGAAACCCTGCGGAAATCCTGGGGACTTTCCACAGGCACCAGGACGGATGGTTTCCAGAGGCGGGGATGATAATCCATGGTCATGGCCTTTTGGGCAGCCCATTCTGCCAGGGCAATAAAAACACCCCCCCTGACATCTCCCCAGGGAGAAACCAGATGCTTTCGGCTTAACATATAGTAAATACCTATTATTACCAGAAAGGTTACCAGGGTAAAATATTTATTAATAAGAAGCATGGCCGATACACAACCTATCACCCCTACTATTGGCACCACCAGGGAGAGGGAAAAGCGGGGGCGGAAACTGATAATCCCTATGGTCTGCTCTACTAGAACAACCAGGTTAATAACTCCGTAAGTAGTTAAAAAAAACAGGGTTAAAAGTTGAGCAATGCTGTCCAGGGTTCCCAGTAGGAGAACGGCCAGGGATAGGAAGGAGGATATTACCACCGCCCGCCGGGGTTCCCCCCGGGCTGACTTCCTGGCCAAAAAAGAAGCCAGGGGAATAACCCGGTTTTCTGCCAGAGCAGCCAGAATGCGAGGGGCTCCAACCAGGGTTGAAAGGGCGGAGGACAGGGTAGCTCCCAGGATACCTGCTGCCACCAGAGGACTGTAAAGGGCCAAGTCTAAAATGGCCATGGTATTGGTTAAAAGCATTTCCTCGGAAGCCTGCCGGGCAAACCAGAAGGCCAGGAGAATATAAACTGCCAGGCCCACCGTCACTGCTGCCAGGGTTCCTTTAATAATACTTCTACCCGGGTCTTTTAGTTCCCCTGACATGTTGGCCCCGGCCAGAACCCCCGTTACGGCAGGGAAAAATATGGCAAAAGTTCCCCAAAAGTTTTCTTCCAGGAAACTTCCCATCCATAAAGGCTCCCCAGGGTTTAAAGATTCTCCCCCTAAGAAAGAAAATATAGAAAGGGCTACTACCAGAAGTACCAGGTATTGAAGGCGAAAGGAGAGGCGAGCACTTGCTATGGAAAGGAGGGTTAAAGCCAGCCAGGTTAAAAATCCTACCAGAGGTACTGGATGGTGGGGGAAAAAGGTTGTCCAAAGTTCGGTAAAACCCACAATATAAAAGGAAACAGCAAAAGCCTGGGAAAAATAAAGGGGAATCCCCACTGCTCCCCCTGCTTCCAGGCCAAAAGAACGGGTAATAATGGCATAGGCTCCCCCTGCCTTTATTTTAATATTCGTCAGCATGGAAGACATGGATAGGATGGTGCTAAATGTAATTATATGGGCTACACCTATAATAGCCAGGGTCCCCACAAAACCTGCATTGCCTACTATCCAGCCCAGGCGCAGGTACATAATAACACCTAAAATGGTTAACAGGGTAGGGGTAAAGACCCCTTCCAAAGTCCCTAAGCCTTGTTTTTCCTTCATGGTTTAACTCCCTTATCCTGTCAGGTCTATCTTATAAACGCCTTTTTATCTCATTTTATACCCATTATAACAGAAATATAAAGAAGAAAGTAGAATTATCTACCGTACAGAATTATCTGCTGTACTCATAAAAAGCAGGTGGAGGTTTGTTACCTCCCCTGCTTCTTTTCTATTTCCAACCCTTTTTACTTTTCCTTTTATCTCCCCTGCCTCCCTTAAATTTCGTTTCCTTCCAGGAAGGTTTTCCTTTGCCTCCCTTGAAGCCCCTTGATTTTTTCTGCCAGAGGGGGGCTTCCTCCGTCAATTTTACTGGTGTAGTATCCGGTTCTTTGGTAAGAATTTTTAAAGCTGCAGATAAGAGGGTAATGGAATCCTTTTCTTCCAGCATGCTCTCTGCCAGTTTTTTGTAGGGATAAATATCTTCCTCTTCAATTACCTTCATCAATCTATCAACCGCCAGCTGTTGTTGACCCTCCAGGGCCTGATCGAAGGTTGGGACCGACAGGCGCAGAATTTTCCTTTTGGTGGATTGTTCAATCAGTTTTAACTGGTTCATTTCCCGGGGATTAGCAAAGGTAATGGCTACACCTGCTTTTCCCAGGCGTCCTGTCCGGCCAATCCGGTGGACATAACTATCGGGATCCTGGGGAATATCAAAATTAAATATGTGGGTTATGTCACTGATATCCAGTCCCCGGGCCGCCACATCG
>Ga0207421_10005509_pt1 | contig 14152 bp, 13 predicted proteins | sample SodLakKL_010_SED_4_FD_187542 | JGI IMG/M metagenome (GOLD analysis project Ga0207421, IMG submission 187542) | Alkaline sediment microbial communities from Lake Tanatar, Kulunda Steppe, Russia - 8KL_010_SED (SPAdes) (version 2) | ecosystem: Environmental > Aquatic > Non-marine Saline and...
CCGTACCTGAAACGATTTCTCCCGGAGCTGGAGTTAGTCCTGGTGCATCTGGCAAAAAGGGAACTGGGGTTGATTGTCGCCCCCGGAAACCCCAAAAAGATTCATTGCCTGGATGATTTGACCAGGGAGGATGTGGTGTTTATTAACCGGCAGCAGGGCGCTGGAACCCGTCTATTCCTGGACTACAAACTGAAAGAGACTGGACTTGACCATAAAGCCATTACGGGATACAACCGGGAGGAGTTCAACCACCTCTCTGTAGCTGCATCTGTTAAAGCAGGAAGTGCTGACGCCGGACTGGGGATTCGGGCGGCAGCCCGTGCCCTGGAAACAGATTTTACCCCCCTGGCCTGGGAGCCCTATGAGTTGGCCCTGCCGACAGATTTCTTTCATAGTGAGGCCTTTCAAGCACTGCTGGAGATCATCCGTTCTGCCCCCTTTGGAGGGGCGGTGGAAGCGATGGGTGGCTATGATTTAAGTGAAAGCGGCAGCCACCAGTTTATCTAAATAATATAAAGGCAGGTTTTGCGGTAATGAATGAACAGCATAAACATCCGTCTGCAGGCATGATCCGCGTTGCAGTGATTACGGCTAGCGACCGAAGCGCCCGGGGAGAAAGAGAGGACTTAAGCGGGCAGGTGATCCAGGAAATTGCCGGTTCTCAGGGCTGGGAGATGGTCCATTATAGCGTTGTTCCAGATGAGAAAGAAAAGCTAAAAAATGCAATGTTGCACCTGGCGGACCGGGAAGAAGCCTCCTTAATTTTGACGACCGGGGGGACCGGCCTGGCTCCCCGGGATTTTACTCCGGAAGCGACCCTGGAGATTATTGACAAGTTAGTTCCCGGCATTTCTGAGATGATGCGCCGGGAAAGCTTGAAAAAAACTCCCCATGCCATGCTTTCCCGGGCTGTTGCCGGCACCCGTCACAAGTCACTGATCATCAATCTTCCCGGAAGCCCCAAAGCGGTCCGGGAGTGCCTGGATGTGGTTATTCCAGTTGTTCCTCATGCAGTTGAACTGCTGCAGGGTTCCGTCTCCGACTGTGCCCAAAACGCCCCAATGGATAAGAATAATTTGCCTTCGAGTGGGTATAATACATGATGTTCCATCAAATGAAAATTTAAGTAAATGGCAGTTATAGTGAGAAATATGTTGTATTAGAGACATAATTAACAATAATGGCCTGAAAAGGTTAAATTTTTGATTTGCTTTCTTTACACCTGTAGCGGTAATATAACTATGGTTGATTAGCACTCACCTGAAGCGAGTGCTAACAAAACTGTGCCAGCTTTATTCAAACAACTTTATAACAATAATAAATCCAAGGAGGTAGCCGTTATGAACCTGAAACCTTTAGGTGACCGAGTAATTATCAAAGTCCTGGAAAAGGAGGAGAAGACCAGTTCAGGCATTGTTCTTCCCGATAAAGCCAGGGAAAAGCCCCAGGAGGGTGAAGTGAAAGCGGTTGGTGATGGCAAGGTGCTGGATGACGGGACAAGAGTTCAGATGGATGTAAAAGTGGGCGACAAGGTGATTTTTTCCAAGTACGCTGGCTCAGAAATCAAACTGGATGGGGAAGAATACCTGATTCTGCGCCAGGACGATATACTGGCGGTTTATTCTTAATGGAAAGGTATGCCAGTGCATGTTGAAATGGCTTACTTGTCTTTCCGGAAATTGAGGCAGTGATTTATATTATTAGAATCTATATTACTTATTTAGGAGGGAAATGGAATGGCCAAGGAAATTAAGTTTCGTGAAGATGCCCGCCAGTCCTTGGAAACAGGCGTTGACAAGCTGGCCAATACCGTAAAGGTAACCCTGGGGCCTAAGGGTCGAAATGTTGTGCTGGATAAAAAATTCGGTTCTCCGCAAATCACCAATGACGGAGTAACCATTGCCCGCGAGATCGAACTGGATGATCCATTTGAAAACATGGGTGCGCAATTGGTTAAGGAAGTTGCCAACAAAACCCAGGATATTGCCGGTGACGGCACTACTTCAGCTACTCTGCTGGCCCAGGCCATTATCAAACAAGGGATTAAAAATGTAACAGCGGGAACTAATCCCATGCTGATGAAACGGGGAATTGATCAAGCGGTTGATCAAATTTTGGAGCAGATCAAGGCGCAAAGCAAACCGGTAGAAAGCCGCGACGCCATTGCCCAGGTAGCTGCTATATCTGCAGATAGCGAAGCCATCGGCAGCTTAATCGCTGATGCCATGGAAAAAGTGGGCAAAGATGGAGTTATTACCGTGGAAGAGTCCAAGGGCTTTGTAACGGATCTCAAAGTTGTGGAAGGGATGCAGTTTGATCGCGGTTATATTTCACCATACATGGTGACCGATACAGAGAAAATGGAAGCTGTATTGGAAGATCCCATGATAATGCTTACCGACCGCAAGGTGGGCAATATCCACGACTTGCTGCCCCTGCTGGAAAAAATTGTGCAGAAAGGCAAGCAGCTGCTCCTGATTGCTGAAGATGTTGAAGGTGAAGCACTGGCCACCCTGGTGGTGAATAAAATCCGCGGCACTTTTACCTGTGTGGCAGTGAAAGCTCCCGGGTTTGGCGACCGCCGCAAGGCTATGCTGGAAGACCTCGCCGTCCTGACCGGTGGGCAGGTTGTCTCTGAAGACCTGGGGATTGAACTGAAGAACGTGGATATCGATATGCTTGGTCGTGCACGCCAGGTTATCGTAGGCAAAGAAGAAACGGTCATTGTTGACGGAGCGGGCTCCCAGGAAGATATCCAAAAGCGGATAAACCAGATCCGCGTTCAGATAGAAGATTCTACCTCCGACTTTGATAAAGAAAAACTCCAGGAGCGCCTGGCAAAATTGGCAGGCGGTGTAGCTGTGATTGAGGTTGGTGCGGCCACAGAAACGGAAATGAAAGAGAGAAAGCTGCGTATTGAGGACGCTCTTTCCGCGACCCGGGCTGCCGTGGAGGAAGGTATTGTGCCTGGTGGAGGAGTTGCATACCTCAACGCTATCAAAGCCCTGGATAGCTTGGAACTGGAAGCGGATCAGGCAGTGGGAGTGCAGATCATTCGTCGGGCCCTGGAAGAACCGCTGCGCCATATAGCGGAAAATGCAGGTGAAGAAGGGTCTATTGTAGTGGAAAAAATTAAGGAAATGGATGAAGGTATGGGGTATAATGCCCTGAAAGGGGTTTATGAAAACATGCTGGATGCCGGAATTGTAGATCCGGCAAAAGTGGTCCGTTCTGCCATCCAAAATTCGGCCAGCATTGCTTCCCTGTTCCTGACAACAGAAGCTGTTGTTGCAGAAAAACCGGAGGATGACAAAAAGTTCCCCGGTGGCGGGATGGGTATGGATATGCCCCCGATGTAAAATGCCAGGAATAAAAAAAACCGGGAACCATCCCGGTTTTTTTGTTTTTCAGCAGGAAATGGAAAAGGGTTTACCGAAATAATGAGTCGTTTAATTTCCAGTTTTGTTGAAGGAGCAAATAGTAATGGCAATTGCAGAAAAAGTTGTTATTGTTGATTTTGGTGGTCAGTATACTCAATTGATTGCCCGGAGAGTTAGGGAACTTAAGGTTTACTGTGAAATTCTGCCGTATACTGCTTCAGCGGAGAAGTTAAAAGCGGCCGAACCGGGTGGGCTTATTTTTTCTGGAGGCTCAGCCAGTGTGTATGACGGAGATGCCCCGCAATGTAATCCCGGTTTCTACGATCTGGGGGTTCCGGTTCTGGGCATTTGTTATGGCATGCAGTTGATGGCCCGGGATTTGGGTGGAGAGGTTGTGCAGGCGCGCAACCAGGAGTATGGCAAAACAACCTTACGCGTTAAAAAAAGCAATAAACTGCTTTCCGGAGTGGACAAACAGTTTACGGCCTGGATGAGCCATGGCGATTATGTGACACGGGCACCTGAAGGGTTTGAAGTTCTGGCTGAAAGTGACAATACCCCTGTTGCTGCCATGGCCGATGACAAAAGGCATTTCTACGGTCTGCAGTTTCATCCCGAGGTAATTCACACTCCCCAGGGAAAAGCAATCCTAGGGAATTTTTTATTTGGGGTTTGCAACTTTTCCGGTAATTGGACCATGGAAAATTTTATTGAAACCACCATTGCAGAAATCCGGAGAGAAGTTGGTGATAATAATAAGGTGGTCTGTGGTTTAAGCGGTGGGATTGATTCGTCCGTAGCAGCTACCCTGGTTCATCAAGCCCTGGGTGATCGCCTAACCTGCATTTTTGTGGACCACGGGTTGCTTCGCAAGGGGGAAAGAGAGCAGGTTTTGGAGACCTTCGAGGGACGATTTCACATGAATATCGTAGCAGTAGACGCCAGGGATGAATTCCTGGAAAGGTTAAAAGGTGTTACGGACCCCGAGGAAAAAAGGAAAGTGATCGGCAACCATTTTATCCGGGTTTTTGAGCAGGAAGCCGAAAAAGTGGGCCAGATCGATTACCTGGTCCAGGGGACCCTTTATCCCGATGTGATTGAAAGCGGTACAGCGACTGCATCGGTGATTAAATCCCATCACAATGTGGGTGGCCTGCCGGATGACATGAAATTTTCCTTGATTGAACCGCTGAAATACCTGTTCAAAGACGAGGTTCGCAAAGTGGCTGCGGAGTTGGGGCTTCCTGAAGAAATTGTCTGGCGACACCCCTTCCCGGGACCTGGTTTGGCGGTAAGAGTTTTAGGAGAAGTAACCCCCGAAAAGCTGGACCTGCTAAAAGAGGCTGATGCTATTGTTATCGAGGAGCTCAAAAATGCCGGGCTTTACCGGGAGATTTGGCAGGCTTTTGCTGTGCTGCCAGGAATAATGAGCGTAGGAGTGAAGGGAGACCGCAGGGTTTACGGTCATACAGTGGCTTTGCGGGCTGTGACCAGCCAGGATGGGATGACCGCCGAATGGTATCCTTTCCCTTATGAAGTGCTGGAACGAATTTCTAATCGTTTGGTCAATGATATCCCGGAAGTAAACAGGTTTGTCTACGATTTAACCACCAAACCCCCGGGGACCATTGAGTGGGAATAGAATAACTTTGAAATTAGTAAGAGGAGGTTGATTGTTCCGTGGCAAGGGTTTATGTTTTTATGGGTAGTGACTCCGACTTGCCGGTGATGGCCGGTTGCCTGGAAGCATTGGAACGGTTTGGGGTTGAATACGAGGTTCATATATCCTCGGCCCACCGGGTCCCGGAAAAAACAGCAGAGATGGCGCAAAATGCTGCATCCAGGGGAGTGGAGGTAATAGTGGCCGGCGCAGGAAGCGCAGCACACTTGGCCGGCGTGATCGCGTCGCACACACCCCTTCCAGTGATTGCTGTTCCCTTTAGCGGTTCGGCGCTGCAAGGGGTTGATGCTCTGTATGCTTCTGTTCAGATGCCCCGGGGAGTCCCCGTGGCCACTGTGGCCATTGACGGGGCTTTTAATGCTGGTATCCTGGCGGTTCAGATCCTGGGATTGAAGGATGGGCAGTTAGGGGAGAAAATGGCTGCTTACAAGGAAGAGCTATCCCGCCAGGTCCAGGAAAAAGATGCCAGACTCCAGGAAGTAGGGTATAAACAATACTTGGAGGAAAAGGGGAAAAATAGCCGCAAGTAGAAGCTTTCTATACTAACCGCCACGGCCCTTGCGGGCCATGGGCAGGGGACGAAAATGGTTTTCAAAACCGTTTCCCGCCTGGATGAGGTCCGCTTTCCCTGTATCGGCGACTTTGTCAAGCGGCTAAATAGAAATGAAGCTACCTTTTACGGTATACTCTGGTTGCACGCTCGCCACACCAGGGCAGCGCGGCGGTTGCCGGACCCGCCCGGTGCATGTGCAGTGAAGATGCAAGTTACTGCGAAACGAGGGCCGGGAGGGGACCCGGCCGGCATGGATGCCGGCCGCCTGGCAGCCGAAGCATGGAGGCTGAGTCTGCAGGTTGGTCCCCGGAGGGCCAAGTAGAGCAGCTTAACTTGCCTGAAGCGAACCTAAACCGGCGGTTCCGGCATTCGCCAACGCTGCCATTTTCATACTAAAGAAGAGGTGTTGCTGTTGATTGAAAGATACACCCGGCCGGAAATGGGTCGCATCTGGACCATGGAGAACCGTTACCAGAAATTCCTGGATATAGAGATCGCTGTTTGTAATGTTTTGGCTGAAAAAGGACTGATTCCACAGGACGCCGCCCGGGCTATTGAGCAGAAAGCTTCTTTTTCCCTGGAGCGGATAGAAGAGCTGGAAAAAAGCATCCGGCACGATGTGGTGGCATTCACTCGTTGCGTGGCAGAAAGCTTGGGAGATGAATCCCGGTATTTTCATTACGGGTTGACCTCCTACGACGTGGTGGATACAGCTCTTTCCCTGTTACTCCGGGAGGCTGTCCAATTAATCGAAAAGGGTTTGGAAGAACTTTTGCAGGCGGTAAAAATTCAGGCGTTGGCTCACCGGGATACCGTTATGGTGGGAAGGACTCACGGAATTCACGCCGAACCCATTACTCTGGGCCTTAAATTTGCCCTCTGGTGGGATGAACTGAGGCGTTACCGCTTTCGCCTGGAAAGAGCCCGGGAAGCCATTTCGTACGGGAAAATTTCCGGCGCAGTAGGTACTTACTCCCAGCTGTCCCCTGAGGTAGAATTGATGGTTTGTAGCCGACTGGGCTTAAAACCGGCACCGGTTTCCACCCAGATTCTGCAGCGAGACAATCACGGGGAGTTGGTTTCATTCCTGGCCCTGCTGGCGTCATCCCTGGATAAGTTTGCTGTTGAGATCCGCAGTTTGCAGAAGACCGAGGTCCGGGAAGTGGAGGAGCCGTTTTACCAGGGGCAGAAAGGATCTTCAGCTATGCCGCACAAGCGCAATCCTGTTTCCAGTGAGCAGGTATGCGGGTTGGCACGGCTGGTTCGCTCTCACGCCCAGGTGGCTTTGGAAAACATACCTCTCTGGCATGAACGGGATATTTCTCATTCTTCTGCAGAAAGGGTAATTTTTCCCGATGCAACCATCCTGGTGGATTACATGCTGCACCAGATTACCAGGATTGTTTCCGGCCTGATCGTTTACCCGGATAACATGAAGGAAAACCTGGATAAAACACTGGGCCTGGTCTTTTCTCAAAATGTTTTGCTTTCCCTGGTGGAAAAAGGAATATCCCGGGAAGAAGCATATGACAGGATCCAGAAGCATGCGATGCAGGCCTGGGAAACAAATACGCCTTTCAAGCAACTCCTGGAAAATGACTCCTGGGTTTCTTCCTATCTTGATAACACTGAATTAGAATCCTGTTTTGACTACAGTAAGAATTTGCACCATGTACCGGCGATTTTCCAGCGCCTGGGGCTGGAGCAGCAATAAAAAGAATAGAAAAGGAGTAAAGTACATTGAAGAAAAAAGATTTTCTTTATGAAGGAAAAGCTAAAAAGATCTTTCGTACCGATGATCCGGACCTGATGATCGTGGAATTTAAAGATGTGGCAACTGCTTTTGATGGCCTAAAGATGGAAAGCCTGGAAAACAAAGGGGTCTTGAACAACAAAATATCTTCGATTATTTTTGAGTTGCTTGATCAAGAAAAAGTGCCAACTCATTATGTTCGAGCCCTCAGTGACCGGGAGATGCTGGTTAAGTCCCTGGATATCATCCCGGTGGAAATTATTGTCAGAAACATTGTGGCCGGTAGTCTTACCAAGCGTATGGGATTGGAAGAAGGAATAACCCTCGAAAAAACCGTCCTGGAATATAACTTGAAAAATGATGAACTCCATGATCCCATGCTGAACCGCTACCATATTTATGCCCTGGACCTGGCAACAGCTGAGGAGATGGACCAGATTGAAACAATTGCCTTAAAAGTAAATGATATATTAAGGCCTTACCTGTTAAACCGGAATATGGTTTTAGTTGATTTCAAGTTGGAATTTGGACGCCACAAAGGTGAAATTTTGTTGGGGGACGAAATTACACCGGATACCTGCCGCTTTTGGGATGCTGTTTCCGGGGAAAAGATGGATAAAGATCGTTTTCGCCGGGAAATGGGCCAGGTAACCGAAGCATACCAGGAAGTGCTCAAAAGACTGCAGGAGGGAAACTAAATTGACCACCTGGAAAGCCAAAATTGAAGTAACCTTTAAGAAAAGTGTGCTCGATCCCCAGGGTGTAGCCGTGGAGAAGGCCCTGGGTGTCCTGGGGTACAACAACGTGGAAAATGTCCGGGTGGGAAAGTACCTGGAACTGGTCTTGCGGACTGGAAGTGAGAGCGAAGCCAGGCAGCAGGTGGATGAGATGTGCCAGAGGCTTTTAACAAACCCGGTCATTGAGGAATATTCTTACAGGATCGAACAGCAGGATTGAAAAGTTAAATCAGGGGAGGGGATGGGTGCTTTAAAGGAGGCAGCGAGTCTCCGGCGCCCGGATTTTATGAAATTTGGAGTTATTGTTTTTCCAGGTTCCAACTGCGACCTGGATGCATATCACATGGTCAGAGATGTATTAAATAAGCCGGTGGACTATATCTGGCACCAGGAAAAAACCCTGCGGGGAGCCGACTGCATCATTTTGCCCGGGGGGTTTACTTATGGGGATTACCTGCGTCCCGGCGCCATCGCCAGTTTCTCCCCGGTGATGGAAGCGGTGAAATCTTTTGCTGAAAACGGGGGCCTGGTATTGGGTATTTGCAACGGTTTCCAGGTTTTAGTGGAATCCGGCCTGCTGCCGGGGGCCCTTTACCGCAATATTCACCTTCAATTCAGGTCTGCCTGGGCTTACCTGCGGGTAGAAAACCCGGACCTTCCTTATACCCGGAAGGCTGCTGCCGGGCATGTTTTGAAAATACCTGTAGCCCACGGCGACGGCAATTATTATTGTGATCCTGAAACGCTGGAACAATTGAAAAAATACAACCGCATCGCCTTTCGCTATGTTACAGCCGGGGGTGAGGCGGAGCCCGGGGCCAACCCGAACGGCTCTGTCGATCATATTGCGGGCATTTGTAATGCCCGGGGTAATGTGCTGGGAATGATGCCTCACCCGGAAAGGGCTGGGGAAGCTCTTTTGGGCAGCGAAGACGGCCGCCTGATATTTGAGTCTATACTGGAACACTGGGGTGAAAGTGCATGACAGAGAAGCTACATCAAATGATGGGTTTAAGCGATGATGAATATGATCTGATTCAGGAACTGATGGGCCGAAAACCCAATGAACTGGAATTGGGCATGTTTTCTGTGATGTGGTCTGAGCACTGCAGTTACAAGTGTTCCAGGAAAGTGCTGCAGCTTTTTCCCACTGAAGGGGCAAACATACTGCTGGGACCGGGAGAAAATGCCGGTATTGTAGATATTGGGGAAGGGCTGGCTGTAGCCTTTAAAATGGAAAGCCATAATCATCCTTCCGCCATTGAACCTTACCAGGGTGCGGCAACAGGGGTGGGCGGGATTATCCGCGACATTTTTACCATGGGAGCCCGACCCGTTGCTCTTTTGGACTCCCTGCGTTTTGGCCCCTTGGATGATTTACGGGTCAAATTTCTTTTTGAAGGGGTTGTTTCAGGGATTGGCGGTTACGGAAACTGCGTGGGTATTCCCACCATTGGCGGTGAAACCTGGTTTTATCCCAACTACCAGGGAAATCCTTTGGTCAATGTTATGTGTGCGGGGATACTTCCTGCCGGGCGAATTGCCCGGGGTATGGCGTCAGGAACCGGGAATACAGTGATCCTGGTGGGAGCCTGCACCGGGCGGGACGGCCTGCACGGGGTTACATTTGCCTCCGAAGAACTGACTGATACGTCGGAAGAACAGCGTCCGGCTGTGCAGGTGGGGGACCCTTTTATGGAGAAACTGTTAATTGAAGCTTGCCTCGAGGCCATTGAAAGAAACCTGGTAGCAGGCATCCAGGACCTGGGAGGCGCCGGTCTTACTTGCGCAACATCCGAAATGTCAAGCCGGGCGGGAAGCGGTATGGTTATCCACCTGGACCGGGTCCCCTGCCGGGAAAATGATCTAACCCCTTACGAAATTATGCTTTCTGAATCACAGGAGCGGATGCTAATGGTGGTAGAACAAGAAAAAATCGAAGCGATCAAGGAGATTTTTGACCGTTGGGGTCTGGAGTCCAGTGCCATCGGTCATGTTACCGACGATGGTCTTTTGCAGGTTTATAACCACGGGAATAAGGTGGCCGAACTGAAGGCCGAATTTTTAACGGAGAAGGCCCCTGAATATGATCTGCCGGCCCAGGAACCGCCGTATTACCAGGAATTAAAGTCGCAAGATCTCCATTCTCTGCCTCAGCCTCACGACCTGGAACAATCATTTCTGAAATTGTTATCTTCCCCGAACATTGCTTCCAAGAATTGGATATTTCGACAATACGATTATATGGTCCGGACCTGCACCGTCCAGGGGCCTGGTGGGGATGCGGCCGTGATCCGGGTGAGAGGCACAAATAAAGGGCTGGCCTTTTCCTCTGACGGAAACGGTCGCTATGTCTACCTGGATCCTTACAAAGGCGGTATGATGGCTGTTATGGAAGCAGCCCGCAATGTTTCCGTTTCGGGGGCAAAGCCCCTGGCTATTACCAACTGCCTTAACTTTGGCAACCCAAAGCGCCCCCAGATATACTGGCAGTTTAAACAAGCTGTGGAAGGCATGGCCGCCGCCTGCCGTGCCCTTGGAACACCTGTTACCGGGGGCAATGTGAGCTTTTATAATGAAACCAGCGGAGAAGCCATTTTCCCTACGCCTGTTGTGGGCATGCTTGGTTTGCTGGATGATGTTTCGCGCCAGGTTAAAAAAGGCTGGTCCCGGGATGGTGATCTGGTCTATCTGGTGGGCGACCTGCAGGGCAGCATGGCTGGCAGCGAATATCTCTATGTTGTGCACGGGATGTTGGCCGGGGAAATCCCTGCTCCCGACCTGGAAAGGGCGGCCCGGTTAAACCAGTGTCTGGTAAAGCTTGCTGCTGCCCGGCTGCTCTCTTCAGCCCACGATATCTCCGACGGGGGGCTACTGGTTGCACTGGCTGAAGCATCCATTGCAGGAAACAGGGGTATAGAGATAGAATTGTCCCTACAGCAGGATACCCGAATAGACGAATTATTGTTTGGTGAAGGTCAGTCCAGGGTTCTGGTCAGTGTGCATCCTGCAGAAGAGAAGGAGCTCCTGGACAAAGTTCATCAAGCGGGATTGCCCTGTCACCGGTTAGGCACCGTAGGAGGAAGCCAATTTATTGTCACAACCGGGGGAGAGCAGCAGCTTGCCCTCCCCCTGGATCAAATTAAAGCTACCTGGGAGGAGGTCATTCCCCGTTGTCTCAGCTAAAGTTCGAACCCTTTGGAGATAATTATCCAGAGTGCAGTGTCACCAGCGGCAAAGACCGTATGGAAGAGGCTTGTGGGGTTTTCGGCGTATTTGCATCTGGAGAAGATCTGTTTCGGTTGACTTGCTTTGCCCTTTTTGCCCTGCAGCACAGGGGCCAGGAAAGTGCCGGAGTGGCTTTGAGTGATGGGAACGGTATTTATCTGAATAAAGGGGTAGGCCTGGTTTCTGAGGTCCTGACAGACCTGGACGCCATGAAAGATATCCCCTCTGTTGGTGCAGTCGGTCATGTCCGGTATTCCACTGCTGGAGGGGGGCGCCCCGAAAATGCACAACCGCTTTTGATCGAATACCGGCATGGTTCGTTGGCGGTGGTCCACAACGGCAACCTGATTAATGCCATGGAACTGAGGGAAAACTTAGAAGATCAGGGCTCCATTTTTCAGACCACTACAGATAGTGAGCTGGTAGCCCACTTGATAGCCCGATATGGTTATGGTGATTTGGAGGCTTCTTTAAAGTCTGCTCTGACTCACCTGCAAGGGGCTTACAACTTCCTGTTTTTAACGGAGAACAGTCTGGTGGGTGTCCGGGATCCCCACGGTATTCACCCCTTATCCCTGGGCAAATGGAACGGGCATTATGTTCTGGCTTCGGAAACCTGCGCCTTTGATACCATTGGAGCGGAAGTAATCCGGGATATCGAACCGGGGGAAATGGTAATTATTGATCAAAACGGATTAACCAGCAAGCAGGTGCTGCCTTCCCAGCGCCAGGCCTTGTGTGTGTTTGAATTCATTTACTTTGCACGTCCTGACAGCAATATTCATGGGAAAAATGTTCACCTGGTCCGCAAAGAGCTGGGACGCAGGCTGGCCAGGGAGCAGCCTGCCGAAGCTGATCTGGTTACGGGAGTTCCTGATTCCAGCCTTTCTGCTGCCTCGGGGTTCGCTGAGGAGTTGGGCATTCCTTACGAAATGGGGTTAATCAAAAACAAGTATATCGGCCGCACTTTTATTCAGCCCAAGCAGGAAATACGCAGTCTGGGTGTACAGCTCAAGCTGAACCCCATCTTTAAGGTTGTGGAAGGAAAAAGAGTTGTAGTAGTGGACGATTCCATTGTTAGGGGTACAACCAGCAAGAAGCTGGTCAACATGTTTTTTAAAGCAGGAGCCCGGGAGGTCCACCTGCGGATCAGCTCACCACCAGTAATTGCTCCCTGCTACTACGGTATTGACACGCCAACCTATGAAGAATTAATCGGCTCATACAAAGACACCGAAGCAATTCGGAAAGAGGTGGGCGCTACTTCCCTGGGATATCTCAGCTACGAGAGTACAGTTCAGTCATCGGGGCTATGTGAAAGCGAACTCTGTACGGCCTGCTTTTCCGGTAAATATCCAGTTGAGATTGAGGGTGGAACGTATGAAAGATCCGAAAAGTTTTGATTATAAAGCGGCAGGGGTTGATATTGAAGCAGGCGAAAAAATTGTTTCAGAGATCAAGGAACTGGTAAAAATGACCCATCGACGGGAGGTTCTGACGGGAATTGGCGGTTTTGCCGGCCTGTTTAAACCCGAACTTTCCGGCTACCGGGACCCTGTTCTGGTAGCAGCAACCGATGGAGTCGGGACAAAGTTAAAAATCGCTTTTGCCCTGGGCAAACACGATACAGTCGGCATTGATGCTGTTGCTATGTGTGTTAACGACCTGGTAGTCCAGGGTGCAGAACCGCTTTTCTTCCTGGATTACCTGGCCACCGGGCGCCTGGAAAGCCAGGTTGTCAAAGAGGTTGTTTCGGGTATAGCCCAGGGGTGCCGGCAGGCAGGGTGTGCCCTGCTGGGGGGAGAAACGGCGGAAATGCCCGGGTTTTATCCCCCGGGGGAATACGATGTAGCCGGGTTTGCCCTGGGAATTGTCGATCAGAGCAGAATTATTACCGGCAAAAACTCCAAACCGGGAGACTGTCTGCTGGGCCTGGCTTCTTCAGGGATTCACAGCAACGGCTTATCCCTGGTCCGTAAAGTCCTTTTGGAGCATGCCGGCTTTACACTGGATCAGCAGGTTCCCCAGCTGGGTTGTACCCTGGGCGAAGAACTTCTGAAACCAACCTCAATTTATGTTCCCTATATCCTATCATTGCTGGAGGATTATGAAATTAAAGGGATTGCCCATATAACCGGTGGAGGAATCACGCAAAATCTGCCACGAGTCCTGCCCGAGGGGACAAGAGCCGTTATCCGTAAGGATTCCTGGGAGATTCCCCCCATTTTTACACTGGTTCAGGATGAAGGAAATATTGCCGAAGAGGAAATGTATAGGACATTTAATCTGGGTATAGGCATGGTTTTGTCCCTCTCCTCGGGTAGCAGGAAGAAGGTTCAGGACCGGTTAAAAGAGCTGGGAGTGCGTTCCTGGGAAATAGGTGCGGTAGAACAGGGTGAAGCAAATCTTGCTCCTTATGTAGAATTTAAATAGAGGGGGATGATCGGTTGAACCTGGCCGTCCTGGCTTCCGGAAGTGGAAGCAATTTACAGGCCATCATACACGCTGTGGAACATGGTTCGGTTGATGGATCGGTTAAAGTAGTTATCAGCGACCGTGCTGATGCTTTTGCGTTGCAGAGGGCCAAACAACATGGAATAGAAACACTTTACATAAATCCGTTGAATTATTCCAACCGGGAGCAATTTGATGATCACGTCTGTTCCTTATTGGAAGAACGCCAGGTAGGCCTTGTTGTTTTAGCAGGATTCATGCGACTTTTATCTCCGCTTTTCGTTCAACGTTTCCAGGGACGAATCATGAATATTCATCCCTCTTTATTGCCGTCTTTCCCCGGCCTGGACGGGGTTAGGCAGGCAC
>Ga0207421_10005510_pt1 | contig 14151 bp, 25 predicted proteins | sample SodLakKL_010_SED_4_FD_187542 | JGI IMG/M metagenome (GOLD analysis project Ga0207421, IMG submission 187542) | Alkaline sediment microbial communities from Lake Tanatar, Kulunda Steppe, Russia - 8KL_010_SED (SPAdes) (version 2) | ecosystem: Environmental > Aquatic > Non-marine Saline and...
TGGACCTGGAGACGGCGGTTCAAATCCGCCCCGCCCTATATCTAATATGCCAAACACCCTGGCGGTCTAGCACAACCCGGTCGTTGCGCTCCCCTTGTACTATTGGTACTAAAAACAATTTATTTTATTTTTATTTTTATTTTTTTATCACTTAGTTTGTGATGAAGTGATAAAATGCAAATCGAAGGCTGGATAGAAGATATCAAGGAGAAAGAATCCTGTTTAGGGTCTACATTGGTCGAACTCGTGATTCGAAATGAAAGAACACATACTGTTGAAGTCCCTGTCAGGGATGAACTTTTGGAGTCTTTAGAACCTGGCAAGAAAGTTGTAGTGAATGGGACCGAACACGAAACCTGTCCGTCACCCAATGGACCTGGCGGAAACAGCATCGGTTTCGCTTCTTGGTCTTCTGTCAAGTTGACCGATTGATTTAAATATCTTTCACCTCTTTTTTTTTATCCACATAATGAATTGAGTGGATAACCATGACATCCGTTGCCATATCTTTCGAGTATTTTAAAAAGTGTATCGACGAACTTTTACTCAAAGTAGAAAAAATCTCTGATAAATACGATATCATCTTCCTATCAAGCACAAAGCCAGATGAAGTTCGGTCTTTCCTGGACACATACGATATCCCCTACGACTATATCAACGATAACCGTTCTGGAGATGTGCCTAATGGACCAACTGTTAGTGACTGTAAACCCTTTGCCGATTACTATTTTGGAAAGTTCATCCCTTTCGATGAAAATTGGGATGAAGTTGTTGAAGAAGTTATCAACCGAATTGATTACGGTACCGTAGCAGTCGATTTTGACGGTACCATCGTCGAATTTAACGGTTGGAACGGTTTGAAGAATTACGGAGATGTGAAAAACGGTGCCCGCGAGGGTATCAAGCGGTTGAAAAGAGAGGGTTATAAGGTTATGGTTTATACTACGAGGAATAGTCGACCCACAGTGAAAAAGGCGATGGATGAATATGGAATCCCGTTCGATTGCGTTAACGGCGGAAAGAATCATAACGGCCTGAAACCTCATTTTGACATTTGCATCGATGATAAAGGTATTGAGTCTTTAGACGAACTATCGTGAACTACTTTTCTCTCGCTCATTCCTAATAACGCCCGTTATTTTTCCCCTTCCTTTTCTTTATCATCTAAGATGAACCGAGATGATAAAATGGTTGAATATTTGGAAACCGGTAGATGGTTGAGCCTGTCAAGGTCTAAAAAAGCCCTTAGATTGCAGTACAAGGACATGGATCTCAGCATGCCCGTGCAAAAGGTTGAACGGGTGATGAATGGTGATATCGATAGAGCACTCTTCGATAAAGTGGTAGATGACGAATTCGTGGCTACCAGCGTATATCTCAAAAGAACGAAAAGCGGCCGGGGATTGTTGATTAACGATACTGGTCCGTCACTCATAACGTCGAAGTACGCGTTGAAGCGGCTGCTAGAAGATGAAGTAAAGGGCGTCAAACTCGGGCTTGTAAAAGAGGAATGACTTTTATACCTTTTTCTATCATCTATATGTGGTGAGATGATATCTATGGATATAGAACAGTTCGTTAGGAATGTGATCTCAGAAGCGCCCGACATGGCCCGTGAGCCTTGTTATACCGGTGTTGGTTCAAGGGAAACTCCTGAAGATGTCCGTGAGGCTATGACTATCATGGCTTCCATTCTTGAAGATAATGGTTACACTTTGAGAACAGGGGACGCTCGTGGGGCTGATGCGGCTTTCAGACAAGGCGTTGCTTCTAAGGAGAATGTGAAAGCGTATTCTGTAGATGATGTCAATGATAAGGCTCTTGAACTTGGTAAGAAATATCATCCTGCCTGGGAGAGAGTGGGTTCGTACGGGCGCAAGTTGCATGCTCGTAATTCCTTTCAGGTTTTAGGTGATGACCTCGATGATCCGAAGCCCTCCATGTTCTTGATTTGCTGGACTCCTGATGGGGCAACTAGCGATGATGAACGTTCCATCGATACGGGCGGTACTGGTCAAGCTATAAGCATTGCTGATGATTTCAATATTCCTGTTTACAATCTACGTGAACACTTCCCGCCAGAGTAGTCTTTAGTGACTCCCTTCCCTCCAATTTTGTTTTGCGTTTTCGGTTTTTATTTGTTTATTTTTATCCGTTTTTATCAGTTTTATATTCACTCAATGTGAGGTGAAGTGAATAATATGACTGAGAAAGAAGAAGATGTTGCGCAGGCTAGCAGTATAGATGACGAAGGCTCGGTAGACGAGTTCATCAAGACTCAAGAAAACCTCTTGAAGGTTAACGGTGACAGTATTCAGTACTCCAGTAAGTATGAACAGTTCGACTTGTTTGCACCACGTCAAGCGTTCGAAAGGCTCGTTGACCCTGAAGACGAAGAAATCACTGGCGTTTACGTAACTAACAGCGCTGGCGACGAAGACGATGAGCACATTGCGTGGATTAACCTGACCAAGTCCGAAAAGGGAATCCGCGTGTTCGCTAAGGTTGGCGAAGACAAGAGCTTACCACTAGTGGCTCCGAAAGAGGAGCTAGAAGAGCTGTTGGACGGAGAGAAACAGAAACTCAACTTCAGAGTCGCTCTCGAACTATAGGCTTGCCAGCCACTTCGGTATCTAAAAACCCTTTCTACCTTTCTTTTTTTTTGTTTCACTCTAATCCGCATTTTTCTTTATCATCTCTATGAACCGAGATGATAAAGTGTTGACGCTCAAGTTTGACGGCGGTGCTAGAGGGAACCCTGGACCTTCTGGTTACGGGTTCGCTATTTTCAAAAACGGTAGTGAGATAGAGTCAGATTACGGCTTTATCGGAGAGACAACTAATAATGTGGCAGAGTATGTTGCTCTCATCAACGGACTTCAGTGCCTTGTCGATACTTATCCAAATGCCAATGTCAAGGTCATTGGAGACTCGAGGTTGGTTATCAAGCAAGTTACTGGAGAATGGTCAGCCAATGACGGCAAGTTAGTCAAAAGGCTCGATACTGTCAACGAACTCCTGGAAGAACATAATGGAACGGTCACCTTCAAATGGACTAAAAGAAAGAACAATGGAAGAGCCGATGAACTTGCGAATAAAGCAATCGATGAACATCAGAACGACGGAAACGAAATGACTGAACTTGCGAATAAAGCAATCGATGAACATCAGAACGACGGAAACGAAATGACACCTGATGATGAGAATCTCGGTACCATCCGTAACAGCAATCCTAAACCAGAATTTGAAGAATCGTTGAAAAGTGAGGTGGGAAGAATACTCGGCTACCTCGGTCAAGACAAGATCGAAGAAGCAAAGAAGACTGCGTCTGAGCTCTACAGCGCACTGGATTCGGACAGCACTTCTTCCCAGTAAATTTTTTCTTTTTTTTTACCAAATTTAACGGGTGTTATTTTCAACTTAACGGGCGTTATCTTGACTTTATCATCCGATGAAGCGAGATGATAAATATGTTCGGAAAGACGAAAGAGCGACTTAAAGCTGAGAGGCAGAGGCGTGAACTCTTCGCCTGGTTTATCCGTGACCGTAAAGTCCAGTCTGGGAACGTGTCTCTTAAAGAGGAAAAAGACCCAGATTCGGGCGTCACACATAAACTTATCATACGCGATAAGAACAACGAAATCGATGAAGAAATAGAATTCAAAAAGGTTAAACGACCCACTTCTGACCTTTTCGTTTTTGAACTGGATGACGAGGATGTTAGAAATCTCGGGCGCAACCTTGAGAAAAGTATAGACGCTTCACGCATACCAGAACGCATTCAGGCAGTCCTGGACATACTCGAAGGAGTCGAACTCAAAGAAGAACTTCACGATTGATTTTTCGGTCATCAACACCCTTATTTTTTTATCACCCTATGAAATGAGGTGATACCTATGAATGCTATAGAAGAGAAACGTGCCCGAGTAAGCCAAGACATCCCTTACAGCACTTATCTTGTCGGCGGAGCTGTCCGTGACAAAGTGATGGGGAGAGAACCTGAAGATCACGACTTCGTGGTCGTCGGTCTCAGTCCCGCTGATATGGACGAACGTGGTTTCAGGCGTGTCGAAGCTGGTTTTCCTGTCTTCCTCGACGATGAAGGTGATGAATTTGCCCTTGCCAGAACCGAACAGAAAGTCGGCGAAGGATACAAAGGATTCAAAACTTTCACTGGACGTGACATCACGCTTGAAGACGACCTCAAGAGACGTGACTTCACGATGAACGCTATGGCTATGGATGAAAACGGAAACATCTATGACCCATTCGATGGACGGGAAGATATCGAAAAAGGGATAGTCAGACACGTTAGCGAAGCTTTCAGCGAAGATCCCCTGCGAGTCATGAGGCTTGCAAGGTTTACGGCAAGATTTAACTTTGAACCTGCAGAAGAAACGGTCAAATTGGCTAAGAAAGTGGCGCCAGAGCTGACTGAGATACCCGTCGAAAGAGTGTTCGCCGAGCTCGAAAAGTCTATGAAACAAGCGGACAATCCTAAAAAGTTCTTCGAAGTCCTCGAAGGAACTGATGGATTGAAGATCATATTTCCAGAATTATCAGATATGACTGAGGTTCCCGCTGGACCTCAAGAGTTCCACGGCACTAACTCAGTGTTCGAACACACGATGATCACAGTCGACGAGATGTTCAAACTACGCGGAAACGACGATGTAGCACTACTCTGTGCGTTCTTTCACGATATCGGAAAAACGGAGACTCCCGAAGAAAAATTGCCCAAGCATCACAAGCATACCAAGAGAGGAGTTGAGTTGTTTGAAGATATTGCGGAAAGACATACCTTTACTAACCGCCACGAGCGTGCTATCAAGACGGCCATCAGACAACATATGAGAGTTGCTAAATTCCTGGAGATGAACGCGAATAGCCAAGTGAAGTTCGTTGAACAGATGGACAAAAAAGATATGCTGGAACTGGTTAGAGATTTGTTGATAGCCGATACGCGTGCAACAAAAGGCAAGTTGATAGATATGGACACCTTCGATGAACGCGTCGAAGAAGTCAGATCTGTCATCAAGGAGATTGACGGAGAAGTCGTGTTGAACAACCATTCTCACTTAGAGGGAAAGGAAATCCACGACCAGCTCATCCAATTAAGAACCGAGAGGCTCAGAGAAATCAGTGATTGAACTTTTTTTTTATTTCACTTGCTGAAACGAGTGAAATATATGGACGAAAATTTCCCATCGGTTGGTATATTGCCAAGGGAAGCACAGCTAGATGAATCTGGCAACATCAGAGGACTATCGAGGTATCGTGGCAACAGGATGGAGATTTCGCTCCCTGAAGAGTTCGTTGATTTGGCAGTTCCATATGCCATGGAGAGGTCAGAATCATTCGACGCAGTTTTTGCCAGGCAAACAGTGAATCTGGTAACCCTTCAGAGCATCAATTGGGTGCTCCAGGAGGAGCTTGACGAAGATTGTTTCGTCAATTCTATCGAAGAAAAAGCTCGGCAATACGACGAATAAACCCCTTTCCTGTTTTTATTTTTTTGTTATCATCCAATGGGATGAGATGATAATCATGAAGAATGAAAAGCAGGAATTGCTGGAACAGAAGAAACACCTTATGAAAGAATATGAGTATTACGATGCTAAAGACCCTAGAGATAGCGACCAAAAAGAAGAGCTCAATAAGCTCTTGGAAAACTTACTCAAATCGATCGGTTCTACTGAAGTAAGGCTCAAAGAACTCAAAGACTCACAACCACATACATGGTGTCCGTACTGTGGAAAATCGATGGATGAAATAGGCGAGACCGATGGAATGCCTGTTTACAAGTGTGAAAGGTGTGATAAAGAAATGGCCGAAGATGTTATTTTGATACCATCCTCTCTATCCATTGATATTGATTTGTGAAAGGTGTGATAAAGAAATGGCCGAAGATGTTATAGCTGAAGCAAAGATGGAACTCGAAGCCGATCGAGCGCAGATGGCGAGCATGGAGCGATAAACTCTTTTACTTCCTTTTTTTATACCTCTCTGTGAACCGAGAGGTAATAAATATGGCAGAAGAAAAGCTTGATTTTGCAGACGTGTTCGAACACTTCAGACTTCGTGGGGAACTTCCAGATAAGGACAGGTTTGATCTTGAGAAGTTTGCGAACAATTTCGACGAGCTTCTCGAAAGATACGAAGAAGAAAATAAGATTCCTGGTGAAGATGGGTCTTGCCCTGAAGATACTATAATGAAGAGGAATTATGAGGGGCAAATTTTCAGTTTCATGCATGCTTTGTGGAATGCACTTGACGAAGAGAAGCTGGCCAAAATGTATCAGCACGATGAGGAGATAGAAAAATCCCTGGCCGATGAAGATGACTACGATCATCCTGTGGATGACTCTCCTGATCATCGACCAGAACCGCCTGAGGTCAATGGTGGTGTTCCTTTTTCCAAGAAGAATTGGTAATCCTGGATGAAACCTTTTTCTTTTTTATCACCTCTGGATGAAGTGCGAGGTAATGAAGATGGTTGATGAAACTGGAAAAATAGCTCGAAAAGACGCCGCAGCTGCCTTCGAACATTGTGATGATGACTTGCCTTGTCCACCTCAGTTTTTTCCATCGTGTAACCGATGCAGCACGATCACTAAACCAGCTGAAGATAGTGGCGTTGACTTCAGGTGCCCTGAGTGCGGCTATGAGTTCGAGTCCCGTAGAGGACGACTTCCTTAAACCCTCTTCATTTTTTTATGCTACATCGCTTTTCGGGTGCTTACGTGTGTTGTAGATCGTGGTGATCCTCCGCCTCTCCCCGCTGAAGCTCGTGAACGGAGCTTTCAGCGCCGCACCAGCCGTGTGGCGATCACCACTTCATACCCTTTTTGCCCCTTCACGAGGCGAGGTGCAAAAATATGTGTGAAATGACCGAGAAGAGAGGTCTTTGCGACGATATTCAGGAACATATCCGAGTAGGAGATAAGTTCTTTTATAAGGAAGAGGGCCAGAAATTCATCAGAGTCGAGAATGTTCCTGAAAGCGAGGAAGGAAGTATTGAATTCGCAACCTCTGATGGAGAATCGCTGGAAATGCCTCCATTAAAATTCCTTGATAAACTCAGCGATTCAATACTCCCACTATCTAAATGGGCCGATGAAAAGCCAGGGGAAGTCTTGAGGAGATATGTGGAATCCAGGTTGATTGGTGAAATTCATCGGGAAGGAAGAGATAAGACTGTCCGTTTAGGTTGCTCTGACGGCGAGGTTATCAAGGTAACATTGGCCGATATTGAGTACACCCTTTTCGGTGGGGACGGGCCAAATTTTGAGCAGTAGACACCTTTTTTTTTATCATCGGTATGACTTGGAATGATATATAGGTGTATAATATGAGTGATCGAAGTTGTTGGATATGTGGAAAGCCCACGCGGAGCCATGATATCGGGAAGGGTCTATATGTCTGTCACACCTGCTATACGGACGAAGAGCATAAAGAGAAAATCCAGGAAAAGGAACGAGAACATAAGCTCGATGAGATAAGCAACTTAGTTAACACGCTCGAAACTATGCAGGCAAGAAGGAAAATGGCAGAAAAGCTTGAGAAGAAACGACGGGAACTAAATCCGTTCTTTCCAGACTGATTCTTTTATCACTAGTATGAGTTGAAGTGATAATGTGAATTCATGTTTGGAAGCTGGATGCGAATATTACGGCGGGCAAGAAGAATGTGACGTCGATGATGATAAATGTCCGTTGTATTATCAGCCCGAATCAGGATCGGATGCTGGAACTGACGAGATGGTATAGTCTAATATCTGGTAGACGTATAATAAAGTGCGAATGGTACTTCGGGACCAAAACACATAAATTAAGTGGTACGCGATGTACCTGATTCCATCGAGCTTGAGTCCCCCAGCATCCGATTCTGCGGGACACTTATACTCAAAAAACCTTTCCTCTCGCACCATGTGAATTGAGGTGCTAATTATGAGCGATGAAAAACCTTCAAAAGAAGATGTTTTAGAAAGAGTTTCTGAAGATGCTACCCCAAAAGAGATAGCTCACAAAAGCATAGGTGCAGAAAAACATTTCTGTCCAAACTGCAAAGAATGGTACGAACCAAAATACGATTCGAAACAAGAAGCAAAACAGCACAACGATAGTATAGGCGCTGAGCAATACATCACGGGAATATGTACTGACGAATGCTGGGACGAGTTTTTGGGCGTTCCAACAAGCATCACGGACGATTTGAGAAAGGATTAATATAGTTGTTTGAAACATGAGGGATATATATGGCTAAATGTAAAGGTTGCAAGAAAGAAATGTTAGAAGCAAAAGGATGTGATTTCTCACACGTCGACGTTAAAGGTGAAAATGGGTTGGTCGAAAGAGAAAGGGCTTCAGAACCTTGCGGAGACTGCGGGGTTTCAGAAGGTGGATATCATCACATTCACTGCGATATCGAGAGGTGTCCTGTGTGTGGTGGGCAGCTGCTCTCTTGCGAATGTGATCTTGATTATGTCGAACCAAAACAGAGAGCTTAAATACTTTCCGACCACTTCATGAAGTGAGAGGTCGAAGTATGTGTAGAATGCCGTATCGAGGTAATGATTGGCTTAAAGGTCGAGAAGAGAACGATGATGAAGGTCAGGCCGAAGAAAATTAATTTTTTTCCTTCCCGATCGTAGCGTGATGAATCGGGGGAAAACATCCTTTCCTTATCGCTGAGCGTGGATTGGAGCGATAAAATGTATGTCAAAGATTGGCAAAAAGCAGTGGAGATAAATCAAGTTCCGAAGCGGTGCCATGATTGCGGGAGAGCTATCCTTCCAGGTGAACCATTTCGAGACATCACGGATGAAAATGGCGAAAAGAAGAGTGTTCATTCTCAAAACTGCCCTGGATGATCAAATATTCACGGGGTTTGCCGTTTTCACCCAAACAAATAAATACCGATGCCTTGTATGTTTTCACTAGATAACATGAACGGCAAATCTGTTTCCCAAAGTAAAACCTTCATTGAAATGGATCCAGATGAAGCTAGACAAAAAAAATTTGAACTGGTGGCTGAATCGGTCAAAGACGACATACGTTCTGCCATCAAGGATGTCTTGATCCCTTTTTAGGAACCATCTCTTTCTTCAACGACCTCTTCTGACACGAGAGGTCGTTCATAATGAGTAACGTAGAAGTGCGTAATATCGAAAAGGTAGAAAACAGGCTTGAATTTGACGTGTACGTGGACGGAAATAAAGTGGGCGAGGAAGACATCTGCTATACCGATTTTATACACCCTGAAGATGTATGTAGTCTTGAACCTTTCAGTGAAGGATGCATCCCCGATAGGTTACTTTGAACTTTTTTTGAACAGTTCCATACACGACCAATCTTTTTTGACACATGGTGAGTTGGTGTCAAAAATGTCTGAAACTATAGATGCGGAGGATTGTGGGTTGAACACTGTTGATATGTGCCCTACAAGTGATAAAGGTATGCATATGGATGCCTGTGAATGCCAAATCTGCAAGTGGAGAAAAAGAAATTTCTTCAGAATGTATTCCAACACTTTCGCGATAACCGAACACAACGGGGACGGCAAACTCACATTCATCGATAGAGGTTTTTATGTTAACCCCTTCACGGTCGCCGAATAACTTTTCATTGTGGTGGAAGTATGGATGTTATCAGTACTGTCATCGGGTTCGGGGTTTTTATAGTTCTTCTTTTATACCTCTTACTGCTCGGCGAATTATGGGAAGTCAAGGAAAAAACAGAGACCACGTGGGATATTCTACGTGGACTAGCAGAACAAAATGGTGAATGGGTCACTCTACACGGCTTCCTCGGTGTGAAAACAGTGAGTGAAGAGCTGGAACCGGGCACCTTCATCAAAGTGAACGAAAAAACTGCTGTGGTTAAAGAAGTTCAAGATGCTTGGGAAGATGACCCGACCATCGTAACTACAGAAGGACGATATGATTTCTCGCAAATTGATGAAAAGCTCGAATTGAACACTGATGATTGATCTCTTACGGTTAAACCTCCTCCTCCCCCGCTGTGTCTTCAAATCCTTCCGTTTGAAGCACACAGCGCCGCACCAGCCGGTCGGAAGTGACTTTTTCTTTACTTCACCTCTATGAAGTGAGGCGACTCAGATGGCGGAACGGAAGGATATGCGCATCGGAAGGGACGGAGAGGGAAAGTATGTTGTCCATATCTTCAAAGACGATGGGAAGGTCGAAGAATTGAAGTTTACTTCTGTAGAACATCACGACGACACTTTCATCCTTTTTGATAATAATGAAAAAGTGCGAGACCTTTCTGCAGAAGATCTATCCTACCGCGTCCGTAACATACTTAAAAACGTCCCGTCCTTAGGTTGATCGGGCCTTGAAGTATTCGATAGTCTTTGATAGGCCTCAGTGAAGTGAGACCTATGTTTATGAAATTGAAAGAGCCGTCGAGTTGTTGGAGCCCAAAAAAGAGATTCCTCATCACCGCCTTTCAAACAGCGGTAATCTTCCCTCTCTCGGTAATTCTGCACGAAATCGGACATTTTATACCAGCTTATATCTTCGATGCTTTGCCAGAATTCGGCATCGCCGCGGGCTCCCCCGCTGTTTTTCTAAATGGTTATCCCTCTTCAATCAATCATCTTTTCATCATCCTGTTCATGGGCGGTCTCTTTTCTGGTGCGGCAATTTTCCTGCTTTACTTGGCGTTGCGACGCAGGCTGGATTACAATGGTTCAAAGTTCCCATTTATGTTCGTCATGACTTATCAGTTCTCTTATTCCCTGCTTGAGGCCCTCGCCATCGGGCCACATCATCCAGGAGCCCAGTCTCTTTACAACCCTTATATACTAAACACCTTCCGCACGCCGAACTATTGGCTCGTAGCAATCCTCAGCATCATCGCTATTCTTTTTACCATCTACAGTGTGCGTCACGCCGTGGACGCTCTGTCCCAACACTTTACGGAGAGAAGAATCACTCGAGAAAGACTTTTCATCGATGAGTGGGAAAAAACACGCAACATCCTAACGAACAACTCCGAATAATCTCATTCGCACCTCTATGAACCGAGGTGCGATGGATATGAGAGGTTATATAAGTCCGAACAGTTTTGATATACTCCAAGACGCGTATGAACGAGAAAAAGACCAAAAATCATCCGAAAAGGAAAAAGTGACCGTGAAAAAGATGAAGAGCCTTCCCGATGAGAAGACGGAAAAACCAAAAAAAATGCTTAGTGGTTGAATACAGACCGATGACAAGAGGGTATACGATGAAAAACATACGACTATCCTGTCATAGGCTACAAAACGCCTTCAACAAGACACTAAGACGACTTGGAGAAACGCTTCCTGGACTTTTAACCAATATCTCTCCACGGAGAACTACCATAAAAACCGTAATTCCCGAAAATTTAGACCTTCAAACTCCTAAATCTTCCAAATACAACCTCAGTGAACGAATATCAAAGCATTTGAAAGAGAACTGGACCACAATGGGTTGTATAAAGATCCGAATATCGTCCCATAAGAGGAATAAGACGATATAAGCACTGGAGATGGTGAGAATCAATTTTGCTGCGTATGTACAAATCCCTTTTACGGTCTTTTTTGTTTCCCGTTAAGTGCTATGGGGGCTACCCGTGACATCCATTTAACGCCCGTTAATTTGTATGTGTGTTCTCTCAATTAACGCCCGTTATTTTTCCCTCTTTTTACCCCCTCTATGAAGTGAGGGGTTTCAATGACAGATCCTGATGAAGATGTTCCTGAAGGCGAATATGTGATGGTGGGTAAGAAATGTTATCGCTTTTTGAAGTTCCTCGAGAAAAAGGTGCCCACTAAAAATATTCCTATCAACGAAACAAAACCTAAAGAAAATGTCCTGCAGGCAGATCGCGAAGGTAGTTTGTGGATTAACGAGGAAAAAGTTGATCTCGAGATAGCCTTGCCCAAGAAAACCTTCGAAAACATCAGAAAGACCGCTTACTTACCCCTCAAGGAGGAATGATTTAAACATGAACAATAAAAATAGTACTGAAGCCGACGAAACGCGAGATTTTATGAAACTTATCAAACTCTTCTTCCAGCCAGGGAAAACTTTGCTCCCGCGAAATAAAAGGGAAGATGAGATCAAGATGTTTTTCGGTGACCTCTGTGGTCGACTCAAATACGGCAACCGTTGGGATTTCGAATGCCCTTTCTGCGGTGAAGGTCCTCACTATCACTTTTATGGGTTGGCGAGGAAAAGACCTCAACACGAAGCCTTCGATAGGATGCCTGGTGGGATCGGTGAGCTACACGGGTTCTTCAGCTGTGAAAATAGTGACGAAGTTAAAGTATCGTTCTACTTTCGGTTGCATGTTCTCAACAACATCAAACCAAGTGATAGGGAGGAAAAAACCTGAGTTCACCTTTCACTCGAGCCTGGATCGGAGTGAAAGGTAAGATCAAAAAACGTTGTCTGTACGTTGTTTTAATATTATCTTTACGATAACCTCTCTCCTCTCCTCCATCTGGGATATGGTGGATGGGTCAAACCATTCGCCAATACCCTCTTTTTTTGCTTCTTTTCTCATTACGCACACAGTGAGCTGGTGCGTAATATGAGTAATGTAAGACATGATGATAGGTACCAGATGGAAGCAGAGCCGAACAGCGTGTTGAATGTCTTGAAGAATCACGGGCGAGAAGCAGTCAATCATCGAAAACATCTACTTGATACCAGTGGCGTAGAAGAGTGTGAATCTGTGATGTCTGAGAAGTTCGAAGGAGAGGACATACAGGAAGAGGAAGAGGAAGAGATTGAGTTCGATGAAGGATTTACATTGGAAGAACAACTCAAGTCAGATAACCCTCACATAAATATGAAGGTGAAAGAAGCGACGAGGAGAGTAGGAGACAAAGAAAGCCCTCTGAGGTCTGAAAAACAACTCGAACAAAGAGACGAAATCAGGGAGAGACACCAAAAAATTCTCAGTTCTGATGACGATGAGGACGACGAGGAGGAAGATCTCAACCCACGACGGAAATACAATAGAAGCCGTCTCCCTGTTCTTGGAACATTAGTCGGTTATGAAGATGCCGTTGAAAAGATACGTGAAATAGAAGGTCAAGATGTTGAACCAGGTGCGCCCTCTACAGTTGACCAATCTCTCCTGTGGGAAGACGAACTCGAATTGCTTGACACTTCGAAAGCAGAAGATGACGAAGATGACCACTGTGCCTGGCTAAGCACAACAAAGAGCAATAACCTGAGGATGCACGTAAAAGGCGAAACATTTATCGTCACAAGGAAACAGATTCAGGAACAGCTCAATGGACAATCTAAAGCTGGAACAATCGGTTGCCTTCAAAACGGCGATTGGAAAAATGTGGGTAAACTGAAGTTCGACGATGCCAACAATCGATTCATCATCGAGCTACCCGACGGTAGACAGAATATACGATACTCAACAAGGGGTGAAAAGTTTGCGTTCCCAGAGTGGATTGCCAAGAAATACCTCGAAGGAGATTACGAGTATATCCGCGCTGATATGGTTTATCATCCCTACATCGACCTTGATGAGGAAGAAGTCGAAGATGATATCTATGAATACCTCGAAGAGACAAATGGTGGCAATCTGAGAGTCAAAGTTAACGGTGAAACGTTCATCATCAGAAGAGACCAGTTCGATGACCTATTGAACGGTGGAAAAAATGTGAGCCAACTCAACGCCCTTCAAGACGATACTTGGAAAGAAGCAGGTAAGCTCGTGCACGATGAGAACGATGAAAAGGTTGTCCTTATATTCCCTGATGGCAAAGAGTTCAATACACGCGGTCAGCGCTACGAAATACCTGACTGGGCTTCTGAGAAGTTCCTTGACGGCCAATACAACTTCTTACGAGCTGAGCTCCTCTGCGACCCAGAACAAATGTAAAACCCTTTTCTTACTTTTTTTTTTATGTTTTGGAAGGATAACTTTTTTTAACAAAAATGTATTAATCTCTTTCTCAAAAAGGTGTTACAAATGTGTGACCTCCTCACCTTCCAAATCTGACGATTTGGAAGGTGCTTCCCTCCATTCGTCTGTATCATCTGGTTTTCGGACTACCGAGGGAATCTATCAGGAACGTCCTGATAGGGTGGAACGTCCACCTTTTTGACGGTTGCCACCTACCTCACCGACT
>Ga0207421_10005511_pt1 | contig 14149 bp, 13 predicted proteins | sample SodLakKL_010_SED_4_FD_187542 | JGI IMG/M metagenome (GOLD analysis project Ga0207421, IMG submission 187542) | Alkaline sediment microbial communities from Lake Tanatar, Kulunda Steppe, Russia - 8KL_010_SED (SPAdes) (version 2) | ecosystem: Environmental > Aquatic > Non-marine Saline and...
CTTATACTCTTTTACGTTTTTTTTCACGACGCACTTCTTTGACCTCGTTTAATATATCTTCTTCTGTTAATTCACTTTCTGCCGCTTTTTCTTCTCCATATGAAAAAATTTTATCCCACCTGTTTTTACGTTCAATATACATTCTTGCTGCTTCACGAATCAATTCAGACCTGGAGCGGGATTCCGCTTCAGCAACCTGGTCTATTAATTCAAGAAGATCATTGTTAAAAGATATATTAACGGTGCTGCCTTTCATTGATACTGCCACCTTTCATCTGTCTACCTTTCTTTTTATTATACACAAACTTTGTATATGTCAACTCCATATCCTGGCGCCACCTTCATGCTTGTATAATTTGAAGTGAACGCGCCCCGTCCACCCAACTGACAGCAGCACTCCCGCCGTGATATAATTGTCCTGAAAACTATCAACCATGTTGGAAAGTGTGATCTATCAAGATGCCAGTATCACGGCCACTAGTATTACTCCTGAGCTGCTTTTTTATGTCCTTTATGTCTGCACTGCTGCTCTTTTCCGCCGGGTGCGAACCGGAAGAAGCGCCCCCTCCCGCCGAACCTGAATTTGAAATAGTCGAAGGCTCCGCCCTTTCGGCCAGGACGAACGAACGCTACTTCGAAGTTTACCGGGACGGGCAGTGGTCGGAAAAAATGATCAAGGGCGTTAACATCGGCACCTCCCTGCCCGGGCGCTGGTATACCGAGTTCCCCGCCGACCGGGAGCTCTACCGCCGCTGGCTGGAAGAAATCTCTGCCATGAACGCCAACAATGTGCGCATCTATACCCTGCTCGACCCCGCCTTCTACACCGTGCTGGCAGAATACAACGCCGAACCGGAAAACGAACCCATCTACCTGTTCCAGGAGATCTGGCCCCATGACGAGGTGCCGGATTTGAACCTGCACGATGAGGAGTACCGGGAAGTTTACATGGAAGAAATTGAACTGGTCATCGATGCCCTGCACGGCAGCGCCGACATCCCGGCCCGCCCCTACCGGGCTTACGGCAACTATTCTGCCGACGTGTCCCCCTACCTGCTCGGCATCATGATCGGGCGGGAGCTGGAGCCGGACGAGGTCGAAGCTACAGATGAGAAAAACCCGCAAAAAGACGGCCATGACGGGGACTATGTCCGGGCTGAACCGGGCCGGTCCTCACCGACCGAAACCTGGATTGCCGAGATGTGCGACCATGCCCTGCAGTACAGCCAGTCCGCTTACGACTGGCAGTACCCGGTCGGTTTTGTCAGCTGGCCCACTTTAGATCCGCTTGACCATAAAACTGAGTACGAAGAAGACGGCACCCCGGGCTACAACGTCCGCGAAACCGTCGATCCCAACATCTTTTCCGCCGGCCCGGCCAACCAGTCGGGCTTCTTCGGCGCTTACCATATCTATCCCAACTACCCCGACTTCATGAACAACGAGCCTGCCTTTGCCGAGTACTCAGACGAGGAAGGGGTATTTCGCTACAAGGGCTACCTGCACCAGTTTATGGAGATCCATCCCCCCTACCCGGCCCTGGTAGCCGAGTTCGGCATTTCCACCTCCCTGAACACGGCCCACTTAAGCCCGGACGGCCTGCACCACGGCGGGCTGGATGAAACCGACCAGGGGGAAATGACGGTGCGGATGATGCGCTCCATCATTGACGAAGGGTACGCCGGGGGCATTATCTTCGAGTGGGCCGACGAATGGGCCAAGAAAACCTGGAACACCGAGCCGTTCATGGTCCCCTGGGAGCGGCAGGTGCTCTGGCAGAACGCCATGTGCCCCGAACAAAATTACGGCCTCCTGGCCGTGGAACCGGAAGCACGCGGCCCTGAAGAGCTTTACACCACCTGGCATGAAAGCGATACAGAAGAAACCTTCAGGGCCCCGGCAGATCATTCCGCTTCCTTCGGCAAGATCAAGTCGCTCGAAACAGGAACGGACGAAGCCTTCCTCTACCTGGCCCTCACCATCGATACAGGGCAAGAGCAGGCCGGAAGCAGCCTGCCCTGGGATGAACTCGGCCTTGCCGTCGGCATTGACACCGGCATCAATGATGCAGGCGCCTTTTCCCTGCCCCTCTCCGGCCTGCCGGAGCTGCCAGGCGGGGTTGAATTCATGCTCCATCTAACCTCCCCGGATCAGGCGGACCTTTTAAGCGTCCCCTCCTACAACCGGGGCGAGTTCAAATTCTACCCCGGCCAGTACCCGGAAGCTGAATTTGCCCGGATTGAAACCCTGGTTAACCGGAAGCGGGTTACCCCCGACAGCAGAGTGTTTGAAGCGCAGTACTCAGATGAAAGCAAGCTCGAATACGGACCCTTTGATGCGGATAAACCCGGCTACAATTCGCTGGCCCACTGGTACAAAGAAGAGAAAAGCGGAAGGATCGTAGTCCGCCTGCCCTGGATGCTCCTTAACGTATCTGACCCCTCCGAACACCGGCTGCTGCATGATTCCGGCGACTACAACGAGCACCCGGCCCGGGACGAGCTGTCTACAGCAAAAACAGATGGCTTCAGCTTCTACGCGGCCACCTACAGCAAAGATAACGGGACAGCACTTTCTGCTGAAAACCGCCCGGAAGTGATCGATTTCGAACCCCGCCGGGGCGAAGAATTTATCGCACCTGACCCCTACCGCTGGCCCGGCTGGGAAGAGCCGCGCTACCGGTTCCGCCTTAAAGATAGTTATGAATTAATCGCCGATTATTTCGGCGAACTTAAATAAAAGCACCCCGGGGAAAGGAAAGGAGACACCATGCGGCGCAGGCACGTTTTAGCGATCATCATCCTCATAATTGGCGGCTACATCCTGGCCTGGCACCTGCAGCCGGCCCGGGAAATCGACATGCTCGTGGTTGACAAAACCGTCCCAGAAACAGATTACCGCGAGCACCGGGCCATCTTCTGGGTGGCCCACCACCACCGCTTCACCGACCCAGAGGGGGATTTTTACCGCGCCGACCGGGATTACCTGGGCTACCACCCTGAAACCGGGGTTAAAGAAGAGCTCACTTTAGCTCACTTAACCGGGGTCAATTTACTTTACCTGGCCGACAGCTACGGCATTTACGACTACGAAGAAGGCCTGGAAGTATATGAAGAGAAACTGCCTTACGAACACCAGGATATCGAGCTGATCTATGGCGGTTTTGACCGGGATGAAGCCGAAACAGCGGCCCGCTTTGCTGCGGAAGAAGGAAACATCCTGGTCGGGGAACACAATATTTTCGGCTACCCCACCTACCTTGACCCGGAAGCGGCCCGGATCCTGCAGGACCTCTTTGATGTCCGCTACGACGGCTGGCTGGCCCGCTACTACCACGACCTGGACCAGGCCGCCTTCTGGCTGAAGGAGCTTTACAGCAGGATTTACGGCCTTCCCTGGGACTTAGACGGCGCCGGCATGGTCTTTATCCGCGAGGAGGTCCCCGCCCTTGACTGGTACCCAGACCTGGTCGTGGTCGAAAGGGAAGATTTAACCGGGCCCTGGCCGGCTATCGAAACGGGCGGCCACCACCTGGTGGACGGGGTTTCATCAGGCGTGCCCTACCTCTACTGGATGGAGTTACTCCGGGTGGAAGAAAACGAGCACACCGAAGTCCTTGCCTATTACGAGCCGCCTGTTCATGAAGAGGCCCGCGAGCGCCTGACTGCCCGCGGCCTGCCAGGGCGCTTCCCCGCCGCCGTAAAACACAGTCCGCCCGGTAAGGCCGTGCGGATCTATTTTGCCGGCGACTTCGCCGACCAGCTGCCGGCCCTGCTACCGCCTGGCCTGAGCGGGAGCGCTGCTATCCAGCGCTTTTTAACCTATATACCCGGCCTGCCGGAAGAGTACCGCTTCTACTTCCAGTGGTACGAACCGGTTTTGGCCAACATCCTATCGAGCGCAGAAAAGAGGGCTGATCATGACAAGCAATAACCGTGAACCTGAAAAACAGCCGGCCCCGCAAAGAAACCGGGCCGAAATCCCGGCTGAAGCCTCCCTCCTGGTCCAGGTATTAGACCAGGTCAGCGACGGGATCTACATCACCGACACCGAACGCAGCATTGTCTTCTGGAACCGGGCCGCCGAAAAAATTACCGGCTACAGCCAGGACGAGGTGCTCGGCAAGCGCTGCGCCGACGACGTCCTTTACCATACCGACCTGGCGGGCAGCGAGCTCTGCGGCAAAGAGCTCTGTCCCCTCCACCGGTCCATGCTCTCTGGTGAGCCCATGCAGTCGCCCCTGACCCTCAAGGCCCTGCACAAGGACGGCCGGCGCCTGGTGGTGGAAGTAAGCATTACCCCCCTGCGGGGCCCCTCAGGCGAGGTCATCGGGGGCATCGAGATCTTCCGCGATGTCAGCGCCAGGGCCGACCTGGAAGAGAAAAAAGCCCGCTTTTTCAGCTCGCTCAGCCACGAGCTAAAAACCCCGCTTTCAAATATGCAGGGCTACCTGGACCTGCTCCTGGCAGAAGACGCCGGTCCCCTGAACGACACCCAGCGCGAGTTCCTGTCCACAGCCTACCGGGAGGAGCAAAAACTGGCCTCCTTTATTGACGAGCTGCTCGAAATGGGCCGTTTTGAAGGGACCGAGTATTCCTACCGGCAGGAAATCCTTGATCTATCGGGTATCCTGTCCAACCTGGCCCGCGGCTTCAAGGCCGTCGCAGCAAAAAAAGGCCTCCAGCTTGAAACTGGTATAGCCCCGGATCTCGCCCTCTTCGGCGACAAAGACCGGCTTACCCAGGCTTTCAGCAACCTTATCGGCAATGCCGTTAAATATACTGAAACAGGAACAGTAAGCCTCAAAGCCGCCTTTGATCAAGAAGCTGACCAGGTTGTCGTCGAAGTTGCAGACACCGGGCCGGGCATCCCCAAAGAAGACCAGGAAAAAATCTTCGAGATGTTTTACCGCCTTGACCACCACCAGGGCGAAGGCACCGCCGGAACCGGCGTAGGTCTTTATATCGTCAAGCGCGTTATAACCCGCCACGACGGGCGGATTACCATCCAGAGCGCCCCCGGCGCAGGCAGCACCTTCAGGGTTTATTTGCCCGGTTTCATCAAGCACAGGGAGGAGGGAGACTCCTGATGGCGGAGGAGAAAAAAATACTGGTAGCAGAAGACGACCCCGGCCTGAACCGCCTTATCTCATTTAAGCTGAGCAGGGAAGGGTACCTGCCCCTTTCCGTTTTCGATGGCAAAGCAGCCCTGCAGGCCGCCCTGGAAGAAGACGTCGAGGCGGTGATCTTAGATATCATGATGCCCTTTTTAGACGGCATCCAGGTTTTAAAAAAGATCCGCGCCTCCGGCCTGTTTCTGCCCGTGATCATACTTTCAGTCAAAAGCCGGGAAGACGACCTGCACCAGGCCCTGGAGCTGGGGGCAAACGACTACATGACCAAGCCGTTTCAGCCAGATGAGCTGATCGAACACTTAAAACAGGTCCTGGGGGAAGCTTAAAGATGGACCCTTACCTTTACAACCTGCTAATTATCATCCTTATCCTGGCCGGGGTGATCCTGATCATGGCCGGGGCGATAGTTTTGATCCGCCTCCTGTCGGCCAGGAACCAGCGCGTCTACCGGCAAAAAGCTTTAGAATGGGAAGAGATATTCCTAGATTACCTGCACTCAGGCCTCGGCCTGGAGGAAGCCTGCCGGCGTATGGCCGGCGAGAAACGCTATTACTGGCTGTGGCGTTTCTTTGCGCCCTACCTGGAAGTTTTAAAAGGAACGGACTTTGAAAAAACCAAAACCCTGTGCCGGGAACTGGGCCTGATCGACCATTACCGGGGCAAGCTGCGCCGCGGCCGCCCCGCAAGCAGAGCTCTCGCAGCAAGGGTCCTCGGCAGCCTGCAGTGCCGCGATTCGGTGCCCGAAATGCTCAACCAGCTACGAAATAAAAATCCTGTTATCGTCCAGGCAGCCGCCCAGGGGCTCGCCCGCTCCGGTGAAACAGAGACCTTTCTTCCGGCAGCCCGGGCCCTGCTCAGCCATACCTTTTTCACATATGAAGGGGTAACAGAAATCCTGAGCGGCTACGGCAAGGAGGCCTGCCCCCTGCTCCAGGAAGGGATCGAAACAGAAGAAGAAAAACTTCCCGACCCCGACCACTTACCCGGCGGACGGGTGCCCAAAAGAAAGCCCCGCCGGGGTGAAACCGATCCATCTGTGCTGGTTTCGATCATGACCGACCTGCTCGGTTACTTCCGCTGCCCCGGGTCCCTGCCCCTTCTGGGGCGCCTGCTGGAGCGGGCCGACGATGAAATCACGGTCCACGTCCTGAAAGCTTTGCTTCGCTTCGGCGAAGTGCCGCCTGACTTCGATCTCAAGCCCTACCTGCAGCACCGCTACTGGGTGGTGCGCAACTTCAGCGCTAAAACCTGGAAGCTTACCGGCGACCAGCAGGCCCTCCCCTTGCTAGAAGATCTGCTGAGCGACCGCAACTGGTGGGTCCGCTTCCAGGCCGCTGAAGCCCTGCGCAGCGCCGGCAGGCCGGGCCTGGCTATTTTGGAAAAACAGGCCGCAGGAACCGACCAGGCTGCGTCTGCAATCAGCACTTATGCCTTAAGCCGAAGCGAGGTGAAAGAGCCGTCATGAGCACCTGGGTAATTATTCTCATATTCTACAACATCTTTGTCCTGTTCTACTTCCTCGGCATCAACGGGTTTTACCTGTTCCTGGTCCTGCTCTCCTACCGGGACCTGCGCTTTTTGCGCGGCGCCGAAAGGGCGGCCGACCGCTTCAGAGCCTTCCGGTCGGAATTCTACAAACCCCTTTCGATCATCATCCCCGCCTACAACGAAGAGTCGACCATTGCCGAAACCGTCTATTCGGCCCTTTCCCTGCGCTACCCCGAGTTTGAAGTGATCATTGTCAACGACGGCTCTTCTGATAAAACCCTGCCGGTCCTGCAGGAGCGCTTCAACCTGGAAGTTTCGGCCCGCGACTACAGGCAGGAGATCCCCTGCCGGCACATCCGCGGCACCTACAGCTCCACCGACTACCCCAACCTGGTCGTGGTCGACAAAGTCAACGGCGGCAAGTCGGATGCCCTGAACGCCGGGATTAATGTTTCCCAGTTCCCGCTTTTCTGCAACATCGATTCCGACTCGCTAGTCGACGCCGACTCATTGCTCAAGGTGGTGGACCTTTTTGCCAGGGACTGGCGCATCGTGGCCGCCGGGGGCACCATCCGGGCCGCCAACGACTGCCGCATCGAGGACGGCAAGGTCACAGAGATCCGCCTTTCGCCAAAGTTCTGGGTCCGCTTCCAGATCGTCGAATACCTGCGGGCTTTCCTGTTCGGCCGGGCCGGCTGGTCCTCGCTGGGCGGGCTGATGATCTTATCAGGCGCCTTCAGCATCTTCCGCCGCCGGGCGGTGGTGGAAGCGGGCGGCTACCGTATCGATACGGTCGGCGAAGACATGGAACTGGTCCTGCGCATCCAGCGGATCATGAAAAAGATCAACCGCGAATACCGGGTAGTGTTCCTCCCGGACCCGGTCTGCTGGACCCAGGTGCCAGAGAGTTACCGCGGCCTGCAGACCCAGCGCCGCCGCTGGCAGCGGGGCCTGGCTGAAAGCCTGACCGGCAACTTCGAGATGTTCCTCAACCCGCAGTACGGCTCCACCGGCATGATCAGCTACCCCTTTTTCCTGTTCTATGAACTGCTGGGCCCGGTCATCGAAATTACAGGCTACCTGGTCTTTATCTTTTCCGTGCTGGCAGGCATCCTCAACCCGCCTTTCGTGCTCCTCTTCCTTACCACTGCCATCCTGCTCGGGATCCTGCTTTCCACCTCGGCCCTGTTGATGGAAGAGATCTACTACCGCCGCTACCCTCGCCTGCGCGATGTTTTAACCCTGCTCGGTTTCGCCGTCCTGGAAAACTTTTTCTACCGCCAGCTCCACGCCTGGTGGCGCTTCAGGGGTTTGCTGGACGTCATGTTTAAAAAACGCACCTGGGGCACCCTGGAGCGAAAAAGCTTTAGCGAGGCCCCGCAATCTTCCGGCAAAAGGCAGCCTTAAAGCGCTTTATCTGCCGGCCCGGAAGGGTTATAATTGCTGTTACAGTTGGTTGATAAAACTTCAGGAGAGAAAAGTATGCAAAAAAATAAGCGTGGGGGCGGGCAAAAAACCGTCCGCCGCATCTTCCATAAAGTACTCGAGCAGACGGGTAAACTTTTCCTGTTAAAAGCAGTCCTTTTCCTTGCCGCCTCAGCCCTGCTTTTGCCGACGTGTGCCCCGGAAAGGGCACCTGCGGCCCTGGAGGAAGGGGAAAAGGTAATAGATGAACAGCCGGGGGTGAAGATCCTGGACTACAGGATCCCGCAAGGAGAATTTTTCAGGGGCGACAGCGTCCACACTGAAATCACCGTGCAGAACAACACCGGCGAAGAAGCATCTTTTTATGCCGGCTGCAGCATTAAAGACCCGCTCGGCCGTTACTTTGACCTGCCGGCCACCGCCGTGACCCTGGCGGACGGGGAAAAGGGCAGGGCTGCCTTCAGCTGGCTAATCCCGTCTGAAACAGAACTGAAAGATTTAACCAGCGGGCCCTACAAGGTTACCACCGCCCTCTGGCCTGAGCAGCCTGGCACCGAAGAGGCAGAAAGGCTCGCTTCCCTTGAAAAAGAAGCTGCCTTCCACGTAATCAACCACGCCGATCACTTCACCACTTTTGATGAAACCCTGTGGAAAAAAAGCAGCCACCGCCTGGGTCTTGGCCGCTTACAACCCGGAAACGTCACCACCACGGACAATAAGCTTGCCATCACCCTGCCGGGGGGCACTTATGAGGGCGGGCAGATCGAAACCAGGACGGCTGATCACCTCTACGGCTCTTACCGGGCCAGGCTCAAACTGCCCGACGTGCCTTCCTCGATCACCGGCTTTTTCCTCTACAAACAGCCGGACTTCGAACATGAAATCGACATTGAAATCATGAACAGCCCCTGCGGAACGATCTGGTTTACCACCTACGCTTCCGGTGAAGTGAGCAACACTTATGAAACAAGCCTCGGGTTTGACCCGACCGCAGGTTTTCACGAGTACCGTTTTGATTTTTACCCGGGTGAAGTAAGTTTCTACGTAGAAGGGGAACTGCTGCAAAGCTTTGGCAGCGGACTGCCGGAGGAGCCCATGTATTTGATGCTAAATGCCTGGTTCCCGGACTGGCTGGAGGCAGAAAAACCGCCGGAAGGCGCCGCCCTGCTGGTGGACTGGATCAAGTACTAGGAAATATTAACACCCCGTGATTCGCTCAATCAAAAACCGGGCAAAGCGGCCGGTTAGCTGATCAAGCGCCTGCAGGTTTGATTTACCTTTCAAACTTACAGGAAGGCCCGGCTCGCCCCACCCGGGGTTATTTTCATTACTGCACCCCGCCTGTCCAAAACTGCACTTCTCAAGCCTGCCCTTACTATTTCCCTCCAGCAGATCTGCAGCCAGCATTACCGCTTCTTCTGCCCCGATCATATTCCAGTCGAGCAAATCAAGGACATGCGCATAAACCGGCGCTATAGCCATCAGCTCTTTATCCTGATCCAGTTTTTCAAGCCCCTTGCTGAAAACTTCCCTGCTATAACCCCCCGGCTGCCCGCAACTGCAGTAGTTTTCCCACAGGCTTTCCCCTGTTATGCCGAAACGACCGATCCGCCGCAGCATGCTGGTGCAGGCGTAAGCCTCAAAACCGTTTTCAGCCACCAGCCCGGCCTTGACCGCGTCCTTTACCACCCGGCCCAGGTACTCGCCCAGCTTGCTGTGCTGGCCGGCATCGCTTAAGGTGACCGGTGAATCCATGTTGCTTGCGATAACGGTGCCGTCTGTGCCGGAACCCGTGGCCAGGCCGCGCGAGTAGCAGCTCGGGGCCAGCACCTCCTGCAGGGCGGCCGTCTTGGCCTCGGTAACGGTAACAAGCGCCCTGGTAAGGGCAGCATCTTCCAAGTTGGCATCAATAAAGACCAGGATATTGATCGTGCCCGGCTTGTAGGGGACCGGCCTGCCGTCCTGCTCGTGCCACAGGGCCGGGTCGCCGGCCCGGCTGCCGTTTACATCGATCCCGCCGGTGGCAAGCGCCGTCACGCTGAAATCACCGTGGTCTTCGCTTTTTATCCGGGCATACTTCATCTTGGCCGCAGTGCTCAGGCCGGTTACTTCAGAAGAATCTAACCCCAGCTCCCGGGCTAAAATCTGCAGGTGTTCTTTATAAGTGGGGGCGCGCATTTCGCAGCGCTCATCTGCCCGCCCGTACACTTCGCAGTAGTTGAACAGGTGGCTCAAGTGAGTCCGGCAGCCCCCGTTTAAAATGGAGGTGCTTAAAACCCGGCGGGCGCCCCTCAGCTCGACCACGATGGCCCGCTCTTCGCGCTTTAATATATCTCCTGTGGGAAGGGTAATCTTTTCCATGGACTATATGATAAACTAGTGCAGCTAAATTGTCATTTCTTTTTAGTCTCAGCCAACTACCCGGTTACTCTTCTTTTCCATGTCATCAAGCCAGGTAATCATGCGCTGGCGGTTAGTAAAAGAGTAACTTCAACAGGCTCTTCCGGGGAAGAGCAAGCGGATCATCAGGGTCTGCAGAGTCAGGACAGAGGCAAACATCATGGAATCAAGTGGGCGAAGATATTGTAAAGAAAATAGGGCCTCCTTCAAACAGTTTAGCGGTGGTCCCGATTCTTGCTCTTAGGAGTCCAGATAAGCAGCAGGGCAAGGATGCTTAAAAACACGGTTAGCAGTAAAGGGTTGTTAAGGTCTTCACTAAAAAAAAGCATTAAATTGCCCAGGTAGGGAATCTTTAAGATCAGGCCGCCCAAAAACAAGGCCACTCCTGCTATCTGCTCCGGACGGACGGGAGCATAGTCCCTGTCCTGGTCTGTTTGATCACTGGCATCACCCCTGGTGATAAAACCGTCCTCAGCATCACCATCGACGATGCGGTGCATGACCCATTCATCTCCCCTGTGTCCGGGTTGAAAAACAATTACCTGCCCGTTCTGATACTCGTATCCGGCCCTGACCGGCCGGATAAAAACCAGGTCTCCCCTGGTTAAAAGCGGCTCCATGCTCCAGGAGCGAACGGCCACTGCGATGCTCGGCTCCCCGCGCAGCAGGGAAACAGGGGGTACCAGAGCCAGGACTATAATTAGCGTTATGAATACAAAGACAACAATCTTCTTCAACATTATGCCTCCGTTTAAAGTTTGTAAAGACCATGATAAAGTTCCGCTGTAATAGCAATTCAAACTCCTCTGCGTCAAACCGGTAATCTGTATTCGACTTATAAATCATAAATCCTTTTTAAATTTAACATTTCTTAAAATATTTCATCTTTTTGACTCATGTAAAAAATAATATGAGCAGTTTTGCATAGAAAGCTTATTTTCCCTTTATTTATTGCCATCGACTCTTAAGGATGTAAACGACTAAATTGCCGGCTCACAGTGGTATAAAGCTTTACAAAAAACCTGTAAGTAAAATAAATGAAAAATGTAAACCAAATGTAAAAATAAAGTAAGTGAAATGTAAATGTCAAGTGATAAAGTTGAATAAACATTAATATTGTTAAGTTACATTTTAAAATTCGGACAAAAAACGCTCACCGTTACAAAACATCGAGAACAGGAGAAGATATGTCTGATTATTTTATTAAGCAAAAAAACAATAAAAACGGCGAAGGCACAACTTTCCTGGTGAAAATCCTGTTCAGGCAGAACTACAGCTGGCAGGGAAACATCTTCTGGATCGAAAACGGACGAAGCCTTCATTTTCGCAGCTTTTTAGAATTGGTAACTCTGATGCAGGAAGCAATGGAAAAATCATGCACGCCAGGGGTTGAATATGATTTAAGAACCTGGAATAAAAAACCATTAAACACCAAGAATTCGACAATCCAGCGCAAATTATAAAAGAGGTTTAGATAAAATGAAGAAGGTAATCCTATTATTAGCGCTTTTTTTGCTGGTTATGTTATCTACTATTGCTGTAGATAGTTATAGCAGCGCTGAAGTAAACAATGAAACCATGCTCAATATTGCCGGCTCTAACTGCCCCATAACACTTACAACAGAAGAAGATTTAAAAATACGGCAGGGCGAAAGCAAAGCCGCCATCACCATTACCAGTAATATGCATGTACCTCTCAATTACGCTGTAGAAATTGATCACTTCGCATTGGAATTATTACCGGCTGCAGGCACGATTATACCCGACAGCTTTCCAGTAATAATTGAAGTGGCAGTAGACACATATTGCGATCCTCAAATCCTGTTTAATATACCGGTCATCTTAATTGCCGATTTTGCAGGCGGCAATGCCCGGATTACAGCTGCCATCGACCTGGAAGTGCTGGAAGGAGAATTGGAGCTCTATGTTATAGAAGACTCACTTGTAGCTTTCTGGAACGATAACGAGGCACCTGCTGATGCAGAATATTTTTACCGTTACCGTGAACCGGAAACACACAACTGGCCGGACCACTGGACACCAATTAACCCTGATGACAGCATTGAGCAAATTACATCTGCCCATGGCCCGGGAGAATACGATTTTAAGGTTCAACTGGGTAATACGCGGGCGCAATTACCCTCACCAATTATAATCCTGCCCGACGAAGAAGCTGATGAAACCGAACAGGAAGAGCTGAACAATGAATATTTTAAGCACGAAGTAAAAGGCTTGCCGGATGCATGCACAAAAAAAACTGACCCGGACAAAACATATTGAGGGGGCTGGATTTATGAAAGATAAACTGGTTGTCCAAAAGGTAGTGGTCCCCGTTATATTCCTTTTAATTATCTTTTTCAGTGCCTTAACCATATGGGCATTGACCACCCCTCCTGTTATGACCGAAACGGTATCGCAGCAAAAGATTTACCGCAGTATTAGCTATGATTACAACGTTTATCCTTATGTTTCGACCCTTTACCCGGCAGGATCGGCCCCTCTTCATCCCGGAGAAAGCCCTTTCTTTAAAGCTTTAACCGATAGAATTGTTTTTTCTGTCCTTGCCGAGGCATTAGAAGTTGCCGATAACAGCCTGGATCCGGAGGCAGTTGATTTAAACATAAAAATGTTAATCCGCTCTCCCGAACAATGGGAGATTGAAATAGATGACTTTAACCCGGACATAATAGTTAATTCCACGACAAATGGAACTGTGGAATGCAAATCAACCTTTGAACTGCCGCTGGAAAAAGTGCAGGAGCTAGCAGAAATCATCGCTGAAGAAACAGAGGTCAGGCCCAAAGATACTGTTCAGCTGGTGATTCAGAGCAACCTGGTAACCAGCACCGGCGAGAGGCAAAAAAACAGCCTCGCTGCCGAGTTCGAGTTTCATATCAGGGGATCATTAATCGAAACCAGTGAAGAACTATACTTTTATGATGACCAGTTACTTGTAGATACAGAAGAAAAAGCTAACCATCTCAAACTGCTCGGGCTATCAGTAGAAGTATCAATGGGCAGGTACTTATTCCCTCCCTTTTTATTTATCTCTTTGCTGGCCGGTGGCTTTTACGCCAGGAATCACATCAAAATCTTTTCTGCAGAAAAAGACATCCACAAGCTAAAGCGGAGCAAGCTTAAAAAACGTTACGGCAACCGGATTATTGAAATAACCGAACTCAAAGGAATAAAGGGGCAAAATTCAGTCGTAGTTGGAGTCAGCGGAATGAAAGAATTGGCCCGGGTTGCCGATGAACTTGAACGCCCTATTTTACAACTTGTGCCTGCAGATGATACCGAAGAAAACAGCACCAGGTTTTACGTGGTTGGCGATGAAGCGGTCTACACCTGTGAAATCTAACCGGCCCGGTATTCAGCTGAAATAAGCATAAGATTTGTGAGGTGTTTTGAGTGGAAACAGCATTTGCTTTTTTTAAAAAAAACATTTCCTGGGATGAGCTGGACGTCCATAATCTTTTTCATTACTACCGTTATGCATCTTTATTGATAACATCACTCTTTTACCTGTTGGGGCCGCCTTTTGTCCCTGTATATTACAAATTAACGCTAATAACCATCCTTTTGCTGGAAGCACTAATATTTGTCAGGGTCTACAGGGAAAACACAAGCGCTTTCATTAAGAAGATTTTGATCTTAATTGAACTGGTCGGCCTGCTGCTTGTCTTAGTTTTCACCGGCGGG
>Ga0207421_10005513_pt1 | contig 14148 bp, 15 predicted proteins | sample SodLakKL_010_SED_4_FD_187542 | JGI IMG/M metagenome (GOLD analysis project Ga0207421, IMG submission 187542) | Alkaline sediment microbial communities from Lake Tanatar, Kulunda Steppe, Russia - 8KL_010_SED (SPAdes) (version 2) | ecosystem: Environmental > Aquatic > Non-marine Saline and...
CGTCTTGACTCTACTGCTGTGCCTGTTTTCCTGAGAACTTTGTAGCTGATATCCTCTGCTTTTTTCCACAGGTCCACAGTACCTGGTTTCCAGTCAATGTCAGGTTTTGAGGGATTTTTCAGCAGTTCTTCCAGGGAATTGTACAGGGCGTCCAGGCCTTTGCCTTCAATGGCCACCATGGGCAGCACCCGTACCCCCAGTTCCCTGGAAAGGGCCTGGCAATCAATATCAACCCCCTTTTCCCTGGCCAGGTCCACTCTGTTCAGGGCCACCACGGTTGTGGGCAGCTGAAACTCAAGAATCTGCAGCAAAAGGTACAGGCTGCTTTCCAGGTTGTTGGCATCAAGAACACACACCACGCCTGAGGGCCTGAAAGTGGAGGGGTCTATTTTTTCGCCCCCGTCTTCGCTGCAGTGGCTGCACTTGGACTGCTTTGCATCTCTGGAATCGCCTCTGAGCATGTCAACGGCGATCTGCTCTGCCTCGTTGGTTGCATTGAGTGTATAGGTACCGGGGACGTCCACCAGCAGGAAATCCCTGCCTCCGATTCTGCTTTTGCCGCAGTTGTAATCAATGGTGGTACCGGAATAGTTGGCGCAGCTTGCGCTTAATCCGGTAAAATGGTTAAAAATTACACTTTTGCCAACATTGGGGGGACCCATAAGCAGAATGTGCTGGTCTTTTGGCTGAGTCATTTCTCTTGATCTCATGATTCTTTTTGACGTTTTATCGGTTTGTGAACGAATTTGAAAATCAAAATCGTATTTAAAAAAATCCCCATGTCAAGGAAAAACTTGCCTTCAAAATTTTTTTGATGTTGAATTTTAATTTCAAAAAAGGCTTGACAGCTTAGCAGGCCATTGTTTAAAAAAAATCTCAAATAGGGAAGGAACGTTCTGCGGTCTTCGGGTAGTAAACCGCGAAGAAAGCGGGGGCGGGACAAATAAAGGGCAGAGCATTATGCCTTTATTGTTCACGCCCCCTTTTTTTTCTATTTTGTTTTAAATGATATTGAAATTCAAGTTCATTATTTAAATTTTTCTGGGGCTTAGAGAATTTTTTTATGTTTGTGCTTTAGAGCCATGCACTGCTCCTTAAGCGTAACCATTCAGGGGCAGATACCGGCCAGGGGACAGTCCCCGCGACACTTTTACTGCACAACTGAAAAGTACAGACACGAAGTTTTGTGAAGCATCATATTCATCACTTAGCGGGGACAGTCCCCTGGCCTTGTGCCATCAGTCAACACCGAGGTCCCCCTGAATGGTTACTTCTCCATGAATATATATCCAGGAACTGTCACTGAGGCTCCCTGCATGCTTATGAGCAAGTCATCCTGAACAGAGAGCAGGCAAGGGGTTATGAATCAGTTACCAGTATGTTGCTCCTAAATTTTTGCTAAGAATTTTATTGCAGCAAACAATTTTAATTTCAAAAATTAAATAAATCCGAGGTTTATAAATTTGTATTTTACCATTATTAAAAGGAGGTACTTATGTTACTACAAAAATTTCAATATGATGGTGCTGTTCAAGATAATGTTTTTAATCAAACTACAAAACAAAATTCGTCTGAACTTGAGTTACAAGTTCAGAAGTTAAAAAAAACGATTGAGGAGAGAGACAAGTTTTTTTCAATCGTATCACATGACTTAAAATCACCTTTTGCTAGCTTTTTAGGGTTTATAAGAATGATGGTAGAAGATATTGAAAGTTTTACAAAAGAAGAGTTGCAAATAGCTCTTGAAGATATGCTGGATAGTGTAGAAAATCAGTACAAGCTTTTGGAAAACATATTACAATGGTCTATGCTTCAAAGGCAATCTAATACATTCGAACTTCAGCCTCACTCTCTTTCACAAATTTTAGATCATTCTATTCAGATGATACGCATTATGGCAGAGCAAAAAAATATTAGCGTAGATAATGATACCTCTTCTGAATTATTAGTATTTACTGATCATAATTTACTAAGCACTGTAGTACGTAATCTGCTTATGAATTCAATAAAGTTTACTCCAGAGTATGGGCTGATCCATTTGTATGCAGACTATAGTGAAGGCAATACTAAAATTGCTATACGTGACAATGGTATTGGAATGGATGGGTTAACTTTGAAGAATATTTTCGCAATGAATAAGAGATCAAGAGGAGTTGGAACTAATGGGGAAAAAGGAACGGGAATTGGGCTGATTATGTGCAAAGACTTTGTCCAGAAACTTGGGGGTAAGATTTGGGCTGAAAGTGAACCTAGAAAGGGTGCAGCGTTTTATATTGTTTTGCCTGGAAAGCGAGAATCTGTTCAGAGTTAATCTGACTCTATCTGCCCCTGGTATATTCCAGGTTAGCCCAGGTGGAATATGGTCGAGAATCCTTTGTCCATTCGTAACCATTCAGGGGGCAGATACCGGCCAGGGGGACAGTCCCGCATTTATTTTTTGAAGAACCATTTTCAGCTGTTGGCGTTGGAAAAATAAGTGCGGAACAGTCCCCTGGCCTTGTGCCATCAGTTAACACCGAGCCCCCCTGAATGGTTACCTGTCCGCCATGGGCAGGAAAAGGCATGTCTGTATATTTATGCGGGCATTGCTGGGTGCAAAGATTTTGGTATGTTCGCAGGTGTTTATTTTTAATGTAACCGGCTTTGAATTAAGCCGACTTTTCTGGAGGGTTTATGTATACTCTCGATACTATCAATACAGGTTCAAAAGTTGTGTTAAGCGGCATTGCAGACAGAAATCTTGCAAGGCGTCTTAAAATTATAGGTGTAATGCCAGGTTGTCACCTTGAGCTGTTCCATGAGCATGTACTTGACAGTTCAGTTGTGGTGCGGAGTGAAAAAGGGATTGCTGTGCTGGATGCAGAAATGGCCTCCAAACTGATGATTTGTCATGAAGACGACCATATAACCCCTGTGGTTGACATGTTTCCAGGGGAGAATGGCCACGTATATGATCTGCCGGCCATCTACTGCTTGAAGCGGATTATGTCTGTACTTGGCCTGAGTACAGGCAGCCAGGTTTTCATGGTAAACCGCATTCCTCCTTTTTACTACAGTATCTATGTAAACAGTAAAGACATCCGCATTACTCAGGGACTGGCATGCAGAATCTGGGGAAGCATCAGAGGCAGAGAGTGCCAGCTGGCATTGGCTTCTGAAGGAGATGAGTTCCATGTGCAAGACGTTCTCGGTGGGCGAAGAGTAAAAAATGTTATTGATAAGCTGGGGATAAAACAGAACAAAACAGCCAGGGTAAATTCACTGATTCTCTTTGATGGCGATATTCCACTGGGTGAGCAGTTGCTGATATTGACCACTGAAAGCGGTTCCAGAGTCCATCTCAACAGCAGGCAGGCAAGCAGGATGTATGTAGCTCCTTCCGGGTGAGCTGTCAGATAGTAACCATTCAGAGGGGCCTCGGTATTGGTCGCGGGCCGGTTCCGGCACCCCCTGAATGGTTCCGGATAGTAGTATCTGTCAGCGCTTTTAAGGAAAGCAATAGGCCGCTGCTGCCAAAGTCAGAAATAAAACCGTTGTTAAAGGCAAGGGTGCTGAAATTCTGACCTCCAAAAAACAATCACCAGGTTCGTTTCGAAAAGTGCTTCTTAGGTATATGATTAGTTAAATCCAGTACGCCTGTTAATGATTATTTTGAAATTAATCTTCAGTGCCATGCAAACAAAAAAAAGAAAGATGATCTTGAAAATTGCTTTCATTATACTTGACAGGCTGCAACTGTCTGGGTTAACTGGGGCTCAGACTGATTTGCTGAAGCACATTTTTATAGATGATATCTGTATTCACAATCATTGTCTTGAGCAGTGAATGCGTTTTAAAGGAGGCCGGTTATGAACTGGGAATATTTGCTGATTGTTGTTTTTCTGGTGGCAGCAGTATCTGCTCTGGTCTTTTTTTCCAGGAAAGACTACTCAGGCAGAGGATGCTCCTGCGGACATTGCTCTCAGGGAGATGGACAAAGCGGTCAAAAGGATGATGAAGCAGGAGGCAGGCACGGTTCATGATCGGTCTTAACAGCAAAAAGCGTGAAATCACCATCCGTCATCATATCCCGGGTCGTATAAGGCTCAGGATTGCTGTTTTAAAAAGTGATGAGCTAAAAAAGTCCATTACTCAATACCTGGAAAACCTTGAAGGAGTCTTGTGGTTGCGGGAAAATCCCGCATGCAGCAGCCTGGTGATAGGCTTTGACCCCAAGGTGACCTCAGGCAGAGATATAGTGGATGCTCTGGGCAGCCACATATACACCTCCCGGGGTGAAAGCAGTCACACCCAGGCTCGGGAAAGTATCTGCGGCACTTCAACATGCTGCTGCGCCGGGTCTCAGGATGAAGCTGTTTTTAAAAAGGCGGTCAGGTTTGCCGCAGTCTCGGCCGTACTGGGAGCTGTGCTCGTACAGCGCTGGATTCTTGGCCGGGCGGTGCTTCAGACTGTCAGCAGCCCTCTCGGGGTGGCTACTGTGGTTTTGAGCCTGCCGTTGCTGCGTTCAGGGATCTCTTCTCTGTCCCAGGGGCAGCTAAGCAAGGACGGGTTTCTTGCTGCCGGCAGCCTGGGATCCGCTGTCGCCGGGGAGGCCCTGACCTCTCTGGAGATTTTGTGGATTGATTCAGGAGCCGAGCTTCTTTCCGCCTGGATCGCCGGACGATCCCGCAAAAGCATTGCCGGAATTCTGGAAGCAACTTCTCATCATACTTTTGTCCTGGAAGACGGGGTGGAAGTGGAAAGAAGTGTTGATGAAGTACACCCGGGAGACGTTGTCGTCCTGCACACCGGCGAGAAAATCTGCGTTGACGGCGTGATTGTTTCCGGACAGGCCCTGGTGGATGAGGCACCACTGAACGGCAGGGCCGAGCCTCAGCTAAGAAAGGAAAAACACCGGGTCCATGCCGGAACTTTTGTGCATGAGGGAGTGGTGCACGTACAGGCTGAGCAGGTGGGAGACAAGACTTATCTGTCCAGGGTGATGCATAAAGTTCAGTGCAGCCTGGAAGACAGGGCACCCATTGAGGGTGCCGCCGATGCCCTGGCCACCAGGCTGGTCAGGATGGGTGTTGCAGCTACCCTGGTCACCGGTCTGGTCACCTGGAATCCCTGGCGGGCTTTCACAGTACTTCTGGTCATGGCCTGCCCCTGTGCAACCGTCCTTGCGGCCTCAACCGCTGTCAGTGCCGCCCTTAATGCAGCTGCATCCAGAGGCATTCTCATCAAAGGCGGGCGCTATCTTGAAGAAATTGGAAAATGCGACGCAGCCCTTTTTGATAAAACCGGCACCCTGAGTACGACTCACCCTGTTTTGCAGCAGGTCATCACTTCTGAAGGAACTACAGAGCAGGAACTTTTGCAGATGGCCGTTTCATCAGAGACCCACAGTCATCACCCTCTGGCCATGGCTATAATTCATGAGGCCCGTTCCAGGGGAATCAATCCGGACCACCATGAGGTCTGCGAAAATCATCTGGGCATGGGCATCAGGGCTGTTATCCACGGCCGGGAGGTGCTGGTGGGTAATGCTCGCTTGATACGGATGTTCAAGGCTGATGCCTCTGCAATGCGCCAGCAGGCGGAAGAGCTGAAGAGTCAGGGCCTGACTGTCCTTTATGTGTACCAGGACAAAGAGCCGGCAGGGCTGCTGGCTTTTGCATCAAAGGTCCGCCCTGAAGCGAAAAAGGTCCTTGAAGCCCTGCGCCGATTGGGTGTGAAGCGCTTTGCCATGATAACCGGGGACGAGGAAGAATCAGCAGCTCACCTGGGAAGGGCCCTGGGCATAACTGAGTGTTACTGCGGGATAATGCCTGGGGACAAGGCTGAAATCGTGGACAGTTTCCGGGAAAACGGCAGCCGGGTGCTCATGGTGGGAGACGGCATCAACGATGCTTTGGCCCTGGCCCGGGCCGACGTTGGTGTGGCTGTAGGTACTGCCGGGTCCGAAGTAGCTGTTGAGGCGGCGGATATCGCCCTGGCCCGGGAGGGGCTCGAACCTCTGGAGCAGGTATACCTTCTGAGCCGCCAGACCATGCATACTGTTCAGCAGAATTTCTGGATCGCCACTGGTTCCAATGTTCTGGGAGTATTTGCCGGAGCCATGGGTATTTTGACACCGGTAACGGCAGGACTGGTGCACGTGACCCACAGCCTTGGGGTGCTGGCCAATTCATCGCGGCTGCTTAAAAGGTAGAGCCTTCATTTCTTTTTTATTGTTCCCACGCTCTGCGTGGGAACAATCCCCGGACGCTCCGCGTCCATAATGACCGCAGGAGCGGTGGGGATAAATCAGAAGTCAGAGGTCCGAAGTCAGAGATCTAAGACAGAGGTCAGTTTAAGAATGCAATAATATTTATCAAGCCATTATATGATAATGACAATCGGAGTGCATATCATGTTTGATTTTGAAACTTTGGCCCGGCTGCGCAGTTATCTCAGGGTAAAGCATCATATTCCAGGCCGGATAAGGATCGGCTTTGACCCTGAAATAGCAAACCAGCCGGAGGCCATAAAGCTCGGCGTATCCAGTGACTCTCTTCCTGACGGTATACTGGGCGTCAGGTTGAATGTGCCGGCCAGATCCGTGGTCATCGAGTATGATTCACAGCGCATTTCCCCGGACCATCTTCAGGAACTGGCTCAGACCGATAATGATGCGCGGGCCGCGGAGATAGTTCAAGAGCTTTACCAGATACTTACAAAAAACGTAACTGTTTAGCGCTGTTAAGGAAAGCAGGGGACAGGCACTCCGGGACCCACTTGAGCCTCATTTTGTGCTAAAATGACTCTATTTCCGGGACAATCACGCTTCAGGCGTGACGGAAGAGCCAGTCCCCATGCCACATGCAAAGCGCTAAACAGATACAAAAAACAGTTGAGATTGCTGACGAAAAACGGCCCGGGGACTTTTTCCGGGCCTGCAGGACGGTTATTTAGCCCCATGAATGGTCATGTTTTAACCCGACTGTGAACCTTAAAAGTTAAAGGAGGATAATTATGAGCTATCAGGAACATGTATCCATGGAAGGCTATGGCCAACAGCCGGGTTCAGGCCCTCAGGCCGGAAACTGCGGTCCACAGCAGGGACAGGCCGGAGAAGGGCCTGCCGGTTATGGGGGCCAGTCCCCTGATGCGGCTTCTTCATGCGCATGCGGACATCATGAGGGAGGTCCAGGCAACTCTACAGGTCCTGCCACCCCTCCTCCCATGGGGGAACCCGGCATGGGTTACGGGCAGCAATATCCCGGCTCATCCGGTCCCGGGCAAGCCATGAATCATTCACCAGGCCAGGGTTGCGGGCAGGATATGCAGCAAGGACCCGGTGCTTTTTACGGCCTGCCCCATACACCGCCTTATTCACCAGGACAGCAGCCGCCCCACGGCGCACACAATACTCCACCATACGGTGCCGGCCATGCTCCGCCTTACGGGGCTTATAACCAGCATCCTCAGGGAAATGCCCCGGGATCCATGCATGCACATTCCCATCCTGGACAGTCCGGCCCTGGACATCAAAACCCTCATCATCCTCATGCCCATCCGGGACATCATCTGCATGGAGCCCCCGGTTACGGTCCAGGCCCGGCATACGGGGCCGGCCACGGTTACGGGGCGGAGAATCATCACGCTGAACTTTACCAGATGGTCCAGCAGGCGGCCAATGGACAGCCTGACGTGTCCAGGTTTCTGAATTTTTTTAATAACGTTGGTTCGGATTTCTGGAAAGGTGCCTTGGTGGGAGCCGGCATCACCCTGTTGATGACCAACGACAGCGTGAAAAACATGCTGGCAGGTGGTATCGGCGGTCTGTGGGGCATGATGGGAGCAGGAGCCGAAGAAATGGAAGCAGCCGAGGATCGTAAAGCTGAAGCTCAAGCAAAAAAGGAGGGTAAATAATGAGCAGGATGGCATTATATTCTGGACTGGCCCCCAGGGCTTCCCTGGCCATGGGTGCGGTTGGAGCAGTCATCGGTGGAAGCATGGCTGTATCCAGGAATATGGTCAGGGTCAGGGACAAGGAAATTACCAGAGAGGATGCAGTCAGGGACGTTTTAAGGGAGAGCGGCTCAACAGGTATTTCCACAGCCATGGGTACAGCAGCGGTAAGCGCTGCGGGTCTGACAGGTGTCCTGTCTCTGGCCGGATTTGTGGTGGTAGCAGCCGGAGCCAGGTACCTGGCGGACAGGGCCATGGGATGCCGGACTTACAAAATGCAGCCTTCGGCTCAGGTCTCTTCCGGCCGGACTGAAGCAGTAACAGCCAAGAAAAATAAATAAGGAGGTCAAGATATGAATTACGACAACTACAATAAGAAATATGCTCCCCAGGCCGGTCAGCCCTCAAATCCTCTCCATCAGTATGCACCTTACGGGACCTGGTATGAGCCTGCACAAAGCAGCGCCTATGGTGCGCAGAGCTGGTTTGATTTCCGCAATTCAGGATACCTGAAAGGCTTTGTTGTGGGTGCCGGTCTGACCCTTGTTCTGACCAATCCGGCGGTGCAGAAGGCCATGGTTCAGGCCGGGGTCAGGCTGTGGTCCACTGTTCAGGGTGGAATGGAAGAAGTCAAGGAACAGATCCATGACGTCAAGGCGGAAATGAGCCAGAAATCTGATTAATCCTGAGTCTTCGGTCCGTCCTGTATTGTTTCTGACCCTGCGGGGCGGACCGGCTTTTCAACCTGTCACGCTATCACTACAGCGAAATTTATAAAATACAGTATGGTATCTCAATTGGGGACAGTCCCGCACCTACTTGATTTCTCAGCAAGTTCCAGCGATTTCATGAAATCATTCCCAAGTAGGTGCGGGACAGTCCCCGGAGGTCAATATATAAATTTCGCTGTAGTGCTATGGAGGATGATATGCAGCAAGGCGGTAGTTTTAACCTTGAGCACCCTGAACACTCCCAGTGCTGCGCCGGCAGGGGAGGAGTACCCTCCCGGCGGGGAGAAAAAAATCTGGCCAAACTGGGCATGACGGTTTGCCTGGGTGTACTGGTATTTACCGGCATGAACAGCTCACCTTCCTCAAGGCGCTGGCATGTTCTTGCAGGGGCAGGCCTGATAGGTTTCAGTGCCTGGCATCACTGGCTTTATCCTTCAGGCAACCGGGGCCGCACATGAGCAGGGCGGATTACTGGGAAGCCTCGGAAATTCAGGTGGTACATTCCACCCCGGGCCGTCTGCGCCTGAAGGGCAGGCTTTTTGCCAGTACGTCTCTGGACCAGGACTATGTCTGTGCCCTGGTATCCCAGATCTCAGGAGTCCAGGCTGTGCGCATCAACAGGGCTGCACGCTCTCTGATTGTAGAGCATGAACCAAAAAAAAGCATCCAGGAAGCAGTAATCACCTGTATCCAGGCCCTTCCCCTGGAAGCCTGTTCCCCGGACGGTCCAGGGGAATATGGTCCGGACCTGATGGACGTAGGTTTCAAAGCCACGGCAGCTCTGGCCACGCCGCTTCTGCCCATGCCTTTGAAGGCCTGTCTGAGCTGGTTTCTGGCTTTGCCCATCCTGGGCAGGGGAATCGAGGCCCTGTTATCCAGGGGGCTTAAAGTGGAAGCTCTGGATGCAGGTGTGAGGCTTTTTTCACTGCTCAGGCGGGATTATTTCGTGTCCAATACTGTAGGGGCCATGCTGGAGCTGGCGGCATACGTGGAAAATTCCAGCGCGGCACGTTCCGGTGAACTGCTCAAAAACCTTCTTCGCTCTGATGTAGATACTGTAAGGGTGGAGAGGGACGGACAGGAATCAATAGTCGCCTTTGGCGAGGTGCACAAGGAAGACGTGGTGGTCTGCGGCCCGGGAGAAATGGTTCCGGTGGATGGCGAGGTTATGGATGGCGATGCCCTGGTGGATACAAGCTCCATCACCGGTGAATCGGTGCCGCAGCATGTCAGGGAGTCCAGCCGGGTCCTTGCAGGCAGTATGGTGCACGAAGGCAGAATAAGAATCAGGGCGGGAGCTGTGGGCTCAGAGACCAGCATGGCCCGGCTGTCCAGATCTCTGGAAAAATCCCTGCGCAACAGATCTGTGGGCCAGAGACGCAGTGAAGCCCTGGCTGACAGGCTGGTGCCTTTCACTTTCGGCTCAGGCCTGGGCATCTATTTTCTCACCGGAAGTGCCTCCAGGGCGGCATCAGTTCTCACTGTGGACTATTCATGCGCCATCAAAATGGCGACACCTGTTTCAGTACGCACGGCCATGCATGCAGCCGGCAAGAACGGTGTACTCATAAAGGGGGCTCAGAGCCTGGAGGCCCTGGCCGGCATCGATACCGTGGTTTTCGACAAGACTGGCACCCTGACCAGGGGGTCCATGGAGCTTACAGATGTTATCGCTGTGGACGGGTTCAGCGAAAACCAAGTGCTGGCACTGGCCGCCGGGGCCGAAGAACACTACGGGCATCCAGTGGCCCGGGCTGTGGTGCAGGAAGCCGTGCAAAGAGGGCTGCAGCTGCCCGGAATGAGTCAGGTGGACTTTGTTGTGGCCCACGGTGTGTCCGCCTACGTGCAGGATAAGCGGGTTCTGGTGGGCAGCCGCCACTTTATCCACGATGATGAGGGTGTGGACTGCACTGTTATGCAGCAGGAGGAAAAGAAACTGCTGGAACAGGGCAAGACCCTTCTTTACCTGGCCTTGGAGGATGGTCTTGCCGGGATTCTGGCCCTGCGCGACGTTTTACGCCCCGAGGCCGGAGAAGTGCTGCGGCGTCTGAAAAGCCAGGGCATAACCAGTCTGGTCATGCTTACCGGGGACCAGGAACGTTCCGCCCGGGTCATGGCGGACAAGCTGCCCGAGCTTGACCTGGTGCTGGCGGGGCTCAGGCCCGGAGACAAGGCCAGGGCCATCGCCTCTATGCAGGCAGAAGGACGCCGGGTGGCTTTTGTCGGGGACGGAGTGAACGATTCCCCCGGGCTTCTGGATGCAGATGTGGGCATCAGCATGCCCCTTGGGGCACAGCTGGCCAGGGATGCCGCCCAGGTGGTACTCATCAGAGACGATCTGCGGGGCCTGGTTCTGGCACACAATATTGCCAGAAATACAGAAATAAAGCTGCGCAACTGCCTGTGGTCGGCAGTAGGCATAAACTCAGCCCTGCTGGCCCTGGCCGGAATAGGTGTTCTGCCCACCCTGGCCTCTGCCGCGCTGCACAATGCCTCCACAGTGGGGATTCTTGCCTATGCGGCTGTTAATAATGGAGGATTAGATGAGCATCAGTTTAGCCCAGGCAATGTTTGATGAACCCTTAGTGCTGGTGGATGTGGCCTGCACGGAACTAGCTGACAGACTGGCCAGAATGGGCCTTTATCCTGGAAGTGAACTGATAAGACTGCAGGAAGAGGTGTTTCTGCAGCCGGTCCGGGTCAGGGGACCCAGGGGAGATGTTGTTCTGCCCGGAGGAATGGCCTCCAAGGTTATAGTGCACCATGATGACGGACATAAAACTCCGGTTCTAGAGATGCTTCCAGGGGAGACCGGACATATTGAGGGGCTGGTGGGAGGCAGTTTTTTGTCCCAGAGTCTTGAGGTGCTGGGAATCCAAGAGCACGACCAGATACAGATGGTCCGCCGGGTACCGCCAATGGACTACCTGGTCCGGACTGCTCAGTCCAGGGTTCAGTTGACCGAGTCCATGGCCGCTAAAATATGGGGGGAGATGAACGACAGGGAGATGCAGCTGGTCATGGCCGGAAAAAATAAAACTTTTAAGGTTAAAAAGATTCTTGGAGGACCCAGGGCCCACGAAAGGCTGCAGGAGGCAGGGATAATACCGGAATGCAGTGTTGCCCTGGAAAGTGTAATGCCTGCTGCAAGTACCGGCATCAAAGACAGGGACCGCATAGTGCTGCGCGCGGACAGCGGACTGCGTATCTTTCTGCGCCCGGATCAGGCCGGAGACATCAGGGTGTACCCATTACATAAAACCAGCATGAATCAGGATGGCGGTCAGTCTGTAAGGCGTTGACGCAAAATTCGTTTACTGTGTTAATCTCGCTACATTCTTTTTAAAACAATGCCGCATATTAATTGAAAACGATTTTGAATTTCATAGTGAAAAAGGAGGCGAAAATGTTTAATAACAGCAGGACTGGCGGAAGAAAACGCTGGAGATGGGGCCGCAAAGCAGGAGGTTCTCGTGATGAAGGCAGTAGCAGAAACAAGACCCTGGATTGCCTGCATTATGACGAGGAGGGCGAGGTGGAGTCGGTTCCTGACCATGCTCTGCTCGGGCCTCTTGGATTCAGGCCGGGAAAAAAGGTCAGGGTGCTTACCAGAGCCAGGTTCGGAGGGCCCATCATGGCAGACATCGAAGGCAGGCATACCGCCCTGGGACTGAGCATCGCCAGGCAGATAAGGCTTTGCAACTGCAGGCGCTGCAGCAAAAAAGACGGAAGAGGCCACAGGTAACCATTCAGGGGGCGCTCAGTTGTAGTTCCTGGCACAAGGCCCGGGGACTGTCCCCGCTAAGTACTATCGTTGAAGGTTCACACAACTTAGCGTCTGTCATATTTTAATTGTGCAGGAAAGGTGTCGCGGGGACTGTCCCCGGGCCGTTGCGGCATCCCCTGGGTTACGGCCACAGTGACAGGTAAACAAAATTTTCAGGGTACAGCAGGATGAACAAGAATGAACTTTCCCACTTGAAGGACATCATTGCCGGCCTTGAATTCAAAGCCGACCATCAGTTGGAGATACTCTCCAGAATGGTCCGGGAGCAGAAATGCTGCCAGCAGAATGCTTTCTGCCAGGAATGGTTGAAGGATTTGCAGGAGCGGGAAAAAAAGCTGGTCCATGCTGTGCAGGAAGCCATAGAAGTTCTGGAGGAAAGCAAAAAGTCCTTTCGTTCTAGGCAATTGGAGAGGCTCAGGAAAAAGCTGATATCAGTCCTGGTGGATCTGGGTCCGCAAGGAAACAATTGTACAGATAAAAAAACAAAGAGGTAAACTTATGTATGATTCAAGGTTGTTCAATATTTATCACAAAAAAAGCATGGGCAATCTGCATCTGAAACTTTACGGTTTTTTTGCAGGCTACGCTGCTTCTCTTGTGGGAGAAACCCTGCAGGAGCATCATAAAGGATGCAACAGGCTGTTTATTGACACCAGAGGGATAAGCCAGGTGGATCCCTTTGGGATTTTTATTCTTCACGAGTTCATGAGTCGCTTTCCGGAAATTGCCCGCAGGGTGTACTTCAAGGGCTCCAAGGGAGAGGTTCTGGCCGTGGATGAGCAGCGTGTGCTCAAGTTTAGGAAGAGAGCTGGTTGTGGATGCTCAGGGAAATGCAACGAATGTGGCTGCGCAGATAAAACAGATTCCCTGAAAACCGCTGTGTAAAACTTTTAACGTAACCATTCAGGGGGTGCCGGAACCGGCCAGGGGACAGTCCCCGCGACACCTTTTACACACAATTACAAAAATTACAGACGCGAAGTTTTGTGTACCAGCACAGCCGATACTTAGCGAGGGACAGTCCCCAGGCCTCGTGCCAGTAATCACCACCGAGGACCCCCTGAATGGTTACCTTTTAACAATGTCTATGGCGGACTACGCCCGCAACCGATTTGAGGTGATGCCGATGTATTTCAACAGACATTTAAAAATCGCAGTGGATACAGATAAGCTCATTGAGTTCCTGAAAGGGTGCTCCAGGGATGCCAGGCTGCTTGTCAGAGATATGAGTGTGAAAGCCTCCTGCCTGAGCTCCGCGGACAGAAGTTTGAAGAATATGACCCTGCTTTATTACAGTGAGGATGAGACCGTATGCAGCAAAAGAGCCAGAGCTGAAGTGATGATGTGGATCAGGAGTCTGGCTGGTTCACCTGGAGCCGGCGTCTGCTTTGTAAGAATGAAAGGCAGGCGGATTGCCTGCAGCAAGGGCTTATTGCACAAGCGCCATGTCAGCCGGTGATGCCTGGGTAAGAAACCCTGCATCCCGGTTCAGGGGAGAGAGTTTCATCTTCAGCCCGGAGGTTGACTAAACTACTTTTTTAGGGTGCAGCGAGTTGACAGGAAGAAAACGATAGGGCATTATCAATTGCAGGTTAGACGTTTTATCGGTGCACCATGAAGGCAAGCAGAACAAAATCATCATACTGGCCTTGCTGGCTGTATTGCTGGCTGGGAACCTCTTTTTTATATTCAAGG
>Ga0207421_10005514_pt1 | contig 14143 bp, 10 predicted proteins | sample SodLakKL_010_SED_4_FD_187542 | JGI IMG/M metagenome (GOLD analysis project Ga0207421, IMG submission 187542) | Alkaline sediment microbial communities from Lake Tanatar, Kulunda Steppe, Russia - 8KL_010_SED (SPAdes) (version 2) | ecosystem: Environmental > Aquatic > Non-marine Saline and...
CTCTCTAAGGAAACACAGATTATCAGGTTGAAAGATGTGGGGGCCAGTCCGGATCCGATGGCCATGGTTATTGACATGGGCCCTGAAAAAAACAAAAAGCAGATTTGGGTGGAAAAACCAGAGATCAGACCGATCAACGCCATTCAGACAGAGCTTGAAACTTTTATTGAGGCCATTAAGGACAATACCGACCCGCTGGTAAGCATTCATGATGGATATGCATCTCTGGACCTTGCTTACAGGATCATGGAAAAAATCGAACAAAGTGCAAACTACCTGAGCTGAGTTTTTCACTTCCCATGTTAATAAATCGGTGTAAAAACAGACAATATGTACCACCCCTCCCCGTTATCCTGTTATAGCAGGCTTTCCGGCAGGGTCCGGTCGTGTTTTTTTCTCATCAACGGAGCAGTTGACAGAACCAATGCAGTAAAAAATGGACAAACGCTTACAAAGGATCCAGCTGGCTAAATACGTGCTTTTCGACTACCTTGCAGCAGTCCTGGCGTGGTTATCTTATCTCAGCTACCTGATTGTCAACAACGGGTTTTCTATTCATTTGCTTGCCGAAGAACTGCTGACAGAAGAAACCTTATTGTTCGGCCTGCTGATCATCCCTGTATTCTGGCTGGCCCTGTATTACCTCAGCGGAGCTTACAATTCCATTTTCAGGCAATCGCGCCTCGGGCAGTTCGGCCATACCCTCCTGACATCCCTCATCGGCGTACTTGTCATATACTTTGTAATACTCCTGAACCAGGAGGCCACCCTGATCAAGGGTCATTATCAGTCATTGCTGGTATTGCTGCTGCTCCATATCCTGTTCACCGCCAGTTTCCGGTTCATTCTGTCCACCAACGTCATACAAAGGATCAACAACAGGGAGATCGGTTTCAATACCATCATTATCGGCAGTCAGAAAAAAGCAACAGATATTATCCGGGAACTGGAATCCCGGAAAAAGTCTTCAGGCCAGAAGCTGATCGGCTTTGTCAATGTCAGCAAACAGGAGTCCCATATGGCTGCCGGACACCTCCCCTGGCTGGGCCATATTAATCAGGTGAGGGAAATCATTGAGCAACATGAAGTGGAAGAAGCCATCATTGCATTGGAGGCCAGGGAACATAAGAAAATCAGCCCGATCCTGGCTGACCTTTACCCCACCGACGTAGAAGTGAAGGTTATCCCGGAGATGCACGACATTTTGCTCGGCGCGGTTAAAATGACCGCCATCTTCGGCACCCCGCTGATACAAATCCGTCCCGGACTGATGCCGGCATGGCAGCAATCGATCAAGCGCATGATCGATTTGGTAGTTTCTGCACTGAGCCTTGTCATTCTTTCGCCCGTTTTTTTGGTCACAGCCATTGGTGTAAAATTATCCTCCAGGGGCCCGGTTTTTTATAAACACGAACGCATTGGCCTGCACGGAAAGCCTTTCATGATGCATAAGTTCCGGTCAATGTACGTCGATGCGGAAAAAAACGGCCCCCAATTGTCCTGCGAAAACGATCCCCGGGTCACCCCTTTCGGTCGCTTTATGCGAAAAGTGCGTCTGGATGAGATCCCCCAGTTTTACAATGTGCTGCGCGGATATATGTCGCTTGTCGGCCCCCGGCCGGAGCGACAGCATTATATTGATCAGATCGTAAAAAAGGCGCCCCACTATAAGTTGCTGCAAAAGATCAAGCCAGGGGTCACCAGCTGGGGGCAGGTGAAATACGGATACGCGGAGAACGTGGATGAAATGATCGAGCGGCTGAAATACGACCTGCTTTACCTGGAGAATATGTCGCTGGCCGTGGATTTCAAAATACTGATTTATACCGTACTGATCATCCTGCAGGGCCGCGGAAAATAAAGGACCGGATATCGTCCGGCTCACATCAGATAAAGCCCTCTTCTATTAATTGAACGATTTCCTCAATGTGCCTGTCTTCCCCGTAAGGGTCATATTCTTCGCGCAGGTTATACCCGAAAATCCGTCCCAGCGACTGCCAGAAAACCGCTGAGAAAGCACCTCGGAACTCTTTGAGTATATGATAGGAAGTCTGATCCGTTTCACGGTCAATCAGCTTGATCAGTATCAAGCCCTGGGAAAAAGTCAGCCGTTTCAGGTCAGCTTCAAAGTTGTCACGGATCTCTTCTTCAGCTTCACTGATAAATTGCCTCCGCTCCCTTTCCGTGTCCAGTTCCATGAGCTCTCTGCTGTATTCCCTGAACATATGTCCGGCAAGCTTGGCATACGGATAGGCCACTTTTACATTTCTTACAGTACGGTTATAGCGATATGCCTCCCATCGACTGCCAAACTCCCGTTCTGCAATTACATTTACCGGGCGAAGTTCAATTACAGGAATGGTATCACCGTTCACCACCCGGGCGGCAACAGTATGCCCCCCCCGAAGCGGATCCCCTGGCAGAACATCCAGGGTGTCAGGCGGGACAGCGCCGGCAAACACAAATAATATGAGCAGCAGAAATTGCATAAATATCCATTGAAAAAAAAAGCGTCCTTTTTAGTTTGAACGCTTTAATTTACAAAAAATTTCAGGGATGGCCAAGCGGCCCTGTACCTCAGGAAGCCGCCCTGAGTTGACTGAGTTGGTTTTCATCCAGCCTTTTCCGGGTATAATCCAGTGTCAGGTGGAAAGTCTCCATCTTATCGGTATCCTTGCCTGCCTTTGAGGGGATGTCATACATGGCATCAAGCATCACGATTTCACAGATGGACCGGAGTCCTCTTGCTCCCAGCTTAAACTCCACTGCTTTATCCACCAGGTAATCAAGCACCTCATCCTCGATAATCAGTTCCACATTATCCATTTCAAACAACTTCTTGTATTGTTTGATCAACGAATTTCTGGGCTCTGAAAGAATCTGGCGCAATGCATCCCGGTCAAGGGGATTGAAGTGGGTCAGCACAGGCATCCGCCCTACCAGTTCGGGAATAAGCCCGAAACTCTTCAGGTCCTGTGGTGCAATGTACTGAAGCATATTCTCGCGGTCTATCCTGCCGCTGCGTCTTGTACCGTAACCGATGGCATTGGCCTGCATACGCGACATGATCTTTTTCTCAATCCCGTCAAAAGCACCGCCACATACAAACAGGATATTCTGGGTGTTCACCTGGATCATCTTCTGTTCGGGATGCTTGCGTCCACCCTGTGGCGGCACATTAACCACCGCACCCTCAAGGAGTTTCAGCAAAGCCTGCTGGACACCTTCACCGGAAACATCCCGCGTAATGGACGGATTGTCGCTTTTTCGTGCGATCTTATCCACCTCATCAATAAAAACAATTCCCCGTTCGGCAGCGGTTACATCGTAGTCAGCCACCTGGAGCAATCTGGCCAGGATACTTTCCACATCTTCGCCCACGTAGCCTGCCTCGGTCAGTACCGTAGCATCAGCTATGCAGAAGGGAACCTGCATTTTTTTTGCAATGGTCCGGGCCATGAGGGTTTTTCCTGTTCCGGTTTCACCCACCATCACAATATTGGATTTTTCCAGTTCAACACCTTCATCATCCTCAGGCTTCGGGGCCGGATAATTGATTCGCTTATAATGGTTGTATACTGCCACAGAAAGAACCTTTTTGGCTTCTTCCTGGCCAATCACATAATGATCAAGGTGTTTTTTGATCTCAACCGGTTTAAACAACCTGAAAGAGGGAATTTTTTGCTTTTCCTTCTGGGTTTTCTCTTCTGCCACAATCGTGTTGGCCTGCTCCACACAGCGTTCACAGATTTGGGCATCCACCCCGGAGATCAGCATATCAACATCTTTTCCCCCTTTGCCGCAAAAGGAACATTTCCTGGTTTCCTTGGTCATCTCAATGTATTTTTCGTTGGTCAGATCTGATGGTTATTCATGGCGTTTATTGGACAGCAGTACCTCATCGATCATCCCGTATTCTTTAGCCTCTTCAGAAGTCATCCAGAAATCCCGGTCTGAGTCTTCCCAGATCTTTTTGTAATCCTGGCCGCTGTGAAGGGCGATAATCTCGTACAATTCTTTCTTGATCTTCTGAATTTCCCTGGCCGTAATTTCAATGTCAGAGGCCTGTCCTTCGGCACCACCCATGGGCTGATGAATCAGAATACGACTGTGTTTCAGGGCGGTACGCTTGCCTTTGGTTCCGGCTGCCAGCAGCACTGCACCCATTGAAGCAGCCATTCCGGTACAAATTGTTGACACATCAGGGGAAATATACTGCATGGTGTCATAGATCCCCAATCCGGCGTACACCGAGCCACCTGGTGTATTCAGATAAATCTGGACATCTTTCTTGGGGTCGACAGACTCCAGGTAAAGCAACTGTGCCTGGATGATATTGGCGACATAATCATTTACAGGAACTCCCAGAAAGATGATCCGGTCCATCATCAGCCGGCTGAACACATCCATGGTGGCCACATTCAGTTGCCTTTCCTCAATAATGGTCGGGCTGATATAGTTGCCATAGGCCGATGTGTAGTTGTGCATCGTCTGGCTGCTGATTCCCCGGTGACGGGTCGCATATTTGAAAAAATCATCCTGTTGGCTCATGGCTTATTGGTTTTCTGTTTCGGACCCGGACGCATCCTGGCCCTTATCTTGTTTATATTTCTCTGTAACTAATTTAACAAAATCATCGAAGCCAGTCTCCTTTTCCTTCAACTTTAATTTCTCTTTAAAGAGACCCAGGAGTTTTTCATCAAAGAGCTGATCATACACCTTTTTGACCTCATCTTTGTTGGCAGCGATCTGTTTTACATACTGATCAAGCATCTCCTGCTCAACATTTTCCTGGCCATATTGTTTGAGCTGCGCACGGATAAATTTCTCAATCTGGGCGTTGACCTCCTCCGGCTCCACCCTGATATCATATTTTTTGATCAGATGATTCTCCAGAAGCTGCCACCTGAAGGTATCGGCAAACTGGTCAAACTCATTGTGCACCTTCTCTTCGGTAATCTCCTCGTTGTCTTTATTGGTGTCAAGCAGCCATTTTTTCAGAAATGACTCCGGCAGTGACAAATCTGTCTCTTTTACCAGCTTTTCCATTACCACATTTTTGAAATGCTTGTCCGCATCTGCCTGGTACTGCTGACTGATCTGCCCGGCCAGATGCTCACGGAATGCCTCTTCCGTTTTGATATTCTCTTCCGGCGCTACTTTTTTGAAAAGCTCCTCATTGAGTTCAGCAGGCTCCACACGGCTGATGCTTTCTACCACAAAACGGAAAAGCGGACTGTACTGGTCAAGCTCCTCCTTTTTGACCCCCACCATGGCTGCCGCTTCTGTTTCTGAATCTACGGCTTTCACAATATCCATCTCAACGGTGGTACCAGGCTTGGCTCCCACCAACTGGTTTTTCAGCTCTTCGTCTTTCAGGTACTGAATGTACACATTTGCTTTGTGGGTATGACCTTCATCCTTGGGTTTACCAGGCGACTCCATTTCGGTGAACTCACCAAAAAGCACATCCTCGGCTTCAGCGGTACCCGGATTGGTCATCTTGCCATAACGCTTACGGATATCTTTCAGGTAGTTATCCACAATGTCATCTTCCACCTTGATTTTATGGTATTCAACCTCTATGTCTTCCGATAACTCCAGGTCAATCTCCGGAGCCAGGCCGATCTCATAATGAAACTCAAATTCAGTCTGATTGTCCCAGTCTATGGCGTTGGCCTTTTCATTGTCCGGCAGCGGGTTCCCAAGCACATTTAACTCGTTCTCCTTGATGTAATTATAAACGGCATCAGCGAGGATCTTATTGACTTCCTCAGCCAGCACACTTTTCCCATACATCTTTTTTACAATGCCCATGGGCACTTTTCCGGGCCTGAAACCGGGCATCTGGGCCTTCTTCTGCAGGGTGCGAAGCTCTTTATCAACCTGGTCGCGATAATCTTCTTCATTGAGAGAAACTTTCAGCACTGCTTCCAGGGGGGCGGTGTTTTCCTGTACTATATTCATATCGTTCAATCGGTTTTAGAAACAGCAGCCAGGCTGTCTGTTTCAGCTTTTCAAAAATAAAAACAACCCCGCCAGACCAGGAACTTCATGTCTATTACGGGGTTCAACAATCCTGTTTATTGTGCGGATGGAGGGACTCGAACCCCCACGCCTCTCGGCACCAGATCCTAAGTCTGGCGCGGCTACCAATTACGCCACATCCGCGTTCCTGAAAATTGGAGTGCAAATATACGATTTTTTACGCACCTGACATGGATGAGTGCCAAAAACTTAAGTGCTGACCGGGGCAGACGTGGTCTTCTTTGGGATGGAAAAAGTAAACACTGTGCCTTCACCTTCTCCGCTGGAGAGCCGGATGGTACCACCCTGTTTTTCAACAAATTCTTTGCAAAGCAACAGCCCAAGCCCACTTCCCTTCTCATCCCGGGTACCATAGGTAGTATAAACGGCATCCACACGGAAGAGTTTTTTCTGATCCTCATCGGATATCCCGGTTCCGTTATCTGCCACAGAGATCTCCACCATGCCGTTATGTTCATCCGACCGGAGTTCCACGCCTCCCCCCGGCTCGGTATATTTAATGGCATTAGACAAGAGATTACGGATAATGGTGTTGGTCATGTTGACATCCCCCCATACCACTAGCTGCTCATTCACTTTGTCACTGACCTCAACACCTTTTTCCCTTGCATTCGCCGAAAACAGGTTGATATTGTCACGAATGATATCCTTCAGTTCAAAAAATTCGGGGTTGTAATGGATCTTACCGGTCTGCGAACGCGACCATTGCAGCAGGTTTTCAAGCAGGTTGCTGATCTTGACGACAGACTTATCCAGTTCCAGGGCCAGCTCCTGCAGTTCATCCTTATCCAGATCCTGGATGTCTCTTTTCAGTATCCTGGAGAAACTCACAATGGAAGCAAAAGGATTGCGCAAATCATGTGAAATGATGGAGAAAAACTTGTCTTTGGTCTTATTGGTTTCTATCAGGTGCTTCTCCGACTCCTGCAGTTTGTGGTTGAGCTCTTCCACTTTTTTCTTCTGCTCTACCAGTATCGTATTGAGTTCCTTGAGCTGGGTATTGTTCCGGCTGATCTCGGCTTTTTGCGCCTCCAGCATTTTATTGGCCCGGTTGGTCATGCGGAAACGACTGTAAACAAGCAACATCAGAATCAGGATCAGGCCTGTAAACAACAAAAGAAAATTCCGGAACTGCCGCTGCTTTTCAAGATTCAGCGCATTGATCTCATTGGTTTTTCTCAGCAATTCGATCTCGTTCTCCTTGCGTTCACGGTCGTACATCATCTGCATCTCAATGACCCGTCGCTGACTTTCATGGTCATAAATACTGTCCTGTATGGCCAGATAATCCTCCTGGTACCGGAAAGCTGTCTGGTAATTGCCCAGGCTTGCCATCACGTCACTTAATCGGGCATAATTGTCTGACATCAGGGAGGGTAGAGACAGTTCCCCTGCCATATTGAGGCTTTCGCGGAAATAATCCCTCGCCGCGTACAACCGCCCCATGGAAACGTATACCTGCCCAAGATGATGGTAAACCCTGGCCACGCCCCGCTGGTCACCTACCTCACGGTATAAGTCCCGTGAACGGGTCAGGTTACTGATGGCTTCTTCATAAGATTCTTTCTGATGATAAAGAGTGCCAATGTTCCTGAGGGTAGCGGCCATTTCCCTTGTATCCTGATACCTTTCCCGGATCTCAAGAGACTCCATGAAATAGTCGAGGGCCCTTGAATAGTGTCCACGCAACTGGTTAACCCGTCCAAGGTTATTCAGTGAAAAAGCCTTCCCTTTTTCATCACCAAATTCTTCCTTGATGGCCAGTGACCGTATGTGGTATTCCTCGGCAAGCTCATAATTGCCCTGGCGCTGGTAAGCCGTGCCAATATTGTTCAGCACCGATGCGGTGCGGGAAATGGAATCGATATTCTCATAATGCCTGAGAGCGCGGAAGTAGTGTTCAAGGGCATTGTCATAATACCCCTGTCCGGAAAACACAATGCCCATGCTGGCCAGGGTTCTTGCATAGCCGAAACTGTCTCCTTCGCGTTCCTGAATCTGCCTGGCCTCCAGAAAAAAATCATAGGCCATGCTGAAGTTTCCCATCCGCCAGTATATGAGGCCGATGTCGGTCAGCGCCCGCCCCACAACCCTGGGATGATTCAGCTCCTCGGCAAGGGCGAGCCCTTCACGGGCATATTCCATCGCCCTTGCGGGATTGGATGACCGGATAGACCATGCCAGCTCCAGTAAGGCATCCATTCGCAAAGAATCCTCCAGCTCAGGCTCCTCCACAAGTTCTTTCAGGCTGTCGACCAGGTCCTCCTGCTCGTCTGTTGAATTCGCGTCAACCGAAGCATAAAGGGGCGTGCCGCCTGAAATGTAAATCAATACCACAAAAAATACAACAACCCTAATCATCAGTGTATTATGAAAGTAACCTGGCTAAATATATTTAAAAACTTCATATACAATATTCCAAGCCACAAAATTATTATACAAAAATAGGATATTTCAAGGATAAATAACAGAAAAAAGATAACAAAATATGCGTTTTCTTAAATATATGTTAAATTACCATGGATCCGCTATAGCTATCCCGGAAAGTTCATACCACGAGTTCCCGAATTCAATTTTGAGTACAACTTTTTAAGTATCATTTTATTACATTATTTTTATTAAGTCTAAAGAACAATTTCCGGAGCTTACGGGAAAGTTTTGTGCCATTTGCATATAATTCGTACATTTCAGTGGTTTTTGTCTTCTAATCGACAAATTCATTGCACCATGAACCGGATAAAACGCCTCTATTATTTTCTGCTTCCTCCTCCCCAGTGGAGAAGAACTGTTGTGATTCTGGCCGGAATCTTCACGGGCATCCTTGTGCTTGTTGTTCACGCATCCAACGCTTTTTCCTACCTGTCAGACGAACCCGAGACCTGTATCAACTGCCATGTAATGTATCCCTATTATGCTTCCTGGGATAAAAGCAGTCATGGACGCGAAGCCACTTGTGTGGAATGTCACGTCCCCCAGGATAGTTTTTTCAGAAAGTATTTTGTAAAAGGAACAGACGGCTTGAAACATGCCACATATTTTACCTTTCGATGGGAGCCACAGGTAATGAAGATCAAAAGAAGAGGTACCGCTGTTGTACAGGAAAACTGTATCAGTTGCCACATCGACCTGGTTGACATGGTACAGCTCGTGGAAGTGACAAGAGACAGTGCGGAAAAAGGGGAAGGCAAACTGTGCTGGGATTGCCATCGTGAGGTGCCGCACAGCAGCGTAAGGAGTTTATCAGCAGCCCCCCACACCCTGGTGGAAAGGCTGCCGTCAGTGCTGCCATCATGGATCATGAATATTGGCGGAGAGGAAACGGCACGCGGCAAGAGAGTTGTTGAATATCCAAAATAAATAACCATAGACACATGAAGAGCATAAGAGAAATTTCAAAAGAGAAGCCCTGGGTCAATTGGGTGCTTTTTTTCGCTACCATCGTGATCGTTTTCATCATCGGGCTCTTTGCCGCTTCGATCGTAGAACGGCGCAGTGAAGCCCAGCTCTATTTTCAGATGGTGAGTCCGATACCTGAATGGGAGCCGGACAATGAAGTTTGGGGGGAGAATTTTCCCAGGCAGTACGAAAGATATCTCATGACCCTTGATACCACTTTTGAAAGCAGGTATTATGGATCGGTCATGATCGATTACCTTGAAAAATACCCTGAGTTGGTTGTAATGTGGGCAGGCTATGCTTTCTCCCGTGACTATAACCAGGGGCGGGGGCATTATTATTCCGTGACAGATGTACACAACACCCTCCGCACCGGCGTAGAGCAACCCGCCACCTGCTGGACATGCAAGAGTACGGATGTACCCCGGATGATGAATGAGATCGGTGTCGGTGAGTTCTATGCCCAAACCTGGTCTGAAATGGGCCCGAATATTCAACATCCCATTGGCTGCCAGGATTGCCATGATCCGGAAACCATGAACCTGCGGATCACCCGCCCGGCGCTGGCAGAAGCCTTCGAACGCCGGGGCATGGACATTAATAATGCTACCCGCCAGGAGATGCGGTCACTGGTATGTGCGCAATGCCATGTTGAATATTATTTCGCAGCGGACAACTACCTGACTTTCCCATGGGACGAGGGGTTTTCTGCTGATGCGATGGAATATTATAAAGATAACATAGACCATGTAGACTGGGTTCATGCTTTGAGCCGGACGCCCATGCTGAAAGCCCAGCACCCGGATTACGAGTTGTATATGACAGGGATTCATGCCCAGCGCGATGTTTCATGTGCAGATTGCCACATGCCCTACATGCGCGAAGGCGGGATCAAATTCACAGATCATCACCTGATGAGCCCGCTGGATAAGGTAGACACCTCCTGTATGGTTTGCCACCGTGAGGATGAAGAGGCCCTGGTTTCAAGAGTTTACGAACAACAGGACAGGGTCAGTGAATTGCGGCGAATTGCGGAGAGAAATCTAGCCAGGGTACATATAGAGGCAAAACATGCCTGGGATGCCGGGGCCAGCGAAGAGGAAATGGATCCGGTGCTGCAGCTGATCAGGCATTCACAGTGGCGTTGGGACTGGGTGGCGGCCGCCAACTCCATGGGGTTCCATTCTCCCTCCGAAGCCCTCAGGGTGCTGGCCACCTCTATTCAGAAAGCCCAGGAAGCCAGCCTGAAACTTACTTCCATTTTCAATAAATATGATGTGGACTATCCAATCGAAATGCCCGACCTTTCAACAAAAGAAAAAGCACAGGAGTTTATCGGGCTCGACATGGACAGGATCAACAGGGAAAAAGAAGAATGGAAAGAAGAGGTGCTTCCCCAATGGATCAGTGCTTATAATTAAAGAAGGTTCTTCGGAACAACCCGGTTTTATTCAATATTTACACCAGCCACTGCTTCATTGATATTCAGTATGGCATCACCGATCTTTTCACAGGAAGTGATCATCTTATTAAAATAGAAAGCACCTTTCACATGCGAGGGGTCTTTCTCAATATCCACGATCACCGACTCCCTTACCTTATCGCGGAATGCATTGATCTCTTTCTCGAGGTCCATTGCCCGGGGGAGCTTTTCCCTGGCTTCGATCGTACTGCTCTGCAGGTTCTCCAACATTAATTCAAACCCGTTATTGACCAGTTTGAACATCTCAAACAGGTCGCTTCGCTGCGACGGGGTAAAATAGATCTTGTCCTTTTTCTTGTCTGCAAGGATGGAAGACATTTTAAAACACACATCCCCGATCTTTTCAATCTCGCTGCTCACAAGCCGCATTCTCCTGAGTTCTTCTGAAGCCTGCATGCTGAGCTGTTTACGGGAAATTTTGATCAGGAATGAGGTGATCTCCACCTCTACCCTGTCAGTAATTTCCTCGTACTTACTGACCTTTTCCAGTAAGTTTTTGTATTCTTTTTTGTCGGTTTCAATGATCAGAGCAGGGATAAAGTTAAACATCCTCTGGGCCAGCTCACAGAACCTGCGCACCTCTTTCTTTGCCTGGAAGACAGACAGCTCAGCCATATGCAGAAATCCACTGCTGAAATATTCCAGCTGGGGTCGCTCAAACTTCTTGCCCCTAGAGGGCAGCATATACTCGACAAACCTGACCAGATACTTAATGAATCCGATCAGCAACAGGGAGTTGGTAATGTTGAATACAGTATGAAAAATGGAGAGTCCGATGGGAATCATGGTAGGATTGTCCATTGGCGAGCCAAGACCAAAATGCACCATGAAATAATCAATCTGATTGAGAAAAAACCGGAAGAGCAGCAGCATCCAGATAATTCCTATAATGTTGAATACTGTATGGGCAAGAGCCGTACGTTTTGCATACACATTCCCTACAAGAGCGGCGAGGTTGGCGGTAATGGTTGTACCGATATTCTCTCCCAGTACAATGGCAGCTCCGTGCTCATAGCCGATCCAGCCAAATTGGGTCATGACCAGGGTCAGGGCCATGGTGGCACTGGACGACTGCAGTGCAATGGTAAGCAACGTGCCAAGCCCCAGAAACAGGAAGGTACTGTACACGCCGTAATCAGTAAGGTCCTGGATAAACTGAAACATCTGCGGGTTGGTATGAAGATCCGGAACCGATTCCTGGAGAAAATCCAGCCCGAGAAACAGCAGTGCAAACCCGAGTAAAATTTGCCCCATTGAGTTCAGGCGTTCCCGCGAGTTCAGCAGTAAAGGGAAACTGATCCCGATAAGGGGCAGTGAGAGAATAGATATTTTCAGCTTGAAACCCAAAAGCGAGATCAGCCAGGCGGTGGTGGTGGTACCGATGTTGGCACCCATGATCACTCCGATAGACTGCGTAAGGTTCATGAGCCCCGCATTCACAAAACTTACAACCATTACGGTGGATGCGGAAGATGATTGGACAAGGGTGGTTAGCAGGAAACCTGTAAACACGCCAATGAAGCGGTTGGAGGTCATTGCTTTCAGGATAGACCGCATGCGATCACCCGCAAATCGCTGAATTCCTTCACTCATTGTTTTCATCCCAAACAGGAACAAACAGAGGGATCCGAACAAAGTGAGAAAATCAAAAAAACCAAAACTCATATAATTGGTCTTTTGTTATCAAAAAATAATCCGGGTTAATACGGGCAGCAAAGATGAGAATTTTTTTCCTGATGTAAAGAAAATATGACAAAAAATACTGCTTTTTTCCCTCCTTTTTACAAACCGGGAAAGAAAAGAAGCACCACCCATACCGGCAATGCTGAACTGCAGTCAGCTTCACCAGATGTCAGCAGCACCGGCCGTCAGCAACACCACTTAACAGGAAAAAAAAGGGGTGTACCACCCGGTGATACACCCCTGATCAATATCAGAAAGAAAGCCAATTATTTCACAAAACGGAAGTCTTTGCCGGGATACCGGGCGGTATCACCGAGCATCTCTTCGATGCGAAGCAACTGGTTATACTTGGCAATTCTTTCCGAGCGGCAGGCAGAGCCTGTTTTGATCTGGCCGGTACCCAGGGCTACGGCAAGATCAGCAATGGTAGTGTCCTCGGTTTCACCGGAACGATGGCTCATTACAGCCGTATAGTTGTTTTTATACGCCAGGTTAACGGCATCAATGGTCTCCGTGAGCGATCCGATCTGATTGACTTTCACCAGAATGGAGTTGGCCACATCACTGTCAATTCCTTTCTGCAGACGATTCACGTTCGTAACAAAAAGGTCATCACCCACCAGTTGAATTTTTGAGCCCATTTTCTTGGTCATCAGGGCCCAGCCTTCCCAGTCATCTTCGTCCATACCGTCTTCAATGGAAATAATGGGATACTTATTGACCCATTCTGCCCAATAATCCACCATTTGTGCGGGAGTAAGCTTGTCGCCGGTGGATTTATGCAGGTGGTATACATTCTCATCCTTCAGGAAAAATTCACTGGCGGCCGGGTCCAGGGTCAGGAAAACGTCCTCACCGGGACGGTAGCCGGCCCCTTCTATTGCCTGCAAAATAAGTTGAACTGCCTCTTCATTGGATTTCAGGTTAGGGGCAAAGCCGCCTTCATCACCCACATTGGTGGAGTAGTTTTTCTTTTTGAGCACGCCTTTAAGCTGGTGAAAAATTTCCGCACCCATGCGAATGGCCTGGCTGAAGGAGGATGCCCCAACAGGCATCACCATAAACTCCTGAAAGTCTACTGAGTTATCGGCATGTGAACCTCCGTTAAGGATGTTCATCATGGGCATGGGAAGGGTGTTGGCACTCACCCCGCCGATATAACGGAACAGTGGCTGGCCGGTTTCCTGGGCGGCAGCATTGGCCACCGCCAGTGACACACCAAGGATGGCATTTGCACCAAGGTTTCCTTTATTGGGTGTGCCGTCGATTTGCAGCATGGTTTTGTCAATCAGCCCCTGATCGGTGACAAAAAAGCCCTTAAGCTCGTTGTTCAGGGTGGTATTGACATTGTTAACCGCTTTGGTCACACCTTTACCCAGGAAGACGGATTTGTCTCCGTCACGAAGCTCCACGGCCTCATGAACCCCGGTAGAAGCTCCTGAAGGAACTGCTGCACGGCCCATAAAGCCATTTTCAGTGATCACTTCAACCTCTATCGTCGGATTCCCTCTGGAATCCAGAATTTGTCTTGCA
>Ga0207421_10005515_pt1 | contig 14142 bp, 12 predicted proteins | sample SodLakKL_010_SED_4_FD_187542 | JGI IMG/M metagenome (GOLD analysis project Ga0207421, IMG submission 187542) | Alkaline sediment microbial communities from Lake Tanatar, Kulunda Steppe, Russia - 8KL_010_SED (SPAdes) (version 2) | ecosystem: Environmental > Aquatic > Non-marine Saline and...
CAAAAGATGAGCAATCTTAAAGGCAACCGATATCTTTGCTAAATCACTTCTTAACCCGGAAAAACTTTCAACTGCCTCGGAATCAGTCAAGATATTGTAGTAACGACCTCTTATAAACTCTATATCACTATAACAAAAGAGTTCCGAATTCGATCTCAGTTTTGACTTTATTTTTCTTATCGACTTACCGGTAACGCCGAGTTTTCCAAAATCTTTGGTATAGACTATTAAATATTCATCCGCTTCGAATCTTTTTGACTTGCGAAGAAATATAGCCTCAGTTCTGTAACGGATAAACATTCTTATTTTTTATTGATGCCCAATTTTAGCTCTTTTCCGTCAATTTCTACGGTCTTGACCCACTCCGCCTTTTTAATTGATTTTTCAATATTTACGGCTGATGTCTCTTTTTTAAAATAATCGCTCCTACTTTCAAAGAGTTCTTCAAAGTCACCATCATAAAAGAGATTTATCTTTTCGTCAGGAGTAAGATCCGCTTTTTTTCGTAAATGCTGTGTTCTTCTGACAACCTCACGTGCCATTCCTTCCTCTTTCAGCTCCGGACTTATCTCCGTCACCAGTTTAAATTTGTCCGCCGAAGTAATTTTTTTAACATTAACTTCTTCTCTTAGAACCTCTTTGGCGTCTTCACTCAAATCCTCGGTAATCTTCATCTCCGAAAGCGGCTGCCTTACCTTCAGCTCATTCCTTGACCTTTCTGCAAGTCCTTTTTGAGCCATATCTCTAACGGTCTTCATCTCCTTTTCAAGCTTCTCATCGATCAGCTTCGTATCGGGTTCCGGAAAGTCGGCTAAATGAACTGATTTTTTATCGGTTAATTCTTTGTAGAGATATTCGGAAACAAAAGGTGAATAAGGGGCTAGCATTTTAACGATCGTTACCAAGGACCGATAAAAAGTTTGTGCAAATTCCTTTTTTTCTTTTTCGGATTCCGGCTTTTGTAGCTTTCTTCTTGATCTTCTTATATACCAATTGGAAAGATCATCAATAACGCTTTCCAACTCCCTTGATGCTTCCGTTAGCTTGTAATTGTCCATGTTTTCAATAACTCTTTTGTTTGCACCGTTTATTCTGGACAAAATCCATCTGTTCAAAATATGAGTGGGTTCAACTTCACCGGACAAATCTTTTTTATCGGCATAAGTGTCAAAAAAGGAATGACTGTGCCATAGAGTTGAAATAACTTTTCTATTCGTCTCTCTCACTCTCTCTTCGGAAAATCTGTAATCCTCTCCCATCTTGGTCGAAGAAAGAAGAAAAAATCTGAGAGAATCGGCTCCATAAGTATTAAAAACATGATCCATCTCCGGATAATTTCTGAGTCTTTTGGAGAGCTTTTTGCCGGTTTCATCCAAAAGCAAACCGTTGGCAACAACATTTTTGTAAGCCGGTTTTGATTTGCCGAGCCCTATGTCTTGAAGCGTAAGAGCGGTCGCCAAAACATGTAGAGTATAAAACCATCCCCTGGTTTGATCCATTCCTTCAGCAATAAAGTCGGCAGGGAAAGCTTCTTCGGCTTCTTTTTTGTTTTCGAAAGGATAATGAAATTGTCCGTAAGGCATTGAACCGGATTCAAACCAACAATCAAACACCTCTTCCACTCTTTTCATTTCTCCACCGCAATTTTGACAGTCCATAGTGATACGATCAATGTGGGGTCTGTGTAAATCTTCGGGTTCTTTATCCAGCTTGTCAATCGATCCGATTGCTTTTTGGTTTTCACAATCTTCACACTCCCAAACCGGAATCGGCGCTCCCCAAAATCTGTTTCTGGAAACGGACCAGTCTCTTGCTCCTTCCAGCCAGTTTCCGAATCGTCCCTCTTTAACATGTTCCGGAACCCAATGAATATCTTCGTTGTTTTTTAAAAGCTGATCTTTAAAATCGGTCACTTTTATGTACCAGCTGTCAAAAGCATAATACAAAAGCGGTGTGTCACACCTCCAACAGAACGGATAAGAGTGCTCATAGTCCTCTTTTTTATAGAGCAGGTCTCTCTCTTTTAAATCTTCTAGAATATATCGATCCGCCTTTTTTACGAACATGTCTTCAAACTGCCCACCGTGTTCATTAAACTTACCTTCTTCATCAACCAAATGGAAAAAAGGAAGATTCTTTTCCTTCCCCAATTCAAAATCATCTTCACCGTACATAACAGCCGTATGAACTATTCCGGTTCCTTCTTCAAGAGTTACAAAGTCCGCCAAATAAACCTGAAAACAATTTTCAATTCCTTCCGGATCGGCCTCTTTCATATAAGGGTACAATGGTTCATACTTCAACCCTTTTAAATCTTTTCCTTTCATTTCCTTTTTTATTTCAAAATCTTCATCGATCACCTCCAATCTCTCTTTGGCCAGAATTAATTTTTCCTCTTCGGTTTCAATAAGCACATAATCGAAATTTTCATCAACTACCAAAGCAACGTTTCCGGGTAAAGTCCAGGGTGTAGTGGTCCAGGCCAAAAGGCTAACTCCTTTAAACTCTCCCTCCTTTACTTTCATTTTCATGAATACGGACGGATCGGTTGTCATTTCATACCCCTGATTAACTTCAAAATTGGAAATGGGCGTTCCGCATCGTGGACAGTAAGGAGAAATTCTGTAATCTTTGTAGACCAGATCCTGATCCCAAAGCTTTTTAAAAACCCACCAAACCGATTCGGTATACTCTTTATCCATCGTTGAGTAATCATTTTCATAATCAGCCCATCTTCCTATTCTGGATAAAGTCTCCTTCCAATCATCGACACATCTGAAAACGGAATCTTTACATTTTTCATTAAACTTTCCGATCCCGACATCCTCTTCAATTTCTCTCTTACTGTTTACATCGATCTCTTTTTCTATCAAATTCTCAATCGGAAGTCCATGACAATCCCAACCGACCCTTCTGGGGACTCGGTATCCTCTCATCGTTTTGTATCTGAGAACACTGTCTTTGATACTGCTTGCCAAAACATGACCGTAATGCGGCTTTCCGGTTGCAAAAGGAGGTCCGTCATAAAAACTGAAAAGTTCGGCATCTTTTCTGTTTTCCAATGTTTTTTGAAATATATCTTCTTTCTCCCAAAAGTCTATTATCTCTTCTTCTATTTTTGAAAAATCCATACTTTGTTAAATTAAAATCTAATTTTCAATGGTTAATAATAGCATAAATCCTTAAAAAAATTAATCGGTAATCAGAAAAAATAATGGTAATTATTACCTATTATTTAAAGGAAAAAAGTTTTCTTTAAGAGAGTCACGCTAATTTTAAATTAAAGCTGGTTTTTAAAGGTTATCGAGTTAAGTCAACTTTCTAAGCTCGGCAGTTTTTATAAAGCCGTCTTTTTCTTTTTTTTCTTTTATCAACTCTTCTCTGCTTTTATTTTTAACCTTTCCTTCAAGCAACCATAACGGGTCTCCGTGACTGACAATTAAAACTTTTTCATCTTCATTGCTTTTATCGATATCCGTTAAAGCATCAAGCATTCTTTCTTCCAAAGTACTCCAATCTTCTCCTTTCTTCGGACCTCTGTCAAAAAATTTTTTGTCTATCGGGAATTGATTGTAAAATTCTTCTTTTTTTCTATCGTGCCAAACTCCCAAATTCAAGTCCCTGAGCCTTTCATCAAAAATTATATCCTTTTTAAAATCAATTTCATCACTGACAATCATAGCCGTCTGTCTTGTTCGTAAAAAGTCGGAGGAGTATATCTTGCTTATTCCCAAATTTTTAATCTTTTCAGAGCTCTTTACCACCTGGGATCTCCCTTTTGTAGTTAACGGAACCGAATTTATTGGATTTTTAGGATAAATAAAATCACTTTTTTCTTTCTGATAAATCGTCTCTCCGTGTCTTAATATGTAATACTCGTTTTTTAAATCCATAACCTACATTCTTTCCGGTAAAGAAATTCCCAAAAGAGATAATGATTTTTCAAGAACTTTGTAACCGGCTTCGGTTATCGCTATACGTTGCCGCTTCAGTTTTTTATTTTCTGCATTCAAAATGGAGTGCTCGCTATAAAAGCGATTAAATTCTTTTGCCAAATCATATGCATAATTAGCTATGGTTGACGGAGTAAAATTGCGCCTTGCGATATCTACCATGTCATCGAATTCAATTATTTTTTTAACGATGATTCTTTCCTGTTTTGATAGGTCATAAACTTCCAAATCGAAACTTTCTTCACTTTTATCCAAAACGCTTTTGGCTCTAAGGGTGGTGTATTGCAGATAAGGACCGGAGTTTCCTTTTAGGTTTAAAACTTTTTCCCAATCGAAAACGATATCCTTTTTATAATGTTTTTTTAAATCAGCGTACTTAACCGCTCCCACTCCCACTTTTTCGGCAGTATCCCTTTTCTCTTTTTTTGTCATTTCATCCACAATCTCCGATTCATCTATTATCTTTTCGGCCCGTTCAATCGCTTCTTCGAGAACATCTTCAAGATGAATTGTTTTACCTTTTCTTGTTGACATCGCTCCGTCTTTAAGCCTATACATTCCGTGAGCTACATGCATAAATTTATCTTTACTCTTCCATCCCAGCATCTCTACCGTCTCAAATAATTGCCTTAAATGCAGTTTTTGATCAGCCCCTATTTCATATATGAAGAGATCGGGATCCCATCTCTTTATTCTGTAGTTAACCGTAGCTAAATCTCTGGTAAAATAAGTGGTGCCTCCATCGGATTTTAATAGCATCGCCGGAGGCATTCTATCTCCGAAGTCAACAATCCAAGCTCCTTTTGATTTTTTTGCAACCTTCTTTTCTTTGGCTTCTTCTATAACTTCCTCCATTTTATCTTCATAAAAGCTTTCTCCTATGCAGTGGTCGATATCGATACCCAATAAATCATAAGTCTTGTTGAATTCTTCCATACTGACTTCAACGCATTTTTTCCAAATTTTTCGTGCTCTTTCGTCACCGTCTTCCAATCTTTTAAACCACTTTCTGGCCTCGTCTTCCATTTCCGAATTTTCTTCCGCCTCCTCATGAAATTGAATGTAAAGCTTTTCGAGGTCACTCACCGAAAGATTGTCGGGATTTAGATCTTCTTCAATTATTTTATATAAAAGTTTTCCGTATTGAGTTCCCCAATCACCGAGATGATTTACTCCTTCACATTGCCATCCGCTGAAGTCATATATATTATAAATCGCCTGCCCGACTATTGTTGATCGTAGATGTCCGATTCCGAAGGGTTTTGCTATATTCGGTGCCGAATAATCAAGAACCATCGTCTTGTTTGAATTCTCTCTTTTAAACTTTAAAGTCTTTTTCATTAATAAGTTCAGAGCCTTATCCGTAAATTTAAAATTAACAAAACCTTTTTTTGCGGAAACTTCAAAAAAATCATTTTTAATCTTTTCGGCTAATTTTTCAGCTATATTCGTAGGATCTTCTTTCAGTTTTCCGGCAATACGAAAAGCAATATTGCTTGCATAGTCTCCATGATCATCCTGAGTCGGAATCTCCAAATCGATCTCTTCAAGTTCAAGAGAGAGCTTAAAAAGATCATTCAGTCCGGATTGAATTTCTTTTTTTAATTCTTTTTTGGTCATATTTTTATGATAACATAGTTCAAGCGGTATTTGAATAATAAAAACAAATCGGAACTACTTACAGTAAATTTATAATTGCTAACCAAAACCGACCCGCGCTACGGGTCGGCCTTTTCTTTTTTTGTTTTTCTTATTGCAGTTGACCTCCCGCATCAGCATCACCTTCACAATCTCCTTCAATACACTCACAAGGAGAGGTCGGTCTTGGGCTTATGACCTGCGGACAAATCGTATTTTCCGGGCAATCGAGTTCGGTCTCTTCTTCGTTTACACACTCCCAATTGGCTCCCTCATTTTCAGGACAGCAATTGGTTGATACCCACCGACAATCCGCATCTTCGTCACAGCTGTAAACAACCTCTTCTTCTGCTCCGAAATGAGCAGCGAGTGTAGAATCTTCCTTAATTTCAAAAGCACACTCCTTCTCCTGACTATCACATTCGGTTGCACTTCCCTCTCTTTCCCATCCGTTAAACTGATACCCTTCATCGGGGATGGCTTCAACCGTTACTTCTTCTCCTTCTTCATACTCATAAGTTTCGGGCTCCGGATCCGTAGTCCCTCCATCCATGGCCTTAAGGGTTAACTCCACCTTTTCTTTTGTATCTTCACAATCGAAAATTTGATTCAATCGATCTCTGGTCTCTTCTTCTAAGGCGAACCCGAATCGAGCCCCGCCTTCCAATTCAATCCCTTCCTCTTTTTGAAAATCGTAAACGGCACGAGCTAAACTCCAGTCGTAGACGCCATCTTTTTCATCTTCGAAATAACCTTCGATTTCCAGTGCTTTTTGAAGGCTTTCCACTTCGTCGCCTTCATCCTCATACTCTAATTTTTGAGTAAATTCATGACAAAACTCTTCTTCGTATTCTTCTTTCATTATATTTTCAAGTGCTACTCTTAAACCTTTCATGTCTATATCCAACCCCTTCTCTTCAACTCTTTCTTCAAATCTTCTTAAATTTTCTTCGATCCTACTCATTGCAGTCTCTCTTCCGCGGCCCGCATCCTCCGGAGGACCCATCGCAGAAACGAGACCGAAGGCCAAAACTAAAAATATTGTTAAACCTACTAAACTTACTTTTTTCATAATTTATAAATTAAAATTAACTGACCTTTAAAAAATTATAAAAGAAAACTAATCATTTGAAAAGGGACTGTTTATTGCTGACCTTATTTCTGCTAAAATAAATCCAGATGCCAACACTGACTAAAAATAAAAAAGCTTATCACGATTACCGAATCCTCGAAGAATTCGAGGCCGGTTTGGTTTTAAACGGTCAAGAAGTCAAATCAATAAGAGAGGGAAGGATATCCCTTAAGGGTTCATATATCGTAATAAGAGAAGAGGAAGCCTTTTTAATCGGAGTGAATATTCCACCCTATCAACCAAAAAATACACCCGAGGACTACAACCCGAAAAGATCCAGAAAACTTCTTTTAACTAAAAAACAGATTAAGTACCTTATGGGAAAGTCCAACGAAAGGGGCTTGACTTTAGTACCTTTAAAGGTGTATACTAAAAAAGGCTTGATTAAGCTCAAGTTTGGTGTTTGTCGCGGAAAAAAGAAATGGGACAAACGTAAAAAGATAAAAGATAGAGAAATCGACAGGAATTTGAGAAGAAGATTAAAAAAAGACAGATAGATCAGTACATAAACAAAAGGGGGTGAATTGACTAGACGATAGTCACCTTCAAGATGCAGCAAGCCGAGCCGGTAAACTCGTAAATCTTGCCAATCTTAGTAAGTGCCAACTTACAAGAAAACTTAGCTTTCGCTCCTGCGCCAGCAGTAGCGTAACAGCTTGCTTTCACTACTGACACCCGATGGGTAGTGAAGGTACCATAAATTCGGGTTATGCAAGTCTTGCTGGTCACGAGGTTTGTGAATTTATAGACCTTTGGCTGAAGTAGCTTTGCTCGGTACAAGGCTTCAGTCGAGAAAAAACCGAGCTACGCTTGTAGATCCATCTTGCGGGGACTGTCGGACGGGGGGTCACACCTCCCCATCTCCACACTTTAAAAGTTAAGTAAATTCGAAAATAGAAAATTTCGAATAAAGGCATATTTCTAACAAAACAAACGTAAACAAACAAATAAGAGCAAAGAAGATGAGAGTGGTAACCGCCGATGGTGAATATATCGGCGTCTTGAATAAAAAAGAAGCTTTAAAAGAAGCTGAAAAAAGAAATTTGGATTTGGTTGAAATATCACCTAATGCAAATCCACCCGTCTGCAAAATAATCGATCATGGAAAGTATAAATACAGACAGCAAAAGAAAGAACAAAAAAAGAGTCAGAAATCACACCAGCCGGAACTGAAGACACTCAAACTCAGTTTTTCAATATCAGAGCACGATATGGAGATAAGAGCTAAAAATGCCAAAAAATTTCTGGAAAGAGGTGATAGAGTAAGAGTGGTTCTTCCTCTAAGAGGTAGAGAAAATGCTCTTAAAGGAAAAGCCAGAGAAAAAATGCGTAAATTTGTTGAAATAGTAAAAGATCAAGATGTAGATGTCGAAATTGAAAAAGATATCAAAAAAGAACCCCGTGGATTAACTATGACTTTAACCAAAAATTAATCATGAAACCAAAAACAAGAAAATCGCTAAAAAAAAGATTTAAAATAACTAAAAACGGAAAGGTTTTGAGAAGAAAACCCGGTCAAACTCATTACAGATCCAAGATGTCCGGAGAAGAGAAACGAAAAGCTAGAAAATGGGTAGAAGTAACGGGTGCTGAAGCGAAAAAAATCAAGAAAGCTCTAAAGTACTAGAAATTTAATTTAAGAAAGGTATGCCCAGAACAAAAAGAGGAAAAACAAAAAGAAAAAGAAGGAAGAAGATAAAAAAACAAGCTAAAGGATTCAATTGGGGTAGAAAAAACAAATACAAGGCCGCTAAAGAGGCTCTAATGAAGTCGTGGACTTACAAGTACAGGGACAGAAAGCAAAAAAAGAGAGACTTTAGAAAAAAGTGGCAAACTCAAATTAATGCGGCTTGCAGAAAAAACGGAACTACTTACAGTAAATTTATTCACAATTTAAAAGAAAACGAGATTGAATTGGATAGAAAAATTCTAGCCGATTTAGCTAGAAATAATCCTGACACCTTCAGTGATATAGTAGAAAAAGTCAAATAAAATCTTTTGCTTTTTTTACAATTTTTCGGGTATTTTCGAAAGGCATGAGTTTCATCGCCTCTTTAAAATCAACCCATCTAAAATCCGAATGTTCTTGAGAGATCTTTATGGTCTCTCTTTTTGATTCGGCTAAAAAATAGATAACTATCTTAAAAATTGTTTCTCCTTCATGCTTAAAATAATATTTATTAACCTCCCTGAAACCGGGGGTAATTTTAATTTCGGACTCCTCAATACTCGTCTCTTCAAAAAGCTCTCTTAAAGCCGCCTCCTTTACTTCTTCTCCTTCTTCGATGTGACCCTTGGGTAATCCCCAATAATCCGTCTCACGATCCTCTGAAGGATATTTTAAAAGAAGAAAAAGCGTCTTGTCGTTTTCCTTTCTGTATATTACGAAACCGGCTGATTTTTCCATCTTATTTATTGATTAAACGAATCACTCAACCATTTTTTTACCTCCGTTATATCGTCAAGCAGATCCTTTTCCGTAGGAGTACCCAACATTATGAAAGCCAACTTTCTATTTTCATTGCCTAATTTTTGGTTGAAAAGAAATACTCCGTTATGAAGCCCTCCCTCATTTATCTCAAACTTGCCGCCTAAAAAATCATCCTCGCCATAAAATATATTCTGATTTTTCATCCCTCCAAATACTTCGTAATCTATATGAGGAACCCAGACTCCACGAGTTATATCCAATATCGGTTTTCTGGTATTGGTTAAATAATAAGTGAGATAATATAAGTCTCTTGCCGAAGTTTCGCTCTTTTCAATTCCGAATGAGTCCTTAAATCGGGTTTCTTTCATTCCTATCGCTTCCGCTTTTTGGTTTACTCGATCCAAGGTGTTGTCCCGTCCCAAATAATGACTAAGAACTCTGGCAGCATTATCCGAAGACTCCACTAAAAGAGGTGCCAGTAAATCAACTAATCTAAAGCGACGTCCGGATGAAAAATATATATCCTCGTCCTCATCTTCCAGCATATAATTTCTGGCAATAATCGGTTCGGTCACTCCCAGTTGCTCGGTAGCGACTATAGCCGTCATCAGCTTGGTTAAATCGGTTATTTCTCTCTTTTCTTCATAATTTTTTCCGAGTAAAACTCGGCCCGAATCGATATCTACCACTAAAAAACTTTCTGTTCCGATTTCCGGTTTTTTGGTCAGGCGCGTCTCTCGAAGATTAAAATCTTCTTTTTCGTGAGTTATCGATAATATCGGCAATCCCACCTCCACCGAATCATACAGTCGAGACATCTCTTCATTTCTAACACGAATACATCCTCCGGATACCGCCGAGGTGTAAGGTATTCCGGACGGATAATAAGCTTCTCCGTGTATGAGATACTTTCCGTAAAGTCGCATTGAATAAGGCATAAAAACCTCCGACTCGGTTGAAAATCGCAAGCCCTCTTTTGACTTTAAGCTGTAAAGTCCGGAAGGTGTGCCGTTCCATCCTTCGGGATCACCGGCTGCTAAAACTTCGAATCTTTCTTTTTTGCCATTGAAATGATGGTCTATTTGGCCCGTAACCGTATTTACTTCCAAATAATCTTCAAGCTGATCCTTGAAAAAACGATAGTCCGGAAGATTTTCAACATCTCCCCATTGTAGAGATCTTTTTATCTTTTCAATCTCTTTTCGGAAAGTCATTTCATCAGGAATTTTAAGTTCAACTGTGCGCTCCTCCGGATCCATTTTAAATGAATACTTCTCAAAATCTTCATGAAAGAAAATGTAAACTCCTTCCTCTTTTTCATAACTCCAGTTAATCGGAATTTCAATTGAAAACTGATACTTTAGGCTGTCCAATCTCTCCGTTTCATCCGTAATCTTGATAAACTTGCTTTCGAGCTCCTTAAAACTGATCTTTTGTGGGTAAACAATGAATAAGTCTTCTTGAAAAGCGAGCCTGTCCGGCTCCTCTTCAAGTTTTCTACTTGTAAAGTTACCGAACTCATCCACGGAAATTAATTCATAACTTCTACTGTTACCGTCAAAAGTCTCTAAAAAACCCACAACCCTGTCCTCTACCAGTTTTAGGTCGTAAAGCTGAGCTTTAAACTTTTTTATGGGTAAATCCATTTCGCAGTGATCCTTCAAATTTTCGGATTCGAAGCGTCCGTCTTCAAATTGCAAAGGGCAGTGAATTTCCAAAACCGAATTTTTAACCTTCTCCACTCCGAAAGCTTTATCTTCCGGCTTCTCAAAGTAAAAAACTCCGACAGCTATAGTCGTAATTAACAGGGTAATTATCAACAATTGAAGAATTCTTTTTTTCATTTTTTCAAGATGTCAATAAGTTCTTCCAATTTTTTACTGTTTACTATATCTTCCTTTTGAGCCCATCCTCTTCTCGCTTGTCCTACCCCGAAATTAATATTTTCGAGCTGATCCTTGTGATGAGCATCACTATTTATTATTAAAAATTGATCGTTTTCTACACATTTCTTGATATAACGATCTGAAAGATCCAATCTATGCGGAGAAGAATTTATCTCTAAAACGACACCTTCTTCCTTTGCCGTTTTTATAATCTTTTCGACATCCAAGCTCAATGACTCTCTTTTTTTAATAAGTCTTCCGGTCGGATGAGATATTATATTCACTTGCGGATGTCTGATGGCTCTAATTAATCTTTCAGTCATCTCTTCTTCGGGTAGCTTAAAATGAGAATGTATACCCGCTATTACATAATCCAAAGCTTCAAGACTTTCGTCATCGATATCCAGAGATCCGTCTTCTAAAATATTCGCCTCACACCCTTGAAGAACTTTAATTTGAAAGCCTTCATCTTCAAGTTCAAGGTTAACTCTCTCAATTTCTTCTCTCTGTTTTTTTAATTCTTCTTCGTTTAGACCATTTTCTATTTGCAAGTATTTGGTGTGATCCGCTATTCCTATATACTCATAACCCAGCTCGTAAGCTGCAATTGCCATTTCTTTTACACTCTGTTTTCCGCCTGTCCAAGTCGTATGAGTGTGAAGATCCCCCTTTATGTCCGAAACTTCACAGAGGTTGAAATCTTCACCCTTCATAGCTTTTTCAATCTCACCTCGATCTTCTCTAACTTCGGGCGGAATAAAGCTCATCCCCAGTTTTGAATAAATCTCCTCTTCACTTTTGCCCGCAACTCTTCTACCGTTTTTGAAAAGTCCGTACTCGTTTAATTTAAATCCCTTTGAAATAGCTACCTTTCTTGTCCGTATGTTATGCTCTTTTGAACCGGTAAAATATTGCAAAGCTGAACCGAAGCTCGCTCTTTCAACAACTCGCAAATCAACATTAAAGCCCTCTTCCAGTTTTATTGAAGCTTTGGTCTCTCCCTGCCCCAGAACTTTTTCAATATTTTCAAACGAAGTAAATTTATTCATTATCGATTCGGTCTTTGATGCCGAAACCAGTATATCAACATCACCGACAAGCTCTTTTTTTCTTCTTAAGGATCCGGCAAAGCTTATCTTTTTGACCTCTTTCATCGCTTTCAGTTCGTTGAATATCTTTTTGGAAAATTCCATAACTTCTCCCAAAGCCCAACTACCTTCATCCTTTTTCAGAAAATCTATCGCTTCCAAAATATTTTTTTCGGTTTTTTCCCCGAAACCCTTAAGGGAGGCTATTGATCCCTTCTCGGCTTCTTTCTTCAACTCTTCCAGATTTTTTATCTCAAGTTCTTCATACAGTTTTTTAATGCTTTTCGGGCCTAATCCCTCCACTCTCAACAGCTCTTCCATTTGAACCGGAAATTTAGTTTTTAACCTCTCCAAATGCTCTATCTCGCCGGTTAATAAAAATTCTTCAACTTTATCAGCTATAGCTTGGCCCACTCCCGAAATTTTTTCAATACCCTCTCTTCCTTTTTCCTCATAAATTTTTTCAATATCGTCTTCCAACTCCAAAAGAGAAGAGGCCGCTCTTCGATAAGCGAAAGGTTTATAATCGATATCATCCATCTCCAGATAGTCGGCTATTCTATTTAATAATTTAGCTAACTTCTTGTTCTTCATTTAATATTTTTAAATTTTTTCTTTTTAAATTATAAACTATTATTGCCGAAATCAGAGCGGACAAAGCTACCAGAAAGAAGACAAAATTAAATCCGGCCCTATCCGCAATCATACCCCCGAATATCGCCGTAAAGCCGAGAGCATAGCCGATAAAAGTACTATGAAGAGCCCAAGTGAAGGATCTCCATTCCTGATCCATATAATGAGTGAACATTCCATACCATGCAGGAACAACACAAGCTTGAGCTATACCTCTCAATAATTCTATCAAAAATATGTGCCAAATGTTAGTAGCTAAAAGATAAGCTAAAGATAAAACACTCAAAGCCACCAAACCGATAATTAAAAAATTAATATCATCCTCATCACCCTTTATAATATCCATCGTTCTGGCGAAAAAGGGTTGAGCTGTTGATTTCGTAATCCAATAAATCCCGGCCGCGACTCCGATTGCTCCAATTGTGGCTCCGGAGATATTCTCCATCATAAAAATAGCAAAAACGGGACCTACGAAGCCCCATCCCGATTGCAGAAAAAAATCCGCTAATATAAAATTTCCTATTAATTTGTTCGGTCTATACATTTTGAAATCAAAGTGAATCTTCCACTTCAATCAACAAATCTTTCAAATCGGGGTCGTCTATTGTTTCTTTAGCTCTTCTGATCCATAACTTATATTCAATTTCATCACATCCCTCTTTCCAATACTCCATTCCTTGAATCAAATTGGTTATATTGTCAACTTGTTTGACGAATTTAGCCTCTTTAGTAATCTTCTTTTTATATTCTTCCCAGAGATCACTAATTTCCTCTTTAAAGTCACTAGGAAGATCCGCGGTTAATTTATCAATGGCTTCATCTTCCAATTCTTTTTTGACTTTTTTTAATTTTTTTCTTTGCTCGGTCGTAGGCCTACCTTTTTTTGGTTCCAAATTCTTCAAATCCTTTCTGGTGAATTCTTTTTCTTCATCTATTGAAACCGCATCGTGGGAAGTTAAATCGGGAGAATAAATCTCGCATATATCGTGCATCAAAGCCATCTTTATCGCTCTTGACAGATCCAAGTCATCCCTGTTTCTACCGACCGCCCAAACTATCATCGCCATCTGGAAAGTGTGAGCCGCGGTGGTTTCCGGGTTTTCAATCCCGTGTAGCTTCCAGCCTCTTCGCCCGTCACTCTTTAATTTACCCAGCTCGGAAATAAATTTAAATATATCTTTCATCTTAATAGTCTATTTTTTTAATCTTGTAAACCGTTTCAACTTTTGAAGAAACTGTAATTTTATCACCCACTTTTTTACCCATAAGCTTTTTTCCGACCAGAGATTCGTTGGATATCTTTCCTTCCGAAGGGTCCGCCTCGAGTGAACCGACTATCATAAACTCATCCTCCTCTCCATCAGCTTCTATGGTAACTTTA
>Ga0207421_10005516_pt1 | contig 14142 bp, 11 predicted proteins | sample SodLakKL_010_SED_4_FD_187542 | JGI IMG/M metagenome (GOLD analysis project Ga0207421, IMG submission 187542) | Alkaline sediment microbial communities from Lake Tanatar, Kulunda Steppe, Russia - 8KL_010_SED (SPAdes) (version 2) | ecosystem: Environmental > Aquatic > Non-marine Saline and...
GATCCCTGAGGCGCCGTGTTGCCCGTGATGTGAGGACCCAGCCATGGCGATGCTCGACTTTGAAAAAAAATATCGTGTCCGAGGAGGTACACTCCTCGGAGGGGACTTGTTTGACTTTTGGATTGGGCCGTTCTACGTGGGCATCTTCGGGGTGCTTACGGCGATCTTCGCGGTCCTTGGCACCGTCCTGATTATCTACGGTGCTTCCCAAGACACCTTCAATCTGTGGCAGATCTCGATCGCCCCGCCCGACCTTAGCTACGGGCTGGCCCTTGCGCCCATGATGGAGGGCGGCCTCTGGCAGATCATCACCGTCTGCGCTCTGGGCGCGTTCATCACCTGGGCCCTGCGGCAGGCGGAGATCTCCAAGAAGCTCGGCATGGGGTATCACGTGCCGGTGGCGTTCGCGGTCGCGATCCTCGCCTACGCGACGCTGGTGGTCTTCCGGCCGCTGCTGATGGGCGCCTGGGGCCACGGGTTCCCGTACGGGATCCTGAGCCACCTGGATTGGGTGTCGAACGTGGGGTATCAATACCTCCACTTCCACTACAACCCGGCCCACATGCTGGCCGTCACGTTCTTCTTCACGACCACCCTGGCCCTGGCGCTGCACGGTGGCCTGATCCTCTCGGTCACCAACCCCAAGAAGGGTGAGCCGGTTAAGACCGCGGAGCATGAGAACACCTTCTTCCGTGACGTCATCGGCTACTCCATCGGCAGCCTGGGCATCCACCGCCTCGGCCTGTTCCTGGCCCTGAATGCGGGCTTCTGGAGCGCGGTGTGCATCATCATCAGCGGCCCGTTCTGGACCCGCGGTTGGCCCGAGTGGTGGAACTGGTGGCTCAACGTCCCGATCTGGTCCTGGGGGGGGTAATCAGAAATGGCTGAGTATCAGAACATCTTTACCCGCGTTCAGGTCCGGGGCCCGACGGATCCGGGCGTCGAGCTCCCAGCCGCGGATTGGCCCCGGACCAAGGGAGCGACGCACTCTTGGCTGCTTGGGAAGATCGGCGACGCCCAGGTCGGTCCGATCTATCTCGGCACGACCGGTGTGATGTCGATCCTCTTCGGCATCGTGTCCATCGTCATCATCGGCATGAACATGCTGGCGTCGGTGGACTGGAGCCCGCTCGAGTTCATCCGTCAGTTCTTCTGGGTGGCCCTGGAGCCGCCGCCGCCGGAGTACGGCCTGAGCCTCCCGCCGCTCAATGATGGCGGGTGGTGGCTGATCGCCGGGTTCACGCTGACCCTGTCGGTCCTGCTCTGGTTCGCGCGGACCTACAACCGGGCACGGGCGCTCGGGCTCGGCACCCACGTGGCCTGGGCCTTCGCTGCAGCGATCTTCCTGTTCCTGGCGATCGGCTTCATCTGGCCGGTGCTGATGGGCAGCTGGGCGAAGAGTGTGCCGTTCGGCATCTTCCCGCACCTGGACTGGACCACGGCGTTCTCGCTGCGGTACGGCAACCTGTACTACAACCCGTTCCACATGCTGTCGATCGTGTTCCTGTTCGGTTCGGCTCTGCTGTTCGCGATGCACGGCGCCACCATCCTGGCGGCGGGTCGCTACAACGCGGAGCGCGAGATCGAGCAGATCACCGACCGCGGTACCGCTGCGGAGCGTTCGGCGCTGTTCTGGCGCTGGACCATGGGCTTCAACGCTACGATGGAGTCCATCCACCGGTGGGGTTACTGGTTCGCCATCCTCTGCGTGATTACGGGTGGCATCGGTATCCTGCTGACCGGCACCGTGGTCGAGAACTGGTACCTGTGGGGTGTCCACCACGGCATCGCCCCCGAGTATCCGGAGTTCTTCACACCGGCAGTGGATCCGGCAGCAGGGGGGACGGAGTGATGAGCAGTAAAATGTATCTGAACCGATCCTTGGCAGTTGGTGCCCTGTCCGCCGGTCTCGCAGTCGTCGTCGGGTGTGAGCGTCCGCCGGTAGATACCGAGCAGAAGGGCTACCGTGGCACCGGCATGGAGGAGGTCAACAACCCGCGGCTGCGGGACGATGACCTCCATCTGGCGCCGGAGGCCGCGGATCCGGTCTCGGCTGAAGGGCCCCGCGCCGGCGAGATCTACCAGAACGTGGAGGTGCTCGACGACCTGAGCGTGGCGGAGTTCACCCGGCTCATGCAGAGCATGACCGACTGGGTGTCGCCGGACGAGGGTTGCACCTACTGCCACGATGGCAACGATTTCGCCAGCGAGGAGCTGTACACGTACCAGGTCTCTCGTCAGATGATCGAGATGAACCGGTATGTGAACGCCAACTGGGACAGCCACATGGATGACACGGGTGTGACCTGCTACACGTGTCACCGTGGCGAGAACCTGCCGGAGGAGAGCTGGTTCGCCGAGCCGACGCCGGATGTGAACATGGCCGGCCTCGGCAACACCATGATGCAGAACCTGGCCAGCGAGAAGACCGAGTACACCTCGCTTCCGCGGAATGCGTTCGAGCGGTACCTGCTCGGGCACGATGATCTGCGGGTCGAGGGCGACACGATCCTGCCCCACCTCGATGAGTGGGACGTCTCGCTCCAGGACACCGAGGCTTCCTACAGCCTCATGATGCACATGTCCGCTGCAACCGGCTCCAACTGCACCACCTGCCACAACACCGGCCGGCTGGGGCAGTGGGACGAGAGCCCGGAGGAGCGGGAGATCTCCTGGCACGGCATCCGGATGACGCGTGATATCAACGCCAACTGGATCGAGCCGCTGGAGGCTGGTCAGCCCGAGGTTCGCCTGGGGCCGACCGGTGACATCGCCAAGGTCCAGTGCGCCACTTGCCACTACGGTGAGCAGCTGCCTCTGGACGGGGCCAAGATGGTCGATGACTATCCGGGCCTGATGGGCGAGGAGGACGCGGACTTCGACTTCCTGCAGTTTGGCGATCTCGGTACCGACGGTCTGCGCGACCGCAACGCCGAGTAAGAGGCAGGGAGCGATCCCGGGGGCCTCGGCCTCCGGGCCCGTCCTGAAGAAAACGGCGCCTTAAGGCGCCGTTTTTCTTTTTGTGGTGCGCCGGGCACGGCGCACAGCGCCTTGGCTGGCGCTATCCGGGGAACTGTGGTGGTTTCCGGATGACTTGGAGGTGCAAGTCCTCTACCGGCCCGGCAAGGGGAACGGTTAGCCGAACGGCAAGGGTGTCCATCGTGAGGTGGAACCTGAAGGAAGCCGAAGGCAAAGCACTGGCCTGACAAATAGGAGTCGGTGCAAGGGTAAGTCGGCGAATGTCCGTCGCGTACGGCGTATTGGCTGAGTCAGAACTGCGGCGAGCCACGGTAGAGGGTCGGGTCCGGGGGCGGAGGTAGGAGCGGAGCGAGTAGGGGCACGAGCGGCCGGGTTCGGCCGCCGCACCCCTTGCGCGGTCAGCGGACCGGTGCCAGCCCGGTCAGGTGCGCGATGTTCTTGAAGAAGATGCGCATATGTGCGAGCGGACGTGCTCGAACCAGGCGCTTGTTCATGTACGCATCCCAGGTCAGCGCCTGCACGTCCGGGTCGGCACAGATCCGCACGAACCGCTCCCGGCGGTTGTTGTTGGTGTACCAGAAACGCTGCATCACGCCGAGTACCCGGAAGACCTGGCCGTGGTCCCTGGTGAAGGCCTTCTCCGCCTGTGCGAGGGCCGCGCCGTCGCCGGTGTCCAAGGCCTGCTCCACGGCCTGGGCGGCATTTTGTCCCCCAACCATGGCGTAGTAGATCCCCTCGCCGGAGGCGGGAGCCACGGTCCCGGCGGCGTCGCCGGCTAGGACCACATTGCGCCCGTTGTCCCAGCGCTTGAGCGGGTGCATCGGGATCGGTGCCCCCTCCCGGCGCAGGGTTGTCGCCTGTTCCAGTCCGGCGTCCTGGCGCAAGCGCTCCACGGCCGAGCGCAGGGAGAAACCCTTGACCGCGCTGCCGGCGCCGACACTGACCGTGTCGCCATGGGGAAAGATCCAGCCGTAAAAGTCGGGAGAGATCGAGCCGCGGTAGTAGACGTCGGCCCGGCGTGGATCGAAGCGGTCGTCGTCGTCGGCAGCCGGGGCTTCGATGATCTCATGGTAGGCGGCGACCTGGGGGATCTCGGTCGCCCCCTGGATGGCCTGCCGGCCCACGGCGGAGTTGGCGCCATCAGCGCCGATAACGAACCGCGCCCAGACTTGCCGGGGCTCGGCCTCCGGGCCACCCCGACCCTCGGTGTAGCGGAGGTAGACGCCGCCGTCGCCCTCCTCAAGGTGCTTGAAGGTGGCCTCGCGTCGCTCGGCGCCGGCCTCGGCGGCACGGTTGCGCAGCCATTCGTCGAAGACCTCGCGATCGACCATGGCCACGTAGCCGTCCTGGATCGGCATGTCCACGTGGCGGTCGGAGGGCGAGACCATGCGGGCGGAGCCCACGGTGGCGCAGATCATCTCGTCGGGGATCTCGAAATCCTGGACGCAGCGCGGAGGGATCGCGCCGCCGCACGGCTTGATGCGGCCCGGGCGGTCGAGTAGTAGTACGGCGTGACCTTGTTGCGCGAGGTATCGGGCTGCAGTGGCACCCGCAGGGCCACCACCGACGACAGCGACATCGAAGCGCTCGACATTCTGCGAGTTGCTCATGGGCATCAGCTCCCTGCTGTGGCGGTGCCGTATTTCTGGTCGGTCTCGCCGGCTCGGTCCACCCGCGCAGCCAGCCAGGCCGAGACCAGGAAGAGCAGGGCGGCGAGCCCGAAGACCATGGAGTATCCGGCCGTCTCGTCACCGGCCAGGTAGCGGATTGCGTCGACGCCAACGGTTCCGAGGAAGCCGCCGAGGCCGAAGGCGATGGCCTGGGCAGCGCCCCAGAGGCCGACGCGGACCCCCTCCCGGCGCTCCTGGCCCTCGCTGGCGAGGCGCATCATGGAGCCGATGGCGGCTACGGCGAAGGCGCCGTTGGCCGCGCCGAGCGCGAACACCGGCAGGCCGACACGCCAGAGGCCGCTCTCGGAAACACTCTCCCACCAAAGCTCTTGGACGCCAGCGACGACGATCAGGTTGCCCAGAGCGATGCTCGAGGCGATGCAGCCGCCGATGGTCCAGGTGCGCAGGCTGCCGAGTTTGCCGCGACCGGCGAGGGCCGCGAGCAGCATCCCAGCCAGGACGCCGCCATTCTGAAACCCGCCCAGCTGGGTGGACTGCCCGGGGGTCAGGCCGAAGACCAGGCCGGCGAACGGCTCCAGGATAAGATCCTGGGAGTTGTAGGCGAGCATCGAGAAAAACACGAAGATGGTGAACCGCCGCGCCTTCGGTTCATCCCAGATCTGGCCCAGCGCCTGAAAGAAGGGGGTCGTTGGGGTGCTCTGCGCATGGGCGCCGACGCTCTCGCGCCCTTCGCCCTCGACGCCCCAGACGGCGACGAAGGCCAGGACGACCGCCAGGGCGCAGACGACGCTGGTGACCCCTACCAGGCGCTCCATGGAGAACGGATCAAGGAAGTGCCCGGCGGTGCCTGCCGTTACCGCGAACCCGGCGATCATCATCACCCAGGTGACCATCGCTGCAGGTGCACGTCGCTCCGGTGACACCCGCGTCGCCAGCAGGGCGAGCAGCGCGGTACCGGCACTGCTGACACCGGCCCCGATCATGAGGAAGGCGACCGTAGCGAGGGCAACACCGCCGGCAGTGTTGGTCTCCATGAGCGCCGTCGCGAAGGAGGCGGTGACCCCGCCGGCGGCAAGCACCAGGATGCCGCCAAGGATCCAAGGGGTTCGTCGCCCGCCCACATCCGATCCGTAGCCCAGGCGCGGGCGTAGGATCTGAACGGCGTAGTGGAAGCCGACCAGCATGCCGGGCAGCATCGCCGGCAGGGCCAGCTCGACGATCATGACGCGATTGAGGGTAGTGGTGGTCAGCACCACCACAGCGCCCAGGGCCGTCTGGACGAGGCCGAGCCGGAGGATCCCCAGCCAGCCGATGTTGGGTGCGCTCATGCGCTGCCTCCGAGCATGCCGCCCAAGGCGAAGGCCGTGGCCAGCATGCCGAGCACGTAGAGGGTCGTGCCCGTGGCGTTATACCAGGGGGCGTAAGCTTTTGGATCGCGTAGCAGCCGGATCATCAGCAGAAGCTGAGCGGCCAACAGGGCGCTGACGATTAGGGCGTGCCAGGGCTGCTCCCAGGCGAGGAGCAGGCCGATCACCACCGCCTGCGGCAGCGCCATGACGACGCAGGCCAGCCGCGCCGCATTCTGCGCGCCGAGATGAACGGGCACCGTCTTGAGCCCGGTCTGCCGGTCGCCCTCAATGGCCTTGAAGTCGTTGAGGGTCATGATGCCGTGGGCGCCGATGCTGTAGAGCAGGGCGACGAGCAGGATCCGCCAGTCCGGAAGCCCGGTGGCCATGATGGCCGCACCGGTGACCCAAGGCAGCCCTTCGTAGGAAAGGCCCACAGCGGCGTTGCTGATCCAGCCGTTGCGCTTCAGGCGGATGGGAGGGGCGCTGTAGGCCCAGGCCAGGAAGAGGCCGATACAGGCGGCCAGGAGGACCACCGGCCCGAGGGCAGCGGCGACGGCCAGAGCGAGCAAAGTGGTGCCGATCCCGATGTAGAGCCCCCAACGCCCGGGCATGCGGCCCGAGGGAATGGGGCGGTCGGGCTCGTTGATGGCGTCCACGTGGCGGTCGTACCAATCGTTGACGATCTGGCTGGTGCCGCAGACCAGCGGACCGGCGAGCAGCACACCGGCGGCGATCATCAGCCAGTGGATCCCCTCCGGGGAAGCGCCCACGGAAATGACACCACAGGCGAATGCCCACATCGGCGCGAACCAGGTGATCGGATGCATGATCTCGAACACCGTCGCCAGGCGCGGGCGCGTGAGCGCTGTATCAGGATGAGCTGCCCCAGACATGACGGTACAGTAAGGAGCCCCGATCCCCGGCGTCAAGCGGGCGTGACAGTCGGCCGCGCCCATTCGCCGCGGCGGGTCAGAACGCCTCGCCCAGGTTGAAGTAGACGGCCAGGCCGTCGCCATCTTCCGCGTCGCCGCGGGCGTACCCGCGGGCGAAATCGAGACGCAGGTGGATGCCGGCGTCGGGCACGAGGACGTAACGCAGGCCGCCGCCAACCCCGTACTTCAGGTGTTCTGAGGAGGCCTCCGAAAGGCGCGGGAAGACGTCGCCGGCGCCGGCGAAGGCAGCGCCCTGCCACCGCCCGGCGATGGGAAAGCGCCACTCGGCCTGTCCGGCAAGCAGCACGTTGTCGATGTAGCGCCCCTCGTAGAACCCGCGCAGGGTGCTGCCGCCCAGTCGGGGTTGGAGCGGCAGCGGTGCGTGGTCACCGGCGTACTCGCCGACGAATTGCAGCGCGACGGCGTGTCGCTCGCCGATGCCGAAGTAGTGGCGATGGTCGAGCTCGATTACGCCGAACGCCTCATCGGCCCCCAGTGACTCGGGGAAGGCCACCGCCGCCATCTCCGTGCGACTGCCGGAGGTGGGGAAGAACGGGCCGCTGCGAGTGTCCTGGGAGACGGTGGCACCGACGCCGTGGAGCCGGTTCTCGCGCGGCAGTTCACGCTCCTGGTAGTACCGATCCACCTTGCCGTCCGCATCGACGTCCTCCAGGTCGTAGCGAGCGGCATCCCAGCGCACGCCCGCGTACCAGGGGCCGCCAACCCAGCGTTGCAGGCGGAGGCTGTTGCTGCGGCGCAGTGCGGTGTACGACTCCTCATCGTCCTGCCGAGCCAGGGGGCCCTGCCCATAGTAATCCCGGGGAAACTCGCTGAGTGTGGTGCTGTTGGCGATCAGCCAGCGCCCATCAGCCAGGTAGGCGCGGCCACTGAGGGCGGCCAGGTACTGGCTTTCTGCAGTATAGAAGCCTACCAGGCTGAGGGTGTCGGTGCCCTCCGCACCGGTAGCCAGCTGGCGTGGCCGGAAGAGCACCGCCGTTGCTCCGCCGGCCCCCCCGGTCTCCGGGGTGTAGAAGACCAGCGGCACGACCACGCCCCCCGGTGAGCCGGCGCTCAGGAGGGCGGGGGCGCCGCCCAGGCCGATGAACAGGGCGGCCAGCAGTTGGCGGGCGCGTCGGGCCATGGGGCTGTCGTCGGCGATCGGGCTAGCGGGACCGACGCCACTATAGCCCCGGGCAAGCCCCTGGCGGAAGGCGCCCTTATCCCGGCCGCGTCAGGCCGGGGTGTCGGTGTCCTTGATGCCCATCAAATACAGGGTCCCGTCCAGGCCCAGGGTGGAGATCGATTGCCGCGCGCTCTCCTGGACCACCGGCTTGGCGTGGAAGGCGATACCGAGCCCGGCCAGGCGCAGCATGGGCAGGTCGTTGGCGCCGTCCCCGACGGCGATTACCTGTTCCAGGGCCAGGCCCTCCTGCTCCGCGATGTGGCGCAGCAGCTCGGCCTTGCGCGGGCCATCGACGATCTCGCCCTGGACCCGCCCGGTCAGTCGACCGTCGACAATCTCCAGGTCGTTGGCGTAGACGTAGTCGATGCCCAGGTGTTTCTGCAGATGGCGCCCGAAGTAGGTGAAGCCACCGGAGATAATCGCGGTGACGTAGCCGAAGGCCTTCAGCGTGCGCATCAGCCGCTCGGCGCCCTCGGTTAGCGTCAGGCTCCGGGCGACCTCTTCCAGGGTCTCTTCGGGCAGTCCCTCCAGGAGCCGGACGCGCTGGCGCAGGCTCTCGCGGAAGTCGATCTCGCCGCGCATGGCCTGCTCGGTGACTCGCGCGCACTCCTCGCCGACGCCGGCCGCCTTGGCCATTTCGTCGATGACCTCCTGCTGAATGAGCGTGGAGTCCATGTCGAAGGCGACCATGCGACGGTTGCGCCGGTACAGATTGTCTTCCTGGAAGCTGATGTCGATCCCGAGCTGCTGGGAGATCTCCATGAAGTCGCGCTTCATGGCGTCGGTGTCGACGGGCTGGCCCCGCACCGTCAGCTCCACACAGGCTCTTGAGCGTCGACCCTCCAGATGTAGCGGGCGACGGCCAGAGAGTCGCACGATGTCCTCGATATTCAACCCCTGGGCGGTGACGACGCTGGAGATGCGGGCAATCTGCGCGGCGCTCACGCTTCGGCCGAGCAGGGTGATGATGTGCCGCGGCTTGCCGGCGCCACGCACCCAGTGCTCGTACTGCTCCTGTGCCACCGGGGTGAAACGCACCTGCATCCCCGCATCGTGGAGGTGGAACAGCACGTCCTTGAGCACCGGGGAGACGTCCTTCTGCTCCGGTACCTCGATGAGAATGCCGAGCGACAGGGTGTCGTGGATCATCGCCTGCCCGATGTCGAGGATGTCGACATCGTACTCGGCCAGGATGCCCATCAGGGAAGAGGTCAGTCCCGGCTGATCCTCGCCGGACACGTTGATCAGGATGATCTCGCTCATAGCATCTACCATTCCGGGGTGAGCGCGTCATTGTAGGGGATCCGGCCCCGGCCGTGGTGGACACCGTGAGCCCTTGCCGAATCCGCGGGCTCATCGCAGACTAAAACGCTTCCGCGCGTTTCCCTGACTGGTGGCGAGGAGATTGCAAGTGACGCACATCGAAGAGGGGCTCAGGCGGGTGCTTCATCGGGCCGCCCGGGTGGTGGCGCTGACCGGCGCCGGGATCTCGGCCGAGAGTGGTGTGCCGACGTTCCGGGATGCGCAGAGCGGCTTCTGGGAGCGTTTCGACCCCGAGGAGCTGGCTACACCGGAAGCCTTCCGGCGCAACCCCCGCCGGGTCTGGGCCTGGTACGCGCAGCGCCGGCGCCTGGCCGAACAGGCCGAGCCCAATGCCGGGCACCGCGCCTTGGCCGACTGGGAGCGGCAACTTGGCGGCCTGCGCGTAATCACCCAGAACGTTGATGGCCTACACCAGCGCGCCGGGAGCCACGACATCATCGAGCTGCACGGCAATATCCACCGCGACCGTGTCTTCGAGGGTGCGGTAGTCGGGGCTTCAGATGCCCCGGAGTTGCCGCGGTGTCCGCACAGTGGCGATCTGCTGCGTCCGGATGTGGTCTGGTTCGGCGAGGCCCTGCCGTCCGGTGCCGTCGAGGCTGCGGTGACTGCGGTCCGGGAGGCCGACCTGGTCCTCTCCGTTGGCACCTCCTCACTGGTCCAGCCGGCTGCTTCCCTGCCGCTCGAAGCGCTGGAACGAGATATCCCGGTCCTGGAGGTCAACCGGGAGCCCACACCGCTGACCCCGGTGGCGGACTGGAGCCTGCGCGGCAGCGCCGGCGAGATCCTGCCGGCGCTGGTCGGGGCGGCGACCGAGCAGGTCTGAATCGCCGCGTGCCGCGGTTCAGAGGAAAGCGCGCGGCACCCGCTCATCCCAGGTCTTGGCGAAGACGCGCAGCCCGTTCTCGTAGGCATCTAGGGTGGCGTGGATTCGGAAGTGGCCCTCGTCGCAGGTGAGCAGGGTGCGGGTCTCGGTGTAGATCGACCAGTCACCGCGGCGTAGCCGTCGGCGGTGGATGACCTCGCCGCTCAGGGAGGTGAAGTCGTCGCCGCGTGCCCGATACCACTCGTCCGCGGAGCGTTCGACCTCCAGGTCCACGTCCTCCAGGTAAGCGCGGCCATCGTCCTCGATCACGTGTAGGGTCGACTCATCCCGTGCCAGGTCGCGCGAAACGATCCAATTGCCGTGGCCGTGCTCCAGGGCCGTCGATGCCGGGGGTGGCGCCGCCTCGGCCTCATCGAACGCGGGCAGCCCCCGGTCCTCCTCCCGGGGCGGGCGCACCGGTAGATCAAGGTGACAGCCCTCCGGATAGAGGGTCAGACGCACCGGCTGCGGTGGCGGCCAGGCCAGGGGCCAGTAGGAAGTGGATACAGCGAGTCGGATGCGGTGGCCCCGGGGGAATGACTGGGCGATGTGGTCCAGGGGGACCCGGATGCGTTCACGGCTGCCCGGCTCCAGGTAGGCGGGCTGGTCGTGGCCGTTGCGGTGGCAGAGGTTTAACACGCCGTAGGTGACGCGGGTCGCCTTGCCGTCCGGGGCCTCGTCGGAGAGGCGCACGGCGATCTGCGCCACTGGCCTGCTGGATTCAAGATCCAGCTCCACGACGGGGGCGCCGAGGATCTCCACCGCCTCCTCCAGGGGCTGCGTGTCGAAGATCAGGGCGCCACCGTCCTCCTCGCGCTGGTCGTAGGGCAGGTCGGGGCCGTTGTTGTAGGAACACCACTTGCCGCCGAACAGCCCCAGGGAGAGTGGCGACTGGATGGCCACCGGTTTGCCCGCGTCGGTCTCCGGCGGAGGTTCACCGGGCCACTGCATGTGCCGCGGTGACAGTTGCAGCCGGGTCCAGTCGATGTTCGGCGACGGCCAGCCCGGCTCGGCCACCCAGCGGCCAGGGCGGCTGGCGTACTGGGTGCGCGGGCGCACGCTGTCCTGCATCCAGACCCGCAGGCGCGGCTCCTCCAGAAGGCCCCGCTCCTCGCCACGGAGCCACTGATCCCACCAGCGCAGTGCCTCCTGAAGGAAGCCGATCTGGGGGCCTGGCAGCCCCATATGGGGATAGATATGGCTCCAGGGGCCGACCAGGCCCTTGCAAGGAGCCTGCAGGTTTTCGACCAGGCGGAAGACCGGATTCGGGTAGCCGTCCGCCCAGCCGGAGACGATCATCACCGGGACCTGGATGGCGCTGTAATCCTCGCAGACCGAGCCGTGGCGCCAGTAGTCGTCGCGCTGCGGGTGACTCATCCACCGCTTGACCCACAGTCCGCTGTCTTCCAAGCGTTGCATCCACATCTCCCGCCAGCGGTCGCCGACAATCTTCGGATCGGGTGGCATGGAGTTGAAGGCGAACATCACCGATGCCCACGACAGGTTGTCGTTGAGCAGGCAGCCGCCCTTGTAGTGGACGTCGTCGGCGTAGCGATCATCCGTGGCTGCGACGGCGATCACGGCCTTGAGCTGCGGCGGCCGGCGGGCGGCCACCTGAAGGGCGTTGAAGCCCCCCCAGGAGATGCCCATCATCCCCACGTCCCCGGTACACCAGGGCTGCTCGGCGAGCCAGCGCAGGATGTCCTCGGCATCCTCCTGCTCCTGCAGCAGGTACTCGTCGGTCAGGACCCCTTCGGAGTCCCCGCTGCCACGCAGGTCGACCCGCACCCCGGCGTGGCCGTGGGCCGCGAAGTAGTGGTGGATCTGCGTGTCGCGCATGCGCTTGATATCGCGCTTGCGGTAGGGAATGAATTCGAGCACCGCCGGGACCGGGTTCCGCTCCGCTCCGGCGGGCTTCCAGATGCGCGCCGAAAGACGGGTGCCGTCGCGCATGGTGATCCACTGGTGCTCGACGACCTCGACTTCGTTGGGTAGTTCATGGACCGCTCTGGCTGCCATGGGGTGCATGCTCCCTTGCGGATGTCATCCTCTCAATATAGCGCCGTGGCCGGTGGATGGCACTTGGGTGGTCGGCGGCGCCATCCCCCGTTATGTTGAGGGGAAGTGGATGGGACGGTGTAGCCCGTCCGGGTCCGGGCACGGCGGTAGATCGAAGGGGTGACGTGTGGCCAAGATCGACAAGAGCGAGGCGGAGTGGCGGGAACTGCTGACGCCGGAGCAGTTTGCGGTGACCAGGCGGGGCAGCACCGAAACACCGTTCAGCGGGGCCTATTACCACTGTGATCGGTCCGGGGTGTATCGGTGCGTGTGCTGTAACTCAGCGCTGTTCTCCTCGCGCACCAAGTTCGAGTCCGGTACCGGGTGGCCCAGCTTCTGGGCACCGGTCGACGATGACCAGATCGTGATCCGGGAAGACCGTTCCCTCGGCATGGTCCGAGAAGAAGTCCTGTGCGCGACCTGTGACGCTCACCTGGGGCACGTCTTCGCCGATGGTCCGCCACCGACCCAGCTGCGTTATTGCATTAATTCGGTGGCACTGCAGCTCGATGAGGAAGCCGCCCCGGAGTGATCGCCTCGTTCGCGGTGCCGGGCGGCGGTTCCGGGGCAGAGTATCCTTGCTGAACAGGCAGGTGGCGGCGTAAGATATCTGGTCCACCGGTGTACGTACCCCGCGGCGGTCGCGTCGCCCGGCGCGCCCGCTTGCAGTGTTCGTGGAGCAATCGAGAGGCCGAAGAGCCGTGAGGAAAATGGATACCGCAATCGTCAACCCCCAGGCAGAGACCGACGCAACCCGCCATCCGCTTGCCGGCAAGACCATGAGCGGCGGTGAAATCATTGTAGAGGTCCTGGCGCAGGAGGGGGTGGATACGCTCTTCGGCTACAGCGGCGGCGCGATCCTTCCCACTTACGACGCCATCTTCAAGTACAACGAGCGCCGCCGGAAGGAGCAACAGGCCGGCGAAGAGGAGGACCCCATTCGGCTGATCGTCCCCGCCAACGAGCAGGGTGCGGGGTTCATGGCGGCCGGCTATGCGCGCGCCACCGGTAAGGTGGGCTGCTTCCTGGTGACCTCGGGCCCTGGGGCGACGAACACGGTGACCCCGATTCGCGACTGCATGGCCGACTCGGTGCCGGTCGTGGCGATCACCGGCCAGGTGCCGACCCACGCCATGGGGACCGACGCCTTCCAGGAGGCGCCCATCGTCAACATCATGGGCAGTTGTGCCAAGCACGTCTTCCTGGTCACCGACCCGGAGCAGCTCGAGGCCACGGTGCGCACCGCCTTCGAGGTGGCCCGCTCCGGACGTCCCGGTCCGGTCGTAGTCGATGTGCCCAAGAATATGCAGAACTGGATCGGCGAGTTCCGGGGCGAAGGGGTTCTGGAGGTGCGCGGTTATCGTCAGCGCATGGAGTCCCTGCGCTCGGCCAAGCTCTCGGACCGCAAGTGCCGCGCGTTTATGGAGATGCTCGAGCACTCCCGGCGGCCGCTGCTCTACGTCGGCGGCGGCGTGGTCAACGGTGAGGCCCATCAGGAGCTGCGCGATTTCGCCCAAACGTTCGGGATCCCGGTGGTCAGCACCCTGATGGGGCTGGGCGCGATGGATACCACCGACGATCTCTATCTGGGCATGCTCGGCATGCACGGGACGGCCTACGCCAATTACGCCGTCGAGGACTGCGATTTCCTCATCGCGGTCGGCGCGCGCTTCGATGACCGTGTGGCCGGCAAGGTGGAGGAGTTCGCGCCGCTCGCCGAGCAGATCGCCCACATCGATATCGATGCCGCCGAGATCGGCAAGGTCAAGGGGGTTGACTGGGCGCACGTCGGCGAGGCCGGGCGTAGCCTGCGCCAGCTGCTGCG
>Ga0207421_10005517_pt1 | contig 14142 bp, 12 predicted proteins | sample SodLakKL_010_SED_4_FD_187542 | JGI IMG/M metagenome (GOLD analysis project Ga0207421, IMG submission 187542) | Alkaline sediment microbial communities from Lake Tanatar, Kulunda Steppe, Russia - 8KL_010_SED (SPAdes) (version 2) | ecosystem: Environmental > Aquatic > Non-marine Saline and...
ATTCATTCATTAAGAGAGTTGATCTTTTCAGTGATATCATCAACTAACTCTTTGCCTTTACCTGCATCAGTTATTGCTACTGCTGCACATGCAACTCCTATTCCACAAGCTGCACCAAGTTCTTTTTGTTCCTTGACAAAGATATAGGGTGTATTCTTCTCTTCACATAGTACTGGTAGGTGTGCTATTATTTCCTCAGGAGTTACATCCTCTGCAATTATGGTTATTTTTGTAATACCACGCTCTATTGCTTTCGTAGCTTCATTAGTCCCTTTTTTTACTTTACCGGTATCTCTTGCCATTTCAAGTGCTTCGAGTGACTTATTGACTAACTCTTCTGGAACTTCGATTTTCTTTATCATTTTACATTTCTCCTTCAAAATCACAATATTTAGAATATCGTGATTTTTCATCAATCATTGTATTTTATTGTATTTTTTATAATAATTTGAATTATTGTTAATTTTATTTATTTTAGCTAATAGCTAACGTGTTTTAGTCAGAAAACCAAGCTAACTATTTTGGTTTAATGAATATTTCTTTTACATAAATACCTTATGCTAATAATATAATGCAGCTACAATTGCATACTAATGTATAAATCTTCTGATTCAAGTGAAGTTATTATGATATGATGATATATCATAATAATTACATTTCATCTGGCTCAATTGGTTCGCTTAAAACTAGTTCAAATGAACCTTGAATAGTTACTTTCAAGATATCATCTATTTCTTCAACCGTATACTCCAAATTATCAGTTTCAGAAAGATCATCGATTAGCTCCACAAGTTCTTCACTTGGATTTTCATATATTGCCTGACGAGCATATTCATTAGTATCTGTCCCAGCATAACCAACGTACAATAGATCAAAATGATTGTTACCTGATCCAATAACCTGTTGGAATTTATGTTCATTGACATCAGCATATTCTAAAATAGATTCAAATTGGTCATTTCCTTCTTTTTCCTCAACTATAATGTCAATAAATGACTCTATATCATTTTGCTGGCCTAAAGCCATTGGAGTTCCTATCGACATAAAGTATGCTTCACCAACTGGTAAAATTGGATAGTCTTTGTGCATATAAGGTTCACCAAAAGGAATACCTATATGGTCATCTTCGATCGTAGATAATTCAAATGATGATTGCTGACCTGTTACTATATATGTATTAATCAATTTAGAGTTAAACATACGTTCAATATTATCAAGACTTTCACCAAAAAGCATTTCAAATGATGTACCTCTTACTTTTGAAACGTCAACAAATTGTGCAGAGGCTACTTCTCCAGGAGTTAAATCTAATGCATCTGATATTGAGTTTATAGGACTATTTACAGTTTCCCCAGGTATTGCATTAAAGGGAATTGGGTCCATTCTTTCCTGTTCTTGTTCATCATTTTGTTCTGGTGGAGATATGGCCGTGAATGCAATTGCAAAAACTGCCCCTACCATTATAACAGCTAAGAAAATAGCGATATACTTGAGGTTGTTGTTATTCATGTTGAGTACCTTCACTGTGATTTGTGTTATTAAGAAGATCCATTTTATATTAACTATTCGCCACAAATATATCATAATTTAAATATAAATATATTGTAGTTACAGTTCAGAACCATTTAATTTACTCAGTTGCTAAATATTTCTTGTTTTACAAGTCCATATCTATCGAAACCAAATCTTATCGTCATAAGGAGAGTTAAAGAAACTGTTAACATAGTAGATACATATATTCCAATCATGATAGCTAGCTGATAAGTAACTGCTAATAAAGGTGATTCGCCTGCAAGAAGTAAACCGGTCATCATACCAGGAAGAGTTACAATTCCTATAGTTACCATGCTAGCAAGTGTAGGTTGCAGGGATGATAATAGGCTATTTCTAATATAAGGCATTAAAGCCTCATATTTTTTTGCACCGAAGGAAAGTCTATTGGTATAACTCATTTCGTCGTGCTTTAAGGATCTAAAAAAGTCACTTAAACCAACCACGTTACCTCTTAAAGAATTGCCCAAAAACATTCCAGCTATAGGAATTAAATATCTAGCCTCAAACAAATTGTCTAATCTAATAACAAAGTGATTAAAATATAGCAATACTAAAACATTACCTAAAAAAAAAGCAGCTGCTACTGGTAATATAAGATCTCTTACTTTTAAGTTTATATCTTTAATAGAAGTATATCCAGCCACCACTAACATAATCAAAATCCAACTAAAATTCACATAACTATTATTTAGATCAAAAAGAAATGTCAAGAATATTCCAACTAAAAATAATTGGATTGACATTCTAGCTACAGTAACTAATGTCTTGCTGATCAATTTTAATTTGATATAATAACTTATTAACAAGGGTATTAAGAGCAATAATAAACACAAAAAAAGGGAAAAAGAAGATATTTCATAAGTGTCCATTTATTCACCTATCGGTATTACCTTAATATTATTTGATTCCCACTGAGAATCATGTGAGGCTATTATAAGAGTCAAATCGTTTTGCTCTAAAAAGTAGTTTATTACTTTGCTTTTCATCTCATTATCTAAGGACGATGTAATTTCGTCAAGAAGATAAATCTCCCGAGGCAATAAAATTGCCAAAATAATGCATATCCTTTGTTTTTCTCCCCCAGAGAGACTATCATATTCTTGGTATAATTTATTTTTATCAAGATTGAAATAATTCATTAAGGAATCTATTTTAGAGTAATCCAAGTCCTGTGCATTATTGTTATAAGAGAAAATTTCTTTAAATATATCTATAACTGGACCTTCCCATACATCTGAATGCTGCGATATGTAGCAAACATTTTTCCTTACTTCCCAAATATTATCACAGTTTAGAGATTTACCTCTAAAATTAATTGATCCAAGAGAAGGAAACGTGAATCCCATTAGAAGCTTTAAGAGTGTTGATTTACCTGTACCTGACTTTCCTTTAAAAAGAACTTTTTCACCTTTTTTTAGTTTCAGGTTGAATTTTTTCACAATATCTTCATTATTGAAGCTAACAGTCACATCTTTGTATTCAACTAACACTGTAGTCATATTCCTTTCATTTTTACAAGTTTTCTAAGGTAGTAATATAAAGGCCTGAATGCTGGTATATTAAACCTTAGATTGATGTAACAAATATAATCTTTTAAGCTAACAACTGTTTTATCAAAAGTTTTGTTAGTAACAACTGGTAATAAGAATCAAATTCTTTGTAATAGAATCCCTAAAATGGGATACTGTTTTATTAAATTTAATTTAATCACTTGACTTTTAGCCTTGAGTCGCGCTATTTGAACTAACATTAAAATTATTATAAGGTTGGATTAGTATTTTACTACTAATTTTATTCATTGTAGTTGAAACAGCACTCATAAACTATCTATATAAATGTGAAAAAACAACAAGTTTCTATGAAAACTTAGTCCTGATACATAGCATACAACCTATTAATTTCAGGAAGATTGAAACATATTTAACTAAAATATGATTGTTTTTTAGTTACCACTAAGTCAAGTATAAACTGCTACACTCTTTTTCGATTAACATTGTTCAGATTTAGGTTTAGTGTCAACCTTTAATAGAAAAAGGACAATATTATAAATTGGAGACTTTAAACTTTTTAGATAATACAATTTAGATGAAATTAAAATATATACATATTATTTTGAAGTCTTACGAGTCGAGCTAATTGTTATAAGTGATTTTACTTCAATATCAATAAAAAAATATTTTGGTAATATCCCACGAAATTCTAGCTTATATTTAAGATAAGGGAGTTGACTGTTTTGAATGAAAAAAATACTGAACCTAATCATCTAATTTACGAAAAATCCCCATATTTACTACAACATGCATACAATCCAGTAAAATGGCATCCTTGGTCGGATGAAGCTTTTGAAAAAGCTAAAAAAGAAGATAAGCCTATATTTTTAAGTATTGGTTATAGCACGTGCCACTGGTGTCATGTTATGGAAAAAGAATCATTTGAAAATGAGGAAGTTGCATCAATCATCAACAAATATTACATACCTATAAAAGTAGATCGTGAAGAAAGGCCTGATATTGATAGTGTGTATATGGCAGCGTGCCAAGCCCTAACAGGAAGTGGAGGATGGCCTTTAACTGTATTTATGACGGGGAATAAAGAACCGTTTTTTGTAGGAACCTATTTTCCTAAAGAAAGTAATTATGGAAGACCAGGTCTCAAAGAAATTTTATATGAAATAGTTGGAGTCTGGAGAAAAGATAGAGACAAAATTAATAGAACGGGAATTCAAATAACAGAGGTGACAGAAAGAATTTTTAAGCACGGTGAAAGAGAAGTTTCTAAAAATGTATTGCAAAAAGCCTACGAAAAGTTAAAAGATAAGTTCGATAAAGATTATGGTGGATTTGGCCATCCTCCCAAATTTCCAACACCTCAAAACCTGTACTATTTATTAAGATATTGGGATATGACTGGGAACAAAGAAGCTTTGGAAATGGTAGAAACAACACTCGAATCTATGTATAAGGGTGGAATTTATGATCATATTGGATTTGGGTTTGCTCGTTATTCTACTGACCGGGAGTGGTTAGTACCGCATTTTGAGAAGATGTTGTACGATAATGCTCTGTTATCTATAGCTTATCTAGAAGCATATCAGGCTACAGGTAAACTTTTTTATGCCAAAGTTGCTGAAGAGATTTTCACTTACATTTTGCGGGATATGACTTCAAATGAAGGCACTTTTTATACAGCTGAAGATGCTGATTCTGAAGGTGAAGAAGGAAAATATTATGTATGGACACCCAGTGAAATAAAACTAGTTTTAGGAGAAGCAAAAGGGGAAGCTTTTTGTCATTATTACAATATAACTGAAAAAGGAAATTTTGAAGGTAATAATATACCTAATCTTATCAACACAAACGAATTACCTCAATTCAATGAAGAAAAAGATTTACTATTCCAATATCGCAAAAAAAGGGTACATCCCCTTAAAGATGACAAAGTACTTACATCTTGGAATGGTCTAATGATTGCTGCACTTGCAAAAGGTTTTCGAGTTTTAAAGAAGGAAAAATATATTCATGCAGCAGAAAAAGCCGTTAATCACATACTTGACAATATGACTGATATTAATGGCCGCCTTTATGCAAGCTATAGACAGGGAAAAGTAGAACACAAGGGTTTTCTCGAAGATTATGCCTATCTAGTATGGGGTCTAATAGAATTGTTCCAAGCAAATTACGAAGAACAATATTTGTTTAAAGCTTTAGAACTAAATGATGATATGCTGAAATATTTTTGGGATGATGAAAATGGTGGCCTGTTTCAATATGGGTGGGATGCAGAAAATTTAATTGTTCGTCCAAAAGATAGTTTTGACGGTGCTACCCCCTCAGGCAATTCGGTTGCTGCTGTAAACATGCTTAAGCTCTATTCTCTTACAGGCAAGATTGATATTTTAAAACGAGCTAAGATACAAATTAAATCTTTTGGTGATAATATTGAAAAAGTACCTGAAGGTTTTTGCTATTTTCTTATTGCTGTTTATTTCATGTACAATTCCCTTGAGCAGGTTATTATTACAGGTGAAAAGAAAAGTGTAAAAAGCATGTTGGAAATCGCGGAAAAAGGATTTAATCCACTTAGATTTATTTTGTACATTAATAAAGAAAATGAAGATATTTTTAAACTACCTTTAATGAAAGATAAGTTAAGTGACTCCGAGTCAAAAGCTTATGTTTGTAGAAATAACACCTGTTTAGCTCCCATAAATAATACCAAGGAATTAGAAAAGCTGTTATCTGATTAATATGCCTTAAAATGGCTTAAGCGTCTAATATTAAAAAAAATACTACTAAAGATACTTGAAAATAATATGTAGTGTAAGGTAAATGCTGTATTTTAAAGAAAATATTAGATTTTAATGCCTGCTTAAGGCATAGCTGCTTTTCTAGCTTAGCCAAGTTAATTTCCAGAGAGTGGTATCTAAATAATCATTAATTAGCTTATTTACCTATCTTATAATTATTCAAGATAAATTGATATTTTTAAATTAAAAATAAAAACTACTTTCAATTCCTAATTAAAATTTTACAGCAATTTAGTGACGCTATAAAGAGTTAGCTGACTATTTAGTGAGTTTAGCAAATAAAGTGTTCAATAATAAAGTTTTATTTAAAATATTGTAGCATTTTAGAAATATTAATGGGCCTAACCGGATTTGAACCGGTGATCACTCGGTTATGAGCCGAGCGCTCTAACCTGACTAAGCTATAGGCCCTAAAAGAAAAATACGCCGTCAACAGGGCTCGAACCTGTGACAACCTGGTTAACAGCCAGGCACTCTACCAACTGAGTTATGACGGCTTTTTGTGTGTAAATGAAAGCGAAACTTCTAACGTACTAATTAGATTTAAAGTTTTTGTTTAAATTTTGCACACGGATGACAATTTGCCTAATAAAAATATTATCAATCATATAGTTACTAAATTAAGAGTTAGGCTTCGAAGAATATGCTAATTAAAAATTAGTTAACATACTTTACTCAATAGATTCTCTCATTTAGTTTTTATCGGTATGAATCTATTACATTTAAAGCATTTATAATTTTCACCTAGTTTACTAGAGTTTACACTAAAAACATCCCTTTCAATTAATTTTTCACCACATGAAGGACAAAAGGTATTGACAAACTTGCTTCCTGGAACATTACCCAAATAAACAAAGTCTAAACCTTCATCTCTCGCAATATTATAAGCATTTTCTAGTATCGATATTGGTGTAGGACCTACATTGCTCATTTCATGCTGCGGATGAAATCTTGAAAAGTGAATAGGAGTATCTGGCCCTAGTTTCTGAAAAATCCATCTAGATAATTCTCTTATTTCATCAGAGCTATCATTCATATTTGGAATTAGCAACGTCACAATCTCTACATGAATGCCTAGTTTTTTTGCAAGATGAGTTGATTTTAGTACTGGTTCAAGGCTTGCACCACAAACTTGTTCATAAAATTTATTCCTAAAGCTTTTAATGTCAATGCTCATTGCATCAAGATAAGGAGATAAATGTTTCAGAGCCTCTGGTGTTATGTAGCCATTAGATACGTATATATTAGATAGACCTTTTTCGTTAGCTAGTTTTGCTGATTCGTATGTGAATTCATGCCATATAGTTGGTTCATTATATGTCCAGGCTATGCTTTCTGCATTCAAAGCTAATGCTTTTGATACCACATATTCCGAAGTAATTTGTTTGGTATAACTTGGGCTTTGTTCAACACTCATCCTAGCAATTTGCCAATTTTGACAGTTTTTACATCTAAAATTACAACCTATAGTGCCTAAGGAATAAGAAAGTGAACCTGGTTTAAAATGGTATAAAGGTTTTTTTTCAACTGGGTCTAAAGCTTCACTTGAAACTGTGTTATATATCAAACTGAAAAGTCTACCATCTCTATTTTCACGGACTTTACATATACCTCGGGACTTTGGTGCTATCTTACACTCATGGCTGCATAGATGACAAATAACATTATTATTTTCTACGCTTTCATAGTGCATTGCTTCCTTAATAATAGAGAGTGCCCCCGTTCTTTCATTCATTAATAGGTTCATAATGTAATTGAAAGCGTTCAACCATTTGAGCCCATGTAGGAAGTGAAGTTTGACATCCCACCGATTCAACAGCAAACGAAGCTACAGTTGACCCAACTTTACCACATTTATCTAGAGGATACCCTTTTTGATATGCTACTAAGAAACCTGCCCTATAAGCATCCCCAGCTCCTGTCGGATCTACTGCACAAACATCTATGGCTGGAATTTTATATTCAATGTTTTTATTATATATTGTACTACCTTTAGAATCATAAGTTATTATTAAAATATCAACTAAGTTTTTAATATGTGTTATATCAACTTCCAGGATTTCACAAACTCTTTTAATTTCATGTCTATTGGTAAAAAGGATATTTGTGTTTTCAAGTATTGATCTTAAATCCTTTTTAGAGTAAAGTACAAGGTCTTGTCCTGGATCAAATGAAACAAATGGTGTAATCTTTGCAATCTTTGAGTTGAAAATCGGATCCGCAGTAGCTAAATGTACAAAGTTTACATTTGGAGGTACTAGCTCAGGGAATTTAAATGAAGCACCCCAGTGAAAATATGTACATTGATTATGTTCTTTATCAGTGTAAACAAAAGCACTCGTATTTTTCTCACCTTCAATTATATATATTAAAGAAAGATCCACCCCAAGTTTCAACAAATGACTTTCATAGTCAGACCCTAAAAAGTCAGGTCCAACAGGAGATATTAATTGGCTATTGCCTCCTATTTTTGCAATCCCAGCTGCAACATTAGCAGCTCCTCCACCATAATATTCATTATAATCTATTACGGGATAAGATTCATTTGGGCCAGCTATTTTCTCAACATTAAATAAGTAGTCAACTGATGTATGACCAACTACAGAGATTTTCTGATCCATAAAAACAACCTAATATTCTATTTTACTCAAATTCTTCAACATTAACTACATTTAATGGAACATCACGCAAAGCTTTACCTACAACTGATTTACCAATTCTTGCTGCATGTTCATCGCTTTCAGCATCGAAAACTTTCATCTCTAATGCAAGACCAACTATGGCAGTGTTAGCTGCAAGAAAAACACTACTGAAAGGTTCCTCACATGCTGGGCACGTCGTTGTACCTACATCTACTTCAACAAAATCAAGTTTTGGGTTTAACCTTTTTCCAGCTTCAGCAATTGCTACTCCTATTGCATCGTCTGCCGATTTAACATCTCTTACCAACCAAGCTGCTTCAAGTGTAACATGATAATTTGCCATATTCTTATCTCCAAGTTTAACTTTACTTAATTATTTAAATCTCTAAGTTCAAACATATTTTTGTGCTATACAAAGTTCACAAATAATTCTATTAATCTATAATCAAATAGTAAACAGTGTTTCATCATCGACATTGAAAAGTCCAAGTCTTGCCCCTGCATCCAACCATGCATGACCATAGCTGAAACATCCAAGTGCATTAACTAAATCCTTTAATTCAATAAAATGTTTACCATCTTCATAATAGGAAAGTGCCATATTATAAAAGTCTTCAGCTATTTTATACATATGAGATTGTTCGATTGGAGCATAATCTGCCTTTTCAAGTGCTTTCTTCAACATGTTCTCATACCTATACACTTTTTCTGATAATTCTGCAACCAATTTATCACCATTTCATATAACAATGCTGTTTTTTGACGTTATTTATTAGCTCCAAAGAATTTCTTTAAAATACCTTTATTGCTCTTTTCAGATTTTCTTGTAGGCCTTCTTTTAGGTGGAGGATTTGCGACCGTTTCTTCAGATGAAGATGGACTCTGTTCCACTTTATTAATAGTAGTTGATTTGTATTTTTTATTAGTCTCAACAACATCAACTGATTCACCACCATGTTTTGTTTTTCTTGTCCTTACATCTATAAGTATTGGTCTTTCTACTTCATTACTAACAAGCATTGCAATACCGGGTGGAAGTCTTTTTAGCTCTTCTTCAACATAAGAAGTAACTCCTTCAAGACCTTTACTTATAGACTTGAGATCGTTTGGGTTTGTTACTTTCATAATTATTTGGGTCCCACATTGTGATAATATATTCTTATCAATTCTAGCGGGACGTTGTGATATTACCATCAATCCTAGTCCAAATTTTCTACCCTCAGAAGCAATTGTCCGCAATATCTCTGAACTCGGTGTTTTGCTGAAACCTCTTTCTGGCGCAAAGTTATGGGCTTCTTCAATAACCAGCATCATTGGTGGGATTTTGTTTAACTTACGGGCCTCAAAAAGAGATGTACAAAGATGAGATACCAGCATTCCTTGAATGTTTGGAGGTACTCCTTTGAAGTCTATTATAGATGCTTTTCCCTTCTCAATTAGTCCTTCAATTGAAGTTGGATTAGGTGACAGAATTTCAGTATCCCTTATTTCTTCAAGGTAGTTTACAACATTCCATCTGGCTTTACTTTCATTGTTTGCAACTTCAAAGATAACATCGTCAAGTGAATAACTTTCCATTTCTGCACGAACTTTCTGTACAGCTTCGTATAAAATTCCTACATGAGTATTTGTAGAATTATCTGGGAAAATTGAAATTATATCCCTAACACTCAAGTTCATGCCATTTATTCTAAATACTTCATCTGCATCCTGATTAATGGCTTTATTAGCAGGAGTATATACCTTAATCTTAGATCCATAACCTTTTGATGATATCTGGTACTTCTTTTGAGATTCTGAATCGATAGACCCTTCTTTCTTTAAAGAAGAATATTCGCTATGTGGATCTATTATAAGTAAAGGTATTTTATTGTCAAGTAGTTCTTCCAACAAAACACTGGCCGTGTAAGATTTACCACTACCTGTTTTTGCAAGTATGCTACAGTGTTTTTGAACAAGACTATTTACACTAAGATTTACAGGAATACCGGTTCCATCGAGCAACCCTATATACATATCCTTCCCATACAGTCCAAGAACAGAACAAATTAATTTATTATCCGCTTTATAAATCTTATCACCCGGGCTAAAAGGTATCGTAGGTGCCCGAAGTAAACCTGTCTTGTTTCTGCTCCCTATCACTGTTACGTCACCAATAATATTCTCCTCGTTTCTATCTGGACGTTTTCCATTTTTAGCTTCTTCAAATGAAAAATTGTCGCTTGAGCTTATTAGCGAAACTACTTGCGCTAATACCCAGCCATCAGTTTCATGCCATATTTTTATGTATTCCCCTCTTTCAACTGCCGTACTTTCAGAAACTAAAAACTTAAACTCAAGTGTACCTGTTTTACCAACAATAACTCCAATTGAATCTTTAACCATATTTACACTCACTATTATACTAATATAAGTAGTCATTAAGTTTACTATCTATAATAAATTTCAAGCCTTATTTTAGATAAATGAAAAGTATCAATTCAGTCATTAACCAAGTCCATTAAGGATTGTGGAGCGTTAGCTAGCTTTATTAAAGACTCGGTTTCAATAAAATGAAGATTTGCTGGTACTACAAGTATATGCAAAGGTTCCCCAAAATCAGCGTCCAATAAACTCTTAAGGTAGTCACATTTAATGGTAGGATTGTCTGAGCCGGCTCGTGCAATACCTAAAACTAATGAATCTGAAATCTGGTTTCTATCTTTAATCAAATCGATTTCAAGCAAGATTTTTAAGGCCTCATTGATTGTCATATACCCCTTTTCCATATCAATATCTAGAAATACTAACGTATGCAGACCCATTTTTAAGTTAGAGCAAATAGTTTCATGCGGAGTATGAGAAACTATTTTATTACCACGGCTGCTTAAATAAGGATAAGGAATTGTGGTTGATTTCCCAAACCTATAATTTTGTAATCCAGATAAACCACATACTGCTGATACTATAGATGATGCATGGATTAGCTTAGTTGGAATATTCATATCTATAGCTCGAAGCCTCAAATCTATATGAGTTGTGGATACCATAGTATCCCCACCTGTTAGAAACACAATGTTTTTGTTTTTGCCTCGTTCAATCCACTTTGGGTTTATTTCCACATCTTCCCTTGTCAGCAAGTTAACTGGTTTACCATATAACTCTTCCATTTTATCAATAGTAGACCCTACTAATTTAGATGTATAAAATTCAGCATATACCTCATCTGCATTCTTTATAGCTTCTAAGCCTTTCACAGATATGTCTTTTTCGTCAAATAGACCAAGTCCAACAAAAGTAAGCATAGCACTCGAATTCATTCCAATTGCTATTAAAGCTTTTGAGTCTAGCTTATACAATAACACACTGACTTGAAATAAAAACTAACTGTTAGTACAACACAAAATTCTACTTTAATAAATATATACCAATAAATAGTTCCTTTTAAAAGAAAAATCACATGTGCTAGCATGTATAGATAAAATACTTCAATGGTTAATTATAATTTAATCTACCTTTAAAACTGGTAGTATTTGTTAATATTAAAACTAGCCTTAAGTCTAAAAACAGTTATCCTATATAGAATAAGAATATATTAGTTCAGTTAAACACTAGAAGAAGTTGGAGTTAGTGATGGAACAAATATTTACTGTTAGTTTTTTGATTCAAGTTGGACTCTTATTCTCTATATTATTCGTATCCATTCTTGCATTATTATGTTCATCATATAGGCTGAAGGTAGGTACGAAATATATAGTAGCTTTCTTTGTTACTATTATTCTCTATTCACTATTTTACTATATGGAGCTACTAACTAATAATTCCTCTTTAGCTGAAGCTTTTTTTATACTACAGGTTATTTCAATTTCCTTTATGCCTAGCCTTTGGCTGATGTTTATACTTACATATACAAATAATGCAAAATATCTGAAAGCATCATTAATTTTAGCTATATTCTTGATACCAATCATAGGGCTCTTTTTAATAGTTACTATTGACTCCCATGAATTGTTTTATTACAATTTGACATTAGTCAGTATAAATGGTTTGTCAACCATAGAATTTTATAGAGGACCCTGGGCGTGGATACATTCAGGATATCTTGGATTTTCAGTTCTTTTAGGGTGTTATATGTTACTAAAAGAATATTCAAACTCTTTAAGAGAACATAGGATTAACTATCTAATATTAGCAATAGGGTCCCTTATTCCTTTGTTCACATTGATTATTAACTTATTATCTTTAAATCCATTTGGCTTTGATAGTAGTCCATTTGGACTCACTATAGGAAGTTTGTTTTTTGCTTACGGTTTCACTAGACATGACATATTAAATCCATTACCTTTAGCACGAACTCAAGTTTTTGATGAGATAGATGATGCTGTACTTATACTAGACACAAAGGAACATATCATTGATATGAACACAAGTGCTACTAAATTAATTTATGAAAACAATAAAAAAGTGAACGAACAAATTTATAATCATTTATATGAGGCTTTATCATCCCAAAATGGAAAAATTGATGATATGTTCAAAATAGATCTTGCTAATCAAGAGAAATGGATTGAAATCAAGCGGTCATCAATATCAAACAATGATGGAACGTTACTCGGATATCTTATTATTTTACATGACACTACTAACAAAGTAAAAGCTTTACAAGCTGAAAAAAATGATCTTTTGTTAAAAGAAATACATCATCGAGTAAAAAACAATCTACAGGTAATCTCTAGCTTAATTAATTTAGAAAAAAAGAATATCAAAGATGAACAGCTTTTGACCATTTTAACAAGAACACAAACAAGAATACGTTCAATGTCAATAGCTCACGAAAAACTGTACCAAGGAGAAAGTGCAGCTAGCATTAATATTCCAGATTATACAAAGCAACTATCTGATTATTTATCTCAGCTATATTGTCATGATAAAAAGGTTTTAGTTAAACATGACATTGATGATATAAACCTTGAAGTAGATCTAGCAACTCCTTTAGGCCTTCTGATAAACGAAATTGTAACAAATTCCCTCAAGCACGCGTTTTCAGGAAAAATTGATGGTAAAATTAAAGTTGAATTTAAAGATATAGGTGACGAATATAGGCTTAAAGTATGTGATAATGGTGTTGGTATACCTCAGGACATAATCAAGGGTTATAAGCCTTCACTTGGCCTTCAGTTAATTGAAATGCTTACAAAACAACTACAGGGCAAACTTACTATTGAATCTAATCATGGTACCAAAATGGAAATATTGTTCCCAAAGAATTGAAAGGTACATAGAATGAACATATTTTACATCACTTGTAGTTGGAATTATTCCGCCAAATATTTATAGAACTACTAACAGTTAAATCAATATATGACATGTAAGATTTGAAGTTAAATCAAAGGTAAATCACTTCTCGGAGGTAATATTTTATGTCAGCAAATTATAACAATTATAGCGGTCAACCAGTTTACATAATGGGTAGCGATAAGCAGCAAACTAAAGGTAGGGATGCCGTATCAATGAATATACGTGCAGCAAAAGCAGTTGCGACTTTAGTTAAGACTACGCTTGGACCCGTGAGTATGGATAAAATGCTAGTAAACCAAATAGGTGATGTTGTTATCACAAATGATGGTGCAACCATACTAGATGAAATGGATATTGAACACC
>Ga0207421_10005518_pt1 | contig 14141 bp, 11 predicted proteins | sample SodLakKL_010_SED_4_FD_187542 | JGI IMG/M metagenome (GOLD analysis project Ga0207421, IMG submission 187542) | Alkaline sediment microbial communities from Lake Tanatar, Kulunda Steppe, Russia - 8KL_010_SED (SPAdes) (version 2) | ecosystem: Environmental > Aquatic > Non-marine Saline and...
TTATTGCCAGATATACCTCGGAGATTGGGCGGAGGCCAATCAAGAATGAGTCCCAACATCTTTGAGTAGCCCGTCTTTAACAAGGATTTCAACAGAGCCGTCTCCTCCTCGCTGCGGAAGAGAAATTTGTTGCAAATTTTTTATTCCTCAACTAAACTTTTCTATCAAAATAAATTCAAAACCTGACAGGAGATTATCATGGATTTTTTTGAACCGGAAATAGAAACATCTGTACCCGAGCAGCTGCGAGAACTACAGTCCAAACGGCTCTCGAAAGTAGTCAACTATGTTTATGAAAAAGTTCCCTTTTATCGTGAAAAATTTGACCAACAGGGTATCGAGCCTGAAGCAGTGGACTCTATTGAACAAATCAGCAGCCTGCCTTTGACTGAAAAAGACGACTTCCGCGACAACTACCCTTATGGATTGTTTGCGACCGATTTACGCGATGTCGTTCGAGTGCATGCCTCTTCAGGCACAACCGGTCAACCTACCGTTGTTGGATACACTAAAAACGATATCAAACTCTGGTCACATACTGCCGCAAGGACCCTTGTCTGTGGCGGTGCCTGCCCCGACGACATTATCCAGGTGGCCTATGGCTACGGCCTGTTCACCGGCGGGCTGGGGATGCATTACGGTGGCGAAGAACTGGGCGCAACTGTTATTCCCATCTCCAGCGGGAACTCCAGAAAACAACTTCAGATAATTAACGATTTTGGCACAACACTTATCTGCTGCACTCCGACCTACGCACTGCAGTTGCTGGAAACAGCCAGTGAGGAGGGAATTGATTTTCATGATCTTCCCCTCAAGGCCGGCTTTTTCGGAGCTGAACCGTGGTCGGACAGCATGCGGAAATCTATCGAAAAAAGAATGAATCTGGACGCCCTTGATATTTACGGTTTGAGTGAAATTATTGGTCCGGGTGTTTCCAGCGAGTGTCTGGCCAAAGACGGTCTGCATGTCTTTGAAGATCATTTTTATCCGGAAATTATTGATCCGCAAACCGGAGAGGCTCTGCCCGAAGATGAGAAGGGCGAGCTTGTTGTCACCTGTTTCACCAAAGAAACCCTGCCCTTGATCCGCTACCGAACCAGGGATATCACCCGGCTGTGGCGTGAAAAATGTGACTGCGGTCGAACTCTGGTAAAAATGGAACGGGTTAGCGGACGAACCGATGACATGCTTATCGTACGAGGAGTTAACGTCTTCCCCTCTCAGATCGAAAGCGTTCTGCTGGATATTGAAGAGACTGAACCCCATTACCAGATTATCGTCGAACGTGAAGGAACATTGGACGAGCTGGAGATCAAGGTAGAAGTTAGCCGTGAAATATTCTCCGATGAGGTTAAAGAGCTGCAGGCGCTAAAGGATAAAATTGCCCGCGCGGTCAGCGAAACCCTGAACTTACGCGCCAAAATCTCCCTGGTTGAGCCACGCTCGCTCAAGCGTCACCAGGGAAAAGCACAGCGGGTAATTGATCGTCGTTAATTTTTTGCCGGACAAGATAAGTCTTAAATTTTTACAACATTTTAGTTTACAGCTGACAGCAGCTAATTCCAAAATAGACGTGAGGTAGATAAATATGAAGGTTAAACAAATAAGCATTTTTCTTGAAAATAGGGCCGGTCGTTTAAACAGCGTGGTCAGCTATCTCGGCGAGGCAAACGTTAATATTCGGGCCCTGTCGCTAGCCGACACAAGCGATTTTGGTATTCTTCGGATGATTGTTGACCAGCCAGAGAGGGCACAAAAGGTACTTGCCGATAAAGAATTTACCTATTCATTGACTGACGTAATAGCGGTTGAAGTCCCCGACAAACCGGGCGGTCTGGGACGCGTGCTTGCCGCCCTTGAACGGGACGGTATTAATGTTGAATATATGTATGCGTTTGTTGAAAAATCTGGTGACGCCGCTGTCATTATCTTCCGTTTTGAAGAGATAGAAAAAGCCGCTGAAATACTTAATGGGCAGGGTTTTAACGTTCTTTCCAACGAAGAAGTTCTGTCCCTTTAAATTATGCAGAAAAGAAAACTACTGCTGGGTGACGAAGCCATAGCACAGGGAGCGCTGGACGCTGGTGTCTCCGGTGCTTACTCCTACCCCGGAACCCCCTCCACCGAGATTATGGAATATGTCATGGATAACAAGCAGGCAAAAATCAGGAACGTACATCGTAAATGGAGCAGTAACGAAAAAACAGCCCTCGAAGCTGCACTTGGTGCTGTTTATAGCGGCCGGCGGGCGCTGGTAAGCATGAAGCATGTCGGACTTAATGTTGCTGCCGATCCATTTGTAAATTCTGCAATAACCGGCGTTAACGGCGGACTTGTGCTGGCCGTCGCCGACGACCCCTCAATGCACTCCAGCCAGAACGAGCAGGACACCCGTTTCTACGCAAAATTTGCCCGCGTTCCACTATTTGAACCGGCTGACCAGCAGCAGGCTTATGAGTTGACCAGACGCGCCTTTGACCTGTCCGAGCGGTTTGAATTACCGGTGATTATCAGACTAACGACCAGACTGGCCCACTCCCGGGCGGATGTCGAGCTACTTGAACCACGTCCTGAGAACGAACTTGACCCAGAAACGGAGCACAACCGCTACACGCTCATCCCTTTGAATGCCCGCAACAATTATCGCAACCTGCTGGACAAAAGCGAGAAACTCGAACAGTTTAGTGAACAATCCGATTTGAACAAAATTCATGGGACTGTGGCCGGCAAACGGGGTGTGATTGCCGCCGGCATCGGGTATTCTTATTTCTCAGAATACTCTCAAACAGAACTGGATATCCCCTGCCTGCATATTTCATTTTACCCGACACCAAAACGAAAAATACTTAAATTTGCTGATAATTTTGAAGAAATAGTTGTGTTAGAAGACGGGCAACCGTTCCTGGAAGAATTTCTCCGGGACGCCCGAGGTGACCGTCTTAAAATTTGTGGCCGGTTAGACGGTACTCTGCCCCGGGATGGCGAGTTAACCCCGGACTCCACCGCCGAGGCTTTAGGGCTACAGACAACTGCCCATTTTTCTAAACCACAAGATTTACCCGGACGTCCTCCCCGGCTCTGTCCCGGCTGCCCCCACGCCGACAGCTTTGATTTTTTAGGTGAAATTCTGGAGACCAATGAAAACGCACGCGCTTTTTCAGACATTGGCTGTTACACTCTCGGTTTTCTTCCGCCTTACGAGGCAATCCACACCTGCGTGGACATGGGAGCCTCCATAACAATGGCTAAAGGAGCGGCCGATGCTGGACTCCATCCGGCGCTCGCTGTTATTGGCGATTCCACTTTTACTCACTCCGGGCTGACCGGCCTGCTCGACGCAATTTACGAAAACTCACCAATAACCGTACTTATACTGGACAACGCCACGACGGCAATGACTGGCGGTCAGGCTTCGCTGGCCGAAGTTGGATTGGAAGATATCTGTCTGGGACTGGGTGTCGAGAAACAGCACCTGCACGTTTTAAAACCACTCAGCACTGAGAAAGATAAAAATCTTGCTGTGCTAAAAGAGGAGGTTGAGCACAAGGGGGTATCGGTCTTGATTGTACGCCGTCCTTGTGTGCAAATATGAATAAGTTAAATCTTATCCTCGCCGGCGTCGGAGGACAGGGTATCCTGACTCTATCAACAATTCTGGGCCAAACAGCGCTGGCAGAAGGTCTGCATATAAAACAATCCGAGGTTCACGGGATGGCGCAGCGGGGAGGCGCTGTTGTCTCTCACTTCAGGTTCAACGACCAGCAGCCCGCCTCCAGCCTTATTCCCCGGGGGAGAGCTGATGTTATCCTATCGCTGGAACCGATAGAAGGTCTGCGCTATCTGCCCTGGCTGAACGAAAATGGTATGTTCATTAGCGCCTCCTCCGAGGTAAAAAACATTCCGAACTATCCCGAGACAAAACAGTGGCAAAAAGAAATGAATAAGCTCCCCCGGAAACTCGCCGTTGATGCACAAAAAATTGCAAAACAGGGTAAGCTTCGTAAAGGCGCTAACATAGTCCTGCTTGGTGCCTCCAGTCCCTATTTAAAACTTAGAGAGGAAAGCATCCTCGAGGCTCTAAAAAAGCAGTTCTCAAAACATGGCAGGGAAATTGTAAAAAAGAACCTGGCCCTGTTTAAGAAGGGGCAACAACTGGCTGCCTCTTGAAGTGATTAGAAACGAAGTAAATAAGCGCCGACTTCGAGTTTACAACTGCCGGTGACAGAACCACCAGTCGCCGTGCAATTGACGCTTGGAGTCGCGCTCCCTTGCCTCATCAGGGTCGACCATAACGTCATCGCCAATAAGTTCGTTGTCAGGCCAGTTTGCGGGCAGAGTAACATCATTTTCATCGGAAACCTGCAGGGCGTCCAGAGCCCGTAAAACCTCACCGACTCGACGGCCAATTTCTATTGGATAAAAATCTATCAACCGGATAGTTCCCTCGGGATCAACAATTATAGTCGCCCGCTCAGTCCTGGCCTCTTCACTCTGATGTATCAACCCCAGCCGGCGGGCCAGCTCCGCTTCCTCGTCGGCAATAACCGGAAAATCAAGGTTAACCTCAAACTTCTCCTCCATGTCAGCAAGCCACTCCTCGTGGATATGCGCCTCGTCTAAAGAAAGCCCGATTAATTCACAGTTTAACCTGTTAAATTCCTCACGCCGGTTGGCGAAAGAAATCAGTTCGCTCGTACAGACCGGAGTATAATCGGCCGGGTGACTGAAAAGCACAAACCACTGTCCTTCATATTCATCGGGAAGCGTAAGTTTACCGCAACTGGTTTTTACTTCAGTTTTTGGGAAAGTTGAGCCAATGGTTCGTATAGTTACTTTGTCTTTAGCCATAAATTACTTCCTCCTGTTTGATTTCAAATTGTCAACTTAAGCCGTGTTCCAGAAAACATTCACTGTATTTCTGATCCATACCGGCAATATGATCAGTCAGCCAGTCCTTGAGGAAATTCATAACCTTGACTGAAAGCAGTAATTTCCCCTCTTCAAATTTTGACTGAAAATCCGTTACTTTTTTAACAAAACCCGCGTGAGCACGTTTATGTTCCTCCAGCCCATCAAAATCAAACTCACTCATATAGTTTTCTTCGGTTGAAAAATGTGTGTCCGTATATTCAATTAGCTCATCAAGAATATCACCCAGAACTTGTTTACTCTTGCCTTCGCTCATCGCTTCATTCAGCTCGTTTATGAGTTTTACAAGTTTCTGGTGCTGCGCGTCGATTTCTTTGACTCCCACCGACATTTCGTCACTCCAGTCTATCAACGCCATTTTAACTTACCTCCTATCAAAAATTTTTGTTTCTCTCCCGGAATAATTTGTCGTCTTTTACACATCACTTTTTGCCACACGCAGAAAGCCTCTTTCTTCTAGTGCTTTTACATTATCGCGAAGTGAACCCGAAAGCGCAAGACTTTTGAATTCGGTTTAAACTTCAGCCGGTAGAAGAATATTTATGCTAATACGCGCGCTGTTTTTAGTCGATTAATTAAACGTAAGAACAACAACTTGATTGGAAAGGAAGGATAAGCGTGAGCAACAAAAAGATAATAGTGTTAGCAGTCATAGTGGGGGGAATAGTTATTTCTGGCGCGAATGCCCAAATAGGAGAAGAGCCGGCCGGACCTACAGTGGAAGTTGACGAAATCTACGTAGAACTTGAAACTTACCGTCTATATGCCTTTTCAAACGGTGAATACATCGAAAGCTATCCTATATCTACGGGCTACGACACCGCTCCCACTCCAACAGGAGAATTTGAGATCATCAACCAGTTAAAGCACCCCTGGTATACTCCAAGCGACGAACCGGCGGTGGCTCCCGGCGATGAAGATAACCCAATCGGCACCAGGTGGCTTGGTATAAACAAACCCAGCTACGGCATCCACGGGACAACAGAGCCTGATAAAATCAGGCAGCCGGCCTCAGACGGCTGTGTGCGGATGCTGAACGAACACGTCGAAGAGCTCTATGAAAAGGTGGGGGTAGGTACGCGAGTTGTAATTGAAGAGACCTTTGAAAGGGAAACTATAACTCAGCTGGCTGAATATAGAGGCGAGGACGAACGGGACGATAGCGAAGAAGAGGAACACCATTAGCCAGGCGAGCTACCGCTTAAGGAAAACAACGTAATTTTTCAACGCCGCCAACTTCACAACTTAACTATTTGTTTGACTTTCACACCGTCAGTTTCATCTATATTTAACCGCTCTGGTTGATCCAGGCGACGGCGATTTTCATCTGTTAATACGCGAACAACGGGGGACAGCGGCCGCCCCTGATTCTGCTCCTCAACCTGGGCCAGACTACCATTGGAAAGCAAAATTACAACCGAATTTGGATAAAATCCAATACCGACAAGAATTTGTTTGCATATTGAACGGCTAAACTGACGCTTATTTTTTAACAGACGCAAAAGAGCTTTATCCGGGGTAGTCGGTCCCCTATGAGGACGCGGTTCAAGCAGAGCTGTATAAGCGTCGGCAATGGCAAGCACAGGAGCAAGCGAGTGTTGTTCTTCCCCTTCAATGCCACGCGGATAACCGGAACCGTCCAGCCGCTCGTGATGCTGCAAGATCAATTCGGCTACTCCCCCATCTTCTTCATCTTCAGTTTTTGCTTCCTCCTCTTCGACAAAGTCTCCGGCAGCATCTGCAATCACCTGCGAAGACCAGCTTGGGTGTTTTCTTACCTCTCCCCAACCGCGATTGGTCAAAGAGCCCTCTTTTACCCACAGAGCAGACGGGATTTCCGTCATCCCCAGGTCCTGAAGCAAGGCTGCAGTGGTCAAAGTTTCCATCTCGGCGTCAGTCAATCCGAGCTGATTTGCCAGAAAGAGGGAGAAAATGAAAGTATTCACCGCATGAGTAAGAAGAAATTGTTCCTCCGAGGGGGGTTGTCTAAGCAGCTCCACAGGACCGGAAAAATTTTCCAGAAGCTCGCCTGTCTGACCAATCAAATTGGAAACATCCGCCTGTTCTAGTTTACGCTCGTAGAGGGCTGAATTTATGATTTTCAATGACGCATCAGTAATACTCTTCAAGCGGCGATCACGAGCTGGCGGACGGACAAAAACCTGGCGGGCGGTCCGCACCGTCTGTGGATCCAAGCCGGTCAAATCAGCGACATCGTATTCGTCTCCTTCTTTCAGAGCGGTTTGCAGTTCCTCGTCGTCAACCCGGTGCAGGGACTCCCAGTATTCATCGGCTTCTGATTTTTCAGTCATTTCAGAGTCACCGACAGCTTTCTCCCGCGACTCTTCTACAGCTTCACTTTCTTTCTCTTTTGTTTTCACTGCCGTCGCTTGCTTTCTCTTCAGGTCGGCCTCCGAGCGACCACTTAATTCTTCCGCCGCATCCAGCAGCCGGCTTTGATGGCGGCGGCGGCGGTGGCTAAAATCTACCAGCTCTTCGCTTACTTCTTTGGAAACCGGAATACGCTCAAGCGACTCTTCTTCTAACTCCCGTTTCCCTTTGATCGCAGACAGCAACTTCTCACGAATATCCGTGGCGTCGACTTCATCTTCAACTATTCGCTCCAGTTCACGCGCTTCGGTTTCCAGATCATCTGAAGATTTTTGAGCCAATTTTAAGCGGGCCGCAAGGGAAGCGTCCGTGTTCTCCCTTTCCGCCACTTCAAGCAGTCGTTTCGCGCTATCCTGCAAATCGTCCGTCTCTATTCCGGTCAGCACTTCTTTCACTTCTTCATCGGTCATTCCACCGCCGGTTGATCCGTTTTCTCCTCCGTATTGCATGGCTCGCTGAAACGACGACTTTTGGGTTATTTCAACAAATTTAGTTAAACTACCACTCTGTTCTAACTGATTGTTGGTCGCCTTATTACCCGCCTCCCACAGACGGTGACGATTTTCTTGACGCTCCTCACAGAAAGAAAGCGTTTTGCTGACAAAATCCTGGGAGAGGGGAGCCGCCTCCAATTTTTTACGCTTAGGCTCACTTCCACCGTCAATTACAGAAAGCAACTCCGTTCTCCATTGAATGTCTGAAGTTTCAACACTAAGCTCCTTTTTCAGACTCTCCTTTTCCGCCGATTCACTTCGCAAACGCTCCTTAAGCTCTTCCAGGTCCTCGACTACTTCGGAATCACCAGAGTATTTCTGAAGCTGGTCCACAGCGTTTACAATTCTTCCGGCCTCTATCTCCTCCACAATGTAAGAACACTCGTCGTCAAGATCTTCTTTACTTAAATTTTCAGCTTCTGACGTCTCGGAGTTACTGTCAGCAACCTCCTGATTTTCTCGTAAAAAAGCAGTGATTGAGCTGCGAATGTTTTCTTTTTTATTCAACGCATCAAGACTGGAACGAAGCAACGAGTCAGGCGCGGAAATCTCTAAAAAAGTCTCTTCAACCTCAGAAATAGTGCTCTCCAGCGCCTCCATGATCTTATCCCGGGCAACAGGATCTTCCACTGTTTCCAGCTCTCCCATCAGTTCCTCTATCTCTTCTTCCAGCTCATAGGAGCGATCAATAATTTCATTCAGTTCTTCTGCTTCACCGCCTTTTTCCTGTTCTACAGCCGTCTGTGCGAGATATTCCGCCACCTGGCGCATTTTGTTTATTGAGTTGGTGTTGCGAACGGTCTCCACTATTTGGTCTGCGGCTTCACTGAACTGCTCGCTTTCAATCACCTCAGCTCCACCGGGTAATTTTTCCTCTTCGCGCTCGGAAATCCAGTGTTCCTGCTCCTCACGCACAACAGTCTTTCTCACTTTAAAATTTTTAAACTGACGAATTAAATCAGCGGTAAGAATAGTATCCCCTTCAGCCAGAACCCTGCCGTCCGGTGTGAAAACAGTACGACCTAGCATCATCCCGGGCTCAACCTGGCGAAGTCGGTAGACTTGCAGGGTTGGTATTAAAACTTTATAGTAGCGCACTATTGTAAGCCCCCATTTATTTCCATGATTTTCAAAACCCTAAAGTGTTAGAGCTGTCAAGCAAAACTCTCATAAATAGTATTTTTATCAACACTTTAGTGTAAACAGATTATTATAAATCCAGACCAAAATCAATACAAAACTTGGATTAACAAAATCTATTAACGATTTCGTCAAAACGGGCCTCTCTCCGTAATCAATTTTGTCAATTTTGCTGTCTCTGCATGGAGTATATAGAGATTGGGGAGATAATTAACACTGTGTAGGATGTGCCCGATCTGTACAGGGAAAGTAGCCAGGGAGGATATAGTTCAAGCGCCTGGTCATAATGCCTTTGGGAGGCTCTATGCAGCCCGCGCAGCGCCTACAATACTATTCAGTCGAGAAAATACTTTCGAAGACGTCGATTACCGCTGGAATCAACTATTAGAAGTTCTATCACTTCTGACTCTTGTTCTGGTTCTTGCAGAGTAAATTTAAACTCTTCGTCACGTGAATCAAGCAGCCCGTCCACCGTCCGCAGACGACGCCAGCTTCCTCCGTCACAACGATAATAGGCAGTCACTATACGACTGGTTGGATCTGACGCTTCAAAACTAATTTGAGCCCCTTCCTGACTGAAGTTGCTTATGACAGGAGGAGAGTTGTCAACAACCACCGGGCCAATAACCCGGCTGGTGCTTTTCGTCTCGTCGGGGGGGTTGGAAAGCTCATCAGTCACCAGAAGTTTGAACTCATAACGTCCGTCGGCGAACTGCCGGGGATCCCAGACATACTCGCTCTCTTCAGCAAGTTCCTTTGAATCAGCCATAGAAATCCAGTTTTTGGCTCCCATCGGGCGGTAGTAGAGGTAGTAGCTGAGTTGATCGTTATCCAGGTCCACCGCTTCCCATTCCAGCACACGCATACGCTCCTCACTGTCCTGGCGACCGGCCCGTATTAACCGGGCGAGAGCATCTCCGCCGCCGGGACGCAGATCACCACGAGAGCGCGCGTCATCAAATATTATCTCACGTCGAGGGTCGGGGGAGACGGCAAATTTTTCAATTTGTGGTGGCTGGTTGGAGGCTCGCCGGGCAATTTCAACCCGTCTTAACAAATCATCCGGACGATTAAAACGGGCCTCAAATTGAACAAACCGGGCCGCTGGTGATTCTATTTCAAATGGAATTTCTGCCTGCCAGTCCGACCATTTGCTCCAGTTATTGTCAGGTTTGTCCGTCAAGCCAGAACGTGTCCTGTATTCAACCGCTCCCCGGTGATAAGTTTTAAACTGTCCCCAGCGGGATAGCAAACGAGCGTCAAAAACCGGTGAAAGATAACGTGGTTTTTCAGCCTCAAACGGCTGCCTCTGGAAGATTACCGCACTGTTAGCAGTGCTCAGCCTTTCAAGCTCGCCCTGCTTATCACTCACAAGGCTCGTCACCTGGGACTGCTCGGTCGAAAAATAGAGTTCCTTCTCACCAGGGTCTTTTACGTTGTAAACTTTCCCCTCGCCTCCGGTGGCAAGGTAGATTCCGTCCTCGGTCGATAATAGATCAAAAGTAGTCATCTCTCTTGATTCAAATAAAAGCGTCATCTCGTCGGGCGGTTTAAACTCAACCAGTATCGTTCCCACCCGGTCTCCAAACATTTTTTCCGCAGCTTCATCACCGTCGCGTTCAAGCGCCCGACGGATGTCAAACTCTATCGCCTGTGCTTCGTTCGGCTCTTCTTCCGGGGAAGCCTCCGGGCTTTCAATCTCCTCCGGTGCAAGCTCTTCCTCCTCCGGGAATACGTCGGGAATCTCTAACCCCTCCTCAGGCAGCTCACCAGGTGGGATGATCTCCACTTCTTCCGGGTCCAGAGGCAGCTCTTCAAACTCTGGCGGCGCTTCCATCTCTTGCTGCTGTAATAATTCCTGTGGTATCTGATCCGGCAAACCTGCGGGGGCTGAGAGCGAAGCCAACTGACCGGTGCCGCTTTCAAACATATTAACTCCCAGATATAGACGCTCTCCGTCCGAGTCAAGCGATCGAATTTCTCGCTCAGGAAAATTATAAAGTGGCGTTGGGCTCTTCTCTTCAGAATTCAGGTGCTGTCGGTAAAGACTGCCCTGATCCGTTCCCGCGTAAATGTGATCCCCCATCAGCGTCAGACTCATAACCGAGTGATCTTCGAGACGAGCCACAAGCTCTGCCGTCCCGTCTACAGAAATTTGATAAATCTTCCCGGGGTCTCCCGTGCCTGCATAAACACCGCCTTCACCGTCAGCAGCAAGAGTTAGAACAAAGCTTGCATCAAGGGAAACTATCTCCTCTATCTCATCTCCCTGGCGCCCCGCGTATACTTCTCCCCCGGGAGTAAATCCGGCAAATAACTTACCTTCGGAAGCGGTCACCGCCGTAAAGCCCACCCCGTCTCGTTTAATAATTTTTTCCACGCTCCCATTCTCCTCAAGCCAGTAGAGAGCCGCAGGACGCGAAGTTCCCGCAAGCACACCGTAATCGTTGGACGCTACCTCCCAGATCAAGTTCACCGGCAGCGTATCCCGACGCGCGTTCATGGTCGGTTTGACCATACCATCACTGGTTAGACCGGTTCCCTTAAATTTACCTTCCATAAGTTCTTCCGGCTGGTCAAGCTGCCAGAACTTCGTGGTTGCCGCCCTGAGATGAGATAAAGATGAAATCGTCAGCAATAATAAACTCAGCACAAAAATACTTTTCTTCATAAAAATCTCCTCACGCACATAATTTATAATTTGTAACTGCTCTCCATGATTTGATCAAAATTAGTAATTGTTTGGCGCTCAAGGATCACGAAACACTGGATATTTCGTCAGGACCACGCTAAACAAATACCAAAATGAATTAATCGAGCTAATTTTTAACGTCTAACTGTAGAGTTCTGCTTCCCAGCAAAAATTTATCTAATTCTCGAAGATTTTTAATTGAGGGGGAACGAACTGATGGTGCCCCGGCTCGGCTCTCCATCAAGGGAGCTAATAGTGACCCTGGAACTTCTTTCAACGATACTCCCTCCATCTGTAGCTCTGTGCCTGGATAACGGAGCAAGACAGCCAGTTCGTCCTGGGTCCGTGTCTCATTCATAACTTCCACGAGCTGCTCTAAAGAATATGGGGCAGGCAGCTCACCAACTAATCTATCGGCCGGCATCGCCGCTATCTCCACCCGCCCTTCTACATCTTCCGGTATTTTAAATTTAAACTCCTCTACAAACTTCGGGCCCCGATAAGGGTTGATCTTTACATAAACAGATAGCTGTTCGCCGGCTCGGGGAGTCCCTGGTTCCGTCCACAACTCTTCGATTATTGCCTCACGTTCACCGGGGTAAAGGGTCATCCGCACGTCAACCCCCTCCACTTTCGGCGTCTCAAATGGATTCATCCATATCCGCGAGACGGGCAAAAAAGCCAGCGGGTCATAAGACATCTGGGCTGAATACAAACGCTGCATTTCCAGATCCGGCGCGTCCGCCAGCTCAAGGTTAATGCTCGTTTCCAGCAAATTAATCCCCATCTGGCTGAGCTTGTCGAGAGCAAAATTGGCGGCGACAAGATTTATTAGTGAGGGCGAAAGATACTGGTTCTGGACAACTTCGACATTATATTCTTCATGATATTGTTCGGCCGGATTTTCCACACGCACCCGCATAGGAAGCATCTCGGCCTCTCTTCCTAACTGACCAACAATGCCACCGAGACGATCCTCGACCACGGAACCCACCGGTTCTTTTGTGGTCGCTATCTTAAAAGAGGACTGCAAACTGGGCATAAGCGTCTGAACGCTGGCTGCTGTCATGGGAAACTCTACCTCGCCCTCACCCATAAAGGGGTGCCCAAAAGCAAAAACACGGTCATCTTCCACTTCGGTTACAGTCCCAATAGAAGAGAGGTTGAGATCACCGCGGACGAGCTGGACTCCAACTGCTGAACCTGATTTCAGGTTGACCTCCGACGGAGCGACCATCTCGCCGGATGATAAACTGCCTCCGCTGACAAAATCAACGGCAGCGTCATACTGTTTAAAAATCTCCTCAATCGGAGCAAGAACCCGTTCGTTAAAACCGGCCGCAATTACGGGCGAGGCGATTTGTGAAAGCCCATCGTCTCCCCGGGCAAGATTACGACCTCGGTGCGCAGCCAGCAGATCCCGAGCAGGCGTTACCCCGGCTATTGCTTCCTTTTGGAAAGCCCAGGCGTAACCGAGAGCACCAATTAACTTATCCTCCACGTAAATTGGACTGCCGCTCATCCCGGAAAGAACCTGCGTCTGCTCTATGATTGGACTTTCCGCTCGAATTAGAATTAAATCCTGGCCGGGCATTATATTCTCTAACACACCCAGCACTTCGACCGCAAACGTGTCCGGGCTATCGCCTTCAAAAACCGTCAGCCCGTAGCCTGATGCACCGACCTCAAGATCTTGCTCTTCCATAATTTCTGTTGGTGCGGTATAACCGGGTACAGCAGCTGATAATAAAATAATAAGAACAGTTGCAAAAAGAATTATCTTCCTGTTTTTCATTGACTTTCCTCCACATCCGGCGCCCGCCAGTCACCACTGGCACCGCCGGATTTATTAAGAAGTTTGACGGACTCTATCTCTATTTCTTTGGCCGTCGCCTTGCACATGTCATAAATAGTTAATGCGGCGGTTGCAGCTCCATTCAACGCCTCCATCTCGACTCCGGTAGCGTCCCGGGTCCGGGCGGTCACTTCAATTTTCAATAAATTTTCTTCCGCTTTGGGAAAAATCTCAACTTCTACGTGTGAGAGGTCTATCGGATGGCCCAGCGGAATCTGCTGGGGGGTCTGCTTGGCCGCCTGAATACCGGCCACCCGAGCCACGGCGAAAAGATCTCCTTTTTCTAACCCCTGCTCGAGTATCTCGCTCAATACACCCGGTGGAAACTTAACAAGTGCACGGGCACGGGCTTCCCTGCGACTGCTGGACTTGTCAGTTATATCCACCATGCTAACCCGACCCTCGTCGTCAATATGTGTTAAGTCTGCCATCTTTGGCCACCTTCACTTGATTTCAATTTCTATGGCTCTGTTAAAATCCTTTTTACTATCACTAAAGTTGCACTTACCAGTTTAATGTGGCTATCTATAAACGTTAATTAGGCTACTCAAAGGTGTTTGACGGATTTATAGCTGGCAATAGATCCTGGAGGATCTGATTATTGCCAGATATACCTCGGAGATTGGGCGGAGGCCAATCA
>Ga0207421_10005520_pt1 | contig 14140 bp, 15 predicted proteins | sample SodLakKL_010_SED_4_FD_187542 | JGI IMG/M metagenome (GOLD analysis project Ga0207421, IMG submission 187542) | Alkaline sediment microbial communities from Lake Tanatar, Kulunda Steppe, Russia - 8KL_010_SED (SPAdes) (version 2) | ecosystem: Environmental > Aquatic > Non-marine Saline and...
GGCAACCATGCCGGCAGCTCGACGGTGTGGCGGGAGCCGGCGGGGTTCGGTCACGCTGAGGACGGATTGACCCCGGCGTTCAGCGCTCGGCTGGGTCGCGCGGTCCTCGAGGTGGCACGGACCGCTCGGTACCCGCCCGCACCGACCGGCAGCGGGCCCGGATCTCCGGTCGTGTGACCGGTCGTGTGGCCGGTCGTGTGGCCGACCGTGTGACCGGTCGTGTGGCCGGCCGTGTGACCGGGCTTCGGGGTCGCTGTGAGTGGTCGTGCGGGCGATTTGCACGGTTTCCCCTGCGAGGGGCACTCTGGGGGATGGGTGCTGGTGAACATCTGCGTTGCACCCTTGCACCGCGACTTGCCCTGTTCTGCCTCGTCGTCCCATCGCCGGAGATCCCCGTGGCCACCTCGCCGCTCGCCACCACGCCCCTCGAGGGTGAGGACGGCGCGGTCGCGCGTGCGCTCGCGGTGCCGACCCGGGCAGGCATCTACAAGCGTCTGCGGACCGAGGGCCAGCCGCTGTCGGCACGTGAGGTGTCCGACATGTTCGGACTCCACGCCAACGTCGCGCGCAACCACCTCGATCAACTCGCCGACGTGGGGCTGGTGGTCACCGGGCGGCGCAAGCACCCCGGCGGCGGCCGGCCCGCGAAGGTCTACGTGGCCCGGGAGCAGGCCGCGCCCAACCGCGATCAGCAGATCCCGCCGGGGAGCCAGCTGGCCGTCCACACCATCGTGCAGCTCATCGCCGGGTTGGCCGAACACCGCGAGAAGCTCGCCATCCTCGCCGAGGACCAGGGCCGCAAGCTCGTCTCCGCCGCGGGCGGCCGCGCGGACACCCGCGACTTCGAAGCCGCCGCCGTCGTGGCGGTCGAGGCGCTGCGCGCCGCGTTCCCCGAGGTGCGCCTCGAGGAGGTGGACGGCGACACGGCCGTGGTCGACGGCCTGGAGGTCAGCCTGAAGCTGGTCGGCGAGGTCGACGGTCAGGTCGGCGACGCGCTCGCCACCGGGTTCCTGCGCGGTGCCCTGGCCGCCGCCGGCGCTCCCGCCCGGGTCGAGGCGCGGGGCGGCCACGTTCGGGCCAGGCTCGACGAGGCCGGCCTCGGTGCGCAACCCTCCGCCGTCGCCAACGTCGATGCGCGGGGGCAGTCCTACGAGCAGGGCGTGGTCGCCGCCATGCGCGCGATCGTCCCCCTGCGCGCCGGCGACCATCTCGAGGTCCTCACCGACGGCCAGGGAGCGCCGGCCGCCTACGCCAGATGGGCCGACCGCGCGGGACACCAGGTGGTCGACGTCGCCCGCATCCGTGACGTCAAGGGGCGCCGGGCGGTCCGCATCCTGCTCCGCAAGGCGACCGGCCGATGATCGCTCGCCCGATGATCGCTCGCCCGAACTCGAGCTCGGTGGGCCAGGCCACCCGGCCCGCGTGGGAAGGAGTTGTGTCCCGATGAGTCGACGACTCGCTCGCGACGGCCAGGGCTCCCTCGTCATCGATGTCCGCGGCCCCCGGTTCGGTGCCGCGATCACGAGTCTGGTCCTCGGCACCGCCCTGGTGGTGCAGGGCCCGCTCGGTCTCGCCCTGGTGGCCTGGCAGTGGCTCGCCTTCGCGATCGCCACCTTCGCGGGTCTGGCGTGGTCGCCCTACGGCAACGTGTTCCGTCTGGTCAAGCGCCGTTTCGACCTCGGCCCGCCCCCGGCGACCGAAACCGAGGGTCCGCCACGGTTCGCCCAGGCATGCGGGTTCGCGGTCGCCTCGGTGGCGCTCGTGCTGCTCCTCAGCGGCCTCACGGTCGCCGGTTGGAGCGCCGTTGGCGTCGTGCTGGCGCTGTCGGTGCTGCTCGCGACCACCGGTGTCTGCGTCGGTTGCGAGCTCTACCTCGTCGGTCAACGGCTCCGCGCGAGTGGGGGTCGGGGCTGATGGATCCCATGGTGTTGCGTGCGCTGGCGGTCGCCGTCGGCGTCGTCGTGCTCACGCTGATCGGCCGGTGGTGGCAGGCCCGGGATGGTCGTGTGCGGCCCGGTGAGGACCACGACGCCCTGCGTCGCGACGACCTCGATGCCCTGGGCTTGGACCTGCGGGGCGCTTCGGCCGGCGCCGTGTTGTTGGGCTCGCCGACCTGCACGCCGTGTGGTCAGGTCAAACGGGTGCTTGCCGATCTCGCCACGAAGCGCGACGGGTTCCGGTGGGTCTATGCCGATGCGGCCGACCACCTCGGACTGGCCGAGCAGCATCGGGTGATGCGGGTGCCGACGCTGTTCGTCGTCGACGCCTCCGGCCGCATCCTGGCTCGGAGCAGCGGTGTGCCCGATGTCGACGACCTGGAGCGGGTCCTCGACGGGGACCGCTGCGACGGTCTGGCGGCCTGAGGCGTCGGTCACCGGCGGTGACCGCCGTTGCGGGTCGCGTCGCGGGTGCCCGTCGCGGGGCCGTCGCCCCGGCACCGGCCCACCCCGATGGAACGAATCCCGTCTTGCCGTTCCGTTCGCTGCCGGGCAGACTCACGTCCGAGGCTGCCGGCAAGGGTGGTCCGTTCGACGTCGAGGGAGCACGCCGTGGACTTCCGCCTGACCGATGAGCAGGAGGCGTTCTCCGCCTCCGTCCGGGCCTTCGCCCGCGAACACATCGAGCCCGGGGTGGTCGAACGCGACCGCGCCGGTGCGTGGGACGCCGACATCTGGAAGCAGGTCGCCGGGTTCGGTATGGCGGGCCTGCCGGTGCCCGAGGCCTACGGCGGCTCCGGGGCGGACGTGCTGACCACCGGGCTGGCGCTGGAGTCGCTCGCCTACGGAGGACGGGACGCCGGCCTGATGCTGTCGCTGGGCGCGCATCTGACCATCGGCTGCATGCCGATCGCGCTGCACGGCACCGAGGAGCAGAAGCAGCGGTGGCTTCCGCAGATGGCCGCCGGCGAATCGATCGGTGCGTTCGCGATCACCGAGCCCGAGGCGGGTTCGGACACCGCCGGCATGAAGACCCGCGGCGATCGGGAGGGCGACACCTACGTCCTCAACGGCACCAAGACCTTCATCACCAATGGTGGCCTGGCCGATGTCGTCACCGTGGTCGCGCGCACGGAAGCCGATGCCCCCGCCGGCATGGCGTTCTCCGCGTTCCTGGTGGAGAAGGGCACACCCGGGTTCACCGTCTCCAAGGAGCTCAAGAAGCTCGGCAACCGCACCTCGCCGACCGTCGAACTCTCGTTGCAGGACGTCGAGGTGCACGAGTCCCAGATGCTGGGTGACCCCGGCACGGCGCTGTGGAAGATCGGTTTCGAGTGCTTCGACTGGGAACGCTGCGTGATGATCGCCTCCGCGGTGGGTGGCATGGAGCGAGACCTCGAGGAATCGGTCCGGTACGCCAAGGAGCGCGAGGCCTTCGGCAAGCCGATCGCCAAGTTCGGCGCGATCCAACACAAGGTGGCCCAGATGCGCATCCGCCTGGAGATCGCGAAGCTGCTGCAGCGCCAGGCGGCGTGGATGAAGGACAACGGCATCGAACACCAGGTCGAGGCGGCGATGGCCAAGGCCTACATCGGCGAGGCGGGGGTCGACTCGGCGCTCGACGCCATCCAGTTGCACGGCGGGTGGGGTTACATCGACGAGTTCCACGTCGAGCGTTCCCTGCGGGACGCGAAGCTCGCCTCGATCGGCGGCGGGACGACCGAGATCCAGGAGATGATCATCGCACGCTCCCTGCTCGGCTGAGCGCCCGACGGGGCCGACCCGGCCGATCGCGCCGGTGCTGTGGGCGCTTCCGCCGAGGGCCCGGCGACGGTGCCCACGGAACCGCGAGGAGTGCCCACGGAACCGCGAGGATGTGGTCACGGCGCGGAGCGTCGCCGGCGCTCCGTACCCTGTCGACGCGCTCACGATCCGGGCGTATGAGGAGCGCACCATGGACACCTTCGTCGTCCGTACCCCGTCCCGCCGCGTCGACGTCACCGGCGACGACCGGGTCCGCTACCTCGAGGACGTGACCTCCCAGCACCTGGTCGACGTCCCGGTCACCCATGTGCGCAGCGCCCTCTACCTCGACACCCACGGCGCGCCGCTGGCGATGTTCGACGTCGTGACCCTCGGCGACCGACTGGCACTCATCGTCCCGGACGAGGGGGTGCTCGCCACGGCCGTCGAGGTGCTCGGGGGGCGGACCTTCCTCCTCGACGTCCGGTTCGAGGCCCTGGACCACGAGGTGATCGCCGTCCGTGGACCGGACGCGAAGACGGTCGTCTCCGCGGCGGGACTCACCGCGGTCGCCGGACGTTGCCGCGTCGCGGGGGACCTGCTGATCGTGGCGAAGGAGGACGGCATCGACGTGGTCGGTCCACCGTCGGCGATCGCCGACGCGGTGGCGGGTCTGGTCGAGGCCGGGGCACGCGAGGGCGATGCGAACGACCTGGAAGCCTGGCGGATCGCGGCCGGGGTCCCGGCGTGGGGCCGCGAGGTCGTCGCCCCCCACCTGCCGGAGGAGGTCGGGTTGCTACCCACCCACGTCCACCTCGCCAAGGGGTGCTACCCCGGCCAGGAGGCGGTTGCACGGATGTGGATGCTGGGACGCCCGCGCCGCCGGTTGGCGGTGGTGGGTACCCGCGGTGAGCTCTCGCCGGGCTGGCAGGCCGGGTCCGGCCGCAAGACCGCCACGATCACCAGCGTCGCCCCGGGCGGGGACCGGGCGCTGGCGTTCGTCCCCGCGGACGCCACGGTCGGCGACGTGTTCGGGGACGGTGGCGACGAGTCGACGGCCGCGGCGCACACGGAGGCCATCGTGGTGCAGCGGCTGGTGGGCGCCGGGACCGCACCGCCGGGCGCCGACCCGGCCGTGACCCGTCGGCGGGACCGCCAGCGCACCTGAGCCGGCGCATCGACGGCCGGGGCCGTTGGTGCATCCAGGATCCGGGTCGACCTGCCGATGGCGGGGAGACGCCCATCGGATCGGAGGTCCCGTGCCCAGCCGCAGTCGAACCCTCGCCCGTGCACGTGCCCGCGACCGGGTCCGCACCCGCTACCGGAGCCGCCTGCGGACGCGGTTCCACTTCGGGTTCTAGCTCGGGCCCCGGCTCGGACCCCGGCCCCCGCACGGCGACCCGGTCAGTCGAGCGCCCGGATCGCCTCGAGCACGGCATCGGCATGCTTCTTCGGCTGGATCTTCGGCCACACCTCGGCGACCTTGCCGTCGGGGCCGACCAGCACCGTGGAGCGGATGACGCCCTGGTACTCCTTGCCGTACATGCTCTTGGTGCCCCATGCGCCGTACTTCTCGATCACGGTGCGTTCCGGGTCCGCCAGCAACCGGTGCGGCAGGTCGTGCTTGGCCGCGAACCTGCCGTGGCTGTCGACGTCGTCCGGTGAGATGCCGAGGACGACCGCGCCGGCCTCCTCGAACTCCGACCACTGGTCGCGGATGGCGCACGCCTGGGTGGTGCAACCGGGCGTGTCGTCCTTGGGGTAGAAGTAGACCACGACCGGGCGGCCCGCCAGGTCCTGCAGCGACACCTCGGTGCCGTCCTGATCCGGGAGGGTGAACTGCGGGGCGCGTTGGCCGACCTCGAGCACGGTGATCCTTTGCGACGTGGATGGTGTCGGGCGGCGGTCCCACCCACCGCCTTTCGTACCAGGCCTCGCGTCGGGCCGGGCGCTCGGTCCCGGCGTCCGGGCCGGACGCGGCGGCGCGCCTGGCCGGTTGGGCGAACGACCAACTGACGGGGTGCGGGGCCTCGCTAACGTAGACGCGACCGGACGCCGGGCTGCCACCGGCCGTCGTCGAGCAGATCGCCGCCCACATGTGGGACGGTGGAGAGGATCACGAGTGAGCGACGAGACGATCGAGGTGTTCGTCGAGGTGCCCATGGGCTCGCGGAACAAGTACGAGTGGGACTTCGAACGCCAGACCTTCGTGCTTGACCGCATGCTGTTCACCGCGGTGCGCTACCCCGGTGACTACGGGTTCATCCCCGAGACCCTCGCGTTGGACGGCGACCATCTCGACGCGATCACGATCCTCGGTGAGCCGTCGTTCCCCGGGTGCACGCTCAACACCCGGGTGCTCGGGATGCTCGACATGAGCGATGACAAGGGTCCGGACGAGAAGATCATCACCGTCGCGGACCACGACCCGAGGTGGCGCAGCCTTCGCTACCTCAACGATGTGCCGACCCATCTGCTCGACGAGATCGCGCACTTCTTCGGGATCTACAAGGACCTGGAACAGAAACTCGTCGACATCCGGGGTTGGAAGAACCGGGAGGCGGCCCTGGCCGTCATCCAGGAGAGCCGCGAGCGTTACCCCGGCCCCCACGAGACGGTGACCTACCCGACCTGACCGCTGGTCGGCCTGGTCGGCCCGGTCGGCCTGGTCGGCTACGGGGTGATCAGCCGCGGCCGAACAGGCCCCGGCGCTTGCGCTTGCTGTCGTCGTCCCTGGGCTCGCTCGCCGGCGGCGGCGACCGTCGCGGGCGCTCCGGCACGGAGGGTTGGTCGTCGATGGCGAGCCGGCTGAGTTCCCGCAGGAACTCCGAGACGTCACCGTCGTCGGCGGAGCGGGCGGGACGGCGGGGAGCTGGCTCGGTGCCGCCATCGGGAGCCACGGTCGGCGGCGGCTCGGCCGTCGGCGCCTGGTCTTGCGCCGGTGGTGGGGGGGACGGCGGGGGTCGGTCCCCCTCGAGGCCGCGCAGTTCCCGGAACACATCCGAGTACGACCGCTCCGGGAGGTCCGACTCCATGATGGCGCCCTCCGCCGCAGGGGACTCCCGGACCGCCGGGGCCAGATCGTCCTCGAGTGCCGGGACCGGTCGCGCGGTCGAGGGGTCGGCGACCTCGGCTGCCGGTTCGTGTGCTGCCGGTTCGGCCGCTGCCGGTTCGGCCTCGGGGGTGGCCCGGTGTGCGGCCGGTGGGGGCTGCGGCTCAGGTGCGGCCGGTTCCGCCGGTTCGCTCGCTGCCTCGGGGGCCGGGTCGGGCACGGCGGTCAGCGTCCTCGCCGGGCGCTCGGTCGCCGGGTCCACGTGACCGCGATAGGCCATCGCGTCATCGAGCGCGGCGCCGATCTCGTCCTCCGGGAGTTCGATCTCCACCACGCCCAGCAACACCAGGCCGTAGACGATCCGTGCCAGCTCGAACTCGCCGTAGCCCAGGTCCGCGGCCAGGGCTCGCACGCTGCGATCGCCGTCGACGCTCGCCAGCACGGCGAACTCGTCGGGCTCGAGCGACGCCACGGCGCTGGCGGGGTCCGAGCTGAAGGTGGGGACCGCCTCGAGGTCGGGGATGACCTGGGACAGCTCGCGCCACTGCTGCTGACGGCGAGCCACCTCGACCAGCGCCTGATCGACGGTCATCGCCACCGGGATCTCCGGGACCGCGGCCGCTTCGCCGGCCTCGAAGGAGAACGAGCCGAAGCGCCAGCTGAGCACCTCGAACATCGCGTCCAGCGTCTGTTCCTGGACGAACAGGCGGATGGCGTCGCGCGGGACCTGGGTCCGCTCCACGAGCAGCGCGCCGAGCCGGCTGCGTCCGCTGGAGGCGCGCTGGGTGTCGAGCGCGTCGGACAGTGCCTCGTCCTCCAGGAATCCGGCACCGACCAGACGGTCGCCGAGCCGCGCCCGGGGGGTCGGCGAGGTGGCACCGACGACCCGTCCCTCCACGAAGGTCACCGAGCCGGGTCCGTCGGGCCCGTCGATCCAGAGCACGCCGGTCGAACCGTCGCCCGCGAGGTCTCGGCAGGCGTCGGCCGCCGGGGTTTCGGACAGGTCACCGCGCATGCCGGGCAGCCTACTGGCACGACCGGGAGCGCCGTACTCCCCGTCTCGACGGTCAGGATGGTGCACCGAAAGGCCGACAGGCGCGCGGCATCGGCAACCGCGGGCGTGCCGGGACCGCGTCCCGATATCGCCCGACGGTGTAGGGTTCCTGTTCGGTCGCGTCGGGGACGGTCGCGTCGGGGACGGCAGACGGGAGGCTCAGGTGGACGAGAACGTCGGAACCAGTGTGTCGAGCGGTGGGGACGGTCTGGCGGCGCGTCCGGGCATCCCGGACCCGCAACAGCTCCTGCCGGAGGCGTTGCTCGCCGAGCTGGCCACGCTGCCGACCGCCGAGCTGCGTACGCGGCGGCTCGCGTGCGAGGAAGCCGAGGAAGGCGTGTCCTACGCCCGGCGGCTGCTCCAGGGACGGCTCGATCTGCTGCGGGCGGAACTGGTCGGCCGCGACGAGCACGGGGCGGCGCATCTGCTGGGCGCGCTGCCGGCCATCCTCGCCGGCGACGAGTCGCACGGCGATCCGATGCAGGCCCGTGCCACCCGACTGCGCGTGCCGCCGTCGGCGGACGCGCACGCGGACGCCCTCGACGCCATCGCCGACGAGCGCACGCTGCTCAACCCCGGCGAGCTCGACCTCGAAGCCCTGGGCGAGTTGGTGGAGGCGCTGACCGAGCACGAACGCCAGCTCTCGGCGTTGCGGCATGCGTTGTTCGACCGCATCGATGCGCTCCGGGACGAACTCGCCGCCCGGTACAAGGACGGCCGCGCCGACGTGGGGGAGCTGCTCCGCTGAGCAGCACCAGAGATCCGCGTGACCGATCGTTCAGCACGGCCGAGCCGGGGTACCGAGGAGCAGCGCCTGTGTCGCAGCACGTGTTGCTCGTCGACGACGACGAGGTGCTTCTCGAGGTGCTCGCGACCGTGCTCGGCCTCGAGGAGTTCACCACGACCACGGCGGCCGGTGGCAACGAGGGATTGGCCGCCGTGGCCGCGCACCGCCCCGATGTCATCGTCTGCGACGTGACGATGCCGGAGATCGACGGGTTCGAGGTGTGCCGCCGTCTGAAAACGGACCCGACCACGGCGTCGATCCCGCTGGTGCTGCTGACCGCCCGCGGGGGCGCCGAGCACCGCGCCGCGGGGCTCGAGGCCGGCTGCGACGCCTACCTGACCAAGCCGTTCAGCCCCCTGCAACTGATCGAGGTCCTGCGAGGCGTGCGGGCCACGGCCGAGATCCGGGGCTGAGCCGTGGAGACCTCGTCGGGCGACGATCTCGAGCACACGCGCGAGCAATCGCTGCTGTTCGCGAGTGACCTGCAGGTGATGATCGGTCGGGAACGGGTCCAGCGCGAGGAGGCCGAGTCGGCCTACCGCGAGCTGTCCGGCGCCTACCTCAGCATGGTGCGCACGCTCGCCGAGGTCTGCGAGGCCAAGGATCATCACACGCGTAGCCACCTCGACCGCACCTACCAGTACGCCACGATGCTCACCCAGCGGTTGGCGCCGGAGTACAACCAGCGGGCGGAGATCGGGTTCGGGTACCTGCTCCACGACATCGGCAAGGTCGGCATCCCGGGATCCGTGCTCGACAAGCCGGGGCCGCTCACCGACGACGAGTGGGCGATCATGCGGTCCCACCCCCGGCTGGGTGTCGAACTGGTCAAGCCGCTGAAGTTCCTGGGCGACGCGGTCAACATCGTGCGGGAACATCACGGACGCTGGGACGGCAAGGGCTACCCGGCCGGACTGCGCGGCGAGGAGATCTTCCTGCCGGCCCGCATCTTCATGATGGCGGACACGTTCGATGCGATGACCTCCGACCGTCCGTACCGCAAGGCGATGCCGATCCATGCGGCGCTCGAGGAGATCGAGGCGCATGCCGGCACCCCGTTCGATCCGGAGGTGGCGCGTGCCTGGTGCGATCTGGTCGAGGAGGCCGAACGCACCGGCACCTCGATCATCGGTGCCGTCCGGGGCATCGCATGACGCCGGGCCCGCGCACCTCGCCGATGTCGGTGGGGGTCGCGCTCGCGGACGTCACCCGCCGCGACGAACGCTCCGGTGACGAGATCGTGGAATCGATCCACCACGGACACCTCGTGGTGATCGGACCGGGCCCGACGCCCCCCGGTCCCGGATCCGTGCCCGCCCCGTGGGCCACGGTGGCGGCGCTGGGCGATCCGGGGGCGCTGACCTATGTGCGTTCCGCGGCGAAGCCGTTCCAGACGGTCGCGGCGCTGGAGCGGTTGGGCGCCCGGGCCGGGCAACTCACGGACGCCGAGGTGGCGGTCTCGTGGGGCTCGCACCGGGGCGAGCCCCGGCACCTCGATGCGGTGGCGCGCCTGCTCGAACGCAGCGGGACCATGCCGGAGGCCCTGACCTGCCCGCCTGCGGTGGCGGAAGCCGCCCCAGGGGCGGCGCCAACCAGGATCCAGCACAACTGTTCCGGCAAGCACGCCATGTTCGCCTTGGCCGGCGCCGAGATCGGCACGCCACGGGATGCGCTGCTGGATCGCTCGGGGACGCTGCAGCAGTACCTGCTCGAGGAACTGTCCCAACGCATGGACGTCGTGGCCGTCGGGATCGACGGGTGCGGTGCTCCGGCGGTCGCCGCCCCGTTGTGGTCGCTCGCGACCGCCTACGCGGGGCTGGCCAACCTGCCCTGGGGGCAGCGGGTGCGGGACGCGGGCCGGGCTCATCCGCTGCTCGTCGGCGGCGAGGGACGGCTCGAATCGGCGCTGCTCGCCGCCGGCGTGGTCGCCAAGGTCGGAGCGGAGGGTGTCTACGGGGTCGGCTGGAGCGCGGCCGACGGCCGCGATTGGGGGCTCGCCTGCAAGGCCACCGACGGATCCACGCGTGGTGTCGCCGCTGCCACCATCGCGACCCTGGAAGGACTCGGTGTGGTGCCCCGCGGTACCTGGTCGTCGCCGCCACCACTCGGGGGAGGCGCTCCGGTCGGCAGCGTGCGCGCCACGGCCGACGTGCTGCAGGTCGTGGAGCACATCGGCGGTGCCGCGGCTCGCTGAGCCGCCGGCGGGGACCCGGCCGGGCCTGCTGGTAGCCTGGATGCTCACGATCGTTCGCACCCCGAGCGGCAGATCGAAGGCAGGCTGTGAGCGATCCCGAGTCCGATCCGGTGGCCGGTGTCGATCCCGCCGTCGATCGTGAGGACGCGACCGACGAGGACGCGGCCGGTTCCCCGCTCGACGACCTGGGTGCCTACATCCGTCACCAACGCGAGTCGGCGGCGCTGTCGTTGCGCAAGCTCGCGACGATCGCCGGGGTCTCCAACCCCTACCTCTCGCAGATCGAACGCGGCCTGCGCAAGCCCTCGGCCGAGATCCTGCAGGCGATCGCCAAGGCGCTCGAGATCTCCAGCGAGACGCTCTACGTCAAGGCCGGCATCCTCGAGGAACGCGAGACCGACCTCGACGTCGAGGCGGTGATCGCCACCGACCCGCACCTGACCGATCCTCAGCGCCAGGCACTGATCGAGATGTACCGGTCCTTCCGTCGCCTGTCGGAGCTGTCCGCGCCTCGACCCTCCCGACGACGCCAGCTGCTGGACGCGGTCGGCCTGGGCGAGGTCGACGATGCACACGTTCGAGCGGCCGCCCTGCGCGAAGAGGACGAGTCCGTCTGACCGCCAGGTGGGCGCCCACCGGACCCGTCCACCGGTCGAACACCAACGGCGGCGCCGGACGTCGGTGGTTGCCAGCACTACCATCCTGCGTCGGCCGCCCATCCTCCCGGCGGATGTGACCCTACGAGACGAGGTCCGTGGTGCTCGAGCTGCACACGCACGACCGCATGCCGTCGGAGCGCCTGTGCGCCGAATGGGAACAGCTGGTCGAGGAGGATCCGACCGGGACCGTGTTCCAGGGCCCGCGCTACCTCCGCGTCTGGCAGTCGACCCTCGGCGAGGGCGTCCCGGTCCGGGTGCACACGCTGCACCGCGACGGCCGGCTGGTCGGTGTGGTGCCCGACGCCAACGACCTGCAGGGCTCGCCCGGTGGGCCGGAGGAGATCCGACGGTTCCAGGGCGGCACCGAGGTGACCGACTACCTCGGCCCCGTGAGCCGGAGCGAGGACCGGGCCGATGTCGCCGACGCCTACCTCGGCAACCTCGCGGGCGACGTCGACTGGGACGAGTTCGTCGCCGGTGGTCTGGCCCGGGACGGTGGGTGGGCGGATGCGCTGGGAACGGCGGCTGCCGCGCACCGACTCACCATCTTCGCCGAGGACGTCGAGGACGTGTGCCCCCGCGTGTGCCTGTCCGGTAGCTACGACGACTACCTCGCCGCCCTCCCGGGCAAGCTGCGCCAGGAGCTGACCCGCAAGACGCGGAAGCTCGCGCGCGACGCCGGCGAGCTCGAACTCGTCCAGGTGCCGGCCGACGAGGTCGTCGATCAGCTCGACACGTTCCTGGACCAGGCGGCGGAGAGTTTCCCCGACAAGGCCGGGTTCTTCCGTCGCGAGGACATGCACCGCTGGTTCCGGGCGCTCGCGGAGGAGTTCGTGGGCGACGACGTGTTCCGACTCCACCACCTCGAGGTCGGTGGATTGACCGCGGCCTCGACCATCTCGCTCGTGCATCACGGCGAATGGGGGCTGTACAACTCGTCGTTCGACCCCACGTTGGGTTCCCTGGCCCCGGGCATGGTCATCGTGGCGATGCTGATCGAACAGGCGGCGGCCGAGGGCTGTCACACGTTCGACCTGCTCCGCGGCGACGAGTCCTACAAGTACCGGTTCGGTGCCATCGACCGTCCGCTCGACCGCCTCACGATCGTGAAGTCCTGACATGGACCGCGCCACCAGCACCTTGCACCCCCACGCCGGCCGCGACCGCGATGGGGCGACCGTGGCGCGCGTCGGCCTGATCAGCGTGCACACCTCGCCGTTGGACCAGCCCGGTGCGGGCGACGGCGGCGGGATGAACGTCTACATCCGCGAGGTCGCCGAGCGGCTGGCCGGCCGGGGCGTGCACGTCGACGTGTTCACCCGGCGAACCTCCATGCAGCAACCGGAGGTGGTCGCGATCGCGCCGGGGGTCGAGGTCCACCACATCGAGGCCGGCCCCCCGCGGCTCCTCGACAAGGACGAGGTCGCCAACCAGCTGTGCGCCTTCGTGCTCGCGCTCCAGCGTCACCCGACCGCCGGCACGCATGACGTGCTGCACGCCCACTACTGGTTGTCGGGATGGGCGGGTCGTCGGGTCGCGCAACGGTGGGACACCCCGCTCGTGCAGACCTTCCACACCCTCGGCGCGTTGAAGAACGCGACGCTTGCGCCGGGGGACCTCCCGGAGCCACCGCTGCGGTTGGCTGCCGAGGAACGGGTCGCGCGGGACGCCGATCGGATCCTGGTGCTGACCTGCGGTGAGGCACGCCTGCTGCACCGCACCTACGGACTGTCCGGCGCGAAGCTGACCGTGGTGCCACCGGGGGTCGATCTCGCCCGCTTCCATCCTGCAACGGCTGCCGAGGGTCGTGAGCGGGACGTGACCGGACCTGCGCCGGAGTTGTTGTTCGTCGGTCGCCTCCAACCGCTGAAGGGTCCCGACATCGCCCTGCGGACCCTGGCCGAGGTGCGACGCACCTTGCCGGATGCGCGGCTGCGCATCATCGGCGGGGTCTCGGGCTCGGGGGTGGGCGTCACCGGCCCCGACCAGTTGCGCGCCCTGGCCGACGAGCTGGGCGTCGCCGACGGGTTGGTGCTCGAGCCGGCGGTCGGCCAGAGCACGCTCGCCGAGCGTTATCGCGCCGCCGACGTGGTGCTCGTGCCCTCGCGCAGCGAGACCTTCGGGTTGGTCGCACTGGAGGCGCAAGCCTGTGGGGTGCCCGTGGTCGCGGCGAAGGTGCCGGGTCTGGAGGCGGTCGTCGGCGCGGGTGGTCTGCTGGTGCCCGGGCACGACCCGCGCGACCACGCGGCGGCGGTGTGTGCGTTGGTGACGGATCCGGCGCGCGTGGCCCGGACCGCTGCTGCCGGGCTGACCGCGGCACGTGCCGCTTCGTGGGACCGGACCGTGGACCGCCTGCTGGCCGCCTATGGCGAGGTCGCCGTCGCCCACCGGCAGACCACCGCCCCCAAGGCCGCGACCGGGATCGCCGTCTAGCCCGCCGCGGCGGTGTCGCACCCGGTCCGTTGCCCGGTGTCGCGCTGGGTCCGTTGCCCGGTGTCGCGCGGGGCCTGTTGCCCGGTGTCGCGCGGGGCCTGTTGCCCGGTGTCGCGCTGGGTCCGTTGCCCGGTGTCGCGCTGGGCGTTCGGTGTCGCGCCTGAGCGTCAACCCTGCGGAGGAGCCGCGACACCGGGCCGGAGCCGCGACATGGTGGCCCAATCCGGCGGCCGGAGCCGCGACATGGTGGCCCGATCCGGCGGCCCGGCCTGGCCAGATCC
>Ga0207421_10005522_pt1 | contig 14137 bp, 6 predicted proteins | sample SodLakKL_010_SED_4_FD_187542 | JGI IMG/M metagenome (GOLD analysis project Ga0207421, IMG submission 187542) | Alkaline sediment microbial communities from Lake Tanatar, Kulunda Steppe, Russia - 8KL_010_SED (SPAdes) (version 2) | ecosystem: Environmental > Aquatic > Non-marine Saline and...
CGGTTCGGGCTCGGGTTCCGGTTCGGGCTCGGGTTCCGGTTCGGGCTCGGGTTCCGGTTCGGGTTCCGGTTCCTCGACAGCCTGGGGCTCTAGGTCGACTTCCGCGTCGGGTGGTCCTGCGATGGCGGCGAGGACGATCAGCACGCCGAAGGCGATGAGGGCGATGCCCCACCACCGCTTCCACCACGGCTTTCGAGGCTCGCTGAGCGTGGCGGTGGCAGCAGGAGCGCCAGTCGCTGCAGCGGGTGGCGGCGGGGACGACATGGCCCCTTGGGTGTGCTCAGTCCACTGAGAGCCATCCCACCAGCGGTACTGCGCCTGCCCCCACGGGTCCGGGTGCCACCCCTGCGGATGCTGCTGCTCAGCCACTGGTACCCCCCGGTGTGCTGACACGACCCTAGGCGCTGAGCCGGACGTCAGCACGGGCCGCTAGGTCAAAGCCGGAACGCTTCCGGCGGGTCGGCCGGCTGCCCTACGTGGAAGCGAAGCGGCAGGTCAAGGCTGCGACCCAGCAGGAAGGACTGTTCTGGAAGCAGCCCGTCACGGGTCCCAGGTGTCGACGCCACCCTCCTGCGAGCACGCACCCCGGCGGTTTTGAGAAAAGCTGTAGGTACCGTCACTGCACCGTGCCGTCGCCCCGTCGGGAACCGTTTCGCTGATCACCGGTTCGCTCACACACTCCTGATAGACATTCAGGTAATAGCCGGGGGTACAGTCATTTGGCAGTGCAGTCGGCATGACCAAGAAGGAGCCGAGGAACAGCAGGACGCTCCAGGCAACATAGAGCGCGGCCGCCGCGAACAGTCCTACCATCGTGGCCGACATCAGCCGCTTCCAGAGCCGCGTCGCGAGCCCGTCGGACGGCTCCGGCCTTATCCACTCCGGGTCCCGACGAAGCCAGAAGAGCTCCACCGTTATACCCAGCACTAGTACAGCCGGCGCCACCCACCAACGGCCATCCGCCAACCACTGAAATACGGGGACCAACAAGACCCCCACCACGATGAAGACGAACAGTAGGTAAGCGAGCACGTTGCCGATCGCCCGACCCAAACCTCGCCTCCCTATGACATCCAGACCCTACTGGCCATCGGCATCAATCGCCGTGAGCTAGAGGCGTAACGCTTCCGGGGGAGTCGGCCGGGAGCCCGTGCCGCTCGAGCCACCCCGCCGCCGAACGACGGATACGGGTCCACGCCGCAGAGGGTGCCGCACCCAGCGAGGATCCAGTGGTGACGTGAACGGCCCTCCACTCTAGTCTCACAGACTCTGGCCGGGGTCACACGAGGTGGGGGTGCAGGCGCCTCTGGCCAATCGAATATCTCGTCACACCCATGCGCAAGGAGCCTGACATCCGTATGCGCTAGGCCGTATCGGCCCTCCACCAGTCTCTGCTGGCCTTCGACATATCCACGGCAAGGACGATTGGTGAGTCTTCGGGAAGAAGGTCCTATTCGTCCTCAACGGCTATGAGACGGTCCTCAAATACCTCCCCAGGATTGTACATCCTGCCTTGTTCTGGAGCCGGTACATCAATGGCATCGGATTTGCCCCCGGACGCCTCTAACCGGGGGTTCGAGAGTTTGACCTGTGGTACTTGAGAATCCCGGCTCGGCCCTTCCCGCAAGTCTCTTCAAGCGCGTGACCCTCACTTGAGCCGGTCGCAGCCGCCGCCGAGAATGGGGCTGCTATATGGCCAGTGGAGCCGGTCCCAACGAACCTGGCCTCCGTTCATCGACGGGTTCCCGGAGGCCAGGGCAGCGCGCCTCCGTGAGATCCGCTCGAAGACATGCTCGGGTGAGCCGTTCTCGCTGGGACGCGGTATTCGGCGGGGCCGCCGACCAACTGGTGAGGGCCGTCGTCGGCAACGAGGATGCTGCTACCTGATGTTCCTAGCGCGCGACCCACTGATGCCACACCATGAGTCGCTCAGCCAACACGGCATGTCCGCCCGTCAGGCTGATCGGTGGACGACCCTGACCGGGAGACTGCGGACTCGCTCCGCTTCCGCGTCAGCTCGGAACCGCTCGGCGATCACGCGTGAGGCCAGCAAGGGCGGCAGTGCGTCGGAGAACTTCAGGCCCTCGACCGCTCCGTCCAGGACGTGGTCGGTGAGCGCGAGCTGCTTGATGTCGACAGTGTCGAGATGATCCCGAAGCTCACCCGCGTTCGCGCCGATCGCCAGCTTGATCTCGAGCGGATCGCTCTGCAACTGACGGTCCCGGAACGGCTCCACGGCCAACGACAGCCACAGGTTCACGTCACTACCCGCGAACGTCCACCAACTGGTCTTGCCGTCCGGCTCCTCGACGACCACCGTCTCGTCCCGGTCGCTCTCCAGCCACGAGAACTCGCCTCGTAGCCCGGCAAGCCGCTGAGTGGCCCGCTGGCTGAGGCGCACCCCCTTGAGGTCGCGGCCGTTGAGGACCTGCCGGATGGCCTGTGCGATCTCGCTGCCGGTCCCCCGGCCTCCACCGAACCAGCGCGCTTTCCCCCGTGACTCGGCGGGGACGACTTGGGCCACACGCCGCTTCCAGTCGACGTCCGTGACCTGCCAGCTACGCCCGCCCAGCAAGAGGATCGGGGCGCCGTCTCCTGGATCGAGCGAGAGCACCCGTGAGTGCACGGTGCCCAACTCGACACGTCCAGCCACCACGCGCAAGGTCGGCGGGTCGGAGAACACCGCCATCAGCTCGAGGAAGTTGCGTCGTCCGTAGCGCTGTTCCCCGACCGGCCCGATCCCGAGCAACCCTCCGTCCTCGAACAGGAGGCCTTCGGCGAGCAGGTACGTCACGAGTTCGTCTGCCCAGGCGGACACGTCCTCACCGAGGACGCATGGATCTCCGAGCCACTCGAGCCACGTGTTGCGCCCTACCCCACCCTCCTGCAGGATCACGGCGAGCAACTGTTGCGCCAGCAGGTGCAGCGGGAACGCCGGCGCCTCCAGCGGTTCGACGAAACCGCCCTCCCAGGCCCCGAGCAGCCCCAGGATGCGCAGCAACTCCTCCTCTGAGGTGGACAGGAACAGCAGGTTCGGGGTTGCCCCCGCTCGCCGGCCAGTACGTCCGAGCCGCTGGAGGAAGCCGGCAACCGTGCCCGGCGAATCCACCTGGATCACCCGGTCGAGATCGCCGACATCGATACCCAGTTCCAAGGTCGAGGTGGCAACGATGACACAGTCACGTGCCTCCGCGAACGCTGCCTCAGCGGCATGTCGCTCGTCGCGTCCGAGCGAGCCATGCGAGACGAAGGTGGTCACACTTCGCTCTCGCAGCAGGGTCGCGAGCTCCTCGACCCGGGCGCGACTGTCGACGAAGACCAGCCGCTTCTCCCCGCGGTGGAGCCGCGAGAGCACGATCGCGACGTTCTCCAGGCTGCCGACATGGTCGACGGTCAGGTCTGGTGTCGACCTCGGCATGTCGGCGGCCGGCTGGATGACGCAGCTCGGACCTGCCGAGGTTGCCGTCATCCAGCCGAGCAGCTCAGGAGCGTTACCGACCGTGGCAGACAGGCCGACCCGCTGGATCTGTCGGTCAACGAGTCGCTGCACCCGCTCGGTGACAGCCAGCAGATGCCATCCCCGGTCATCGCCTCCGAACGCGTGGATCTCATCGACGATGATGCATCGCACGTCGGCGAAGAACCGCTCGTGTTCGGTTCGGCGTGACAGCAGCAGGGCTTCGATCGACTCGGGCGTCGTGAGCAGGATGTCCGGCGGAGCGTCACGTATCGCCTGCCGGGCGCTCTCCCCCACGTCTCCGTGCCACAGCGTCGCCCGACGACCGACGAGGTCCGCGTACTGCGCCAGCCGGGGTTCCAGGTTGTTCAGCAACGCCTTCAGGGGACACAGGTAGAGGACCGACAGTCCCTGCCACTCCTCCGTGAGCATGCGCGACAGCACCGGCAGCACCGCCGCCTCGGTCTTCCCGCCGGCGGTCGGCGCGACGATCAGCGCATGCTCACCGGACGACACGGGACCGAGCGCCTGTTGCTGCAGCGGACGCAGCGCCGGCCACCCCAGCGTGTTGACCACGTGGTGGGCCAGCAACGGATGCAGTTTCCATCCGTGGCGCCCCGCTGGTTCAGTCACTCGGGCATCGCCGGCTGAGTCGGTGGGCCATCGTCATCGGTGTCCTCGGGCAGCCACTCCTCGGACGCGTCGTGCTCGAGGCCCTTGCCCATCGCCTGTGCGACCACGCGCAGGATCGCCTCCGAGCGATGACGGAAGAAGCCCTCGAACTGGTCGCCCCGCAGCAGTTCAGGGTCGATGAAGTGACTACGGAGGTTGCGGTCGAGTTCCTCTGCAGGAACCTCGTGGTTTCGTTCCAGACTGGAGAGGTAGTCGCTCGGTGCGTTGCCGCCGACGATCCGGTTGGTCCGTGCCGTGAGCGGGGTCTTGTTCACGATCGAGTCGAAGTAGCGCGCCTCCTTGCCGCGGTCGTTGCACCACTTCCGCGGGAAGATGTGGTGGATGTCGATGGCCTCGTCGAAGTAGGTCTGGAGGTTCGACGGTTCGCCGGTGCGGAAGTCGCGGGCTCCCTCACGCAGTTGCATCACATACAGCCCGCGGTAGGCGGCGCTGCGGCGAGTCTGCAGGGTGAGTAGCCGCTCCGGGGCGAAGTTTGCGTCATCGATGGTGCGGGGCTCGGGACCATCACCGATCCAGCTGAGCACCTCGGGCAGGTCGCGGGCGAATCGGGACTCCGTGGCGGACCCGTAGAGCTCCCCGAAAACACCGCACCAGTACCACCGCACCAGCTTGTCGTGAACCCCTTGGTCCTCGGCGCGCTTCCCAAGCACGGTAAGCAACGCCGCAAGCGGGATCAGCTGGGTGCTGTAGGGCAGGAACTTCGCGTCGAAGACGTGCTCACGGTTGAGGAACCGGGCAGCCTTTCGGAAGGCTTCCTCCAGCTCGTCAGCCCACTCGAGGTACCGGGCAGCGGTCAGCTTGAGCATGTCGCGACGCTTGCAGCTGACAACAGGCAGGCTGGCGTCCTCACGCTTGGTCGCGGCCTCGCGCGCGCTGTAGGTGGAGACGAGGGTGACCGCCTGGAGGAAGTCGGTGCTTGCAACGTCCTTGAGAACGGGTAGTTCGTGCAGACGGCGCTTCCGGGCCTCCCAGTCCGGACGGAGCTCGAAGTTGTCGGCCGCGAACGTCGCGGTCAACAACTCAAAGACCGTCAGCGACACCCCCCCGGTGTTGACCTTCTCGAACACCAGGCAGACGGCCTCTTTCGGGACGTCCTCCTTGAGCGAGATAAGTGGGATCTGGAACTGTAGGAATGGGTCGAGGATCTCCTCCTCGAAGCGGTCGAGTAGCTCGGTCTCCTCCCGATCGTTGTCCCAGAACCGGTTGAACCCACGACGCCACGCGCGGTAGTCACCAAGCTTGTTCAGCGGGAAGTGCCGGTTCTTGTACTCGAGCTCCTGCGTCGAGAGGTCGAGGTCGACCTTGCGACCGAAGTCCGATCGCAGTGTGCGGTCCTCCGGCACGCTGACGACCGCGTCGATGCGCTCGACATTGGGGTCCAGCGAGGCCCCGATGTCGAGGTAGTACCAGCGCAGGAGCGGCTTCCCCTTCGCGTCACGGGTCGCCACCGGCTGGTCCGACACCAAGCTCTGGAAGAGCGATGTGAGCCGCTGCTGCCCGTCGAGGACGAGTTGCCGCGGCTCGGTGTCGCCAGGCTTGGCCCCCTCCAGTGGGCGGGTCTTGAAGGTGACCTCCTTGCCGCCTGCCTCGAGCAGCATGATGGCACCGATCGGGAAGGCACGGGACACGCTCGCCAGCAAGTCACGGATGTGCTCGTCGTCCCACACCCAGCCGCGCTGGAAGTCCGGGAGCTGGGTCCTTCCGGACGCTGCATCGCCGAGCAGCGACATCAGGCTCTCTTTGGTGCTGTCGAAGGTGGTGCTCTGCACGATGGTTCCTCCCCGTCACTTCAAGTCGATGTCCAGATCGATGTCGTCCACGCTCTCCGCCCGCCGGGCGTTGCGCTCCACCTCGGTCAACTCTCCGTCGGTCATGGTCAGCTGGTAGTCGACCCGCGGATCGAACTCCTCGAACTGGTCGACCCGGTCCAGGACGTCACCGACGAGCTTCTTCAGGAAGACCCGCGGGGCGATCCCGACCTGCTGGCCGAGCTCCCCCGCGACGTTACGGGCGAGCAGTGACACGTACTCGTCGTCGACGAGCTCACGCACCCGGGGCTCCGACGCAGCTCCGGTGGCGTACAGGTCCCGGACCCGTCGCCCGACCTCGCACAGCGACTCGAACCCGAACCCTTGCAGCCGCAGCTGCACGGCCCTGGGGTTGTCGAAGCGGGCGTCGGTGGTGAAGTCGGTCGCCAACCGTGCCGCCAGCGGCGTCAGCCGCTGGACACCCTGCGGTCCGTCGTAGAACGCCGAGGTGCCGGTGATCACCAGGTACAGCCCCGGGTAGCGGCGGCTGTCGACCTCGTCGATGAGCTGGCGTAGCGCGTTCAGGCCGCGGTCGCGCACATCCGAGCGGACCCGCTGCAGGGTCTCGACCTCATCCAGCACCAGCACCAACCCCGGGCGCCCGGCATCGCGCAGCAGCGTCAGCAGCCCGGCCAGGAAGTTCAGGGCACCGTCATGGTCCAGGTCACCCTTGATTCCTGCCGACCGCTTCACACCGGCGGCGACATTGGGTTGCCCGCCGAGCCAGGCCAGCAGCCCCTCGGCCACGCCGATGTCGCCCGCTGCCAACGCGGAGCGGTAGCCACGCAGCACCGCGGCGAAGGCGGGGGCACGTTCGGTGATCGCCGCCAGCCGCCGCTCGGCCAGCGCGTCGGTGGCTGCCAGCAACGCCGTCTCGTCGTGCTCGGCCACCTCTCCGGCCGCGAGCACGTCCTCTTCGAGGGTGTAGAACCAGGCGTCCACGACGGTGCGCAGCGCCCCGCCGTGCTGGTCGGGGGTGGACAGCCGCTCCACGGCCCGGCGGTAGACGGTCTCCAGCTTGTGCAGCGGGGTCTCGCCCTCGGAGATCTGCATCTCGGCGGTGGCGAACCCGCGTGCACGTGCGCGCTCGGCGATCCAGCGGGTGATGAACGTCTTACCGGATCCGTACTCGCCCCGGATCGCCTTGAACCCGGATGCCCCACCGGCCACGTGGGCTAGCTCGTCGTCGATCGCGTCGGCGAACCGGTCCAGGCCGACGGCCAGCGCATCCAGCCCCCGGTCGGGCACCGTGCCGCGACGCAGGGCGTCGATGATCTCCCGACGGCGCACCGGGGAGATCTCGCCAGCAGCCGGCCTGTCGACCTCGCTCACCCGATCACCACCCCGAACTGCGAACCCAGCAGCTCGGTGTTGAGTACGACCGTCCCGTCGCTGTGCAGGGCGACGACCTCGTAGCCGTCGAGGTTGAGCAGCCGCCGCAGCGCGTCGAGTTTGCCGCGTAGCCGCAGCGGGGACAGCCCGAGGTGGGACGCCAGCGCTGCGGTCGGCAGCGTGCCGCCAGCACCGACCAGCAGCCCCACCAGCCCTGCCAACTCCGCGTCGTCGAGCGACGCTCGTCCGGCCATCGCCCGCTGCTGGTGCAGCAGCGGGTTGGCCAACAGCTGGGTCAGCCACGCTGGACGTTCGGTGTCGGTCGCCTCCGCCGATGCTGGCCCGGCACCGGAGGTCGGGAACAGCAGCAGCCGCCCGTGTTCGTCCTGGGGTGGTCCGGCATCCGCGTCGGCGATCGCGGCACGGGTCTGTGATAGGGCCGCGAGCTGGTCCAGGTCGACCTCGTCGTGCAGCGGCTCCCACCACACGGGCGGCTGCGAGGTGGTCGCCTCCCAGCGATCGATCCGCACCCCGGCCGGGGTGAGCACCGCCAGCGGGCAGAGCACCTCGGCGGGGGTCGCGCCGCCGTGGTAGCCACGCTTGTCGGCCTTGACGTAGCGCAGCCGTTCGGTGGCGGCGGCGATGAGGTGCCCGTCGCCTTTCAGCACCCGCGGCCCGTGCAGCTCGATCTCGTCGGTTCCGTCTGCTGGTGCGCCGTGGTTGCTGCGCCACCGTTCCCCGCCGTCGCCACCGTTGTTGCTGTACGTGGTCCCGTGCTCGACGACGTGGCCGTGGTCGGCGATGAGCACGATCACACGGCCCGCTTCCGAGGCGGTCTGCTCGATCGGGCCCAGCGGCCGGATCCCTGACAGGCCGTCCACGAGCCGGAGCTGTCCGCCCTTGGCGAGGTGGTCGTCTGCGCCGTTGACGACGATACCGACGACCCGCTGGGTGGGGTCGAGGAGAGCTTCCTGCACGGCGGGGGCGGCCCGACCGGCGACGTCGCCGAGGTCGGAGCGGTGGAACAGCCGCGGCGGGCGGCCCTTGGACGCACCGCGCAGCGCCTGGTGGGCGGCGAACCCGTCGCGTTCGACCTGCTGTTCCCCCTCGGTGAGGGTCCCCGCCAGCAGGCTGGCGCGTGACACGCGGGTGATGCTCGGTGCGACCGCGACGACGCTCGGCAACCCCTGGTCGGCAGGGGCCATGCGTTGCCATCCACGCCGGGCGAGGTCGCGCAGGACCGGATGCGACGCCGCGTGGGACAACCCGTCGACCACCAGCACCAGGACCGGAGCGCTAGCTGCGATCGGTGCCACCACCCGGGCCAGGACGTCCTCGATCGGAAGCAGCGGCCCGTCGCTGCCCTGGGGCAGCGTGCTCCAAGCCGCGAAGGCCTCAGCGAAACTGCGATCACGGTGGTGACGCTGCTCGTCAACCACGGCCAGCAGCGCTGCGTACGCATCGGCAAGCACCGGCACGGTCTCGGCCTGGGTGGCGTCGCGGGCCGCATCCACCCAGCCCCCGTCCTGCTCGTACCAGCCGGCCAGCGCGGCCAGGTCCGAACCGGGCGGCTCGGGTGCGAGGACCAGACGCCGAGCCAGCCGCACGGCAGCGTCCAGCGCAGCGGTCCGGTTCTGCCCTGACCCCTCCTCGGCGGCGAGGTGGTCACGGACCGCCGTTCGGGCGGACTCCAGCGGTTCGAGCAGCGCACGGTCAGGCTGGTCGACCACCGCCCGCAGCGCGAAGCCGGCCTGCTCGAGGCGGAGCTCGAACCCGCGCGGCAGGACCGCCGACGCGCCGGCGGCAGGGGTCGCATCCAGCTCCGAGAGCAGCTGTTCTGCCTTGGCCGTCCATCCGCTGGCAACGGGTGCGTCGTCGGAGCGGGCCGCTTCGCGGGTCGCTGCGACGGCCGCCGCACCCCATGCTCGGGCGGCGGCTCCATCGAGCTTGCCGTGGCCGAGCCCGGTCGCGAGCTCCGCACGGGGGTAGGCGAGCCGCACGTCGGACTCGTCGCGCCACAGCACGTCGGCGACCAGCCCGTAGCTGATGGCCTCGGCGCCCCGCCCGTCGGCGACCAGGCCGATGAGGTGGCTCGCAGCAGGGCTCACCGTGTCGGCGAGGTGGCGGGCGATGGCGTCGCGGTCCGTGGTCGACAGCGCCGACACGGCACGACGGGCGGTGTCAGTCTGCGCCCACGTGACCAGGTCCGCGAGACGTGGCTGCTCCACCGGGAGAGCGAGGGCGTGCCGGTAGGCCAGGCGCCACGCGCCGTCCAGGGTGAGCATCCCACCGGTCGGTGGCGGGTAGCCCCGCGACGGTGCGACGTTGACCAGGAGCTCGACCAGCCAGCGCAGCCCGGCGAGCTTCGGGTCGAGCCGGTCCACCTTCGCCAGCTGCTGCAGTGCCAACCACGAGGTCGGTTGATGGACCCGTCCCTCCCAGATGCGGCCGAGCACCTCCTCACCCAGCGACCGCTCATCGACGTCAGTGAGCAGGACCAGGGTCTCGTCGTCACCCGTGTGCTCGACGATCGCGGTGCGGACCGCCAGTGGCGACACGCACGGCATGATCCGGGCCGGCCCGATGTCGGAGGTGAGCACCTCCTCGCCGCTCCAACGCGGCTCGGAGGCGACCGCCACCACGTTGCGACGATCACGGCCACGGCTCTGAAGCTGGCTGAGCAGCGCCCGCAGCGTCGGTTCGGTGACCGCCCGCACCGTCACGAGTGCGTGTCCCACTGCACGTCGAGGTAGCTGAGCTCGTCAACCTGCGACAGCAGCTCATTCAGCCGGGCCCGCGCCGCGTCCCGATCGCCATCTGCGGCACGGAAGGTGAAGGTCTGCCGCCCAGGCCGTTGCGTCCTCTCCTGCTCCTCCTCGTCCTTCTCGTCCTTCTTGTCCTCCGGATCGACAGGCGGCTTCTCCACCGTCTTGGTCATCAGGTCCGTGGCCGCGTCGTTAGCCGCACGCAACGCCTGCGGCAACGACTCGACCAGCTCGTCGGCCGCGATCGCGGACCGCAGCCGCTCGGCGATCCCCTCCGCCTGCGACGCCCACTTGCCACCGAGCCCGGTCGCGGTCGCCAGCAGCTGCCAGTTCGCCGCCCGGATCGCAGCGGCGACCTCCTCAGCGGACTTGATGGACCGCCCCAACGCGTCCGCGGTGGTCGGCACCTCCGCCCGGGCGAAGGCCTCCACCGCCTCGACGTCCTCGGAACCCAGCACCGCATCGAGCATCGCGACGGCTGCCTGCGCGGTCCGCACCCGATCGACGTTGGGCTCCAGGTCGGCGAACCCGGTGGCGGTCGGCAGCGCCTCACGCAGCTGGCGGACTGCATCCCGGTAGGTCCGGGCCGACTCCTGCAGCGCGCTGGCCAGCGCCGCGACGTTCGAGGCGGTCGGCAACGGGCTAGCGGGGATCCCGAAGATCCGCTGGGCCCGTTCCTGGGCAGCCTTCCAGTCGACCTCGTCCGGTGGCCGTTGGGTCCGGGCCTCCACGGTCGGATCTAGCCGTTCCACCGCGGGTGGGATGGGCTGGCCGGCGTGCAGCAGCACCCGGTCGTCCTGCAGCGCGTAGGTGGAGACGACCAGGTTGGCGACTCGGTCGTCGAGCCCCATCGGTTGCGGCTCGTTGATCCAGCGCTTGAGATGTTCGACGGTGACGGTCTGTACCCCGTGCTCTTTCGCCTTGACGTGGAAGTGGTCGAGCCACTCCCGTCCGAGCGTGAGGTGCGCCTCCCCGGTGGTGGCCAGCTTGAGCGGGCCGAGCACCTTGCGGATCGCCTTCCGGTCGGGTGAGGCGACATCCACCCGCCCATCCCGGGTCCCCACCGCCTTGCGGACGTAGTCCAGGCAGACCCGCAGGTCCCCGATACGGACCTCGTCATCGAAGTACGGGTGGGCCGGGTAGGTGTGGGTGAACACCGCATCCGCGATCTGCTCGAACGCCTCCTGCAACCCGGTGGCCACCGGCGGGCGGATCCTGAGCGTTGGATCCAGCGACGCGAACTGCTGCGGGGCGCTCAGGTCCGAGCGGATCCACTGCTCGTCCGCCTGCTCCACCCCGTAGGCCTGCCGCAGCACGTCCCGCAGCTGCATCCGAAGCGCCTCGGCCTGGTTCTCCAGGCTGTGCCGGGCTTCGATCCGGTCAGCCGGTGCCAGGTCGGTGGTGTTGCGCTCGAAGGTGTCACCGGAGAGCAGATGGTCGATGACCACCAGCCGTCCGAGCCGATCCAGCGCCCGTTCGGTGAGGAACCGAGGCAACCAACACACCGTCGAGGTAGCCCCCAACTGATCGATCAGGTTCGCGACCCGCGCATGGTCCTCCGCCGGGCCATACACCGGGTCATCGTCGAAGGGGAAATCGATCACGACCAGCGGGTCGTCACCAGCCCGGAACTGGCTGTCGGGGATGTCGGTCGCGTCCCGCACATTGGCGAACCGCACATCGACCTGCCGGCGGGACCCGCGCCACACCAGCGAGTACGGATCGGGTAACGCCCCACCGGCCAGCTTGAGCCCGAGCGCGTCAGCGACCAGGCTGCGGACCTTCTGACGCCGGGCACCGGTGTTGTCCACCGCCGAGGCCCGGTCGATGATCGCCTCGGTATCGACCCCCGTCAGCCGCAGCGAGACCGTCGGATCCTGCTCGTCACCCTCGACCCGCAGCTCCCCGATCTCCGCCGACCACTTCCGGATCCTCGACAGCACCGCCGCACGTTCCTGGCCCGGGATCGGCGTCCGGATCGTGCCGTGGTTGAGATCCGCAAGGCGCCGCACCGTCAGCTCCCGCATGGCCTTGGCATCGGGGACCAAGGCGGCGAGGAGCAGCGTCTTGGCGAGCCGGTCATCGGTCCGGAATGGGTGCGACGGCGGTAGCCCGTCTGCTTGCCCGTCCTCCAGGCCGTGCTCGGCCAGCAGCAACGGACGCAGCCGCGTCTCGTACAACCGTTTCGCCTTGAGGAAGTGGCGCTTCAGCTCCTCGGAGAACGGCTCATCACCGGTCTTGATCACGTCGTACAGGTCCCCCAACGGGACCAGGTCACCGACCTTGAGCGTGTCCCGCTGGTCCACCAGCAGCTGCATCAACAGCCGCAGCGCCGTGCGTTCACGCTGCAGGTAGCCCGACACCGCCACCAGCGAGTCGATCAACGCCGGCGAGAACGGATACACCCGACGGAACGCCGCCCGGTCAGCATCGGTGGTCAGGAGCGTGTCCATCGCGCGGCCGGCCTTGGCCGCCGTCTGCTCGAACGCCGCATCGATCTGCTGACGTCCCGCCTCGGTCGAGGGGGCAAGCAGCCGCTTCTCCACGATCGCGGCGAGGTTACGGTCCTCCAGTTCGATGGTGTCGAACCGGCCCTCCCAGTACTCCAGGGTCTGCCCGAAGTTGAGCTTCTCCGCCCCCGGCATCCCCTTGCCGACGAACTCACGCAGATCACGCTGACGAGCGATGAACGACACGATCGGCACCGGCCGGTCGTCCTTCGGAGCCTCCACCAGCTTGGCGACCTTCGGCCCCTCGGTCCGCACGAACTGCGGGTCGGCCATCCGTGTCGCGAACCACAGGATCAGCTCATCGAGGAAGAACACCACCCCGTCGTAGCCGAGCTGCTTGGCATGCCGGCTGATCGCCGCCAGCCCATCATCGAAGGGCACGTACCCCTGCCCGGACGCCTCCCGCGACACGTGCGTCGAGGAGTAGTAGGCGTCGATCAGATCCGAGACCAGCCGCTCACGGTCCTCGCTCTTCGGAGGAGCAACCGCCGCCGCGTCGAACGAGCCCGCATCCCACCCGGCCGCCAGGTCCCCGAACCCGTCGTCCGCACCAGCCCCGCCAGCCAGGTTGGCGAAGAACCGCTCATCACCCATCTGCTCCCGGAGCCGCCGGGCATCGTCGAGCAGCGAGTCGGCGACGTACACCCCCGGGATCGGCGCCTCGGGGTGCAGCTCACGGACGTGGTCGACGTAACCGCCGAGCACCCCGTCCTCCATCGAGTGCTTACCGATCATGTGGTACGGGACCACCAGGTAGCGCCGCCCGTCCAGCTTGTCGCCGTACTTGGCGATGACCGGGCTCAGCTCCGAGATCGCCCGCGCCCGGGTGTCGCCCTGCAGCAGCAGGTGCAGTACCGCCATGAAGTGCGACTTCCCGGACCCGAACGAGCCGTGCAGGTACGCGCCCTTGGACGCGCGCTCGTCCACCCCGGAGGTGATCAGACTCAATGCGGAGTCGAAGCAGCCCCGCAGCTGGTCGGTGACCACATAGGTCCGCAACGTCTTCTCGGCATCGTCGACCCCACCCTCGATGGAGATGACGAAGTCCGACTTGTGGACCGCTTCGGGGATGTCGATCAGGTCACGGAGCAGCGGTTCCGTCATGTGCGGTTCCTCTTGCGTCCACGGGTGGCGGTCGGTGGGGTCCAGGCGGCGAGGTCGTCGCGAGTGAGCCCCAGCGTGCGGGCTTCGGTGTCGACGAAGGAGGCGAAGAACTCCCCCATCCGCTCCCCGTAGACCGGGTCGACGTCGTTGTGCCACTGCTTGAGCCACGGCACCAGCTCATCCAACCCGGCCAGCAGCGGCGTCAACTCCTCCGCTTCCGCACCATCGTCCTTACGCGACACGTAGTGACCGGACAGCGCCTGCGCCTTCTGCAGGTGATCCCACCCCGCCCAGCCGATCACCGACGAGCCGTCAGAGCCCACCCGGGTGTAGGGCAGCAGCACGAACCGTTCCTTGGGCACATCCAGCTTGCCCCGCAACCGCCAGTACACGGTCTTGGCGAAATCGCCGGAGGTGTACTTCGGCGGGACCGGGATCTTGCCGACCTGCTCCTTCTTCACCAGCGCC
>Ga0207421_10005523_pt1 | contig 14137 bp, 9 predicted proteins | sample SodLakKL_010_SED_4_FD_187542 | JGI IMG/M metagenome (GOLD analysis project Ga0207421, IMG submission 187542) | Alkaline sediment microbial communities from Lake Tanatar, Kulunda Steppe, Russia - 8KL_010_SED (SPAdes) (version 2) | ecosystem: Environmental > Aquatic > Non-marine Saline and...
ATCATGGTGAATCTTGCGGCAAACGCGCGTGACGCCATCTCCGATGTTGGAAGGCTCACCATAGAAACAAAAAATGTGGTCCTGGACCAGGAATACTGCGGGACCCATCCGGAGTTCGTTCCAGGGCAATATGTGATGCTTGCGGTGAGTGACGACGGCTGCGGCATGGAAAAAGATGTTCAAGATCATCTGTTTGAGCCGTTTTTTACAACCAAGGAAATTGGCAGGGGGACCGGCCTTGGACTGCCCACTGTGTATGGCATTGCCAGGCAGAACAACGGCTTTATAAACGTATACAGTGAACCGGGGAAGGGAACGACATTCACAATCTACCTGCCGTGCCATGATGCGAAGGAGGCTTCACCTGGCCGCGCTGGAGCCAGGGAGCAATTGCCCGCCGGCTCCGGGTGCATCCTGCTGGTCGAGGACGAAGCAGCAATTCTTCAAATGGCCAGGACCATGCTGGAGAAATTGGGCTACACCGTGTTGACCGCTGAAAGGCCTGAACTTGCGCTGAAAGTTGCTGAAGAATATGAGGGGAAAATCGATCTTTTAATGACCGACGTGGTCATGCCTGAGATGAACGGAAAGGATCTGGCTTTGCGGCTGCTGGCCGGTAACCCCCGTCTCAAAATCCTTTTCATGTCCGGCTATACGGCTGATGTGATCGCTCATCACGGGATGCTCGAGGAAGGTGTAAAATTCATCCAGAAGCCATTCTCGATGAAAGACATGGCGGCCAAGGTACGCGAGGCCATTGACCAGAAGTGAAATTTTGTCAAACGGGGCTGAAGGCATATTTCCTACCTCTGTCCGCCTCTCCGATTTTTCTTTTGCCATGAACCTCAATGCATCCCAGCCACATCCTTTGAGAGGAAGTGAACCCCTGCCCAGGCAGGCCACCGGCCTTCCAGACAGGAACCGACAATGGAGGGGTTTCCCAGGCAATGGTACCTTTGGACCAGGAGATTCCACAGTCCTTCATGATCCCCGATCCAGAGCCTCCAGGATCTTGGCAGCCAGGGCATTCATTGAAAACGGCTTCTGGATGAAGTGCACACCCGCGTCCAGCACGCCGTGGTGGGCGATAACATCGGCGGTATAGCCCGACATGAACAGGCGGCTGATTTCGGGAAAGATGGATATAATGTTTCTTGCCAGATCGCGGCCGTTCATCTCCGGCATGATCACATCCGTTATGAGCAGGTCGATTTGCCCCTCGTACTCACGGGCCAGGCGGATCGCCTCCCCCGGCGTGGAGGCAGCGATCACTGTATAGCCCAATCCTTCCAGCATGAGTGTGGTCATCTTCAGAATAGCCGATTCGTCTTCCACCAGCAGGATGACCTGGCGGTTTGCCTCCGGCGGCGCAGCCTGTTTCTGTTCAGTCTTTGGGGCCGTTTTTTCCGCATGCTGCGGCAGGTAGATTTTGAAGGTTGTCCCTTGCCCCGGCTCACTGTAGACATCTATGAATCCTTTGTTCTGCCTGACTATGCCGTCCACTGTAGACAACCCCAGGCCGGTGCCCTTGCCCACACCTTTGGTCGTGAAAAAGGGCTCGAACAGTTGGCCAAGGACCTCGGTGTCCATGCCGCAACCGTTATCATTCACTGCCAGCATGACAAATTCGCCGGGCACAGACTCAGCATGCTTTGCAAAATGGGCTTCATCAAGGCAGACATTGTCCGTCTCGACGGTTATCTTGCCAGCCCCCGCAATGGCGTCCCGTGCGTTGACGCACAGATTGACCAGTATCTGATCAACCTGCGCAGGATCGATGAAAACGGGGTAGAGATTGTCCCCCGGCCGCCAGATCAAGTGGATGTCCTCCCCGATGAGGCGCAGTAACATTTCAAGCATGCCCTCAACCGTCTCGTTGATGTCAACTGCCTTGGGCGCTACCGTTTGCCTGCGGGCGAAGGCCAGGAGCTGTCGGGTCAGGTCGGCAGAACGTGTGGCGGCCTTCTGAATCTCGAACAAGTTGTTGCGCAATTGGTCATTGCCCCCGGCTTCTTCCATGGCCATCTCGGTTCCACCCAAAATGACCGTCAACATGTTGTTGAAGTCATGCGCAACACCTCCGGCGAGCCGACCGACGGCTTCCATTTTCTGGGCCTGGATGAGTTGAGTCTGGAGTTTTTCCCGCTCCTCTTCAGCCCGCTTGCGCTCGGTGATGACCTCGGTGTAAACTATAATTCCTCCAACCGAACCATCCTGGTCATACCAGGGGCGGCATTCCCAACGGGTCCATTCAACAGATCCGTCCTCACGGAAATAAGGATCTTCCTCAGCACTTAATACTTCTCCTGCAAGCGCCATCTGGTGAGCATCCCTCCATTTTTGAGGCAAATCCGGGAACACCTCATAATGATGTTTACCGACAATATCTTTTTCTTTGACCTTGTACTCGCGAAGATATTGCTGACTGACATATATGTAATTCAGGTTCCGGTCATGAACAGCAACAGCACTTCGCATATGTTCGACAATATACTGGAATAAGTCGTATGAGTGCCTCAACATCTCTTCAGCCCGCTTGCGCTCGGTGATGTCGTGCACCATGCCGATGGAACGGATCACTGCGCCCACGTCATCGAACTCGTGGATATATTGCTCATGAACAAAACGTTCTTCACCGGTGTCCTTCCTGATGATCCGGTGTTCAATCTCATAGCCGCCATGCTTTTCCCGCACCGAACGGGTATATGCCGCGTCCACTGCGGCCCGGTCGTCGGGGTGGACAAAGCTGAGAAAAACCTCATAGGTGGCTTCAAACTCCTGCGGGACGCAGCCGAAAATCCGGTAGACCTCGTCTGACCAGTGCAAGCGGTTTGCGGGCACATCCAGTTTCCAGCTGCCGAGATGTGCGATCTGCTGCGAACGCGCCAGCAACTCAACGTTTTCCCGGAGTGCCACCTCCGCCCGGCTGCGCCCCATGGCTACGGCCAGCAGATGGGCCATGAGAGAAAGCATTTCAATTTCCTGCTCCAACCAGGACCGCGGTTTACGCACCGCATCAAAACCCATGAAACCAATCAAATGGCCTCGCTCATCGATCATGGGCAGGCAAACCAGTGACTGAATCCCCTGTGAGCTGAACTCCTCGCGTTCTTGCTGTGCCTCGAGTGGGAGATCGCTCACTGCCGGTATGAGTACTGGCTTATTTTGAGCGATCTTTTCCTTCCACCAGGGCATCGTATCGGTCGGCACATTCTGTATACGTTCGATCTGTGGTTCGATGCCCTCGGCACACCACTCGTGCGTATTGCTCATCCAGGCCAGATTCTCCGAGAAACAGAACAGATAACCTCGATCAACACCCAGCATCGTCCCCAGCTTTTGCAAGGTAGAGGCAATTATCTTGTCTTGATTATCCGCCCTGAGCGTCACCAGTTGCGCTGTCACCTCCCCCACTGCGTGACTGAAAGGGTGTTGATAATCCATGAGCCATTCCTCGTTTGGGGTGTGAGCCATATAATGGTTCTCTTTCTTGTGTCCTCAAAGCCTGCATCCCTGAAGACGATCATCACCCTGTTCCTTTTATAGAATATCAATGAGCTTCCCACAATTTTATTCCGACAACTCTTGCAGTCGCTCTTGGGGCCGAAGTGGCAATCCTCCCCGAACACGACCACTCAAAAAACATACCCCATATTTTAATCCAAAATCTGTTTTTGCGAGCTAATCCATGTCCTTGAATTTTTTTGTTTTAAATTGCCTCAGGATGGCGCGATTTTAGGTTTTTTCTACGATTTTGCGTGTTTGGAGCATTTTGGTGGCAAGCCATGATAGTGTTTTTGGCTGGAGCCAGTTGCCGGTTTGAGCTGTGGGGAGGCAAGGGTAATATTGCTCCATTATCATCTTCATGCTTGGGGGGCAGGTCTTGTTTTTGGGGTTTTTGACCGGTGGCGATTGCCTCAGGGGAGTTTTGGCAGTTTGACATGGAAAGACTTCAGGCTTGTATTCCCATTGCTGGAGATCAGTCCACACTTTGGGGTTGGTACTTCCCTCGGGCGGGGGGGGCAGACCACAATTGAGATCAACCAGAGATGATGGTGGGCACAAGCCTTCATTAGAGAAGTAGCACCCAAAAGGGACCCAATGAATCAGGGGAGTCCAAGAAGAGCACATGCATCTAAGCCCACATGGAGGGAGCAGTGTCAGAGGAGAAGCCAGAAAAGAAAGAACTGGCCATGCAGAAAATTTTGACATGGCTTTGCAGTAAGCCCGAGAAGGCGGAATTGCTGGGAAGATTGGTCCGCGAACACGGGGAAGAGGGGCTTGTGCAGCTGGTGGATGAACATGAGTCCCGGAAAAGTGGCGAAGATTAAACAGATCGGCGCCTCCGATGACAGAGTGAAGGCTTTTTGTCATGAGGCAATGGTGGCCATTTTCAAATGGTGGTTTTTTGGTGGCCAAAATGGAAACCAACGAAAAATGGGCTAGCCTTATTCCGGCTAACCCCTTGATTTTACTGGAGCCGACGAAGGGATTTGAACCCTTGGCCTGCTGATTACGAATCAGCTGCTCTACCCCTGAGCTACGTCGGCGCGAGAATGAGTAGGCTTATAGCACGCTGTTTTGAAGGGCGTCAAGCTCAAAGCCCTTCTTCATAAGTCAGGCCTCTGTCTCCAACATGATCCCGCCTTCGTGGGAATGACGTGAAGGGGATTTTATTCAAGGTGGAAAAGCTCAGGTCAACAGCATTGCCCCCCATGCACGGGGGGACAAAAGAATGCCGAACTGGGGCTCGGCGGTCCCAGGTGAGGGTTTGTGGATTTCAGGGGGTGCTTGGCAGCCGGGGTTGACTGATTCAGGCCATTATAAAACGTTTCGGGGAATAACTTCTGTTTCTGTGGAGAGGGGGACAGGTTTGCAGCGAAAACCAGCTCTCCCCCTTCATGTGGGCCTGGCCCTACAGATAAACGGCTTTGCGCTCGGCAGGAAACTTTTCAAGGGCATATCTCAGCATGGTTCGCGGCATGATGCGGCAATGAGACTCCAGGAACGCCTCCAGCAGGGCCGCATCTTTTTTCCCCACCTCCCTCAGCATCCAGCCCGTGGCCTTTTGGATCAGGTCCTCCCGGTCCTGAATCAGTTTCCTGGCAATGGCCAGGGTGGTTTCCAGATGGTTTCGCCGTATAAAATGAAAAGTGGCGACGATGGCGATCCGCCGGGTCCAGAGTACGGAAGACTCCGCCCACTCATGCAGGAGAGGAATGCTTGAGGGTTCGTGATCATGCAGGTACCGGCCAACCACATGGGGCGCGGAAAGGTCCACCAGGTCCCAGTTGTTGATCCGCTCCCGGTCCATGGCCCAACGGTAGGTATCGAAAACATCCCGTTTTGATGTGCCGGCACGCATGCCGTTTCCGCCTCGGGACTCCATGGCCTTCACCAGAAGGATGAGACCGCTCAGGCGAATCTCATGGCAGGGAGAGAGCAGCAGTTCCTTGATTTCATCCAGGGGAAGTCCATGGTACGGCCGGACCAGAAAGCGGACTCTCGGCACCCTGATCCCCAGAAAAACGTCCCCATGTCCGTACTGGCCGGAAGCCGTTTTGAAAAACCGGCGCAGATGGGCAGCCTGCTTCGCATCGGCCTCTGCTTTCAGAACTTGCTCCAAATGACTTGCAAGGAACGGGTTTTCCATTGCAGGTTCATCCATGGACAGCTGTTGTCCTATCCCCTGAAACGGCGGAAACCGCGTTGAAATGAACTTCATTTTTCCCCAAAGAGACGATTGCCGATCAGTTCTTCCGCCGTTCTATCCGCCAGGGAAAGAACATCTTGGCGACTTTCCACCTCACCCGGCCCTCCCACACCGCAGGCCCTGATGAAACGGGTTTCCGTGAAACCAAAAGATCTGAAAAAATAATCGAACTTGGGAAAAATGTTTGTGAAACTGCCCTCGTCGGGATTGGCCTGAGCCAGGATGAGCACAAACTTCTTTCCCGGCTTGAGGCGGGATTTCACGGGATTGGTGATGAAATCGGGCACCAGGTAGGAAAAGGTCCGGTCCAGAAAACCCTTCGTCTGCGCCGAAACGTCCCAGAAATAAACGGGGGAGGCAAGCACCACCACATCCGCTTCCCGAACGGCATTCAGCACCGGGGTGAGATCATCTTCCAGGACGCACCGGTCCAGCTTTGTCTTGCAGATCATGCACCCCTGGCAACCCTGGTATTGGAGGTCGTTGAGCACATGCGTTTCCACCTCTCCTCCACGCCTCTGAGCGGTCTCACAAAACCTTCCCGCGAGAATGGAGCTGTTGGCATTGGCTCGAGGACTTCCAAGCACACAAGCGACTTTCATGGAATCTCCTTGCAGGGAATGAAAGGCACGATCTCTCGTGCTCTCCATTCCTATCCAGCGATTTGTCACGGCACCCCTTGCCGGCAAAACCGCCTTTCTCTCTCCAGCCGTGAAAAGATGCACTCCATCCAGCCCATTCCGCCGCTGGTTCAATCCCCTTTGCGGAGCAACAGGAGGGAATGGCCCTGAACTTCCAGTTGACTCTCCGCCTCCAGCACTTCCTTTTCGTCCAGCCAACCCGCCGCCGTGTCCAGTATTTTTTCCCATTTTTCCGCCCAAAGCCCTGAAGGAAGGGTGAAGGAGAGAGGCTCATGGTGCGCGTTGAAAATGAGGTAAAAGCTGTCATCGACGATTCGGTCTCCCTCAGGAGTAGGGTCGGGAATGGCTTCCCCGTTGAGGAAAATTCCCAGGGACTTGGCATAACCCTCACCCCAGTTTTCCTCGGCCATCTGGTCCCCCTCCAGGGTGAACCAGGCGATGTCTTTCACATCGGTGCCGTGAATGGCCCGCCCCTGAAACCATCGCCGCCGCCGGAAAACGGGATGGTCGTGGCGGAAGTGGATGAGACGGCGGCAGAACTCCATGAGTTCCCGGTCTGCGCTTTCCCAGTCAAACCATGAAATCTCATTGTCCTGGCAATAGCCGTTGTTGTTTCCCTGCTGAGTGCGGCCCATTTCATCGCCTCCCAGGAGCATGGGCACTCCCTGGGAAAGGAAGAGGGTGGCCAGAAAGTTCCGTTTCTGACGAGCCCTCAGGGCATTGACTTCCGGATCGTCCGTGGGCCCTTCGGCACCACAGTTCCAGGAGCGGTTGTGGCTTTCCCCGTCCTGATTGTCCTCCCCGTTGGCTTCGTTGTGCTTCTCGTTGTACGACACCAGGTCGTTGAGGGTGAAGCCGTCGTGGGCCGTGACAAAATTGATGCTCGCATTGGGCCGGCGGCTGGTGGATTCGTAAAGGTCTGAGCTTCCCGTGAAACGAGCGGCAAATTCCCCCAGTGTCTGGTCTTCCCCCCGCCAAAAGTCCCGCACCGTGTCCCTGTATTTGCCATTCCACTCAGACCAGAGGGGCGGGAAATTCCCCACCTGGTAACCCCCTTCCCCGACATCCCAGGGCTCGGCAATGAGCTTCACCTGGCTGATGACCGGATCCTGCTGAATGATGTCGAAAAAGGCGGAAAGGCGGTCCACATCGTGCAACTCCCGTGCGAGGGTGGAAGCCAGGTCAAAGCGAAAACCATCCACATGCATTTCCAGGATCCAGTAGCGCAGGGAATCCATGATGAGCTGCAGGACGTTCGGGTTGAGCATGTTGAGCGTGTTGCCGGTGCCCGTGTAGTCCATGTAATAGCGGGGATCTTCGGCCACGACCCGGTAATAGGCAGCGTTGTCCAGCCCCTTGAAAGAAAGCATGGGGCCGAGATGGTTTCCTTCGCTGGTGTGGTTGTAAACCACGTCCAGGATGACCTCCAGGCCCGCCTTGTGCAAAGCTTTGACCATGTTCTTGAATTCGTTCACCTGGCCGCCCCCCGACGGTGCCGACGCGTATTCATTGTGGGGGGAAAAGTAGCCGATGCTGCTGTATCCCCAGTAATTGCGCAGTCCTTTCTCCATCAGGTGCGCATAATGGATGAACTGGTGGACGGGCATGAGTTCCACGGCAGTGACGCCAAGCCCGAGCAGGTGTTCCACAAAAGCCGGATGTGACAGGCCCGCATAGGTTCCCCGCAATTCAGAAGGAATCTCCGGATGATTGATGGTGCATCCCTTGACATGTGCTTCGTAAATGATGGTCTCATGCCAGAGCCTTCGGGGATGCCGGTCGTCCTCCCAGTCGAATCGGGGATCGATGACCACCGATTTGGGCACATAGGGGGCGCTGTCCAGTTCATTGAATGAATTTTCCGGGTCCTCAAAATCATAGGGAAAGACTGCCTCGTTCCATTTCACCTGCCCCTCTATGGCCTTGGCGTAAGGGTCCAGAAGAAGCTTGGCCGCGTTGCACCGTTGACCCTCCTGAGGATTCCAGGGTCCGTAGACCCTGTAGCCATAGCGCTGGCCAGGTTTCAATCCGGGAAGGTACCCATGCCAGCAGAGGGCGGTGACTTCCGGCAGCGCATAGGAAGCCGTGGGCTGTCCCGCCTCATCGAAAAGGCACAGCTGCACGCGTTCCGCCACTTCCGAAAAAACGGAGAAATTGACCCCTTCGCCATCAAAAGTCGCGCCAAGGGGATAAGGCCGCCCCGGCAAAATACGACCGGGTTCACCGGCTCCAACGGACTCCCTGCGATCGCTCATGGAAACCTCCTGCAGCAAAACAATCCGGTTGAGTGCTTCTTGCGCTCAGGATCAGACAATGCTTTTGCAAACCAGTGTTCAGAAAACATCCCCTGTGCACCGGGACCTGCTTCAGCGGTCCCATCAGTTCCTTCTGGCAAGACTCTCGCTCCCCATGGAAAATTCGCCCGCCGAGGCGCGAAACCGTTTGGCAACGTTCTGGACGGTTTCCCCGCGCCGGGCTGAGTAAGGAAGGGGTTTGACCGGGGCCTGAACCGCCTCCGGAGAAGCCGCCCGAAACCCCAGGGCCCTTGAAGAACCCATGTTGACCTGGAAGCTTCTCAGCCCCTCCGCCACGAGAAAGTTCTTTCCGAGGGCGGCCGCCACGGAATCTCCTGTCCCCACCGGCACACGAAGCTCATAGGAGAGCACATAGGGTGGAATGAGGGGATTGGACAATTCCGGATTGTGCTTCAAAAGGGTGGACAGCTCCAGACCAGCTCTCTCGCTGAGCTGACAGAGCCTCAACCCCCCCGGAACCAGGACTGTTTCAAACCAGGGAGTGTACTGGCAGGGCTGGTACTGAAAGCCATATTTTTCGGGATTCCGGCTGATGCGCACTGCCGCCAGAATTTTGGGCACATAATCTCTGGTCTCGGCTGGAAGGTAGCCATTTTCCTGCAACTCCCAAAATGTCTTGAAACCCGTGGCCTGAAGCACGGAACGCAGACGGTTTTCTCCGCAGTTGTAGGCTGCCAGGGCCAGAGCCCAGCAGTCAAAGAGATCGTACAAATGCGACAAATATTCCCCTGCGGCTTGTGCGGCCTTGAAGGGGTGCCGCCTCTCATCCAGCCACTCGTTCTGCTGCAGTCCGAACCGTTCCCCTGTGATGGAAATGAATTGCCACATGCCCACGGCGTTGGCATGGGACCGGGCAGTGGGCCGGAAACCACTCTCCACCAGGGCCACGTAAACCAGCTCCTCCGGCAACCCCTGCCGTGCAAAGATCCTTTGAGCAGGAACCACATAAGCCTCGGCCCTTTCCAAAAGAATCTGAAAAGACCTGGGGTTTCTTTCCGCGTAGTGCGCGGTCCACGCATCAATGGAAGGATGATGAGGAATGGGTAAAAGGTGCTTGGTGGAGATGGATTCATGGGCCGGCTCATTGGAGTGAGAGGCGGGACCAGATGCAACGTTTCCCCCATGGGCCTTGCAGGCCGAAGACGGGGATGAATGATGTGAAGTTGTGCTGCAGCCCGCAACCAGAACCGCGACCGCACATGCCAGAACGACTGACCTGAGGCGCGCACAGGTTTTTATCCTGGCTGTTTGATCAAAACAGGAAAAAAGATTTCCTCCCTTCACGAAAAACGACCGTGCCCCCATAGCCTGCCTTCCCCTTTCCATGATCCGCCCCTTCGGGTCCTCGCGTCAAACATTTCAGGGATCAGGAGGCCAACGATCCCGTGCACCTCCGCATCCCCCGTCAGCCAATGGATTGACCAAAAGACTGCATCAGTATAGGCACAAAAAACGGCTCTGCAAGAGATTTCACACGATGCCGAAAGAAATTCACCTGCGGGATGGGCAACCTGTCACAAGACGGTCACACGATCGTCATGGAGCTTCTGTAACGAGCAATTCCGTGCTTCCTCACTGACAGTCATGACCGGAAGGTAACGGGAAAAATTTCTTCGGGAAGAATTTTTTTCACAAAACGAAGGGGTAATTTCAGACATGACCAACGGAATGAAATCAGAACCGTATTCTGTTGATGGCCGCAGACGCTTCATCGGCCTTTCACAGGATTTCAAAGGAGCGCAACAAGCCCCCTGAAGGTCCCAAGAGTTCAACCCGCGAAGCATGCCTTCCCACAACATGGGTGGAGCAGCTCAGGCAGGGGTCGTAAATGCGTATGCCGTGCTCCATGCGGTTGAGAAAACCCTCCGTGATTTCGCTGCCGTTTCCAAATGCCCGGGCGATCTGAAGAATCGTCCTGTTCATGGCCAGGTTGTTGTGGCCGCTGGCCACCACCAGGTTGACCTCCTGCACCAGCCCTTCATCATCCACATGATAGTCGTGAAAAAGGGTGCCCCTGGGAGCTTCGATGACGCCCACTCCCGCCCGTGCGTTCACCCCCGCGTGACTGCGCACATGAGTGCCTGTGATGTGGGCATCGGACAGTGTTTCGGAAATTTTTTCAAGGCAAAAGAGGATCTCGATCAACCGGGCTTCGTGCATGTGAAAACTTCCCGAAACGGGCCGGCCGTTCTTTTGCCAGCGGCGAAATTCTTCCAGAACCCGGTCGGCCCGGGGAGTCCCGGCCCGGTCACACACGTTGAGGCGGGCGAGAGGCCCCACACGATAGAGCCCTTCCTGGGGCCCGAGAGGCTTGTAATAGGGGAACTTGAGAAAACTCCAGGATTCCACTCCCTCGGAAAAAATGTCCCGGTAATTCTCAGGGGGGGCGCCTTTTTCCAGAATTTTACCCCCGCCATCCATGACCCTCAGCACACCGTCGTAATGCTCCAGTTCCCCACCAGGACTCACCAAACCCATGTATAGGCTTGAAAAATCCCCGTAGTGCTCTATCTCGCCGGAAAAACCTTCGATTTTTTCCCGGTACAGCTCAAGGGTGCGTTCTGTTATGTCAATGGCCTGGGGAATCAGAGCCTGCAAGGATTCCAACTTTCCGGGTTCCAATGGGGCACGAACCCCTCCCGGCACAGCCCAGCTGGGATGAACACTCTTGCCCCCCAGAACGCGAATGATTTCCTGACCCACCTGCCTCAGACGTATGCCATCCTTTGCCACTTCAGGGTACCTGGACACGAGCCCCAGGATGTTTCTTTCCTGAGGATCGCTTTCCATCCCCAGAAGGAGGTCGGGAGCGCTCAGATGAAAGAAGCTGAGAGCATGGCTTTGCACCAGTTGAGCCCAGTGGATCAGGCGGCGCAGCTTGTGTGCCGTTGGGGGAATGTGAACGCCCAAAATGGCGTCCCCTGCCTTGGCGGAGGCCAGCATGTGACTGACGGGGCAGATGCCGCAGATGCGCGAGGTGATGTCGGGCATTTCCCAAAAGGGGCGTTGTTCACAGAGCTTCTCAAAACCTCGAAAGTCCGTCACGTGAAACCGCGCCCGCGTCACATGACCCTTCTCGTCCAGCTGCAGAGTGATCTTTCCGTGCCCTTCAATGCGTGTGACAGGATCAATGGTCACGGTCTTCTTTTCCATCTCCTCGTCTCCTTGTTCACCCAAACCGGCACATCCCCTGCTCAAGAACCACACGCTCCCCCTTCAAAAGTGCCTTGAGAGCTGACCCGATTGTCCGGGCATGGGGTGGACATCCGGGCAGAAAAACATCCACGGGAACCACTGCGTGCAGGGGGAGGGCTGCAGGCAGAAGCCTGGGAACTTCGCTTCCGGAACTCAAGCCGGGAGGTTCATGTCCTCCTTCGACGGGGTAGACGGATTCCAGCAAATTTTTCACAGGGAGTCCGTTGCGCATGGCAGGCACATTTCCGGTGACGGCGCAATCACCCAGAGCCACAACGATGCGGCTCTGCTCTCTCAGAATGCCTGCCATTTCCTTTTGCTCTTCATTGTTGACGGCACCTTCCACCAGCACCACATCCACTTCAGGGGGGAAGTCCTTGCGGTCCACCAGGGGACCATGCACCAGCTGAATGTGCTCATGCAGTTCCAGGAGTTGTTCATCCAGGTCCAGAAAACTCATGTGGCAACCGGAACACCCGGAAAGCCAGACGGTGGCGAGGCGAATTTTTCCAGAAGGAGTTGACGACATGCGGAGTCCTTCCCGTTTCTTTTGTGGTGATAAAGGGCTTCCCTAAGAATTCCAGACGCGTTTTTTACGGGCGTCCACAATGCGCCTGGGCAGATCGGGCCGTTTCTCCACATGGGCAGAAAGGGTTTCCTTGATGTACAAAGCACCCGTGGGGCAAACCTGGACGCATTTTCCACAGGCGGTGCAGGTCCTGCTGGCCCTCCAGGGCTGGTTCAAGTCATTGATGATGCGGCTGGAAACACCCCTTCCCATGATGTCCAGCGTGTGGACGCCTTCCACTTCGTCACACACCCGCACACAGCGGGCGCACAGGACACAGCGGTTGTGATCGATGGTGTATTTTTCGTGGCTCGCGTCCGTGGGAAGCCTGGGGTAGAGGGGTTCGTAACGGAGGTGATCGACGCCGAACCTGGTGGCCAGGGACTGAAGTTCACAATTGCCGTTCATGACACATACGGAACACACGTGATTGCGCTCGGCAAAAAGCAGCTCCACCAGCATGCGACGGTAGCGAAGCAAACGGTCGCTCGCGGTGGTCACGCGCATGTCCTCCCTCACGGCCGTGACACACGACGCCGCAAGCCTGGAGGAACCCTCCACCTCCACCACGCACAGGCGGCACCCTCCTCTTTCACTCAATCCATCCAGGTGACACAGGGTGGGCAGATCGATTCCCTGTTCCCGAATGACCTGAAGAAGATTTTGGCCTTCCCGGGCGCTGACCTTCTCATTGTCGATGGTGAGCGTCACCTCTGCCATGAACTCTTCCCTCCTGCTGTGTCTCATTTTTCCATTGCGGGAAACTGCGCCCCGTGTCCCTGTGACGAATGACGAACTCTGCCAGGTTCAGTGTGGCATGCTGCACACACCCGCGGGGCAATGCCGGTCTTCAATGTGAGCCTCATATTCATGACGGAAATGACGAATGGTGCTCAGCACGGGGTTGGGGGCCGTCTGCCCCAGGCCGCACAGGGAAGTGGCCTTGAGCAGTTCACACAGTTCCTCCAGCTTTTCCAGATCGTGTGCCGATGCCCTTCCACCCTTGATCTTTTCCAGGAGACGCACCATTTGCACCGTGCCGCTCCGGCATGGAGTGCATTTTCCGCAACTCTCATCCATGCAAAATTCCATGAAAAAGCGGGCCACGTCCACCATGCAGCTGCTTTCGTCCATGACGATCAGGCCCCCTGACCCTATGATGGAGCCCAGTTCCTGCAAGCTTTCATAGTCCATGGGAGTGTCCAGGTGCGAGGCCGGAATGCACCCGCCGCTGGGGCCGCCCGTCTGAGCTGCCTTGAAGGCTCCACCGCCGGGTATGCCTCCTCCGATGTCGAAGACGATTTCCCGCAACGTGATGCCCATGGGAACTTCGATGAGGCCCGTCTGACAGACCTTGCCCGCGAGAGCGAAGATTTTGGTGCCTTTGCTTTTTTCCGTTCCCCAGCGGGAGTACCAGTCGCCTCCGCGGGAGATGACGGGAGGCACGCTCCCAAAGGTTTCCACGTTGTTGATGAGGGTGGGGGCATTCCACAAACCACGCTGGGCGGGATATGGCGGCCTGGGAACAGGCTGCCCCCGGCGGCCCATGATGGAAGCCATGAGGGCCGTTTCCTCTCCGCACACAAACGCCCCGGCACCCATGCGGATCCGGATGCGAAAGCTGAAGGAACTCCCCAGAATGTCATCGCCGAGCAACCCCTGGCGCTCCGCTGCACGAATGGCCTTTCCCAGCCGCTCAGCCGCC
>Ga0207421_10005524_pt1 | contig 14136 bp, 8 predicted proteins | sample SodLakKL_010_SED_4_FD_187542 | JGI IMG/M metagenome (GOLD analysis project Ga0207421, IMG submission 187542) | Alkaline sediment microbial communities from Lake Tanatar, Kulunda Steppe, Russia - 8KL_010_SED (SPAdes) (version 2) | ecosystem: Environmental > Aquatic > Non-marine Saline and...
CGTGGCCACCAAAACTTCCTTGTGGATATCGATGCCACATCCACGCTCAATGACCTGCTCAAAGGCTATACTGGGCTGTTGGTTTTCCATAGTCGCAATGGCTGAAGTGGTGGTTTCGGCTTTATAATCATACCCCTGTGTGTCGAAAGATACTTCCGGCATGAATATTTCATGTGATTAAATGTTTGGATGTATATCGTCACATGTAATGCCATGACCGTATTTAATCATACGCCTGTGCATCTGGACGCCGGCCCGGTCATGAACATTGCATAATTATAATCTAATTTAAAAATTTGATTGGTTTTCTTCCGGGTAGTCACAACTGTCTAAAGTCATTTCTGCCTGAAATGGAATTTATTCCCTTAAGCTTTTTTTTCTCAATGCTGCTTCAAGCAAGTAGTAGTCCGCATAAATAAGTGGTGTATCTATTTCATATCCATGTGGATGATGACCTGTACTGCTGTCCAATAAAAAACCGTGATTACTGCCTATGGGTTGCGAACGATAGTTACTGTACAGATTATCCAGAACCTGATCGGCTGTCTCCCGGTAATATTCCTGTTTTTCCGGGACTTTTTCACTAAGTTCATAAAGAGCTGATGCCATTATTGCAGCTGCAGAGGCATCCCTGGCAGCATCAGGTATTCCCGGAGCATCATAATCCCAAAACGGCACCAGATCCTCAGGCATATTGGGATGATATAACATATAATCCGCTATCTCCTCAGCCAATTCGAGAAACTCGGGAGTTTCGGTATACCGGTACGTCATAACGAAGCCGTACAATCCCCAGGCCTGTCCCCGGGCCCAGGCTGATTCGTCAGCAGTTCCCTGATGAGTGATTTTCTTTCTTGACTCACCAGTGGTTGTATCAAAGTCAACAACATGGTAAGAGCCGTAATCATCTCTGAAGTGCTCTTCATAGGTAGTCCAGGCGTGTTGTTTTGCAATATCAAAGTACTTTTTATCACCAGTCACTTCGCTAGCCCAAAACAACATTTCCAAATTCATCATATTGTCTATAATAACAGGAAAATCCCACCGGTCTCTGTTAAAATCCCAGGAACGAATGGCGCCAACTGTTTCATTGTAACGTGTGATCAACGTATTGGAAGCTTCAATGATGATATCGTAATATTCTTCGTCATTTGTATGTCTGTAACCCTGGCCGAAACTATTGAAGACCTTGAAGCCCATATCATGTGTTCCATCATTCAGCTTTTCACGCTCTATCGGAGCTGTTCGTTCAACAGCCTTTTCCATCCAGTATTCGTCGCCGTGATATTCATACATCATCCAAAGCATACCCGGCAAGAAACCGCTGGTCCAGTCCGACGAGGGTACTACAAACATTTCTCCATCTCTTACAGATCTCGGACTTACTTTTTTCCCCTCCGGATCCTCTTGAATGGCCTCATTCAACTCCTCTATCATGTACCTTAACTGTTGATCAGAAAAATCAAATATCCTGCTGCTCAGATTTTCATTTTCTTCATTGGGTGAGCATGAAATGCTCAAAAATACAAGGGCAGTCAGAAAGCAGCAGGCACTACTAAGAAAATACTTACTAACTGAGTTAATTTTAAAAGCCATTTTTTTGATATTAAGTGAATGTTTTTTTCTCAATAAACACTGTATTGAAAAAATATTTAAATGTTGATTTATCAGAGTTGATAATCTTTCCCTACAGCTTGCCCATCATTTAAAAAAGCACGGAACTTGCATTCAATGCTTTAAAAAATGCACCTCTATCTCGCCATCCACCCACCATCTACCGTTAAGATATGGCCATTTACGTAATCAGAGGCCTTTGAGCTCAGGAATATAACTGCTCCGCTTAAGTCTTCCGGAATACCCCAGCGGCTTGCCGGAATTCTGGCAGAAATTTCAGCAAATCGTTCTTTGTTATTCTGCAACGCCTGAGTGTTATCGGTTTTAAAATATCCAGGAGCAATCGCATTGACCTGAATATTCTTAACAGCCCATTCATTGGCAAGTGCTTTGGTAAGTCCGGCGACAGCATGTTTTGATGCGGCATATGAAGGTACGGTAATACCACCTGAAAAGGAGAGTAAAGATGCTGTATTGACAATTTTTCCCTGCTTTCTTTCAATCATCTTTGCACCAAAATAACGGCTCAGAAAATAGACAGAATTGAGGTTTGTCTGTATGACTCTCTCCCAGGCTTCCGTTGGATATTCCGCTGCCGGGAAACGTTCAATGGTGCCTGCATTATTTACCAGAATATCGATAGTCCTGCTACATGAATTTGCATCTTCGGCCAATTTTTCTACTTCTGAAGAAGAAGACAGATCTCCAAATACAGACCAGCTTTTTCGTCCTTTTTTTTCTATTATCCCGGCCGTTTCATCAGCGCTACCTGGACGTGAACCCGCACAAATTACATTGGCTCCCGCATCTGCAAGAGCAATAGCCATGGCTTGCCCAAGCCCCCTGCTGGCTCCGGTGACTAATGCCGTTTTTTCTTCGAGTGAAAACAATTTCTCAATCATATTACTTACGCTTTTCTATATAGGTTTTATTAAGAATAAAATTATTCATGAAAAGTGTCATAAAATGTCCGATGGAAGAACTATAGCAATGACATATATGCACATCATATCGTTATAAATGGCCATGACATTGCTCGTGACAACATCAATCGAACATTTTAAAACACAAGAATTCCTTTTCTATTTCAGTTTGTCCAATGGCACAGCGTCCATATCCGAAAAACTTTGATTTTCACCTGCCATTGCCCAAACAAAACAATAGTTACTGGTACCAGCTCCGGAATGTATTGACCATGGTGGGGAAATGATGGCCTGATTATTAGCGACCAACATATGTCTTGTTTCTTCGAATTCCCCCATAAAGTGCCATATACGGTCATCTTCTGGAAGATCGCAGTAAAAATAGGCTTCCATTCTTCTTTCATGGAGATGTGGAGGCATGGTATTCCAAATACTTCCTTTTTTTAGCACAGTAAATCCCATCATGAGCTGGCAACTTTTGATACCATCCGGATGTATGTATTTATTAATTGTTCGTTCATTAGATCGCTCAGCGGATCCCATGGACTGTGACTCAGCTTCTGATAAACCCATCTTTGCTACAGGATACTCGGTGTGGGCAGGAGTTGAGGTGAAGTAGAATTTGGCTTTTTCGTTCTTGCCTCTACCGCTGAAAACAACAGATTTTTTTCCCCGGCCGACATACAGACACTCTTTTTCTTCCAATGTATACTTTTCACCGTCAACTGTTACCAGGCCTTCACCTGATATGAGAATAATACCCAACTCCCTTCTTTCAAGAAAATAGTCGGATTTCAACTCATCTGATGTTTCAAGCTCTAGCTCCTTACCGTCAGAAACAGCTCCTCCAATTATTATTCGATCATAATGGCTATAAACCATTTGAATCTTATTATCCTTCATTAGATCTTCGACCAGAAAATGATCTCTAAGATCTTGCGATTTCATATTTTTTACTTCTCTTTTTCCAACAGAATGCCTGATTTCCATATTGTATACTTTTTGTTTTTTTAATTAAACAGATAGAACTTCCTATCTTTTGTTTGCCTTTTACTTTATAATATTAAACTATAAATCTTAACACACACGTTACTTTAGCTTTGTATAATAATACCCATATAAATTACTTGTCAACTTTTTTTTATTTGATAAACATCATTTGTCTGGTTTGCAAAAAATTATTGGTTTGCATCTTGTACAGATACATACCAGATGATAAACCAGAGGCGTCGAAAGTAACCTCATGCATTCCCGCTGAAACAGTTTCATCCAGAAGAGTTGATATCTTCCTCCCTGACACGTCGAATACTTCAAGACGAACCTGCTCGGTATGAGGTAATTCAAACCTGATAATTGTAGTGGGATTAAACGGGTTGGGATAATTTTGATGAAGCTCAACGCTTTCCGGATGGGCTTTATCCCTTTCCTCTGAACTTTGGGTATCAGTTCCGTCACGTTGAATAAAGATCTCAAAGGGTTTCTCAGCCCAGACTTCCAATGGCCCACCAGTGGCCTTTACCGTCCATTGTCCGTGGAATGTCGAGTCGATATCCACTCCTTTTTCACTCAACTTTTGGTAAATGACGCTATGGGGAACTTCGACAAGTTGAATATCAATTTCTTTTTCCAAAAGGGCATCCGAAAAATCCCCATTTGCACGATCCAAATACCAGGTATATGTAATATCAAAATCGCTTTCAACTTCATTCCACCACAAACTCAACTTTTTGTCAGGGTCGTCAGTAACAGTCTCATGCGACCCGCTTTGCGGATCTCTCAGTATAAAATCCGACAGTTTCATATTGAAGCCGCTTTGATTTGACCAGGCTGACATTCGTCCCTGATCCTCTGCTGCAATACGATACCGATACTCATTTTCTCCTGTGTCTTCATCGGTATAGGCAGACACATCAGAGCTTACGACTTCCAATACCTCGAAGTCACCCTGATTTACTGATCGTTCAATTACAATGTCCATTTCGGTCAATCCGAGAAAGGACCACTCAAGCTTCAGGTTTTCATTGTCATCAACCGGTGTCACTTTTAGCGGACCGGGAGTATCGGGAGGCGTTCCATGTGCAAGGCGCTCTTCGAGCTGGGCTTCATACAATGACATGATTTCAGGAGTCTCACCTGTACCTTCAATATGTCCATCGGGACCTTCCCAGGGTCCATCACCCGTCACATACCCACGATTTGCGATGCCGTAGTTTTGTGCTGTGGGAGGTTGCTGAACAACCATGTAGTTGTTATTTCCCGGATCTGTATGCCACACGACAGAGTGAGCCGCACTCCAGCCGTGTCTTGTACCCCAATTTCCACGATTATATAAACCAACAACTCTTTCTCTGTTTGTCTCTCTGAATTCAAGATTATCGAACAGCATTCCCTGACTCCAGTGCCGGTGGCCTTCAGAAGCCCCGTTAGCTCCATAGGATACACTGTTATGGAAGACAGCACCGGAAGCAGAAGCCGTACCGTTGGAAACAAAACAATGCCTTCCTTCCGTTGCCTTGTTTCCTGAAAAGAAAATATTATTTGAACGAGCACTGACATTAAAATTGTAACGCCTGGAGCCGGCGATAGGTGAATGGGGATCCAGTGCGCGTGAATTCTGTATGGTAACAAAACTTGAATTGGTTGTTGAAAATCCGAAAAGTCTGAACTGCATCACCGTTACGCCATCAGCCCAGCTGTCCTCAACACCATCAAAAATAATAGCATGTAACCCATGATCATCGGATTCAGGTCCCTCACTCTCCAGTACAAGTCGAAAATCCTCTACCCCCGACTCGGTTACCAGTTCACTGAAATCAGGTTTGAAGACCTGAACTTGGGAGAGTTTACGATCAAGATGATTATAGACGGGGACATCGACGGCAATGACATTGTTTTCCATGCCAACGATTTCTCGTTTCATTTGGATATGAAGGCTATTTTGACCTGCTTCCCAGGGGTCCGGCTCTGAGAGCGGAAGGCCTCCATAGTCAACAGCCTCTACCCATTCATTCGTGGCCTGGTGCCAAATAATGATATCATCACCAACATTAAAGCCATCCGCATTTTCAACTTCAAATGTTCTTGAGCCAACCAATACCATCTCTGTGCTTATTTCTGTCAAAGGTGAGCCTTGTGCAATAAGCCAGTCTACATTACCACTTCCAATCTGAATGGAAATATTACCTATGTCTTTGTCAGCATAGACGATGGAGTTGGAAGAAGGATCATCACCATCACCGGACCCACGTAACACCACTCCGCTGTCACGAATTATTATTCGATCAGAAATGTGGTATGTACCAGGGTTTAACAACAAAGCCCCCCTGTGCCCATTTTCATCTTTTCCCATTTGACCAACTTCGTCAAGTGCTTGCTGTATTTGTTCGGTGTCATCTCCGGAATCTGAGGGATCCAATGTTTTTACTACCTGTACTTCCGGCAAATCCACGCCTCCACCACGATACCCTGCATGACTGAAATCAGGGATGCGGTTACCATCTTCATCGGAGTGATAGATCAAATGGCCGTCATCACCATGATAAATTATGGATGAATTCCATGTGCCGTTGGCAGGTGAAATACTTTCTCTGCTGACGGAGATATCTGAATTACCAGCAAATAGCAAAGTTGGAAATATAAAGGCAAGTATTAATAAAACTGCAAGGTAATTACAAACAGGAATGTAACCCTCCGGCATTTCCGGTAAATTGTTTTTAAAATACATATTTAGTGCAGTTTTATTTGAAAGGAGTATTTAAAGGATCAGAATCTGTAAAGGCAGATTTAATTACGCCTGCCATGTACTTTTTTTGATTAAATAACTCTTTTTAAAAAAGTTCATGAGTAAAGTATCAGACTTTTATTTAATAAACATCATTTGCCTGCTTTGCAAAAGATGATTGATTTGCATCCTGTACAGGTACAAACCAGATGATAAACCAGAGGCATCGAAAGTAACCTGATGCGTTCCCGCTGATACAGTTTCATCTACCAGCGTCGATATCTTTCTGCCTGACACATCGAATACTTCAAGGAGCACATGTTCGGTATGAGGTACTTCAAACCTGATAACCGTTGTTGGATTAAACGGGTTGGGATAGTTTTGATGAAGCTCAACGTTTTCCGGATGGGTTTTATCTTTGTCCCCGGATTGGGTACCGGTTCCGTCACGTTCTATGAAAATTTCAAAAGGTTCATCGGCCCAAATTTCCGATGGTCCGACAGTAGCCTTCACCGTCCATTGCCCGTGGAAAGTCGAGTCGATATCCAAACCTTCTTCACTCAGCTTTTGGTAAATGACACTATGTGGAACTTCAATAAGCTGAGTATCAACATCCCGTTCCAATAGGGCATCAGAAAAATCTCCGTCTGCATGATCCAAATACCAAGTATAAGAAATCTCATGGTCACTCTCGAAATCATTCCACCATAAACTCAAATCCTTATCAGGATCGTCAGTAACTGTAACATGCGAACCGGTTGCCGGGCTTCGCAAAATAAAAGCTGATAATTTCTGATTAAATCCGCTCAGGTTTGACCAGGCTGACATTCGCCCCTGATCCCTGGCGGCAACGCGATACCGATATTCATTTTCACCCGTATCTTCATCAGTATATGCAGACTCATCAGAGCTTACGATTTCCAAAACCTCGAAGTCACCCTGATTTACCGATCGTTCTATTACAATATCCTTTTCGGACAATCCGGTATATGTCCACTCCAGCTTCAGATTTTTACTCTCATCATCCGGTATCACTTTTAGCGGACCAGGAGCATCGGGAGGCGTGCCATGTGCAAGGCGCTCTTCGAGCTGGGCTTCATACAATGATGCAATAGCTGGTGTCTCACCTGTACCTTCAATATGTCCATCGGGCCCTTCCCAGGGTCCATCCCCCGTCACAATTCCACGATTTGCGATACCGTAGTTTTGTGCCGTTGGAGGTTGCTGAACAAAGATCCGGTTGCCCTGATCCGGATCAGAATTCCAGACTACAGAGTGAGCCGCACTCCATCCGTGCCGGGTACCCCAGTCTCCGCGATTATACACACCAATAATTCGGTTATCATTGGTCTCCCGGAAGACGAGATTGTCAAATAACAATCCCTGGCTCCAGCGCCGGTGACCTTCCGATGTATTATGAGCACCAAATGATTCACTGTCGTGAAATACTACTCCGGAAACAGAAGCCGTACCATTGGATAAAAAACAGTGTCTCCCTTCGGTTGCCTTGTTTTCAGTAAATAAAATATTATTTGAACGGATACTGGCATTATAATTGTACCGTCTGGCACCATCAATCGGGGAGTGCGGTTCCAATGCACGTGTATTTTGTATGGTGACGAAACTTGCGTATCTGGTTCCGAATCCGGTATGTCTGAAATGCATTGCCGTTACGCCATCGGCCCAGCTGTGTTCCACACCATCAAAATAAATGGCATGGTTCCCGTGTTCGTCAGATTGCGGGTCATCACTTTCCAGAACAAGTCGAAAATCCTCTACCCCCGACTCGGTTACCAGATCACTGAAATCAGGCTTGTACATCAATACCTCAGAGAGGGACCGGTCCAGGTGATTATACACTGGCACATCAATGGCAATATTGTTACCCTCCATGCCAACAATTTTTCTCTTCATGTAGATATGCAGATTACTCTCTCCGGCCCGCCAGGGATTCGGAGCTGTAAAGGGACGCCCACCAAAGTCAACCGCTTCTACCCATTCATCAGTTGCACTATGGAATAAAATTATGTCATCACCGACATCAAATCTGTCTGCGTCATTTACTTCAAACACTCTGGAACCTACCGTGACAAAATCTGTAACAATTTCAGTCATCGGTGACCCTGAGGCGGCACCCCAGTTTACGTTGCCGGTCCCGACCTGAATGGAAACATTGCCTATGTCTTTGGAAGCATGGATAACCGAATTGGAAGACGGATCTTCCCCGTCACCGGATCCGCGTAATACAACTCCGCTCTCACCGATTATGATTCGGTCAGAAATATGGTATGTACCAGGGTTCAGCAGCACAGCACCCCTGTGCCCGTTCTCATCTTTTTCCACTTGGCCAACGTCATCAAGCGCCTGTTGTATTTGTTCGGTATCATCTCCGGAATCTGAAGGATCCAGAGTTATTTCTACCTGTACGTCCGGCAAATCCACGCCTCCGCCATGATACCCGGCGTGACTAAAGTCAGGTATACGGTTACCATCTTCATCAGAGTGATAGATCAGGTGACCATCATCGCCAAGATAGATAATGGATGAATTCCAAGTACCGGAATTTGCAGTTCCGGAATCATTGTCGAATGGCATATTGCTATCCTCCGACATGACCATTGAAGGTAAAACTAAAGCGGCAAAAAAAAGTGCAGACTTTTTAAAACAAGATAGTTCCAGCCAATTGCTAAACTGGAACGAGGATGGATAATTCATAAAAATTTTTGATAAAAAAAGATGAGGGGGATGTAATGTGTAAAAATAGCAAATGGTACTATGCAAGATTTATTTTTCCGTATATAACAGGGGACTGACTGTACCTGAGGCACAGTCAGTCCCATTACCCTGTCGTTTTAGAAATCCAAACCAATCATATCAGCTTAAATGCAGCTTACTTGACTAGCATCATTTGCTGCGTTTGAACAAAGTCGCCCGCCTCCAGTCGATACAGATATACACCGGAAGCAAGTCCAATGGCATCAAATTCTACCGTATATTGCCCCGCACTCTGAACCGAGTTATCTACCAGGGTTGCAACAAGCTGGCCGGTAACGTTGTAGACTTTCAGGGTTACCTCTGCTTGTTCGGGAATTTGATACACAATATTTGTGACCGGGTTGAACGGATTTGGGTAATTGCCTTTGAGCTCAAAAGCAACCGGGGTTTCTTCATTATCAACTCCGGTTGGCAAAGCTTCGGTTTCTACCCATGTGATATCTGTCGGATCGGTTACAAGCCCCTCAGTACTTACCGCAACGATACGATAGTGATAATCGGTTTCCGGTTCTAATCCAGAGTCAGTGTAAGTAGTATTATCGGTGCGGTCGATTTCTTCAAAGTCTTCGAAAGCCACATCATCAAAACCACCGCGATAGACAATATACTCTTCCACACTATCATCTCCTTCCGGCTCTTCCCATAAAAGTACAGCTGATGAATCGGTAATATCAGTTGCAGATACGTCTCTGGGCGGGGTTAAATGCGGGTGAAGCGGGGCATCCGGATCAGTGCTTACAAAGTCTGCAAACATCATAGGAGGGTCATCGGCATAATCGGTATCAAAATTGATCCGAAGTCCCATGCGAGCCAGATTCACATCGTCTCTCATTGTTCGGTCTTCGTCGATCCAGTGAGTTATTTTATTCCATTCCCCTGGTGTTATACCGTCATCACCTGAAAAATTGTAACTAGTTTGGCTGTAGTCAAACCCTCCACCGTGATCATACATATGAAAAATAACTACAGCATCAATTTTTTCAACCTCTGATTCCGGTACATAAACGTAGGCATGAATATCCTGCTGAAGCTGGACCCCCTGTGCATAAGGATTGTCAATAGACATACGGAAGTTATTATCATCACTTAGAGTCTCGGGATTTCCTTTGAATGCTACCGAGTTGATGCCACTATATGACAATGTATCTACCGCTTCCAGTATGGCACGTTCTTGGTACCATGTGTTTTCCTCCCTGTTTTCAGGTCTCTGATCTGAAAGTACATTGGAAGGATTTGTGAAGTGCCATGTCGCAAATGATTCAAATTCAATAGCTTCCGTCTGTGCCCAGGCAATATCAGAGGGATCCGTGTATAATGAATCTGTACTTAAGGCCACAATGCGATAATTATAATCGGTACTGTGCCGCAATCCGTCATCGGTGTATTGCAGATCGTCAGTACGTCCTATTTCGTCATAATCTTCAAGAGCTATGTCCTCGAAATCACCGCGATAAATCACATATTCTTCAACTTCATCATTTCCGGTCGGTTCTTCCCAGTTTAACTCCACTGAGTGTTCACCAACGTATGGCGTGGTTACATTTTGTGGCGTACTGAGATGAGGATGAAGAGCAGCATCAGGATCGGTTGTGATAAAATCCACAAAAATCATGGGAGGATCATCGGATTGCTCCTCATCATAATTCATTCTCACACCCAAACGCGCAATATTTTCGTAATCCTTTTCAGTATCTCTGTCAATGTGATGGGTTATGGTGTTCCATTCACCGGGTGTGATGTCATTGGGATTATAACCGGTTTGAGCATAGTCAAATCCCGTACCCGTATCGTACATGTCATAAATTACGAGTGCATTCATCTTATCCACTGCGGACTCCGGTACGAAAACCCGTACATGAACATCATGTTGCAGTCTGACACCCTGGGCATAAGGATCGTCTATGGACATTCTGACATTATCCGTTTCGGTTTCGGGGTTGCCTTTAAAAGCAACCGAATAGATACCGCTATACGATAGTGTATCGACAGCTTCCAAAATAGACCGTTCCTGGTACCAGCTATTTTGTCTGGAGTCATCTGGCCTTTGATCCGACAGTACACTGGAAGGATTCGTGAAATGCCAGGTAGCATGTGCATCGAATTCCATGTTATGCTCATCTGCAATCAATGATCCCTGTGCAGATGCATAACAGGCAAGAGATGTAATTAATGCGATTGAAAAAGTTATTGTTAGTATTTTTTTCGTCATGATCAAACCTCTTTATTGCTTTTGTTTTTGTTTTATTTAGCTTTTTGCATGGTTGTTGCAAATTTTTAAGACATGCTTATAGCAACTCCTTGCCCTATACCTATAAGCTCTTACATAAAATAAAGTCTGTGCTGCCAGACATAGAACTCAGCTTGTCTTTTTTATAAATCAAAACTTTGTAAATCATCCAGCGATTCGAATTGGCCGGAAATTTCATATTCGGTTTCTGTTACTCCACCTTTCAAAATCATACTAAAATTCCCGGCTATAATTTCTCTCTCAATTCTGGTGATCTCAACTTTTCCGGATATAGAGGCCATCCTTTCCACCGGATCGGCTTCATTGAGCACACATACCATGGCTGTGCGTGCATCTTCTTTCTCCTCCACTTGATATATATCCTGTCTTAGCGGAGTTTTCATATTGAGAAAATGCAATGCACACCGTCCATCATCAGATCTGAGATAAATTGAATAAGATGATGGCGTTCTGCCAAACTCCGAGTAACCTGAAAGAGCCGTGGAGTCTTGCTCTGAATATATTGTCAGAGAAAATCTTGCATCATTACCATTATCCAGATTGTTGTCGATATGGCCATGTTTATGCTCCTTGGAGACTAGTGAGCTAAATAAACCAAGAACAGGAGAAACCGCTTGTTTCAAATCCTTGTCCTGCTTATTACTATTCCCCTCTGCATGTAAAAGCAAATTGAGCGAAATTATCAGAACCCAAATGATGTAATTCAAAATGATCTTAACTAAAAATGACTGTTATGTATTATTAATTAAGAACATCGCCAGCCAAATTACCCGCTGGCGATATTCTTATAATCAAATCATTTGGTTACTTAACCAATGTCATCTGTATCGTTTGAACCTGTTCATTGGCATGCATTCTAACCAAATAGACACCACTACTGAGATCTGAGGCATCAAATGTTACTTCATGACGGCCCTGACTCTTTCTGCCTAATTCCATAGCAGCTACTTGCTGTCCAATCACATTGTATACCTGCATCTGAACATCCGCTGTTTCGCCAAGTTCAAACACAATATTCGTCGTAGGATTGAAAGGATTAGGATAGTTGCCCACCAATTCAAAATCTTTTGCAACCTTTTCAGGTTCATCAGCTGATGTAGGATAATCCCCCTCTTCCCAACGCTGTCTCATCTCAGGGAAGAAGTTCAGATTGCCTACCGGGAAATTATTTTCAGCATGTGTATAAGAAGGCGAATCCGTGTTATAGGCTAAGTTCCTAAACCATGCAGCTGTATTCTCGCTGTCAACAGGAGTGCCGGGTGCAGGATGATAAAAGCGTTGTCCGCTGTTGTCCGCAATATCATCCCATCGGTCATAGTGCCGCGGAGGTGATGTTTCGAACCACCAGGCACGGACCGATTCCCCAAAACTTGAAGGAGGATCCTCGAAATCTACATTTTCGTATATATTGTTTCTGATATCCACCCAAGGTTTTTCTGCTTCTTGCCAGGCAACAAGCAGACTGTCTTTAGCCGGCAAGTTAGTACGCACAACCTCTATGGTATCCCTGGCTCCCCATGCCGGATGCTCTGGATCGATATCCGGATTATCCCAAAGCCATTGGGGATCGGTAACATAATTCTCTTCATCATTTATATCGTCCCACACTGCCAAAACTTCTTCATCGGGCAATCCGCCAAAATTGTTATTCTTTATCACAATACTTCGATCCTCATCGGTTGGCTGATCGGGATCATCCGCGTCTTCAAAGTCTTCCCATGTCTGAGTCCAGAACATACCTGATTGCGAGACATATCGCTCACCGTCATACTCATACCCGTCATCACCTACGAGATCCTTGGACTCCCAGGCTCCGTCGAACCGTACGTTTTGAAAGAGGCTGTTTTTGATGGTAATATCCGGGCTCAGTTTCAAGTTTATACCGCCACCAAATACATTATAGAAATTTGTGACTGTTACATGGTCAAAATAGATATGATCAACTATAGCACCACCCAAACGAAGCAGATGCGAACTCAGGTTGTAAATACTGCTATTTCTGACAATTACCGAATCGGTATCATTTCCTCTCAAGTCAACAAAACGCTGGTTCCCGGCGCTTGTGTGCCGCCCTGCATTGGCGAGTTGCGTATCTTCGATGATGAGGGTGGTACCCTCAGCACCAAGCCACCAGAAGTAGTTACTGCCACCCATAAGATAACAGTGCTCGTACACCAGACGAATGTCTTCACCAGTGGTTCTTTGATTCGTTTCTTTACCCCCTAAATCATCTATGCCATAAAAAAAGATACCTCGAGCATGCAAGTCATCCTCGTACATACCAATTCTGTTGGACGAACCCTCAAGGTCTGTAGCAGCTCTAATGATAGGTGGATTGTCACTGGGCACTTCTTCAGCTTCGAATCGAAGGGGATGATCAAAAGCCAATGAAGCTTCTATAAAATAAGTTGCTCCGTTTTCCAATACATAAACCACATCACCGCCATGCTCTTCAATGGCGAGATTCAAGGCATCAATCTCAGCTGGAAAGTTGTCCGGTTCAACATGAATTCTTTCCAGTTCTTCTGCTTTCAGGGACTGACTTCCAATTAAAATTGTAAACATCAGAATGAAAAACAGCACAGCAGAAGATTTTCCACCAAACTGTTGATAGTTTGAATTTGTAGAGATCATATTCATACTCCAATTGATTGATTTGTCAGGTATAAAACATTGACGTTTTTCGTCAATGTGAAATGTGTTTTGTTACAGATTGCAAACCTGTAGCATAAATCTGTATCAACACAGTTACTTGTTTACTTTGGTTATGGTTTGTTCGAAGTGGTTTATCTGAATCTGCATTGTAGTTAACCGGCCAGTAAATAGATACCACTAAAAGCGGAACTCTACGCCTA
>Ga0207421_10005525_pt1 | contig 14136 bp, 17 predicted proteins | sample SodLakKL_010_SED_4_FD_187542 | JGI IMG/M metagenome (GOLD analysis project Ga0207421, IMG submission 187542) | Alkaline sediment microbial communities from Lake Tanatar, Kulunda Steppe, Russia - 8KL_010_SED (SPAdes) (version 2) | ecosystem: Environmental > Aquatic > Non-marine Saline and...
CTACGGCAGGGCCGCGCGGAAGTGGGTCAGATTTTTCTGGTTCGGCCAACACTTCCTTCTCTCAGTCATCGAGCCCCTGTGACCGGCCATAGATACCACCGGTCATCATCTGCGACCGCACCTGCTAATAAGCTTTTCTACTCATAAAACCCATATCCTGCACCATATATGCGATAACCCGCATTTCGCACGTCGGAATTTGCGATTCAATAATAAAACGGTCAAGTTCATCCAGGTAGGCCTTCTGCTCCTCCATCATGCGGGCAGCCTTATCTTTGCGCCGTGCGATCCGCCGCCGGAGCTTTCGGTCCGGGTGACCTCCATGCGATACCATACGTCGGACTCGAACACATGGCCAAGGAAGCACTGACCCTAATCGGTGTCGGTGACTCTGGCGACGTCACCAGCAGTAAAAGGGCGCTTTCTAAAGGCGACATTTTGTTTGGGAAATTGCGCCCCTATTTCCGAAAGGTAATGCTTGCTAAGTTCTCCGGAATCTGCTCGACGGATATATGGGTGATAAGGGCAAGGCCCGGTACGCACCAAAGATCTCTCTATTACCATTATCACCGCTTCATCGATTTCGCCACAAGGTCATCGACCGGGGCCAAGATGCCTCGCGTTACCTGGGAGTTCTTGCAAGATATGTTGTGGGATATTTCACATCAAATGGGACAACCTCTGCAGTCTGCCCGCACCTCTGAACGCCAGATATCCCACTGTCAGACAATCAGCGACAAGACAGGATCAGCACACAGGTACCGGGGACAACGACAGCCGGGCCTGCGGCAGCACCCGATGCATCAACCGGAGCGGGCGCTGACCCTGACCATGGCTGAGGCGGTGAGCGGACAGAGCCCGGCGAACTCCCCCGACGCCGACACACCCGGGGGCACCTGGTCCCTGCTCACAGTCCGGAAACCGTACCGCGCAAAGAATCCCTCCGCTTTTTCGGTGAGGATGTAGATGTCTTTCTTATAGTCTGACTCGGCCACTGCGAGTGTCTTTGTGACGATCTCTGAACCGAGGCCCTTTCCCCTCTCTCCCTCCCTGACTGCCACCGATCGGAGGAGGACCCCGTCACAGTACGGCTCAAGGGCCGCTGTTCCGGTTAGGATCCTCCCGGACCAGAAGCCAAACAGCCTCGTCCCCGCACCCGGCAGATCTTCTGTGGGCAGGCCGGCATCCCGTATGAAAGCGACACACCGCCGGTATGCGGGATTGTCGCAATCGGAAGATAGCTCCTTCATGGTCAGATCCACCGGTTCCCTCCTCCCCGCCAGCCACAGGCCCTGGATCTCCTCGACGGGCTCGGGGCTTGTGGTACAATGATTCATATGAACGATACTGCTTTCCCAAGCGGTGGCGAGTCACCCACATTATACGCAAGATTTCAATCACCCGTCAGCCGATGACCGCACCGTTTGCGAAAGAGTAGGCGGCCCGGCCGCATCACCGGGGCGGGGCGGGCCAGAATACTGACAGGAAAGGAGTTGCGTGCATATGTGCCAGATCACCATTTACCGTGGCACCGAGTCGGAGGACGCCAAGCTCATGGACGACGTCTCGCAGTATGAGATCGACCTGAGTGGGCGAAAGATTCGCGCGCAGAAGATGATGGGAGAGGAAATGGTGTTCACCATCGAAAATAACGTGCGCTGGAACTCCCGGAAGGACACACTGATCATCTGAAGAGCATTATTTTTTGGATACGTCACCTGCCGCCCCCGCGGTAACTGACAGGGCAGGAAGCGGCAGGTTTTTTCTGGTATCCCGTGCGAAAGGCTGATAGTATTAGAGAAAATCACCGGGAGGTGAGATATTGTGTCTGAAGTAAAGATCAAGTCTGTGCGGGTAGACAAACCCGAGGAGATGAACATGATCCTCGGGCAATCTCACTTCATCAAGACGGTTGAGGACCTGTACGAGGCTGCGGCCAACGCCGGTGGGGGCATCAGGTTCGGGCTGGCCTTCTGCGAGGCCTCGGGTCCCCGACTCATCCGCTGCGATGGAAACGATGAGAAACTCATAGAACTGGCGAAAAAGAACGCGGAGAACGTGGCGGCGGGTCACTGCTTCATCCTGTTCATGGAAGATGGATTTCCAATCAATATAATGAACAACATAAAATCTGTTCCGGAGGTCTGCGCCATCTTCTGCGCCACGGCCAACCCGGTCGAGGTCATCATCGGTGAGACCGAACAGGGACGCGCGGTACTGGGCGTGGTGGACGGCTACCCGCCCGCAGGCACAGAAGACGAGGAAGATGTCCGGGAGAGGAAACAGCTGTTGCGCACCATAGGATACAAGACCTGACTTCACCGGGGCACCGTGCGGTGCCCCATCAAATCAACCGCTCAATCCAGCTGTCCATCACCTGCACCAGGTCGCTGCGGTAGAGCATGGTGGGAATCCTCCCCAGGCGGCGCTCCACTTCCACCCAGTCGGAGCCAACCAGGGCGCAGGCCAGTGTTGCCCGCTCGCAGACGTCCTGCTGCCCCACCTCCGCAGCGCTGAAATTGAGATCGTGGATGTCCTTGACTGTCCGGCGCATCCGCGAACGCTTCTCCTTCAGGGACCGGCAGCCGAACAGATGAAGCTTTACGACCACCATTCCCGCTCGCGGTGATCCCGGCGAACTGCCATACTGCAACGTCGTCGACCTCCCTCACCGACACAGCAATTCGGGACAGCTGGCGGCGTCCATCACCTCAGTCAAGTCTCGAGAACTCGGCGGTAAAATGCCGCAGTACCGGCGCCTCGCGCACCAGCTCCAGCCCCCGCACATCACTCCTTCTCTCGTACACCGCGGACACGGTTCCGGCGACCCTGTCCATGTGTCGGTCGGTGTACACACGGCGGGGTACCGCCAGCCGCACCAGCTCCAGCTCCGGGTACTGCGTCTCGCCCGTCTCGGGGTCGGTACGGCCGAAGGCGCAGGTGCCCAGCTCCACGCCGCGCACCCCTCCCTCGAGGTAGAGTTCCACCACCAGTGCCTGGGCGGGAAACTCCGGTTGAGGAATGTGTGGCAAGAACTGTTTGGCATCTATGAAGACCCCGTGCCCTCCCGGCGGCTCGATGATAGGCACCCCGGCCCCGGCCAGCCGGCCCGCCAGGTGGCGCACCTGGCCTATGCGGTCCTCCAGGTAATCCGCACCAGTAACCTCGCGCAGCCCCACTGACATGGCCTGCATGTCTCGACCGGCCATACCGCCATAGGTAATGTACCCTTCAAAGGGGATCTGCCACTGGATGGCCCGGTAGAACAGCTCCTCGTCCTGCAGGGCGAGAAATCCACCTATGTTCACCAGAGCATCTTTCTTTGCACTCATGGTGCATCCGTCGCCCCAGCTGAACATCTCCCGCACGATTTCACGGATGCTCTTGTCCCCGTAACCGTCCTCCCGCTCCCGGATGAAGAATGCATTTTCGGCAAACCGGGCGGCATCGAAGAACAGGGGCACCCCGTACTCTTGCGCGAGCCGCGCGGTCCCCCGGATGTTCTGCATGGATACCGGCTGTCCCCCGTTGTTGTTGCACGTTATGGTGAGCAGCACAAACGGCACCCGGTCCCGGTTTTCCGACAGCTCCGCCTCCAGCCGGCCCAGGTCGATATTCCCCTTGAACGGGGCATCAGATGAAACCCGGTAACCTTCCTGCACAACCAGGTTCACCGGCTCCGCTCTGTTCAACAGGATGTGTCCCTCGGTGGTGTCAAAGTGCATGTTCCCGGGCACCCTGTCGCCCGGCTCAACCAGCATACTCATCAATATGTTCTCCGCCGCCCGTCCCTGGTGGGTGGGCACCACGTGGGGATACCCGATAATCTCCTGTATCGTGTCCCTCATGTCGTCGTAGGAACTCGATCCAGCATACGCCTCATCTCCCAACAGCAGGGCGGCCCAGCCCTCCTGGCTCATGGCGGATGTCCCGCTGTCGGTGAGCAGATCGATGAAGACGTCCGATGAGCGCAGGCGGAAGACATTGAAACCCGCATCCTCGATCCGGCGCCTGCGCTCCTCCTGTGAGATGAGCTGTACCGGCTCTACCATCTTGATCCGATAAGGCTCGGCGTATTCCCGGCGGTCTCTCACCTCTAATTCGCTCCCTTCCCATCCACTGCCCGCAGAACCTCGCATTCATCCGGCAGCAGTTCTGTCTTTCGCTCCTCCGACAGATGATTCTCCCATCTCGCAAGCGCCGACAGGCACTCCCGGTACATGCTGAGGCGGGCCCGCACGCCCCGGGCCGCACCCATCTTGGCCTCCTTGGTATGGTGGGTCAGTCCCTCCAGGTAGGGCTCACCCACTGTCCACCCATTATGTTCTGCAAACCGGCTGAGAAATACCTCCACCCCGAACCTGCTCCACCAGAGACCGGGAAGACTCCGGACAAACGCATCGCTGAGGGCCCGCTGCCCGTTGAGGATGGAGAAAAAGCGCTGGGCCCAATCCACACGCTTGGTTCCCTGCACGAACTGCCCCACCGTCATGCCCATCCCGGGGTCCTCCTGCAGCGGCCGCAGGAGCCGGCTGATGTGCTCCCGGCGCAGTCCTATCAGGTCCGCGTCCAGAAAGACCCAGGAGCGGGCACGTTCGACATGGATGATTCCACTCTCCAGCGCCGCTCCTTTTCCCTCATTCCGTCTGTGCCTGAGGACCCCTACCGGGTACTGCAGAGCTCGTTCGGCCGTGGCATCAGTCGAACCATCATCAATCACTAAAATGCTGAGGCCGTCCATGCGGCAGACGACATCAAGCACGGTCGCTATTCTCGGTTCCTCATCGTAAGCGGGTATCAAAACTGCAGTGTCAATCATTGCCGTGGCACCTCTTCCCCTCTGCTACTGATCTCCCAGATCTTCTGCACCTGGGGACAAAACTCCTCCAGAGTGAAAGCCGCACGACAGGCACAGGGGAAGGGCTGATGCCGGGCGAAACCCGGCACCATTTCACACCTCGGTCACTGAGGCCGGCAGACCTGGCATCCATCGCAGACGCGCATCCGCTCGGCAAAGATTTCTCGGAGGGCAAATATGGCACCGAGAGAACTGCCGCTGCCTGCCGGGTCGTGCACCACCACCTCCCGGGGGCGGGCAATGATCAGGGCTGCCACCAGTGCATCGGGATAATCCGTTTCCCGCCGGGGCTCCCACGCCGGGAAGTCCTGCGGGAGATCCACATCTACCTCTCGTTGTTCATCATCCCAGAGGGTCCATTCTCCATCCGGCTGGACGCTCACATGAATTCTCTCCGGCGAATCGAGGCGGGGAAGGGCGAGGTACTGCAGGAGTTCCGTCCACTCCGTGTACTCACGGAAGATCAGCACATCACTGACTGCCTCCTCCACCCGGTAGTTCAGCGACTCGATGTATTCCTTGAGACGAAACGCCACAAAACCCTCGAGCGAAAGACGGTCGTTCTCCCGTAAGTAATCATAGAGCCGGCGGAGTATGAATCCCTTTCTGCGTATCTTCCTCCGCGTCATGTCATCTCCCGGGGCCATCTCGCCGGCTACTGCTTCCAGGACCTGTTCTCTCTCGCTGCCGTTCAGAAAATCGTACTTCCGGTCGAGAATGTCCTCGATCAGATCCGGTTCACAATCATTTACGATTGCGTCTGAAATGACATTGGCCACGCTATGCAGCAGCTCGCGCACCTCGCATGTCGACATGCGGGGATCGAGGTCCAGCTCGATTTCCATCACGTCCCCTGATCGCTCCATGCGTAGGATAGGTCCGCCGGAAGAGTCGCCCGTTCCGGATACATCCCGGATAAGGCGACCGCGGATGCGCTCCGCCCGGTCTATCTCCTGTACAGATATCCGCTTGCACCTCGTCATAAAAGACACCCTTCCGAACCGACGTCCTCAGATTATCCTATCCAGAATACGTCCGGGACGTCTCTACATCTGTCCGGAACCCGCACCCCGCAGTTATTATTCGTCCCCTATTGAACATCCCCCGACCCGGAGGCGGGGGATGTTCTGGAAAAATCCAAGTGTTTCTGCGTCATTCAGAAATCACCGCGCGACCCTTATAGTAGCCGCAGTTCGCGCATATGTGGTGCGGCCGTTTTGATTCGTGACACCTCGGGCACTCCACCAGAGTCAGGCCTTTGCCCTTGGCCTTCCAGTGGGCGCGACGACGATCGCGCCTGGCCCGGGAATGTTTCTTCTTGGGAACTGCCATTGCTCTCACCTACCTTACGCAGAAAATTTCCACAGATATTAACCGCCGCCCTCGCGGAGCGATTCCTTCAACTGCTCCAGTTTGGCCAGCCGTGGGTCAACATCTACCGGATCGCATTCACACGTCTCGCGATTCAAATCCGTACCGCATACCGGACACAAGCCCCGGCACCCGGGACGACAGGTGACCTTCAACGGGATCGCCAGGATAATTTCCTCACGAACTCTCGGAGTGACATCGATCTGGTCATCATCTCGCAACTCGGGAACAATTCCCTCCGCCCGCAGCCCCTGTTCATCCGTTTCGGACGGCCGGCGTCGACCAGTCCTGGGATCCGGGATCTCTACCGAAAAGTTGACGGGAACTGTAAGCTCCGCATCCACGAGACAGCGACTGCAGGTCGTAAAGACCACAGCCTCGCCATATCCCATCAGGTACCAGCCGTCATCCAGGCGATAGACATCGAAAGTCAACTCGGAGTGTTCGGCAACCTCCATGTCGTCGCCCCTCAGGTGAAAAGGCGGAATATCGACAGACAGAGTCCGCCGGAGCTGTCCTCCCGGTTCGTTCCGAATCGACTCCACGGGAATCATCATTGTCATAGTAGTCACTCTCCCAAATGCCACTCACCCATTTTATCGGCAAAGCTCAGGGTGTGCAAGGAAGCACCGCATCGCTCAAGCGGCCACAACCCTCCAGCTGCTGCTGGATGCGGAAAATTCGCGCAGGAAATCGATCGCCTCCTCCACAGTGTCCACTGGAACCACCTCGATATCCGTCCCGGGGGCCAGGGCATCCTGGTAGTTTTCGCGCGGGACGAGGAGAACCTCGGCGCCGGCCCGGGATGCCGTCCACGCCTTCATCCCCACCCCGCCCACCGACCCGACCTCTCCCCGGGTGTTTACGCTGCCGGTGGTGGCAATGTCTCTCTGCAAAAGCTCCCACTCGGGCCGCAAATGATCCACCAGAGTGAGTACGAAGGCCAGCCCGGCAGACGGGCCGCCGATCGCCCCCGCATTGATCTGCACATCCACCGGGAACTCGAACTGGACATCCCGTGTCAGCACCCCAATACCGATCATGGATCTTTCCGGGTCATCCGGGGACGACATCAGGGAAACCCTGACCTGATGCATTTCCCCGTCTCTCTCCAGTTCCAGTTCAAGCTCATCCCCCGCCTGGTAGCGACCGACAACATCCAGCAGGTCATCGGTTACCTGGATCACCTCGCCTGCCGCCCGCAGGATCACGTCACCGGGATGAATTTTATCCCTCGCCGGGGAATCCGACCGGACCGAGGCAACTTCCGCCCCATCACCGGTCACATTCACCTCCAACCCCGCCTCCCGCATCGCGGTGTAAACGGCAATCTGCTGGCTTTCCCGCATCATTTCCCGGCTTAGCTGTAGATATTCCTCAAAATCCTGGTCATCTTCCACATAGATGGTGCGCGGGCGCAGCTCGGCCCGGGGATGCACCATCCCGTACAATGCAACCGCCAGGTTGGCTTCCCGGGTGTACACGGTGATGAGCATGGACTCACCGGTCCGGTGAGCCCCGACTTCCTCTCCCTCCACCGTAATCATGGGCGAAACAGCGACGGCCGATCCGGGACTGGTGAGCACATACCCGCTCGGCACGTACCAGAAAATTGCTGATACGATCAGAACAAACAGGACCGAACGGTAGTGTCGGACGAGCAGGGTCTTCAGCCTGCCGGCCAGTTTTGCCATCACCTTCCCTCCCTTCGGTTCTAAAACGGAGCAGGTAAGACATAGTAGTTCAATGCCGATTGGGGGTGACCTCAGTGACCCTCAGGGACAAAATCATCAACCTGCTCCTCTGCTCAGCCGCGGTCGCTGCCGTCATTGCCATGGTTTTACGCCCCGAGATCGCATACGATGCCGCGGTGGAGGGCCTCGAGACCTGGTGGGGAATTGTCTTTCCCGCACTCATGCCTTTTTTCATAGGCGCGCAGATCCTGCTCGGCCTCGGAATTGTGCATGCCATGGGCGTCATCCTGGAACCCATCATGCGCCCCCTGTTCAATGTACCGGGCTGTGGTTCCTTCGTTCTGGCCATGGGCCTCGCCTCCGGGTATCCGATCGGCGCGGTGCTCACCGGCAACATGCGCCGGGATTTCATGCTCAACCGCTACGAGGCGGAGCGGCTGGTCAGCATCGCCAATACGGCCGATCCACTCTTCATGTCCGGCGCCGTTGCTGTGGGGATTTTTCACAATCCCAATGTTGCTGCCCTGATCATGGTGGCCCATTACCTCTCCGCCCTGGCCAACGGGCTCATCGTGCGCTTTTACGCTCCCAACGCCCCCACATCTGAACCCACCCCCGACGCCAGAAAAGGGCCCGTTCTGTACCGGGCAGTGGGCGCACTCCTGGCCGCCCGGGAGCGCGACGGACGCCCCCTGGGGACTCTTCTGGGCGACGCTGTCCGCAAGTCCTTCGATACGCTGATATTGATAGGGGGACTCATCATCCTTATCTCCGTGGTGATCAATGTGCTGGAGGCCACCGCAGCTGCGGCAGTGCTGCACTACGCACTCGGGGGGGTACTGTCCGCCCTGCACCTGTCTTCCGAACTCGCAGGTGCCCTGACCCGTGGCCTCTTTGAAATCACCCTCGGGTGTCAGGCGGTCGGCACAGCACCCGCCGCCCTGTCGGATCGTCTCATAATAACCGGGGCCGTAATCGGGTGGAGCGGATTTTCCGTACACGCCCAGGTCGCCGCCCTGCTGCACGACACCGACATCAATATACTCCCGTACGTCTGCAGTCGGGCAGTACACGCCCTCCTCGCGGGCCTGACAACCTGGCTGCTTTTGCCCCTGGCTCCGGAGTTGGACGCACATGTGGCGGTCTTGTCCCCCGTTCTGCAGGCGAGTACGATCGAGCTGGGCTGGTTTGAGATCTTCACCCGGTCTGCCGTACGCTTCGGCATCACCGGCGCAATCGCTTTTGGCGGCGGCCTAGCGGCGCATGCGCTCGGTATCGCGGGAAGGCGGTGAAACCTCTTCCGTCGCAGCGGCCTCCTCTCTGGCCTGCGAATGGTGCGATGTGCGGAGCTCCTTTCTGCTTTCCGCCACCTGGCCCGTCGCCCTCTCCATTATGTCCTGCAGCTGCTGCAGCACTTCGTCCGCATACTTGTGCGCCTCGATCATGATCTTCCGGGACTTATCATCTGCCCGGGCGAGGATGTCCTCCGCCTCTTCCTCGGCCCGTTCCGCGACAGTCGATTCGGCGGTCAGTTCATCCGCATACTCCTTGGCCTCGGTGACCACCCTGTCGGCATCGGAGCGCGCGCGAGACAGGATCCGGTCCCTTTCCTCAACCAGGGTCTTGGCCTGGCTCAACTCATCAGGCAGGGCGGCCCGCAGTTCATCCAGCAGGGCGAAGATTTCATGTTCACTCACGACGACGCGATCACTGAGTGGGATATGCATTCCCTCCGCGACCGCAGCCTCCAGCTCCTCTATGATACCCCAAAGGTCCTGTTTCATTTTTGCAGCCTCCCAAAACCAGACTAGATCCCGCTGTCCCCGTTCCACCCCTCGTCCAGTCGCTCTGTAAACGCCTCAACCACGATCTCCGGCACCATTTCGCTTACATCTGCTCCCAGTCCTGCCAGCTCCTTCACTACGCTGGAACTGAGGTAAGAATGCTCGGGTTTGGTCATCATAAAAAGGGTTTCGACGTGGTTGGCTATAGCCCTGTTCATCTGGGCCATCTGGAACTCGTATTCAAAGTCAGATACTGCCCGCAGGCCCTTGATCACCACCTTGATCCCGCGCCTGCGTGCGTAGTCAACCAACAGGCCCTCTCCCCGTTCCACCACCACGTTGGGAAAGGAACGGAGGCTCTCTGTGGCCAGCTGCAGCCTCTTTTCACAAGGAAAGCAGTGTTTCTTGTTCGGGTTGTCAAAAACGGAGACGACAACTTCATCGAAAACCCTTGCAGTTCGGCCAATGATGTCAATGTGTCCGTATGTGATGGGATCAAAACTGCCCGGACACATGGCTCTCTCGTTCATGAGCGCGATTTCCCTCCCTCGGCGTAGCGCAAAATCGTCACCGCAGTGTCGCCGTATCGGCGAGCCCGCACGACCTCAACTCCGTCGCAGGGTCGATCCCCCTCGCCGAAGTCCGGGGAGTCCCGAACAGCGCTCTCCACCACCAGCCGCGCACCGGGTTCGAGGCCGGCTCCAGCCACAAGCAGACGCACTGTTTCTTGGGGAAACCCCAGATCGTAGGGAGGGTCCATAAAGACCAGCGAACAGGAATCCTCTCCGGTAAATACTGCTTCCCGCAGGAACTGGTTCACGTCTCGCCTCAGGACTCTGCTTTTACGGTGCACTTTCAACTTGTCGATATTTCGCCGGATGATCGCACATGCAGACGCCGACGAATCCACAAAAATACAGCTGGCGGCTCCCCGGCTCAGGGCCTCCAGTCCCAGCGCCCCTGTACCGGCGAACAGATCCAGAATGGACGCCCCCTCCACCGACCCGGCCAGGATATTGAACACTGACTCGCGCACACGGTCAGAGGTTGGACGGACACTGCGCCCATGCGGGCCCGCAAGAGGGAACCCCCGGAATTCGCCGCCGATGATGCGCATGGATTCATCCCTTCTCCTGCGAACATTCCACCTGTTATCATCTTATCCAATACGCGGACGACGTTCCACCTCACAGAGCATTCGAGCGAATTCGACACGCGGCGGCAGGCGAGGGAGACCCGCGCGGCGTCAGGAAGCACTGTCGCGCAGGTATTGGATCAGGGCGGTCAGCGCCAGTTCGTACGACCGGGCACCGAATCCCCAGATCCCGCCAACACAGACCGGGGCGACCACCGAATCGCGCCGGAAAGGTTCGCGCCGGTGGATGTGACTGAGATGAACTTCCACTGCTGGTATCTGGACCGCGGCCAGGGCATCCCGTATGGCAATGCTGTAGTGCGTATAGGCACCGGGGTTGATGATTATCCCATCGGCCTGTTCGCCCGCGCGATGTATCTCATCTATAAGCTCTCCCTCGCCGTTATGCTGGGCGCAGTCAATTTCGATCCCGGCGCGATCGCCGGCCTCCCGCAGTCGATCCTCGATATCCCTGAGCGTCGCTGATCCGTAGTGCCCGGGCTCCCGCGTCCCCAGCAGGTTCAAATTGGGACCATGCAGCACGGCTACTTTCATCCATACACCTCCCATTCCAGTGGAATGCAAGAACGCACGCATCCCCTCAGAGGCTCTCCAATGCAACCGCAGCAGGCACGTCCTCGGATAGCTGCGGGTCGCCCGGTGAGCGGAGCAGGATCCAGCGCATCCTGCCGTCCCTCCTCTTCTTGTCATGACGGACTTCTGCCATAATCCGCTCCCGATCCGGTGGGTCGGACAGATCATCCAGACACCGCGGCAAGCCGAAGCCCCTCAGCACATTCTCCAGCTCTGTCACCCCTTCGGAAGGAAGTACTCCCAGCCGCCCGGATATCCGCGCCGCTGCACCCATGCCACAGGCCACGGCAATACCGTGAGCAACGCGGCCACCCGAGGCCGTTTCAAGGGCATGACCCAGGGTGTGTCCGAAGTTGAGCATCATCCGCTGCGACTGATCCTTTTCATCACCGCGGACGAAGCCCTCCTTTATCCGGCAGCTGCCGGCAACCACCTCGCGCAGAACCGCAGGATCCCGGTGCAGGATCTCATCCTGTCGTTTGCAGAGCAGATCCAGATAATCACCCCCGGCGAGAAATCCGTGCTTGATCACCTCCCCGAGCCCACTCAGGAACTCGCGCTCCGGAAGGGTCCTGAGGGCAGTGACATCGCTGAGCACCAGCCGGGGCTGATGAAATGAGCCCAGCAGGTTCTTGCCCAGCCTGTGGTTGACCCCCACCTTCCCCCCCACCGAGCTGTCGACCTGGGCGAGCAGGGTGGTCGGGATCTGGACGTAAGGGATACCGCGAAGGAGCACCGCGGCCACAAATCCCCCGACATCCCCCGGCACGCCCCCACCTAACGCCAGGAGGGTACTGTGACGGTCAATCCCGCTGCACAGCAGGTGATCGGCCGCCTCTTCCACCGTCTGCAGATGCTTGCATTTTTCGCCCCCCCAGAACCTGTAGGTGGCGGTCCGGTAACCGGCCCGGTCGAGGTCATCGCGAACTGCCCGCCCCCACAGCTGCCATACCAGCTCATCGGAAATGATGGCGATGTTTCTGCCTGACAGCACGCCGGACAGAAAAGAGACGGGGGCCTTGAGCATCCCCTCCCCGACCACTATGCGGTACGGGTCATCGACCTGAACCTGCAGCTCCTCTGGTTCTGCAGGAGACCGGCATGACTGACCGGGCGCACAGGTGCGGATAACCCGTTCGGCCACCTCTTTTGGCGTCAGGTCGGTGGTATCTATCTCCTCTGCGGCCAGGGAATATGCCGGGGCGCGCTCCCGCATGAGGCGCCTCACCTCCGCGGCGCCTTTTCCGGCCAGAAGTGGCCGTTCGACATCGTCGATGCGCTCGAGCACTGCACCAGGAGATACTGACAGGTGCACCACCGTCGCCCCCCGGCTCAGGTGCCGGCGGTTCTCTTCGTCCAGCCACGAACCTCCACCGGCAGATATGACCACCTCCTGCAGATCAGCCGTCCGGCGGACAACCTGCCTCTCCCGGGCCCGGAAGGAAGCCTCTCCTTCTGATGCAAAGATCTCTTGCACCGTGCTCTGGGTCCAATCACACACCATCTCATCTGTGTCTATCACCGGAATCCCCAGCCTCATCCCCAGGATCCGGGCCACCTCCGTCTTGCCGGCACCCATGAAACCCACCAGAACGACCTTCACCGCAGTTCCTCCTCCCATCCCCGGAGCCCCCGGAGCAGGTGATCAAGGCGGTCTCCGCCGAATCGTTCGGTAACTGCCGCAGCCAGCTCCAGCGCCACAACCGCTTCGGCCACCACGCCGGCGGCCGGTACGGCGCATACGTCGGCCCGCTCGTGATGCGCGGGCAACGACTCCCCCGTGCTCAGGTCAATCGAAGGTAGGGGCTTTCCCAGAGTCGCGATGGGCTTCATGCCAGCACGCAGGCGAATCTCACAGCCATTGGAGACACCGCCCTCCAGTCCACCCGCGTTGTTTGAGGTACGGTGGGGAGACGAACCGGCCTCACCGGGCACGATTGGATCGTGCACCTGCGAGCCGCGGGCAGCTGCCCCGCTGATGCCATCGCCGATCTCCACAGCCTTTATTCCGGGAATGGACATCAGGGCGCGAGCCAGGCGGCCGTCCAAACGGTCAGACCACTGGGCGTAGCTTCCCAGCCCGGGGGGAGCACCAGCGGCCACTACTTCCACGACCCCGCCCAGGGTATCTCCCTCGGCCCGGCAGGTATCTATCAAATCAATCATTCGCTTCTCAGCGGCTTCATCCGGGCAGCGGAGCGGGTGTTCGCGCTCGCGGCTGCGCCAGTAATCGTGCATCTCTTCCGGAGTGCTGTCGAGCCAATCATCGGGAAAACCGCTCGATTGCACCGAGCCCACGGAGCGAACGCAGCCTACTATCCATATCCCCAGTTCCCGCAGGAGGATCATCGCCACTGCACCGGCAGCCACGCGGGCCGCAGTGTCGCGGGCAGATGCCCGCTCCAATACATTCCGCAGGTCCGTATGCCCGTACTTGTAGTGGCCGGCAAGATCAGCATGACCGGGCCGCGGCCGGACCACCTGCTCCGCCATCCCCGGGCCGGGAGACATGGCTTCCCGCCAGTTGACCCAATCCCGGTTGCGAATCATCAGACCTATTGGGCTGCCCAGCGTGCGGCAGTGCCGCACCCCGGAGATGATCTTCACCTCATCGCGCTCGATCTGCATCCGGCCCCCGCGTCCGTATCCCAGCTGGCGGCGGGCCAGTTCCGCATCAATATCATCCGCCTGCAGATTCAG
>Ga0207421_10005527_pt1 | contig 14134 bp, 14 predicted proteins | sample SodLakKL_010_SED_4_FD_187542 | JGI IMG/M metagenome (GOLD analysis project Ga0207421, IMG submission 187542) | Alkaline sediment microbial communities from Lake Tanatar, Kulunda Steppe, Russia - 8KL_010_SED (SPAdes) (version 2) | ecosystem: Environmental > Aquatic > Non-marine Saline and...
CGAGAAGGAAGAGGAGCAGGGCGCTGGCGACCAGGGCCTGATGTTTGGCTACGCCACCAATGAGACCGACGTGCTCATGCCGGCGGCCATTCACTACTCCCATCTGCTGGTCAAGCGCCAGGCCGAGGTGCGCAAGAACGGCAAGCTGCCGTGGCTGCGCCCGGACGCCAAGAGTCAGGTCACCTTCCAGTACGAAGGCGACAAGATCGTTGGCTGCGATGCGGTGGTGCTCTCCACCCAGCACGACGAGACTGTGGACCAGAAGACCGTCCACGAGGGCGTGATGGAGGAGATCATCAAGCCCGTGCTCGGCAGCACCGGCTGGCTGACCAACGACACCAAGTACCACATCAACCCGACCGGGCGCTTTGTTACGGGCGGCCCGCTGGGTGACTGCGGCCTGACCGGCCGGAAGATCATCGTCGACACCTACGGCGGCATGGGTCGCCACGGTGGTGGCGCCTTCTCGGGCAAGGACCCGTCCAAGGTCGACCGTTCGGCCGCCTACGTCGGCCGCTATGTGGCGAAGAACGTCGTCGCCGCCGGCCTGGCCGATCGTTGCGAGGTGCAGCTCTCCTACGCCATCGGCGTCGCCGAGCCGACCTCCGTCAACGTCGAGACCTTCGGTACCGGCAAGGTCGACGAGGAAGTGATCAACAAGCTGGTCCGCGAGAACTTCGACCTGCGTCCGTACGGCATCCTCAAGATGCTGGGTCTGGAGCAGCCGATCTACCGCCCGACCGCCGCTTACGGCCACTTCGGCCGCGAGGACATCGACGTGCCGTGGGAGCGCACCGACCGTGCTGCTGCCCTCAAGGACGCCGCTGGCCTCAAGTAACTGAATACGCAAGGAGTAACTCGATAGCATGAGTAATCAAGACTACAAGGTTGCCGATATCTCCCTGGCCGACTGGGGCCGCAAGGAGATCAAGATCGCCGAGAGCGAGATGCCGGGTCTGATGGAGACCCGGCGCGAGTTCGCCGCGCAGAAGCCCCTCAAGGGTGCGCGCATCGCCGGCTGCCTGCACATGACCATCCAGACCGCGGTTCTGATCGAGACCCTGCAGGAGCTGGGGGCCGAGGTTCGCTGGTCCTCCTGCAACATCTTCTCCACTCAGGACCAGGCGGCCGCTGCCGTTGCGGCCAACGGCACCCCGGTCTTCGCCTGGAAGGGCGAGACCGAGGAGGAGTACTGGTGGTGCATCGAGCAGACCATCAACGGTCCGGACGGCTGGAAGCCGAACATGCTGCTCGACGACGGTGGTGACCTGACCGCCGTGATCCACGAGCAGTACCCGGACATGATGAAGGACATCTACGGTGTCTCCGAGGAGACCACCACCGGCGTGCACCGTCTCTACGAGATGAGCCGCAAGGGCGAGCTCGGCATGCCGGCGTTCAACGTCAACGACTCGGTCACCAAGTCGAAGTTCGACAACCTCTACGGCTGCCGCGAGTCGCTGGTCGACAGCATCAAGCGCGCCACCGACGTCATGATCGCCGGCAAGGTGGCCGTCGTCGCCGGGTTCGGTGATGTCGGCAAGGGCTCGGCGCAGTCGCTGCGTGGTCTGGGCGCCCAGGTGTGGGTCACCGAGGTCGACCCGATCTGTGCCCTGCAGGCCTCCATGGACGGCTACAAGGTCGTCACCATGGAAGAGGCCGCCCCGGTGGCCGACATCTTCGTCACCGCCACGGGCAACTACAATGTGATCACCCACGATCACATGAAGGCGATGAAGGACGAGGCCATCGTCTGCAATATCGGCCACTTCGACAACGAGATCGACGTGGCGAGCCTGAAGCAGTACAAGTGGGACGAGATCAAGCCGCAGGTCGACCACATCGAGTTCCCGGACGGCAAGAAGATCACCCTGCTCGCCGAGGGCCGTCTGGTGAACCTGGGCTGCGCCACCGGCCACCCGTCCTTCGTGATGTCCAACTCGTTCACCAACCAGGTCATGGCTCAGATGGAGCTCTACAACAACCCTGGCAAGTACGAGAAGGACGTCTACGTGCTGCCCAAGCACCTGGACGAGAAGGTTGCGGCGCTGCACCTGGGCCGCGTCGGCGCCAACCTGACCCGTCTCAGAGAGGAGCAGGCCGAGTACATCGGCGTCTCCGTGGATGGGCCGTTCAAGCCGGAGTGGTACCGCTACTAAGCCGGTAAGCCACTACGGCTTGACCGACAGACCCGGGGGCTGCCCAGCAGCCCCCGGGGTCTCGGTTGAGCGCCCAGAGCGTTCAGCGTTCAGCGTTCGGGCCAAGCGGTCCGAACGCTGAACACTGAGCACTGAACGCTTCGAGTCAATCGGAGGGGTTCAATGGAAAGTCAAAAGAAACACCCCCGCGTCTTCAGTTTCGAGTTCTTCCCGCCCAAGACGGACGAGGGGGCCGAGAACCTGAAGGCCACGCGGGAGCGCTTGGAGCGGCTGAACCCGGCCTACTTTTCGGTGACGTTCGGCGCCGGGGGGTCGACCCAGGATCGCACCTTCGAGACGGTCATCGACATCCAGCGCAGCAGCACCGCCGACGCGGCGCCCCACCTGTCGTGCATCGACGCCAGTCGGGATCGGCTCAAGCAGATGATCCTCGACTACAAGGAGCAGGGTGTGAAGTACATCGTTGCCCTGCGCGGCGATCGGCCGTCCGGCTCCGGATCCATGGGCCAGGGCGAGCTGAGTTACGCCAACGAGCTCGTCGAGCTCATCCGCGAGGTCACCGGTGACCACTTCTACATCGAGGTGGGTGCCTATCCGGAGTTCCACCCGGAGGCCCCGGACGCCCTGACCGATATTGAGAACTTCGTCCGCAAGGCCAAGGCCGGCGCAGACTCGGCAATCACGCAGTTCTTCTACAACGCGGATTGCTACTACCGCTTTGTCGAAGATTGCGAGAAGCGCGGGGTGGACATCCCGATCGTCCCCGGCATCATGCCGCTGATGAACTTCGAGCAGCAGGCGCGTTTCGCCGCGGCCTGCAAGGCCGATATGCCGCGCTGGCTGGCACAGCGGATGGAGGCCTGGAAGGATGACCCGCAGTCGCGGATGGAGTACGGCATCGACGTCGTGACGCGGCTGTGCGAGGACCTGCTGGACAACGGTGCGCCCGGTATCCACTTCTACGCCCTGAACAAGGCGCCGGTGGTCGAGCGCATCTGGCACAACCTCGGGCTGTCGGAGCAGACCGGCGGCGAGGGGCGCAAGCCGGACGAGGTCGAGGTGCCGGCGCAGCCCTGAGACCGGCGCTGCACCAGAATCGGCCGGAACGAGACCCCCGCCGGGCAGGTGCCTGGCGGGGGTCTTTTGCAATGGGCTGGGGCCGATGGGTCGGTTTTAGAGGTTCTCCTCCAGCCATTCCAGCTCCTGCCAGAGCTGCGCCGGGAGCCGGTCGCCGAACTGCGCGTAGTGATCGCGGATAAGCTCGATCTCCCGCCGCCAGCCCGGGGCGTCCACCTCCAGCAGGTCGGTGAGGGTCTCCGGGCCGATCTCCAGGTCGCTGAGGTCGACGTCGCCGGGGCGAGGCAGCCGCCCGATCGGGCTCTCGAGGGCGTCGATCTCGCCTCGGTTGCGCTGGAAGATCCACTTCAGGACCCGGGCGTTATCGGAGAAGCCCGGCCAGATGAAGCGGCCGTTGTCGTCCTTGCGGAACCAGTTGACGTGATAGATCGTCGGTAGCTGGCGTCCCGACTGCTCGCCCAGCCGGAGCCAGTGGGCGAAGTAGTCAGCCATGTTGTAGCCGCAGAACGGCAGCATGGCCATGGGATCGCGGCGCAGGGCCCCCAGATTGCCGGTGGCAGCGGCGGTCTTCTCGCTGCCCATGACCGAGCCGAGGAAGACCCCGTGCTGCCAGTCTCGCGCCTCCTGGACCAGGGGGATGGTCTCGCCCCGGCGGCCACCGAAGATGATGGCGTCGATGGGCACACCCGCCGGGTCGTTCCACTCGGGGGCGATCGCCGGGCACTGGTGGGCCGGGGCCGTGAAGCGGGCGTTGGGATGGGCTGCCGGCTCGCCGCTGTTCGGCGTCCACGGGCGTCCTTTCCAGTCGGTGAGTTCGGCCGGCGGCTCGTCGGTCATCTCTTCCCACCAGACGTCGCCCTCGGGCGTTCCGGCGACGTTGGTAAAGATGACGTTGCCGTGGAGGGCCTCCATGGCGTTGGCGTTGGACTTGTACGAGGTGCCCGGCGCCACCCCGAAGAAGCCGGCTTCGGGGTTGATGGCGTAGAGGCGCCCGTCAGAGCCGAACTTCATCCAGGCGATGTCGTCGCCGATGGTCTCGACCTTCCAGCCCGGCATGGGCGGCCGCAGCATGGCCAGGTTGGTCTTGCCGCAGGCCGACGGGAATGCCCCGGCCATGTACTGGACGTCGCCATCGGGGCTGGTGAGCTTGAGGATCAGCATGTGCTCGGCCAGCCAGCCCTCGTCCCGGGCCATGGCCGAGGCGATGCGCAGGGCGAAGCACTTCTTGCCGAGTAGCGCGTTGCCGCCGTAGCCCGAGCCGTAGGACCAGATCTCCCGGGACTCGGGGAAGTGGACGATGTAACGGTTGTCCGGATCGCAGGGCCAGGGCACGCCGGGGTCGCCGTCACGCAGCGGATAGCCCACGGAGTGGAGGCAGGGGACGAAGCGTCCGTCACGGCCGAGGACGTCGAGCACCGGCTGACCTACACGGGTCATGATGTGCATGTTGGCCACGACGTAGGGCGAGTCGGTGAGCTGGACGCCGATGTGCGCGATCGGCGAGCCCACCGGCCCCATCGAGAAGGGAATCACGAAGAGGGTGCGGCCCTCCATGCAGCCGTCGAACAGGCCGCGGAGGTGGCTGCGCATCTCCTCCGGGTCGGCCCAGTTGTTGGTGGGGCCGACGTCGTCGGGATCGGTCGAGCAGATGAACGTGCTGTCTTCAACCCGAGCCACATCGGCCGGGTCCGAGCGAATGAGCAGGCTGTTGGGGCGTAGCTCGGGGTTGAGCCACTGGGCGGTTCCGTCGGCGACCATGAGCTGGCACATGGCCTGGTACTCGTCCCTTGAACCGTCACACCAGTGGACGTTGCTCGGTCGGCACAGCTGGCGGATCTCCTCGACCCAACGAAGCAGCTGTTGGTGTTCCGTCATGGTTCCTCCCGTGGGGCACGGCGTCGGTTTTAGCAACGACCTATCAATGAACATGATGGGTCATGGTTTCGCGATTGTTAAGTCGCAGCCTACCACGGTGTCCGCGTTTGCGGCCTGAACGGGGTGCGTTATGGTTACGGCATGAGCCAAAGACGGAACACCACCGCCGGGATGCCTATCCACCCGGGCGAGGTGCTGCTCGAGCAGTTCCTCGAGCCGGCCGGGTTGTCCCAGTACAAGCTGGCCCGCGCCATCGGCGTGCCGCCCCGGCGCATCAATGAACTGGTATTGGGCAAGCGCGGCATCTCAGCGGATACCGCGCTGCGTCTGGCCCGTTTTTTCGGCACTGCGCCGGAACTGTGGCTGCAGCTGCAGAATCAGTACGACCTGGATCGTGCGCAGATCGTTTTGCAGGGCAAGTTGGAGACGATCCAGCCGCTGGCTACCAGGGAAGGATCTCCCGGTTAGGGGCGTGCCAGAAGCGCCCCGAGTCCTCCAGGCTGACGTGGTCCATCCGGTCGATCAGCCCGGCAGCGGACTCCGGCGGGTCGATTAGGCCGTTTTGGCTGGTCATGTCCGTGCGCACCCAGCCGGGGTGTAGCAGGGCCACGGCGATCCCGCGCGGGCGTAGGTCGTGGGCCAGCGAAACGGCCGCCATGTTCACCGCGGCTTTCGACATCCTGTATCCGTAGCTATTGCCAGAGGTGTTGTCGCCGATCGAGCCCATGCGACTGGTGACGATCCCCAGTTTACCGCCGTCGCTGAGCAGGGGATGGAGAGCTTCCGCGGCCATCAGCGGGCCGAGGGCGTTGGTCTCGAACTGGGCGCGGATACCCGCCACTGCGGCCTCGTCGAGGGCGCCCAGGCGCTGGACCCGCATCAGCCCGGAGACCACCAGGACCCATTCCAGGGGTTGCCCGGACAGTTGGTCGGCCAGGGCATCGAGCGTGTCGTGCCGGGTGATGTCCACTCCTTCGTGGACCTGGGCGCCGGTGTTGCGCAACTCCTCCGAGGCGCTGCGCGCGGTAGCGATTACGTGGTCGCCGCGCGCACAAAGCTGCCGCGTGGTCTCCAGGCCGATGCCTCGGTTGGCGCCTAGGATCAATTTCGCCATTATGCTGCCTCCTAGTGGTGATCGCCCTCGGCGCGGCGCCAGAGCAGGTGGAGGATCGGGGCGGTATCGCCGCCACTCCCCCGCTCCTGCCAGAGGTCGCCGGCGGCCGCGGCGGTGGCCATCCAGCTCGCCACACAGCGGGCCTCGTCCGGACCGCCGGGATGCCCCCGGTAGGCGATGACGCTGATCAGGCCGCCGGGCCTGAGCAGTTGCCGGGCGGCGTCCAGTGCCGGCCTGGTCCGCTCCGGGTGCGTCGTGACGCTTCGGTCGCCTCCGGGCAGGTAGCCGAGGTTGAACATGACGGTATCGACGCTGCCGTGCCAGTCCGGCGGCGTCAAGCCGGCCAGGTGCCGATGATCGGCCTGGACCAGGTGGCAGGCGGGCAGGTGTCCGCGTGCTGCTAGGCGAGCCCGCGTATTCTGCAGGGCGTCCCACTGCAGATCGATGACCAGGATACTGCCTCCGGGGTTGGTCTGGGCGGCCAGGAAGCAGGCATCGTGGCCGTTGCCGGCCGTGGCGTCGACCGCGCGGCCGCCACGGCCCAGCACCTGGGCCACGTGGCGGTGAGCGGTCTGCGTCAGGGGTTCGCTCATTCCGGGCGAGCGGGTGCCAGGCAACCCTCGGGCAGTGGTGCGTCCTCGAGCAGGTGCTCGGCCAGCCGCTCGGCTAGGTAGGGGGCCTGGAGCATGGCGCGGGCGCCGAGGCCGTTGAGTACGGCGGCCGGTCGGCCGGGGATTCGGCCGAGCACCGGGCAGCGCTGCGGGGTGGCCGGTCGGGTGCCGGCCCGATGCTCGACGACCTCCATCCGTGGCGGCCGAGAAAGCAAACGGGGGAGCTGGCCGAGCAGGGTTTCGCGACCGGACTCGGTGGCTGCGGCAGGGGTGTCGGGCTTGCCGTAGGTGGCGCCGAGCCGGAAGACGCCGCGCTGTCCGGGCTGCGGTGCCAGGTAGCCAGCTCGGCCATGGTAGATGTGGTTGGGGATCGGGTGCGTGGGGCGCACGGTGAGCACCTCGCCGGGGACGCACTGCAGACCGACGCCGGCCAGCCAAGGGTTGTCCGAGCCGCTGGGGCCGTCGCAGAAGACCACCTCACGGTAGCGCTGGCCCTGCCAGGTGACTCCATCGGCATCGGTTCGGAGCTCCTCGGTCGTTACCATCCCGTCGCGCAGCGAGTCCCGATCGCGCAGATAGTCGGCGACGTGACCGAGCAGCGCCGGGACGTTGACCTGCCCACCGCGGATCTCGAACCCGCCCCAGGGGTCGGCCAGAACGCCATCGTGATCGCCGGGTGAGAACTGCCGCCCGAGCCAGCGGGCAAATGCCGGGTCGAGGCTGCGCTTCTGGAATTGCCGCAGTTCTTCGCGGCCGCCGGCCATGTGCAGGATGTCGTGGGACTGCAGCAGACGCTGCCCGAAGCACCGCTCCAGGCTGCGATAGCGCCGCCACGAGCCGGCGGCGGTCTCCGCGCCGCTAGGGGGGAAGGTCAGGCGCGGACCGGCGATCGGTGTGGCCAGTCCCGGGGTGACCCGCGAGGGGGCGTCGGTCTTGCCGTCATCCACCACAGTCACCGCCGCTCCGCGTTCGAGCAGACTCAGGGCGACCAGGCTGCCGGCGAGGCCCTGGCCGACGATCAGGAAGGGGGGTTGGCTCATTGGGGACTCCTCACAGCGGTCACAGGTTGATGTTGCGGTCTTCGATCTCCGGCAGAGCAGGGCGCTCGCCACGGGCGCAGCCACGCAGCCATTCGATCTCGCGCGCCCAGCCCTCGGGGCCGGCGGGCGTCTCGAGCAGTTGTGGCAGGGCGCGGGTGCGGGCGTCGGTGACCGCGCGCTCAAAGGCGTCGGGGCCGATCTCGCCACGGCCGATAAGCGCGTGCCGATCCTTGCGACTGCCGCAGGGTGGGCGCGAGTCGTTCAGGTGCAGCGCGACCAGCCGGCGCAGGCCGATATGGGTGTCGAAGGCTGCCCACATGGCCTCCCAGCCCGTAGCGGTATGCAGCTCGTAGCCGGCGGCAAAGGCGTGTGCGGTGTCGATGCAGACCCCGAAGCGTTCCGGGGTCTCCAGCCGTTCCAGGATGGCGGCCAGCTCGGCGAAGTCGGCGCCCACGGTGGTGCCCTGGCCGGCGACGTTCTCCAGGACGAGACAGACATCCGTTTTGTCCGGGTGGTTGCGGCAGATGGCATTGAGCGTGGCCGCAATGGCCTCGATCCCGGCCTCGGTTCCGGCCTGGAGGTGGGCACCGGGATGGAAATTGAGCAGTTCAATGCCGAGCCGGTGGCAGCGCTCGAGTTCGGCTTCCAGCGCTGCCTGCGACTTGGCGTGCTTTTCCGGATCGGTGGCAGCGAGGTTGATCAGGTAGGAGGCGTGGCTCATCACCGAACCGATGCCCTGCTCCGCCCGAACGCGTCGGAAGGCTTCGGCCTCCTCGGCAGTGATCGGCTTGACCTGCCAGCTGCGCTGGTTTCGGGTGAAGACCTGGATGCTATCGCAGCCGATCTCCCGGCCGCGTTCCGGGGCGCGCTGCGGCCCGCCGGCCGCCGAGACGTGAGCGCCGAGTTCGGGCATGGCTTGTCCTCCTCGGGAAAGGGGCGCAGTCTACTAATATTGGGGTAGGCACGCATGGGTTATGACATCAGCGCGAAGGAGGTCGCAACATGTCGAAAGTGTGGGTAGTGGCAGCCGACGCAGCCCAGGCACGGGTCTTTGCCAGCGACCAGCGCTCGGGCCAGTCCCTGCAGGAGGTCGAGACTTGGGTGAACCCGGAGCTGCGTGTACCGGCCCATGAGTTGGTGACGGACCGCCCGGGTCGGATCTCGGAGTCCGCCGGAGGTGGGCGCCATGCGATGGATCCGCCCACCGACATCAAGGAGGTGGAGTCAGATCGTTTTGCCCGTGAGCTGGTGCGATGGCTTGAGCAGGCCCATCAGCAAAAGCGTTTCGAGCATCTGGTGGTGGCGGCTGCGCCGCATTTTCTCGGACAGATCCGGCATCACTTAGATGGTGGGCTGAAAGCGGCGATCAGCCATGAGGTGGACAAGGACATCTGCCACTTGGAGCGGCCCGAGCAAATCCGCAAACATCTGCCGGATTTCCTCTTCTGAGCAGCCGATGCCACACCCGCAGACAGCAAGGCCGCCCTTCGGGGCGGCCTTGCTGTATTCCACCGGTCCGTGGGGAAGGCCCGGCGCCCAGGTATGGTGCCGATCAGGCGCGGGCCCTCTGGCGCTGCCCATGCCCCGACGGGGCCATGCCCAGCAGGTACTGGATCGGCGGGAAGGTCGCGGCGGCCGCGGCCAGGCCGAGCCCCACGGAGATGCCGAGCAGGCCCAGATAGTCGGTGGCTCCGTACAGGTTGGCCCAGCTCGCGCCGGTGTGGGCCGGCAGCAGGAATACCGAGATGAGGGCCACGACACCGCCCACGCCCAGGGCGCTGCCCAGGGCCCGACCGAAGTTGCGGAAGCTGCTGCCTACGCGTGCGATGAGCAGGGCCAGCAGGATAAGGTCGACGATGGCCAGGATGATGATCGCGGGCAGGGTGCCCCCGAGGAACTGGATGGCCACGGTAATGGTTTCCATAATCATGCTTCTCTACCCCCTTCGCTGGTTCAGGACATGCGGCCGTGGAGCATGGCGTTGTAGGCCGGGAGCAGCAGGTGCTCCTTCATCACCCAGGCCATCCAGTGCTCGCGGTAGGGGCTGATGAAGCCGAACGAGGGCGTCATTTCCAGATCGTAGTTGAACTCCACCAGGATCGCCTGGCCGATTTCGGTAATCAGCGGGCAGGAGGTGTAGCCGTCGAACTCGGCGGTGGGCTCCCGGTCCTGGATGACGCGGATCAGGTTCTCGACCATGACCGGGGTCATGTTCTTGACCGTGGCCGAGGTCTTGCCGATCGGCACGCCGCAGCAGTCGCCGGCTCCGAAGACGTTCGGGTAGCGCTTGTGCCGGAGCGTGTACTGATCCACCTCCAACCAGCCGCCATCAGCGTAAGGGGCTTCCCGGGCCGCGAGATCGCTCTCGCGCAGCGGCTCGGGGGCGCTCATCGACGGCGGCAGGTGGATGAAGTCGTAGGACTCGGTGTACTCCCCGTCCCCGTCCGATTCGAAGGTGACCCGCTTCTGCTCCGGCTCGATGCCCTTGACCCGGTGGTGCCAGTGCACGTCGATGTCCCGCTCCTCGGGGAAGTGGCGCTTGAGGAACTCGTCGATATCCGGTTGTGAGAACAGGCCGTCGCCCGGAGCGTAGTAATGGAGGTCGGCATTGCCGCGCATGCCTCGCTGGCGCAGGCGGTGCTCGGTGATCATGCTCATCTTCAGCGGGGCGCCGGCGCACTTGATCGCCCCCGGCGGGCGGATGAACAGGCCCTTGCCGCCTTCCTGCAGGTAGTTCTCCACCGCGTTCCAGGTGGCGGACGCGTTGCCGGGGTTGTCGTAGACGCAGCCGATGCCGTGGGAGCCGATCAGGTCGGCGCTCATGCCCTCGATGCGGTCGAAGCGCAGCTCCAGACCGGTGGTCACGACCAGGTAGTCGTACTCCAAGGTCTCGCCCTCGTCGGTGACGAGGCGGTTGTTCTCCGGGTCGTACTCGGCGACCATCGCTTTGACCCAGTTGACCCCGCTGGGGACGTAACGCTCGTTACGGTCCTCGGTCTTGCTCCGAGGCCACTCGCCGGTGGCCACCAGCGTCAGTCCGGGCTGGTAGTAGTGGTCCTCGCGGCGGTCGACGAGGGTGATCTCGGCGCCGTCCAGGGCCCGGCGCAAGCGGTTGGCGGCGTTGAGCCCGCCGGCGCCGGCACCGACGATCACGATGCGGGCGTTGGTCTGAACCGCCCGGGCCGGCTCGCTGTGGAGCAGGGTGCCCGCCCCGAGGGCGCCGGCCGCGATCGCCCCGGTGCTCATCCCGGAGAGCTTGAGGAAGTCTCGCCGGCTGCAGGCCTCCACCAGGCGCTTGAGGTCGAGCCCCTCGGACCCGGATGGGGAGTGGTCGTTCATCTCGCTCCTCCTGACTGCATGCTGCAGTTGTTTTTTGTCCGCTTGTGAAGCGCCGCGGATCGGTTATATCGATCTCTCGCGATGTTTGCTCAATGTATACGAGTGGCGGGCGCTGTCAAAGCGTCGATTTGATATTAATCATGTCAATGATGGTTCGTCGCCCCGGGGTGAGGGGGCGGCTCAGTCGCGGTGACCGCACAGTCGCGACAGCCCCTCCCGATGCCCGACCTCGTGGCTTGACGGGAGACGCGCCCCCTCCGGGTCCTGGAGCCAGGCAAGCAGGTCCGCGTGTACGCGGTCGCGCTGCAGGTCGCGGGTCAGCAGGTGATGGCCCTCCGGGTAGAGGGCCAGGCGCCACTGTCCCGGCGGGCGCTGCGGGAGCCGATGGAGCATCAGACAGGTGGGTTCTGGCGGGATGACCTCATCCTGCTCGCCGTAAAGGATCAGTGCCCGCGAGTCCAGCTGCTCGCTGGCCTCTAGGGCGCGGTCCATGAGGTCGGTGACCCCGGCCAAGGCGCGGGCACTGACTTCGCGCTGGATGAGCGGATCCTCTCGCCACTCCTCGAGGACCTCGGGGTTGTCCGTCGGATCGACCCCCAGATCCTCGCCGCTCAGGCGCAGACCGGGGGTCAGGCGTGAAGAGAGCCACAGGCCGGTGCGCTGATACCAGGGCATCGCCTCGCGCCCCCAGACCGCCGGGGCCAGGAGCGCGGTGCCGGTGATCGCCTCCGGCGATTGTTCGGCGACCAGGATCATGGCGATGGCCCCGCCCATGCTATGGCCCATGAGGTAGAGCGGGGTATCGGGGTAGCGTTCGGCCAGCAGCTCGACGGCCGTGGCGGCATCGTCGATCAGTGCCTGCCCCCCAGGCCAGGTGCCCGCGTCCCCGGTTTCACCGAAACCTCGGTGGTCGTAGGCGTAGGTGGCGACCCCGCCCTCGGCGAGGTATTCGGCAGCGAAGCGCATGCCGCGGCTATAGTCATTGAGCCCGTGCAGCGCCAGAACCACAGCGTCGGCGCTGTCGTCGTGCTCGGGGCCCCAGCGTCGGTAAGGTAGCCGGTAACCGTCGTCGGCGAGGATGTACCCCTCACCCCAGGCGGGTGTCTCGCCGGGCGGGTCTGCCGGGCCGTCCACAGCGGCGCGGCTGCAGCCGACCGCCAGCGTGGCGAGCAGCAGCGGGGTGATGGCGAGGGTCAGTCTGCGCAAGGGGGCCCCGGTTGGCTGCCTACTGGTCGCGACGGCGCATGAACAGACGCATCTGCGCCTCGAGGCTGTCGGCAAAGGAACGCGCCTCGATCTCCCGGTCGATGGCTCGGTGGAGTTCCCGCAGCTGGTCGAGGGAGAGTTCCTGCAGCCGCTGCTTGATATCGGGTTGTTTCTGCAAGGGGTCTCGGTTCATCCGTCCTGAGTTGGTTGGCGCCTGGTGGGTGGCTTGCGTCTGCGACCTGTTCCGGTGGCTCAGGCGGCCTGAGCCTCGGCGGCCAGCTCATGGATGCGATCGACCATGGCGAAGAAGCCGTCCCGCCGGTTGGGGCTGAGGTTGCGCTCCAGTCCCAGCTGGCGGAACACCTCACGGATATCGGTCCGCTGGATCTCGTCCGGCGTGGCGCCGGAGTAGGCCATGAGCACCAGCGCAATCAATCCCTTGACGATGAAAGCGTCGCTGTCGGCGAGGAAGACCAGCCGCTGCGGGTCGTTTTCATCGCGCCGGCACACCAGCCAGACGTTGCTGGTGCAGCCCTCCACCCGGTTGGCCTCGGTCCGTTCCGCCTCCGGGAATTCCGGCAGTTGCCGGCCCAGGTCGATCAGGATGCGGTAGCGTTCCTCCCAGTCCTCAATGAACTCGAAGGTCTCCTTTAACTCGTTGAGATCCATAGGCTTTTATCGTGATCGGAGTCTGGCCGGTGCGGTGGGTCCGGCACCGGGCGGAGTACAGATAGGGATCTATAGGATAATACGTTACGACCGATTCCGCGAGGCCGTCCGCCGTGCGTAGACGGTAATCTCCTCACGGTCGTGATAGAGCTGCGCGGCGTGCACCCGCGCGCCGGTGGCTCGGATCGCCTCCAGGGCGTGGCGCACGGTCTCCAGTGGACGGCGCATGGGCAGCTTCAGATTGAATACTGCCGCCCTGGCCCGCGCCTCGCGCAGCCACTGTGCCATCAGGCGTGTGATCCCCTGCGGCCGGTCCACGACGTCGCAGACCAGCCAGTCCACCTCCGCTCGTGTCCGGAAGCGGAAGGCGTCGGTACGCCGGTGTTCGACACCGGGATCTTGGGCAAGGTCCGGGGCGAGCGGGCCGTTATCGATGGCGGTCACGGTGAGCCCGCGCTCGCGCAGCAGCCAGGTCCAGCCGCCCGGGGCCGCCCCGAGGTCCACGGCGTGTTCGCCGGGGTAGGGCTGCTCATGCTCCGGAACCAGGCGGTGGAGCGCCTCCTCGAGCTTGAGCACCGAGCGGCTTGGCGCGCTTCGCGGCATCCGCAGCCGGGGGATGCCGCCCGGCCAACCGCTGGCAGGGCCGACAGCGGCTAAGCAGTGGCGGGAGTCGGGGAACAGCAGGCGCAGACGCTGCTGCGGATCGCCGGCAGTCACCCCGGCCTGAGTCAGCGCGTGGCGCAGGGGGCCAGCGAAGCGTCGGCAGAAGCGGGCCAGGGGACGGCCTTCGTCGCTGTCCGGGTACTCGAGCCATGGGGAGGCACCGCCGGTCGCCGGGGGTAGCGCCGCCGCGATGGCTTCCGCGCGGCCGCCTTCCGGGAGCCCCTGCAGCTCGTCGACTAGGCCGGCTGCAGCGCGTGCAAAGACCAATGGCGGTGGCTGTTGCGGTGCGTCCCCGGCCGGGGCGTGGAAGATCACGTAAGCACTCTGCTCTTGCGCCCGGCAGTAGCCGTACACCCCGACTTGTTGGGCGGCGGCGGTGGC
>Ga0207421_10005529_pt1 | contig 14133 bp, 14 predicted proteins | sample SodLakKL_010_SED_4_FD_187542 | JGI IMG/M metagenome (GOLD analysis project Ga0207421, IMG submission 187542) | Alkaline sediment microbial communities from Lake Tanatar, Kulunda Steppe, Russia - 8KL_010_SED (SPAdes) (version 2) | ecosystem: Environmental > Aquatic > Non-marine Saline and...
AGGAACCACCCGATCCCATCTCGAACTCGGAAGTGAAACTGTTCAGCGCCGATGGTAGTTTGGGGTCTCCCCATGTGAGAGTAGGTCACTGCCAGGCATTTACCCGTAACCCGGTCGTCTTTGGACGGCCGGGTTTTTTTTCGTCCTGAATATCACGCAGGCTTCACGGAGCATCCCTTTGCGCGCAAGGCGCTCTCCTACGGGTTCTTGCCGTTGTTGGAGCGTGCGTCGCAGGCGGAGATTTTTGGGATTTCGCTGCAATCAGCGCGATTTTCCCGGCCTCTGGGGGATTCGGGATCATGCTGTTGTTGGTGGGGCCCGGCCGGACGGGGGCGCCAGGCTTAGCGCAGTTCGCGCCAGGGGAAGCCGTCGGCCTGTGTAGCGACGACGGTTTCCTCGGGGCTGCAGCCGAGTCCGTTGGCAAGCGCACGGCGGGCGAGGTCGGGGTGGTTGTTCCGCTCCGAGAGGTGCATGCCCACCACGTGCTGCAGCCGGCTGCGGTCGATCAGGGCGAGCAGACGCTCGGACTCGTGATTGGGTAGATGACCGTAGCCGCCCCCGACACGCTTCTTCAGTGCGGGAGGATAGGGGCCGGCGGCCAGCATGGCGGGATCGTGATTGCACTCGAGGAGCAGTCCATCCACGGCGTCAACGCAGGCTGCCATGTGCGCCGTGACGTGTCCGGCATCGGTGAGCAGGGCGAGGCGGACGGCGCCATCGGTGAATACGAATTGGGCCGGCTCGCGGGCGTCGTGCGGGACGGTGAACGGTTCCACCTGGAGATCGCCGAGGGCAATGATCTGGCCGGCGTGGAATTCGTGCAGGCGGGGGTAGGCCGCGTCACGGGCGGCCAGGCGTGTACCCGGGGTCATGTAGACCGGCAGGCGATGACGGCGCGCCAACGCCGCAGAGGATCCGATGTGATCGGAATGCTCATGGGTAATGATCATGGCGTCGAGATCCTCGGGTACAACACCGAGGCGGGCGAGGCGCAGCGTGGTCTCCTGGACGGAGAATCCACAATCGACCAGGACCCGGGTGCGGCCGACCTGAACGAGCAGGGCGTTGCCGGCGCTGCCGCTGCCCAGCGACGCGAAACGGATCATCCTGTCCCCTGGTCATCAGATTCGTGTGGTTTCAAGGGGCCCGGATGTAGGAGGCCAGCCCCTGGCCGATGGGTTTTCCGGCCCCGGATCGGCGAGAGGGCTCGCCTCCTACCGGGAGCGGCCGATGCGGAGAGAGCGTCATGCACCACGGGAGGCCCTGCGGACCTTGCGTGATCATCAGGTCGCCGCATGACCCACCACCAGGACGGGTCAGCGCAGTTGCGGCTGAATGAGTTCAAGGACGAACCGTGCGTCACGATCCCGCAATGGTTCGCCTTCGATGGACAGGGCCTCGATCTGCAGGTCGCGCCCATTCTCGATCATCCGGATCTGGTAGCGCTCATCCTGGCGTCGGGGGGTTGCGCGCCCGAAGCTGAGTGCGCGGCGCAGGACCCCGGGCCGGTCCTCGGCAGAGTCGACGATGTCGGGCCGGTAGGTGACCAGGAAAAAGCCAGCGGAACGGTCCTGTTCGTCAATCATGAGGCCCGTGCGGTCGAGTGCCAGACCGAGGCGTCGCCAAAGCGCGTCAGGTTCGCCCCAGACAACGAGGACCGGTCGGCCGTCGCGTTCCGTCAGGTCGACCTGGCCGGTGCGTTCGAAATCGGCTTCGTCCACGCGTGTGGACACGGTCTCTGCCGCCGTGACCTCCCCGGTGGTGAGAAAGACGAGGAGTCTGTTGAGCATTTCGGCTTCCAGCTGCGGGTCGGGATCGACGATCTCCCAGCGGCTGGTCTGGCCGTCGGCCTCGCCGCGTTCCACGGCACCGCGGTGGCTGATGAAGACCTCAGTGCCACCGTTCTGCCGCTCCACACGCAAACGGTACTGGTCGCGGGTGCCGGCGTCATAGAGGGTGCCGAGCGCGCGCGCGAGCAAACCTCGCGTCCCTCCAATGGGAATCCCGGCCAGGTTCTCGGCCCACTCGGTTTCCATTACACCGACCGCAGGCTCATCGCGGGCGAGGGTCAGGTTCTGCCCGCGCCAGAAGGCTCGCAGCTGCGGCCAGAGTGCCTCTGGCGGCGCCTGGACACTCAGCCAGCGCATCTGGCCATCGCGGCGCAGCTGAACCTCCGGGCTCTCCGGCAGGATGGTCGTCGGCTGCCCAGTCGCCGTGCGCGGTGCCGTGCGCGCTTCGTGATCGAGTTCGCGGGCGCTGACGCGTTCACCGCGGCCCTCCGGAATGCGGTAGCCGGGGTCCATGCCGGGCGCGATCAGGCCGGGTGGCACCTCCAGGGAATCGACCTGTCGGCTGGCCTCGTAGCGAGGGCCCTCGACGGGACCGGTCGTCGTGCAGCCGGCAAGTGCCAGCGCGATCGCCGCAACCAGCATCGCCTTGGGCAGATGCACAGTTGCGATGGAGCGTTCATTCATCTCGTTCATCAATGGTCCACTGCGATGCCGGCCTGGCGCATCGCGTCCAGTACGGCGGCATGAAAAGGTTCGGACAGGGGTGTCAACGGCAGGCGGATGCCATCCGGCATCAGGCCCATCCGCGCCACCGCCCATTTTACCGGGATGGGGTTGGCCTCATGGAAGAGCGCATGGTGCAGCCCATCGAGCCGTGCATTGATCTCGCGCGCCTCTGCCACGTCTCCGGCGAGGGCAGCCGCACACAGTTGGTGCATCGCTGCCGGGGCGACATTCGCGGTGACGGAAATCACCCCCTGTCCGCCCGCAAGCAGGAAATCCAGCGCGGTTGCATCATCACCGCTATACAGGTCGAGCCGTCCGCCCACGCGTTCGACAAGCTCACGGGTACGTTCGGGTCTGCCCAGGGCCTCCTTCAGCCCGATGATGTTCGGAACACCAGCGAGCCGCTCCACCGTTTCCGGCAGCAGATCCACGGCGGTCCGCCCGGGAACATTGTACAGGATCTGGGGCACGTCCACGGCCTCTGCAATGGCCTGATAGTGGAGGAACAGGCCCTGCTGTGTCGGCTTGTTGTAATACGGTGTGACCAGCAGACAGGCGTCGGCGCCGGCGTCCTTCGCGCACTGGGTCAGATGGATGGCCTCGCGCGTCGCGTTGGCCCCGGTGCCGGCGATCACGGGGATCCGGCCGGCGACGTGCTTGACGACGTGCGAGATGACCGCGCAGTGTTCCTCGAAGTCCAGCGTTGCGGACTCGCCGGTTGTGCCCACTGCGACGATCGCGTCCGTGCCCGCGGACAGATGCCAATCCAGCAGGTGATCCAGGGCGTCCATGTCGATGCTGCCGTCTCTGCGCATCGGCGTGACCAATGCGACCATGCTGCCTTGAAACATTGCCCTCTCCGGGTACGCTAATGTCGCAGTCTAACGGTGGGCGAACAAGGGGTTCAAGCAACCTGCGTGGGGCAAGCCCCGCGTCGCCGGGTTCCGGCACGGCGTCTGCGTCCGCAGCCGAGATTCGCCACCGGTTGCACACGGCTGCCGGGTTGCACGCGTTCGTGGCAATCGTTTGCGCGGGGGGCGCAAGGTGATATGTTGCCCCCCTATCCCCGTTGGTTGCCAAACCGTCATGTCGGATCTACCGGGCTCGACGCCTGCCAATCATCTCGTCATGGTCCTGATCGGGACCGATCGCCCCGGACTGCTCGAGCAGGTGTCCCGTTCCGTGATGGAAACGGGTTGCAACCTGGAGGAAAGCCGCATGTCGGTGCTGGCCGGGTTTTGCTGCATGAACCTGGCGGTCAGCGGCAACTGGAAAACGCTGGGCAAGCTGGAAAGCCAGCTCGCCCGGCTCGAGACGGACACCGGGTTGACCCTGATCGCCCGGCGCGCGCAGCCGGAAGAGGCCACGCCGCCGGTGATGGCCTACTCGGTGGACGTCGTGGCGCTGGACCAGGTGGGGATCGTGCATGCGCTGGCGGGTTTCTTCACCAGCCGCGGCGTGAATATCCGGGACCTGCACTCGCGCGTCTTCAGGGCCCAGCAGACCGGGACACGCATGTTTGCGGCCAACATGGTCATCGACATCCCTGCCGAGCAGCATCTGGCCAGCCTGCGCGGCGACTTTCTGGATTTCTGCGACGAGCTCAATCTCGACGGCGTCCTGGACCCGATCAAGGGCTGATGCCGCTGGGCCTCAACAACCCGTTCTTTCCCCCGCACCCACTCAGGAGATGCCATGAGCGTAGCGATCGACCAGCCCGTTCCGTTGGATATCCGCTTGCCCGCGACCGGCGACCAGACACTGGCGCTGAGCGACTTCGCCGGGAAGCGGACCGTGCTCTACTTCTACCCCAAGGACGCGACTCCGGGCTGCACCAGTGAAAGTCGGGACTTCGCGGCGCAACAGGCGGATTTCGCGGCGGCGAATGCCGTCATTCTCGGCGTGTCCCGCGACAGTGTGAACAGTCACGAGAAATTCAGGACCAAGGAAGGACTGCCCTTCGATTTGCTGAGCGACGCGGAGGAAACGCTCTGCAATGCCTTCGATGTCATCAAGATGAAGAACATGTATGGCAAACAGGTGCGCGGTATCGAACGCTCCACCTTCCTGATCGACGAGCACGGCGTCCTGCGCCGCGAGTGGCGCAAGGTCAAGGTGCCGGGCCACGTCGCAGAGGTACTGGCCGCCGTGCGCGCGTTGTAGCCCGCCCCTCAATCCGTCCGCGGAGGAATCATGGTCAAGAAGGAGATGCGCTCCAACCGCCTGCTGGTGCTGGACACCAATGTCCTGATGCACGACCCCACGGCGCTGTTCCGTTTCCAGGAGCACGACATCTTTCTGCCCATGGTGGTGCTGGAGGAACTGGACCGCGGCAAGAAGGGTGTCTCCGAGGTGGCGCGCAACGTGCGTCAGGTCAGCCGCTTCATCGATGAGCTCACGCAGGACGCGACGCACGCGCAGATCACGCAGGGGCTGCCGCTGCACCCCCCGTCGCTGGCCGACTCCCCGCTGAACGCCACGGGGCGGCTGTTCTTCCAGACCCGGGCGATGGCGGCCCACCTCCCGGAGAGCCTGCCCGGTTCGACACCCGACAACACGATCCTCGCGACCGCGCTGGCGCTGCAGGGCGAACAGCCCGACGCGAACATCACGCTGGTCTCCAAGGACATCAACCTGCGCATCAAGGCGTCGGTGCTCGGGCTGCATGCCGAGGACTACTTCAACGACCAGGTGCTGGACGACGTCAGCCTGCTGTACTCGGGGATGGTGGAGCTGCCGCCGGACTTCTGGGAGTCCCACGGCCGGGAGATGGAGTCCTGGCAGGAGAGCGGGCGTACCTATTACCGCGTCACGGGTCCGCTGGTGATGCAGTGGCAGCCCAACCAGTTTCTGTACCGGGACGGAGACAACCCCGTGCAGGCCATCGTGCTGGAGATCGACCAGCGTGCCGAGGCGGCGGTGATTGAACTGGTCGATGACTACATGCATCCCCGCCACACGGTCTGGGGAATCAACGCCCGCAACCGCGAGCAGAATTTCGCGCTGAACCTGCTGATGGACCCCGAGGTCGATTTCGTGTCCCTCGTCGGTGCCGCCGGTACCGGCAAGACCCTCCTGACTCTGGCTGCAGGCCTCGCGCAGACGCTGGAGGACAATACCTACCGGGAAATCATCATGACCCGGGTTACCATCCCGGTCGGCGAGGATATCGGCTTCCTGCCCGGCACCGAGGAGGAGAAGATGACCCCGTGGATGGGGGCGCTGATCGATAATCTCGAGGTGCTGACCAAGTCCGACAGTGCGGGCGACTGGGGTCGGGCGGCGACCAACGACGTCATCCAGAGTCGGATCAAGATCCGCTCTCTGAACTTCATGCGCGGGCGCACCTTTCTGAACCGGTTCATCATCCTCGACGAAGCGCAGAACCTGACCAGCAAGCAGATGAAGACGCTGATCACCCGGGCCGGGCCAGGGTCCAAGGTAGTCGCCCTGGGCAACATCGCGCAGATTGATACCCCGTATCTGACCGAGACCACGTCAGGCCTGACCTTCGTGGTGGACCGCTTCCGCAGCTGGACCCACAGCGGGCACATCACCCTGACGCGGGGCGAGCGCTCGCGTCTGGCGGACTTTGCGTCGCGCAATCTCTGAGACCGGAAGGTAAAGAATCGAAGCCTTCAGGTGGGCTTCGTCGCGTCTCGAGTCTGGCCGCCCGCCATCACGACGGTGAGGCAACTATCGACCTGATGATCACGGAAGGCTCCGCAGAGGATCCCCTCGCGCGCAGACATCGAATCTCCCACGGGTTCCTGCCCCGTAGGAGCCTGCCTTGCAGGCGAAGATTTTGGTGGTTTCGGCACGGTCAACGCGATTTTCGTTGGCTGCGGAGCTTTCGGCTCATCACGACGATCGAAGTCTCATGCCACCGCGTTTTCGGAGGACTCGGTGTAGCGTACGCAGGCGCGCTCGGTTTCCCAGAGGGTCAGCGAGCTGACCCGCAGCCCCGGGCGGTTGATTCCAAGGGCCATCTCGCGGAAGAACCACTGCGCGATATTCTCCGCGGTGGGGTTGATCCGCTGGAACGGTTCGACATCGTTCAGGTATTGATGATCCAGCCGTCCCGCGATCTCCCGCGCCAGGTTCTTGACGACCTTGAAGTCGACGGCCATGCCGAGTTCGTCCAGATCGCTGGCCTCCACTTCCACCTCGACCTTCCAATTGTGACCGTGCAGGTTCGCGCACTGGCCCGGGTAACCGCGCAGCGTGTGTGCGGACGCAAAGTCGGTCAGGACACGAAGGGTGTAGGTCGCAGCCATGCCTATTTCTGGTTGCCAGTCTGGAAGCGAGGGAACGTTACTTTCCCCTCTCCCTTTGCGCAAGTCACCGGATCCGGCGCGCGGCGAATCGCCTCGAGGATTCCGCGTGCGTCCAGGCCATGATCCGCGAGGAGCCGCTCTCTCGACCCGTGCTGGGTGAAACGGTCCGGCAGCCCCAGGGTCAGGCAGGGCAGCGTCAGCCCCTCGGCCGCGAGCCACTCCAGTACCGCGCTTCCCGCACCGCCGGCCACCACATGCTCCTCGACGGTGACGAAGCGCTCGTGGACGCGGGCCAGTGCGGCCAGCAGAGCCGTATCCAGCGGCTTGATGAAACGCATGTTCACGACCGTTGCGTCCAGTTCCTCGCCCACCGTCATCACCGCATCGAGCAGCGGGCCGAAGCTGAGCAGCGCGATGCGCTGCCCCTTGCGCTCGAGCCTGGCGGTACCGATCGGCAAGGTGTCGAGGCTGGCGCCGGGCAGCCGTCCCGGGCCGCCGCCACGCGGGTAGCGAACGGCAGCCGGTCCGTCGTGCGCGTAGCCGGTGCTGAGCATCTGGCGGCACTCGCTCTCGTCGGCGGGCGCCATCAGCACCAGGTTCGGGATCGAGCGCAGCAGGCTGATGTCGAAGGTTCCGGCGTGGGTAGGGCCGTCCGGCCCGACGATCCCGGCGCGATCGATGGCAAACAGGACCGGCAGGTTCTGCAGTGCCACGTCGTGGATCACCTGATCCATGGCTCGCTGCAGGAAGGTCGAATAGATCGCCACCACCGGATGCAGGCCCTCGCAGGCCATGCCCGCCGCCAACGTGACTGCGTGCTGCTCGGCGATCCCCACGTCGAAATAACGCTTGGGAAATTCTTCGGAAAACTTGACCAGCCCGGAGCCCTCGCGCATGGCTGGCGTGATGGCCATCAGCCGGGAATCCGCGCGGGCCTGGTCGCATAGCCAGGTTCCGAAGATGTCGGTGTAGGTCGGAGGCTTGGTCTTGGAGCTGCTCGCGATTCCGGCCTCGGGGCTGAATTGGCCGACCCCGTGGTAGCGGCAGGGATCGTCCTCCGCCGGCGCGTAGCCATGTCCCTTGTGGGTCACGATGTGCAACATGCGCGGTCCTTCGATATCGCGCAGGTTGCCGAGCATGGTCACCAGGCCATCGACATCGTGGCCATCGACCGGCCCAAAGTAGCGGAACCCGAGTTCCTCGAACAGGGTGCCGGGGGTGATCATGCCCTTTACGTGCTCCTCGGCGCGCCGGGCGAAGGCCTTGACCGGCGGCATGTACTCCAGCACCTTTTTGGAGCCCTCGCGTACGCTCGAGTACAGGGCTCCGGAGAGCAGGCGCGCGAGATACTGGCTCATCGCGCCGACATTCTTCGAGATCGACATCTCGTTGTCGTTCAGGATCACCAGTAAATCGCAGTCCAGGTCGCCCACGTGGTTGAGCGCCTCGAAGGCCATCCCGGCGGTCATCGCCCCGTCACCGATCACGGCGACGTGGCGGTTGTCCCTGCCGGCCTGGGCCGCGGCAAGGGCCATGCCGGCGGCGGCGCTGATCGAGGTGCTGGAGTGTCCGGTGCCGAAGGCGTCGTATTCACTCTCGTCGCGCTTGGGGAAGCCGGCGATCCCGCCGTACTGCCGCAGGGTGGCCATTGCGGCGCGGCGCCCACTCAGGATCTTGTGCGCGTAGGCCTGGTGACCGACGTCCCAGACGATGCGGTCAGCCGGCGTGTCAAACACATAATGCAGCGCCAGGGTGAGTTCCACGGTGCCCAGATTGGCCGCCAGGTGCCCACCGGTACTGGCCACGGTGTCGATCAGGAACTGCCGCAATTCCAGGGCGATCGGCCCGAGATCCGACGCTTTGCAGCGGCGCAGGTCGGCGGGCCAATTGATCCCATCCAGCAGCGGGGTCGGTTTCATCACTGTCTGACCCTGTGCCCTGGGTCCAATTGGGTCACAGGGGGGCGTGCGGCACGCAGTAGACCGGGTGCGGAGAAGCGCGCCGTGCGGCGGTGCCTGGTGCCGCATCCACGGCAATGACGGTCAATCCCCATCGATAGTCCCACCTCAATGCATTCTTTCTACAATGTAACGGGCGAGAAAACGAAGCAAATCGGCCTCCCGCCCAAGGGGTTGCAGGTTGTCCAGTCCCTCGTCCACCAGCTGCTGCGCCCGCTTGCGCGAAGCCTCGATCCCCAGCAGGCTTGGGAAGGTGGCCTTGTTCAACAGTTGGTCGGCCCCGCAGGCCTTGCCGAGCAGCGCGGGGTCGCCTTCGACGTCCAATAGATCGTCGCGGATCTGGAAGGCCAGGCCAATGCACTCGGCGTAGGTGGAAAGGCGCGCCCGAGTTCCTGCATCGGCATTGCCCGCCGTCGCGGGCAGCAGAACCGAAGCGTGAATCAGCGCGCCCGTCTTCAGTCGGTGCATCCTTTCCAGGTCCTCGACACTGAGCACCTTGCCCTCGGAAGCCAGATCCATCGCCTGGCCCCCAGCCATGCCGCGCAGACCGGCAGCGTCGGCCAGGCCGCTCACCAGCGCAAGGCGCAGATCGGGATCGGGGCTGATCGCCTCATCGGCCAATGTCGCAAAGGCCAGTGCCTGCAGGGCATCCCCGGCGAGAACCGCCAGGGCCTCGCCATACGCTTTGTGGCAGGTAGGCTTGCCGCGGCGCATGTCGTCATCGTCCATGGCCGGCAGGTCGTCATGGATCAGCGAGTAGACATGGATCATCTCCAGCGCTGCCGCGATCCGATCCAGCGCGGCTTCCGGCGCCGCGACGGCCTCGCCGGTCGCGTAGACGAGCAACGGGCGCAGGCGCTTGCCGCCGCCCAGCGTGGAATACCGCATCGCCGCCATCATCTCGGGGACCGGCGTCTGCAACGGATCCAGAAGCCGATCGAGGAATGCCTCGATGCGGTTCTGATACGCTTCGATTCGGGTTTTCACGCGTTCGGCAGGCGGCTAGAACGGAAAATCATCGGGATCGGCAATATCCGGAACTTTTGTGGAGTCATTGCGGTCTGATGGCCCGGATGGTGGCGGTTCCGTGCCCTCGATCACGCTCTCGATCCGGCGCTGCGCCTCGTCCAGGGCGCCCTGGCAGGTTCGGACCAGGTCCATGCCGCGCTGGTATTCCTGCAGCGATTCCTCGAGCGGCAGGTCGCCGGCCTCCATGCGGGCGACCAGCTGTTCCAGGGCGTCCATGGCCGCTTCAAAACCGGCTGGAGAATCAGGGGGGGTGGTTGGCATGATCTGCGCAGGATTGGAGGAGTCGGAGAAGGTACCGAATCCGAGGCCATCTGGAAAGGTTTGCCGCGCCGAAGTCCCCCGCCCAAGGTTGACATTGGTTTAGACCGAGTCTAAAGTTGCGCCACGGTTTAGACGCAGTCTAAATACCGTGTCTGCACACCGCAGACGCCAAAGAGCAGTTTGACGCACAGCAACCCAGTACGAGAGGAGCATCAAGATGGAACTGAAAGGCAGCAAGACCGAGAAGAACCTTCAGGAAGCCTTTGCCGGCGAATCCCAGGCCAACCGTCGTTACCTGTACTTCGCATCCAAGGCCGACGTGGAAGGCTACAACGACGTCGCCACCGTGTTCCGTTCCACGGCCGAAGGCGAGACCGGACACGCGCATGGCCACCTCGAGTACCTCGAGTCCTGTGGCGACCCCGCCACCGGCCTGCCGTTCGGCGGCACCGAGGCCAACCTGAAGACGGCCATCGCCGGCGAGACGCACGAGTACACCGACATGTACCCGGGCATGGCCAAGTCGGCCCGCGATGAAGGCTTCGACGAAATCGCCGACTGGTTCGAGACTCTGGCCAAGGCGGAGCGTTCCCACGCCAACCGCTTCCAGAAGGCGCTGGATACCCTGAACGCCTGATCGGTTCCAGGGAATGTGATCGGGCGGGGCCGGCTTGCCGGCCTCGTCCCTTGTCAGTGACGACTTCAGGCCCCGTTGGAGGGATTCATGTCCGCGCCCACGCAAAGTAAACGTGAAGGCAATCTGGAAGCTCCGACCCGCCATCCGCTGGATTGGCAAAACCCCGAATTCTATGACGAAGCCCCGCTCTTCGCCGAGATGGAGCGCGTCTTCGACATCTGTCACGGCTGCCGCCGCTGCGTCAGTCTGTGCAATTCCTTTCCCACCCTGTTCGATCTGGTCGACGAGTCGGAGACCCTGGAAGTGGACGGGGTGAAGAAGGCCGACTACTGGAAGGTGGTCGACCACTGCTACCTCTGCGATCTCTGCTACATGACCAAGTGCCCCTACGTGCCGCCGCATGAGTGGAACGTGGACTTTCCGCACCTGATGCTGCGAGCCAAGGCGACGCGCTTCAAGAAGGAGGGTGCCAAGGCGGCGCACAAGCTGATGTCCAGCACCGACATGATCGGTACGCTGGCCGGAATCCCGGTAGTCGCGCAGACAGTCAACGCCGTGAACAAGACCGGCTTTGCACGCAAGATCCTGGACAAGACGCTGGGCGTGCATCCGGACGCCAGCCTGCCGAAATATCACAGCAAGAAGGGCCGTGGCCGTGCCACCAAAGCGGCGTCCCCCATCAGCACCCCGGAACCCGTGAACGGCACGACCGGTCGCGTGGCGCTGTTCGCTACCTGTTACGGCAACTACAACGAGCCGCACATCGTCGAGGACCTGGTCAAGGTCTTCAACCACAACGGCATCGAAGTGACGCTGGTCGACAAGGAGCAGTGCTGCGGTATGCCCAAGCTCGAACTGGGCGACCTGGAGGCGGTGGCCGCGGCCAAGGATGTCAACGTACCTGCGATGAAGCGCATGATCGATCAGGGCTACGATATCGTCGGTCCGGTGCCCTCCTGCGTGCTGATGTTCAAGCAGGAACTGCCGCTGATGTTCCCTGAGGACGGCGACGTGCAGGCCGTGAAGGGCCGCATCTTCGATCCCTTCGAATACCTGATGGCGCGCCATTCCGGCGGCAAGCTGAAGACCGACTTCCCGCAGCCTCTGGGCAAGATCGCGTATCACGCCGCATGCCACCTCCGGGTGCAGAACATGGGCCTGAAAACCCGTGACCTGCTCAAGCTCGTGCCGGACACACAGATCGACGTGATCGAGCGCTGCTCGGGCCACGACGGGACCTACGGCGTGAAGAGCGAGTATTTCGAGACCGCGACGAAGATCTGCCGCCCGGTGGTGACGCGTGTGCAGAAGGCCGAGGCCGATCACTTCTCCAGTGATTGCCCCATGGCCGGACACATGATCGAGAACGGCCTGAAGGATGGCCGCGAACCCGAGCATCCGCTGACGCTGCTGCGCAAGGCCTACGGGCTTTAACGTGAAAGCGAGAAACGTCGCGTTACGCCCTTTGGGCTAACCCGACTTGCAGGTTGCGGTTTTTCTTCGTCAGGGTTGGCGCAGAGCCATGAGAGTCAGACGAACCCAAAACAAGGAGAGCTCATCATGTCGAGTGATGGATATCACGAGCCGGTAGAGGAATTGAGCGACGAGAGCCGGGAGATGCACCGCGCGATCGTGTCGCTGATGGAGGAACTCGAGGCCGTCGACTGGTATCAGCAGCGTGTCGATGCCTGCAAGGATCCCGAACTGAAGGCGATCCTCGCGCACAATCGCGACGAGGAGATCGAGCACGCCGCAATGGTGCTGGAGTGGATCCGGCGCAAGAACAAGGTGTTCGACAAGGAACTCCGGGAGAACCTGTTCTCCGACAAGGACTACACCGATATCGGACACCACGATCATTGACCGCCCCGCGTCCCGGGGCAGTAACGAACTGGAGGCAAGTGTGAGCAAACTCAGCCGAGAAGACCTGTTTTCCCTGGAGATGTACTCGGAGATGCGACCCGGCTTCCGGGCCGAGATCATGCAGCACAAGAAGAACCGCGTGCTGCAGGTGGGGCCGAACGTGACCCTGCATTTCGAGGATCGCAAGACCATGCTGTACCAGGTACAGGAGATGCTGCGGGCCGAAAAGATTTTCGACGCAGCGGGCATCCAGGAGGAACTGGACGCCTACAATCCGCTGATTCCGGACGGCAGCAACTGGAAGGCCACGATGATGGTCGAATTCCCCGATATCGACGAGCGCAAGGTCGGGCTCTCCCGGCTGATCGGCATCGAGGACCGGACCTACGTTCAGGTCGATGGCTTCGAGAAGGTCCACCCCATTTCCGACGAAGACCTGGAGCGGGACACCGAGGACAAGACGTCTTCGGTGCATTTCCTGCGCTTCGAGTTGAGCGCGGACATGGTGTCCGCGGTGAAGAGCGGGGCCGCCATTGCCGTCGGTATTGACCACGAGAACTACACGCACCGGGTCGACGCCGTGCCCCCCGCCACGCGTGATTCCCTCGCGGCGGATCTTGATCTTGCCACGGTCAACTGACCGGCAGCCCTCGCCGGAACGCGATCAAAGCAGATCCAGGGCGTCCGACAGGTGTTCGACGGGGTGGATCTCCATGCCTTCGATGCGTCGGCGGATCCGGTTGCCCGCCGGGATGATTGCGCGCGTCAGGCCGTGCTTGGCCGCCTCGGAAAGGCGTTCCTCGCCGTTGGGCACTGGGCGCACCTCGCCGGACAGGCCGATCTCGCCAAAGCAGACGAGGTCCAGACCCAGTGGCCGGTCGCGCAGCGACGACATTGCGGCCACCAGCATCGGCAGGTCGGCCGCGGTCTCAGAGACCCGGACCCCGCCCACCACGTTGATGAAGACGTCCTGATCGAACAGCGCGATGGCTCCGTGGCGGCTGAGCACCGCGAGCAGCATGATCAGGCGGTTCTGCTCCAAGCCCAAGGTGACCCGGCGCGGCTGCGGCGCGTGGCTCTCCGCGACCAGCGCCTGCACCTCGACCAGGAGCGGGCGCGTGCCTTCGCGCGTGACCATCACTACGCTACCCGAGACCGGGCGACTGTGACGCGACAGGAAGATCGCCGAGGGGTTGGCGACCGGTTTCAGACCGTCCTCCTGCATTGCAAAGACACCCAGTTCGTTGACCGCTCCGAAGCGGTTCTTCACGGCGCGCAGCATCCGGTAGCGCCCGCCGGGGTCGCCCTCGAAATACAGCACGGTGTCGACCATGTGTTCCAGCACCCGGGGACCCGCGATCTGTCCGTCTTTGGTCACGTGCCCGACCAGGATCACCGTGATGCCACGCTGCTTCGCCAGGCGGACCAGCGATGCGGCACTCTCGCGCACCTGCGACACCGACCCTGGGGCGGATTGCAGCGCGGCCGTGTAGAGAGTCTGGATGGAGTCGATGACCAGCACCAGTGGACGCTCGCGCTCGGCGGTGGCGATGATGTTCTCGACCTGGGTCTCGGTCAGCAGGCGCAGGCCG
>Ga0207421_10005531_pt1 | contig 14132 bp, 12 predicted proteins | sample SodLakKL_010_SED_4_FD_187542 | JGI IMG/M metagenome (GOLD analysis project Ga0207421, IMG submission 187542) | Alkaline sediment microbial communities from Lake Tanatar, Kulunda Steppe, Russia - 8KL_010_SED (SPAdes) (version 2) | ecosystem: Environmental > Aquatic > Non-marine Saline and...
AAATGTCCTTTTTTGTCGCCATATTCATATGGCGACCACGGTAACCTATTTATGGACTATCCGTAAGGATCTCGGTAACATTTTTTGTGGTCTATAACGAGTTCTTGTGTTTAACGGCCGCGTGGGTATATAATTAACAGTAATATGTCTTCAGAACCACAGCTGAAGTGGAGCGATCGTTTATTATTGTTGCTGGGTTTGGATCTTTTGCCGCGCTGGTTATTTCCCAATCATCTGACCATTTTACGATTTGCGATGACTCCTTTTGTGTTGTACCTGATCTATTATCAGTTCTGGACAGCGGGATTGGTGCTTTTTATTGCGGCGGTGCTTACCGACAGTTTGGACGGTGCTTTGGCTCGCAGCCGAGATCAAATAACCGAGTGGGGCAAGATCTATGATCCGGTGGCGGATAAATTGTTGATCGGTTTGACCGCTATTTTAATACTTCCGCGACTGTTCGGTTTTTTCTTGGTCTTTCTTATTCTGATCTCGGAAATAATTATTATAATCAGTGCATATCGGGCCAAGTATCATAAAAAGCAACAGGACATTCAGGCCAATAATTGGGGTAAAGCCAAAATGTTCACCCAGTCATTGGCCTTAACGGTGTTGATAGTGAGCTGGATAATTCCTTTTCCTGATACCGTACTATTGGGGGTGGAGGCCGCCTTATATTGTTCGGTCGGTTTGGCTCTAATGAGTGCCGCCTATACCGGCCTGTGATCCCGCAATAAACCGGTTTTCTGCCTCATTAATATTAAGGTCATTATTTATATAAGCACTTTTCTACACAAGAGAGTTAAAATTAATTTAGTGTGGGACCACAAACAGATTTTTACTTTTGTTTCTTATCCGGTCGATGATTGGGGCATTTTTTGTTGCTGCAACGGTTCGGTATGGTTTTGGTACCTTCCATCATTAAAGATCCGCAGTCGGGACACAGATCTCCGGTCGGCTTAGCGTTAATGGTGTAGCGACAGGCGGGGTAGTTGGAACAGGCGTAAAATTCTCCATAGCGACCTCTTTTGGCCATCATCTCTCCCTTTTGGCACTGCGGGCAGGAAACACCGGTAGAGGCCTTGGCCCGTTCTTCTTCTGATTGTTTGATGTATTTACATTTAGGGTAGCGGTCGCAGCCGACGAACTTCCCGTATCTTCCGTGCCTTTCGATGAGCTTGCCTTTACTGCATTCCGGGCATTCCTCGCCGGTTTCTTGGGGTTCCGGTATCTCTTCACCTTCAATGGTGCGGGCTCCGGTGCATTCGGGAAAAGAGGAGCAACTGATGAACTTGCCGCTCTTGCTGAGTTTGACGACCATATCCTTTCCGCACTTGGGACAGCGGAATTTTTTATCGGCCGGTTCCAGGTTGGTTATCTTGTCCATGGATTGTTTATTGGCAATGGTCTCACTAAAGGGTTGGTAGAATTCCTTTAGGGTTTGAGCATAATTTCTTGTTCCGGCAGCTATCTCGTCCAACTCATTTTCCATTTCGGCGGTGAAATTGTCGGCGATATACTCGGCGAAATGATTTTCCAAAAAATCACTGACCACCATTCCGGTATCGGTAGGACATAATGCCCGACCCTGTTTTTCTACATAACCGCGGTCTTGAATGGTCCTGATAATAGAAGCGTAAGTGCTGGGGCGGCCGATGCCTCTTTTTTCCAGCTCTTTGACCAGTCCCGCTTCCGAGTAACGAGGCGGTGGTTGGGTTTCTTTATCTTCCGGAGTAATGGTCTGTAATTGAAGTTGTTGCTCGTTCTCTACCGCCGGCAATTCGGTTTCTTCGCCGCGGGCGGCCGGGTCAACTTGGAACCAGCCGTCAAAGATGATCCGTGAACCGACAGTTTTAAAGTCCGGCAAGCTGTTATCTGTGATATTGGTCAAAATGGTGGTTCGTTTAAGTACCGCCGGTTTCATTTGACTGGCTATGGTTCTTTTGCGGATCAGTTCGTACAGTTTTTTTTGGTCGTTATTGGCACCGGCCGTGGTTTTGGTCAAATTGGTGGGTCGTATGGCCTCGTGAGCTTCCTGGGCTAAACGGGAGTTGGTTTTGTATTGGTGAGATTCCAGGTAATCCGATCCGAATTCTTTGGTTATCACTTGATGCAGTTGTTTTAAAGCATCTTGGGCCAGAGCGGTGCTGTCGGTTCGCATATAAGTTATGTGACCGGCTTCATATAGTCGTTGAGCCACCTGCATGGTTTTAGACGGCGAAAATCCCAAACGTGATGAAGCTGTTCGTTGAAGAGTGGAAGTGATGAACGGAGGTTGGGGACGTCTCTTTACTTCCTGTTCTTTAACTTTGCGTACCTGCCAAGTACCTTTACGGGCAGCAGATATAATATCTTCTGTTCTTTGTTGTTCGGTTGGTTCTTCGCTGCAGTTGGCCGTAAAGATCTCTCCCGGTTCAGTTTTCAGCTCTGCGGTAATGGTTTGGTAAGAAACGGGAACGAAATCTTGGATCTCCCGTTCTCTCTCGGCCAAGATCCTCAGAGCCGGTGATTGCACCCGGCCGGCCGATAAACCGTAGCGCAGTTTTTTCCAGATCAATCCTGACAGTTCATAGCCGAAAATACGATCCAGTACCCGCCTGGCTTCTTGAGCCTCTTTTAATTTTCTATCGATCTCCCGCGGTTTTTTTAGAGCTTCTTTTAAAGCGCTTTCAGTGATCTCGTGAAAAACTATGCGCCGGGTTTTATTTTCCGGGATCTCGGCCGCTTCCGTGATGTGCCAGGCAATAGCTTCTCCTTCCCGGTCGGGGTCGGTGGCCAGGTAAACCTCCGGCGCTTGGCGGGACAGCTTCTTTATTTCCTCGACCACTTTTTCTTTACCCGGAGTTATTACATAAGAGGGTTTGAAGTCGTTGTTCATATCTACCGCCTGTTCGTTCTTCTTGGGCAGGTCGCGAATATGGCCGACTGAGGCCTTCACTTTGAAGTCCTTACCCAGATATTTGCCGACAGTTTTTTCCTTGGCCGGGGATTCTACTATAACCAGTTTAGGTGAATTGTTCTTGGTCATGGCACTTATTTTTACTATATCAGATCATTTTTGGCAAATGGGGATAGAGAAGGGCGGCTTAGTAAAAAACCCGCTGGGCGGGTTAAGGGTATGAGGAAGCTTTCTCTATCAAAGCTTCTATTATCTCTATAACTCCCAAACAAACCATCAACCCTAAAACAAGGGTTAGGCAAATTTTGGGCATTAATTCCAGAATCTCTTTGAATTTTTCGTTCATCCTACTCATTTTTCCTCCTTGGTTGTGAATTTGGCTTACAGAACCCTTGCTCCGGTTGCGAGTATACAACTGGCTAAGTGTTTGTCAAATTAACGTTTCATTTAAATTTAAGCGGTTCACCGGGCCGACCATTTCCCGTCTGACTCATTAGCCAGCCCTTTCATCTCCAGCTTGGTCAGGGTGATTTGCAGTTGAGTAAAGCTAATTGATACTTTCTCTACCAACTCCTCGCGGTTTTGTGGTTTTTCAAGCTGTTTCAGTACCTCTTGTTCCTCCGGTGACAGATAGGGAGGAATATCGTTGTCTGTTGAGGAGGCGGTATCTTCCAGGTCAAGCAGTTGTAAAAGGTACTGTTGGCTTATTATCGGGTAAGCCCCTTCAGCGATCAGGGAATTGGTACCGGTGGATTGCGGTTCCCGGATGGAGCCCGGTACGGCTCCCACGTCGCGGTTATACTCGGCCGCCAGTCGAGCGGTTATCAGGGTTCCGGAGCGTTCTCCGGCTTCTATTACCAATACCAGTTGAGCCAAGCCGGCCATTATTCGGTTGCGGCTGGGGAAAGTCCATTTCTCGGCCGGCTGCTTCGGCGATAGCTCGGAAAGCAATCCGCCGCCTTGGTTTAGTATTTCAAAAGCAAGCCGGCGGTTAGAAGCCGGCGCAATTACGTTATCCTGCAACCCGGAACCGGGTACGGCCAAGGTGCTCAGTCCGACCTCAAGCGCGGTTTGGTGGGCTAGAGCGTCGATTCCCAAAGCCAGTCCCGATACTATGCAGACCGGTTTATCTTTTAATCCCCGGATCAACTGCCGGCAGGTTTCTCGACCGTAGCTGGTGCTTTTGCGGGAACCTACTACGGTCAGAAAAATTTTATTGGTATCGGGCAACTTGCCTCGCAAGTATAGCTGTCGCGGAGGGTCCGGGATCTCCCGGAGTAGGGGTGGAAGTTGAGAAAAAGATAATAGTGAAATATCGTGTTTGGTCATTTCCCATATTTTATCATTTCTGCTACAATTGTTATATATTTATATTCAAGAAAGAGAATACCGGTTATCTGATAATATGTGCCTTCTACTAAATATTATCTTCTGTTACATATATGTTGGACATTAAATTCATTAGGGAGAATAAAGATCTAATAAAAGAAGCGATCCGCAAGAAGCATCTGGAGTGTGATCTTGATGAGCTTTTGGCGGTTGATACCGAGCGGCGGAGGTTGTTGGGCAAGGTGGAAGAGCTGAGAGCTCAGCAAAACCAAACCGGTCAAAAGATATCTCGTGTCTCTGATGCCGAAGAACGCCAGCCGTTGATAGCCGAGATGCAGAAGGTAAAAGAGGAATTGCAGTCGACCGAGAAGGATCTGGAGCAGGTAATGAAGAGATGGAGACAGTTGATGATCGAGATACCCAATATACCTGATATTACTGTGCCGGAAGGAGAGAGTGATGAAGATAATCGAGAATTAAGGCAATGGGGAAAAAAGCCGGAGTTTGATTTTACTCCACAGAGTCATATTGAGTTATTCAAAAGTTTGGATATGGCCGATCTGGAACGAGGGGTAAAGGTGGCCGGTTTTCGCGGATATTTTCTTAAGAATGACGGAGCGCTGCTTAGCTTGGCACTCTGGAATTTAGCTATGGAATACTTTGCTTCCCGAGGTGATTTTACACCCATGATAGCCCCTTCCTTGACCCGCAAGGAGCCGTTTATGGGAACCGGTTATCTTCCTCAAGGGGAAGAGGATCTATACAAAACCCAAGATGATACTTTTTTGGCCGGTACCAGTGAAGTGGCCACCATGGGGTACTATCAGAACGAGATCCTGGAATATGACCAACTTCCTTTGAAGTTCGTAGTTTTCTCACCCTGTTTTCGTCGTGAAGCCGGCAGTCATGGTAAGGATACCAAAGGGCTGATGCGGTTGCATGAATTTTACAAAGTGGAGCAGGTGGTTCTGTGTCATGCTTCGCACCAGGAATCGGTTGATCAACATGAAGAGCTGTTGGCCAACGCCGAAACTATTATGCAAAAACTGGAACTGCCGTATCGGGTAGTGGCCAACTGTGGCGGCGATCTGGGACTGGGGCAAGTGAAAAAATATGATATCGAAACCTGGGTACCTTCCGAAGATCGTTATCGGGAAACCCACTCTATCTCTTATTTCCATGACTGGCAAACCCGTCGGCTAAATATCAGATATAAAGACGAGAACGGCGATCTCCGTTTTGTTCATTCATTAAATGGCACAGCTCTGGCTACTCCACGGGTTCTTATCCAGCTGTCCGAGTGCAACCAGACTGCAGACGGTTCAATGGTCATACCTACCGCCTTGCGTACTTATATGAACGGTCGGGATAAAATAACTTCTGCTTCCCAAACCCAACCGGAGAATGGAGATCCCGGTTTTAAATAATATTTTGGGATTTAGCCAAATACCGTAAGTGGGTTATAATGCAAGAGATGTCACCTACTTTAACCGCTTACCAGAAAAAGAAATTTCGCCAGAAGATGAGGCGCTGGATAAAGCTTGCTCTCGGCGGAGGGTTGATCTTGCTGGGTCTGGTTACGGCTGTCGCTTTTCTTTCTCATTGGGAAGGTTTGGCGGTTCAGTCGATCGATATTAAAGGGCTGGATGAGATAGCGGAAGAAGAGGTTCGTCAACTGGTGGAGGATAAGTCCGACGATCGGTTATTGGGAGTATTCTCGCGACAAAGTATTTTCTTTTTCCCGCGACAGAATATAGTGGAAAGTTTGGTGCAAGAGTATCCGCGTATTAGTTCGGCCGTCATTAGTCCGCGTTCTTTTAGTGAATTCCGCGAGTTTGAATTACAGATCAGTGAAAGGGAGGCCCATGTGCTGTGGTGTCTTGAGGATGATAAGGATCCGCAAAGTTCTCCTGTAGGCAGCTTTTCCGGCAGCTGTTATTTTGCCGATGAGAGTGGTTATTTGTTCGCCCCCGCTCCCGTTTTACCACGTTCGGCTATATTTCATTATTATGACGGAGGAAAGGGGGTTAACAGCCGTTATCCATTACCGGAAGAGAGTTTTGAACAAGTGGAGAAATTTCGGCTAGCGATAGAGGAGCAGGACCTGACCCCGATAGCGGTTCAGCAGGTGGCGCAGTATTCGGAGTTTCGGTTGTTTTTAAAAGGGGGCGGTTATCTTTATTTTTCGGTTTACGAAGGTTGGGATCTGTCTGCTGAGCGTTTGCTGCGGCTGCTGAGAAAAAAGCGAGACGAGTTGTTAAGTGACCAAAACGAGTTAAAGGTAGAGTATATAGATCTCCGTTACGGTAATCGAATCTATTATCTGCCTTAGTCCCGCACTAAAAAACTGTCGGCTTGAAAATGTTTAAAAATGTAAAATAGGTTTAAAACGGTAATTATATATGGAAAGCAGGATCTTATTTCTCACTTCTCTTTTGGTTTTGGTATATTCCGCTGTCGGTCTATTGCTTTTTATTGAAAGTCGCGAGATGCCCTCTACTCGATCCAATTATTCCAATAATAACTTGTTATTGGAGAGCGAGGGTTTGTCGCGGGAGCCGGAAAAGGAAGAGGAATCAGAGCCGCTGACCTTGGCTTTGGTGGGGGATATTATGATGGATAGAGGGGTTAGGCAGATGGTTTATCAACATGGCGGAGGCGATCATCGTTACATTACCGGATATTTGGATTTTTTGAAGGAATATGATGTAGTGTTTGGAAATCTGGAAGGGCCGCTCTCGGACCAAGGTTATGATCGGGGTCATTTGTATTCGTTCCGAATGGAGCCCGAGGTATTGCCGGCTCTTACCGACAGCAATTTTTTGGTTCTGTCGGTAGCCAATAATCATGCCGGTGACTGGGGTCGGGAGGCTTTTGAGGACACCTTAGATCGGCTGGATAAAGCCGGAGTTAAAGCTGTGGGCGGAGGAAAAGATAGAGAAGACGCCATTCAACCGGTGTTTATTGACAAGAAAGGTAAAACCATCGGGTTTGTCGGATTTACCGATCTGGGTCCCCGCTGGCTGGAAGCCGGTCCCGATGAATCGGGTATTTTATGGGCGGACGGCGATTATCATGACAGGGCTATTAGTGAGGCGGTCAAGCAGAGTGATATATTAGTGGTCTCTTATCATTACGGGGTTGAATATGCACAGGAACCCAATTATCGCCAGCGGGAGATATCGCGTCGGGCTGTTGATCTGGGAGCTGATATTGTGGCCGGTCACCATCCGCATGTTATTCAGCCGGTAGAACTCTATGAGGATGGAGTCATTGCCTATAGTTTGGGCAACTTCATCTTTGACCAATATTTTTCTCCGGAAACAATGGAAGGGTTGGTGTTGGTGGTGGAGTTCAAGGGTGATGATATTAAAGTTACCACCCAAGAGGTTGAGTTAACTGATCATTACCAGCCGCAGCTAAGGGAAGAGAAAAAGTATCCCGACCTTATTTATCAAGCAGATGACCGGACCGGGATCTGATCTGGCAACCAATTAGTTTACACCCCTTTTCCGGCACCAAATTTTTACTACCTACTTTGAATAATAAGGTTGAGGTGTTGGATGATGTATGATCTGGCAAGAGAGGGTATTTAAAGTATGATTTAAATTATGGAAAATTTTTGGAGTAAATTAAAATCTCCCTTTTTAGTTTCGGCTCCCATGTCCGGGGTGACCGACGCCGCTTTTAGACGAATGCTGGTTCGTTGTGGTAAACCGGAGGTAATGTTCACCGAGTTTGTTTCGGCTGACGGACTTTTTTTGCGACCGGAGAAAGAAAACAAAGAGTCAAGTTTTCCTCCCACGGTTTATCGTGATCATAAGCAGTTATTCAAAGCGGCTGATCATTGGGGGGTGGCTTCTGATAATCCGCTACTTTTAAATTTACTCTACAGCGAAGAGGAGCGTCCGATCGTAGCTCAGTTATTCACCGCCGACCCCGGTATGATGGAGAAAGGAGCCGGGTTGATCAAAGAAATGGGTTTTGACGGCCTGGATATCAATATGGGGTGCCCTGACAGTTCCATAGAAAAACAAGGCGCCGGAGCCGCCTTGATCAATGATCCGGCACTGGCCGGGAAGCTTATTCGGGCTGCCCGTCGCGGGGCCGGCCAATTGTCGATCTCGGTCAAAACCAGGATCGGATACCGGTCGGACTGTTTAGAAGAATGGCTCAGTCAACTTTTACCGGAAGAGCTATCGGCCATAACTATCCATGCTCGTACCCGACAGCAATTGTACCGCCCTTCGGCTGATTGGAGCAGAATAGCACAAGCGGTGCAGCTAAAGGATAAGCTAAACCCCTCGGTTTTGTTGATCGGTAACGGTGATGTTTTAAACCGGGAGGATGCTTATCGATTGGCAGAATATAGCGGGGCAGACGGAGTGATGATAGGTCGGGCACTGCTGGGCGATCCCGAGCTATTTGCTGATAAGATCAACGACCGAAACTATCAAACGGAAGATGACCTTGATGTTTTGCAAAGGAAGCTCGGATCGTTAAAGGAACACCTGAAATTATTCCAAGAGCTGTTCGGGGAATATAAGAATTTCGCTGATATCAAGAAGCATTTTAAGGCCTATGTCTCGGGTTGGGAGGGCGCGCGCGAGTTAAGGTCCGAGTTAATGGAAGCGAAAGAACCCCAGCAGGCGTTAAATATTTTGGAAAATAAGCTGAATGATAGATCTGTTTAAAGATCTTCGTTTTTTCCGGTGTGGTTTTTTAGTATAATTGGGTTAATGGAGGAGCTTGTCTTTAAGCAGTTGAATAGTTGGGCCGGTTGGAGTCCGATTCTTGATCTGGGGTGGGAGTTCTTGGGAGTTTACCTGCCGTATCTTTTGGGGTTGGCCGTTCTGGCGGCTGTGTGTTGTCCTCGCTATTTTGGTCTGTCTGGCAGGATGGTGCCGCTTACGGCTCTGGCGGCCGGTTTAGTTGCCCGAGTGGTTGTTAAGGAGTTATTCATTTGGCTGGCAGTTGACCGGTTAAGACCGTTCGCGGTTTTGGAGATCGAGCCACTTTGGGAATATGCTTCAAGCGGATCTATGCCTTCGGGTCATACTATTTTCTTTTTTGCTCTGGGAACGGTTATCTCTATGGATAATCGAAAGCTCGGAGTAGGTTTTTTGATACTGTCGGTAATGGTGGGAGTTTCTCGTGTGGTAGCCGGACTGCATTGGCCCGGCGATATTGTTATGGGGGCGGTTCTGGGAGCGGTTGTTGGTTGGGTTATTTTCAAGTTACTGCGGCTTTTTATCATCGGTCGGCGGTTAAATTTTTTACAAAATAACAAATGACACCCTTTCTCTTTAACCGTTATTTACTTAAGCTGATAGTAGTTGTTTTGTTGGCGCCTTTTATTATAGCGGGGGTTAATTTGGTGGTATTTCTTTACCCGCCCAAGATCGATTCGGTCATTACTCCGGAGGATCGGGGTTGGCAGTATCGGGAGGTGGAGTTCGTTACCGAAGACGGATTAACTTTAAACGGCTGGTACCTTCCGCGTCAAAGTGATTCTTCGGTCAAGGAGGGTGACACCACCATCATACTACTTCATGGTTATCCGGCCGATAAAGGTAATATACTGCCGGTCACTGATTTTTTGGTGGAAGATCATAATTTGTTCTATTTTGATTTTCGTTCTCTGGGAGCAAGCGAGGGGAGTTACTCCTCGTTAGGAATGAGGGAGCGAAAAGATCTTAGGGCGGCTGTGGATTTTCTGCGCCAAGAGAAAGAACAAGATAAATTCGGTCTCTGGGGTTTGTCTATGGGCGGTGCGGTGGCGTTAGAGGTGGCTCCGGAGGAACCGGGGGTTGAGGCGGTGGCAACCGTTGCTTCTTATGGACGTTTATCTGACATGGCTTACGACGTTTACCCGATGCCGGGATTGAATTATTTATTGGGAGGTCTGATAAATTTCTACACGCGAATTTTTTTGAATCTGGATACTTCCGAGATGTATCCCGCTCGGTCGGCAACACAATACCACGGGGCGGTCTTTTTGATCCATTCTCCCGAAGATCAGGTAATTCCTTTTTCCCACGGACAAATGATAAAAAATTCACTTAACGCAAGAGATAACACCGAGTTGTGGTTTCCTTCCGGTGGTCACGGGGCGCTACCTTGGGATGAACACCAACAACGAGTAGGAGATTTTTTTGATCGCTATTTAAAGTGACCCGATGGGGGGGGTAAAGACGGCGTGGGTAATTCACAACTGGTCAGGGTTTGTTATTTAAGTTAAAATAATATCAGTATAGTCAGACCTGGGGGTTAAATGGGTGGTTAATTGTTAATTATGCTTTTCTACGGAATCAATAATAAGAAAAGACCTGTCATAAGACCTCTGGATGAGGATATTTTTATCATTTTTCTGGCCTGTTTGAGTCTGGGTTTATTGACCGTAGAAACCCAGTGGAGCGAATTCTTTTCCAATAAGCAGATGTTGTTCTTGCACTCGGTTGATATAACCATTGCTCTGGTCTTTTTGTTGGAGTTTTTGTATCGGGCGGTACATGCGCCCAATATTGCCCGTTTTGCTTTATATAATTGGTGGCACTTATTGGCATCGGTTCCGGTTACCGCCTTGCCGTTCCAGGCGCTTCGTGGACTGATGATATTAAGGGTGGTGGGAGTGGTGGCCCGATTCTTTGTTTCTCTGAGCAGGTTGTTCACTTTTTTGACCAAAACCCGTCTGGCGCCGATACTGTCGATCTTTGCATTCTTTTTGGTGTCCGGTTCCTTAGCTTTTCATGTTACCGAGCGGGGAGTTAATGATGAAGTGGAAACCTATTGGGACAGTTTGTTTCTTTCGGTTTCTTACTTAACCAATACCGGCGGAGACGGGGTGCCGGCCACTATGGTCGGAGAAGCTATTGGGATGATATTGATGATCTCCGGGGTTTTGACTTTGGGGGTATTTACCGCCTATATTGCTTCTCATGTGATCAATCGCCAGCGTCAAGGGAAAGAGTCTGAAACCTAATTTGGTGAACGAGTAGGGAAGAGGCGCGGTTGCTTGCGGATTATTTAAAGCGGCCAGAAGATCGGTATTAAGATAAGGGCCGAGATAAAGATCAGGATCTGTAACGGCAAACCCATTTTAATATAATCGAAAGTACTGTATTCACCGGCCTGCATAACCAAAGCGTTGGATTCGTGGCTGGCGGGAGTAAGGAAGGCAAAGGCTGCCCCTATCGCAACCGCCATCAACAGGGCGTCGGCTTGAACTGTCAGACCTTCGGCTAAGGAGATGGCAATAGGTGCCATAATTACGGCCGAGGAGGTGGTGCTTACCAGGTTGGAGATCAGTATTGCTGCCAGCAAGGTCAAGGCGAGAGTTATTAGCTCCGGAGACAACAATTCTGTCGGGCTGTAATTTTGAAAGAACAGTGATATGTGATCGATCCAGGCGGCAATGGTGTCGTTGGCACCGGTGCTTTTTAAAGCTTCGCCCAAAGTTATCATAGCACCCAGCATGATCAGTACCGGCCAGTCGATAGCCGAGTAGGCTTGTTTGATCGGTACTAATCTTAAAAGCAAAACCAGTACGGCACCAAGCAGAAAAGTTACCGGTAAAGGCAGCAGATCAAAAATGGCCAAAGTTATGGTGGAGAAAAAGATGATCAGAGACAAGCTGATGGACAGTTTTCTGCCTAACAGCAAACTTCTTCCGGCTAACGGATAAAGGTTAAGGCGGGAGATGGTGTCGTGAACACTTTTTTCTTTTCCGGACAGCAGCAGAATATCACCGGTTCGCAAGGTGAGGTTTTCTATATTGCCCTTGACGGTTTCGCTGTGTCTGGCCACGGCCAATAAATTCACCCCGAACTTTAATGCCAGAGATATATCCTTCCAGGAACGACCGAGTAGGCGAGAGGTGGGCGGAATTGTGGCTTCCATGGCAATTCTTTCATCCTCCGGTCCTTCCAGGTTCTCTTCGGCCTTTTCTCCTTTGAGGATCAAGCCGTTGATCTCGGTCAAATTGTTAAGCGTAGCAGGTTCTGCTTCAATAGTTAAAACATCATCCGGTTGGATGATCTCAGTACCGGATAGAAAGGGGTAACTGATATTTTTACTTTGCAGTGAGACAATACGGGCCTCCCATTGGTCATGACTGCCGCTTATTTCTTTGGTTTGTTTTCCTGCAAGCGGTGAATTCTCCGGAACTCGTGCCTCGGTAGTATAATTGTAAATGTCAAACAACTCCCGATCCTGCTTGCGGGAACGGGAACGGAAGTGACTCCAACCTAAATAAGTCAGAAAGAATAAGCCGATAACAGCAATAATACCGCCGACATAAATAAAATCAAAAAAGGCGAATTGTTCGCCGATCGGAGTTTCGACCCGAAAGGCCGAGATTATTACGTTTCGGGGAGATCCGATAAGAGTAAGAAAACCACCCAAATGGGAGCTGAATGCCAGAGGCAGTAAATACATTGATACACTGCGCCTGGCTTGACGGGCCATATGAACCGCTACCGGTATCATAATAGCCAGTGCTCCAATGTTGTTGATGAAGCCGGAAGCCAGAGCGGTTATGGCGCAAAGCAAAAACAGCTGAAGGGTCGGGAAACGAGACAAAGTAGTAATGCGGCGGGTGATGATCTCGATAACTCCGGAGTCGGTAACCGCTTTGCTTAAAATGAACATTGATCCGACAATTATTACAGCCGGGTGCCCAAAATTAGCCAGGGCGGTATCCAGTTCCACTAATCCGGCAAGTACTATAATCAAAAAAGCCACAATAGCTACCAGGTCATAACGAAAGTGGTTCCAGATGAATAACCCGACTGATCCCAATATAACAGCTATGATTATCAACTGCTCCGATGTTAAGATCTCCCAAAGCGTTAACAGATAATTTTCCATAATTGAAATAATAATAGCATTTTTTGCTTGATTATTTAATGTTAAAACCGGTCATCGGGAGTGGTCATAATAAACAGCGGTTTTAATTAACCATGATCACGGTTTTTAAGGGGTGTGAGCGTGAGATGGGCAGAAATTTTTTTGTGGTATACTTATCTTGACAGGGGTTTTTGATCTCTTAAGGTCGGTACGGGTTAAATCGGTTTTTGACGGTTTTTACAGATTTTTAAGGAATGTAAACATTATTGAACCATTATGATCAACAATTACGATAAACAAACAGGCCATCGATCAGCAGAAGCGGGTGCTGATGAGTCGGTTTATGGTGATCTTTATCGGCAATATGCCGGAGAGATCTATCGTTTTCTGTTGAGTCGTTTGAGCGGCGATCGGGAAACGGCCGAAGATATTTTGCAGGAAACTTTTGTGCGGGCTTTTCGTTATCGTAAGAGCTTTGGACATAAAGGATTTAACTACCGCGCCTATTTATACACCATAGCGCGGAGGTTGCTGGCTAACTATTATCGTCGTCCCAAGCCGTTGTCTATGGAGGGTTTGGAGAGGCAGTTCGTATCATCACAGTCTGTTGAAGACACTAATATGCGGCGGGAAATATGGGAGACGCTTAACAGCTTATCTCCGCTCGAGCGGAAGATACTGTTAATGAAATACCGTGAAGGCTGTAGTATTCGCAAGATCTCTGAAGAAGTAGATAAAAGCGAGAATGCGGTCAAACTTATACTATCTCGCGCCCGGGAGAAGATCAGAAAACGGGTGGGCCTTGATCCTAAACGACGAAGCGTCTAATGACACCTTTGCTCGGAGTTCGTGCTTATCTCTAGTGAAAGGAAAAAAGCCCCGAAAAATGATTGAAACAGTTTAAGGTCTAACAGAAAGCCGCGGACCATAAATTCTTTAAATGTGCGGGCGTGTTAGCTGTTATTGTTAAACTAGTAAATTAACTATCGGGGTTATAGGTTAGCAAAATTATTAGTAATTAATAGCAAGGCTTATGTTACCACTAAAACCACAGCGA
>Ga0207421_10005532_pt1 | contig 14130 bp, 9 predicted proteins | sample SodLakKL_010_SED_4_FD_187542 | JGI IMG/M metagenome (GOLD analysis project Ga0207421, IMG submission 187542) | Alkaline sediment microbial communities from Lake Tanatar, Kulunda Steppe, Russia - 8KL_010_SED (SPAdes) (version 2) | ecosystem: Environmental > Aquatic > Non-marine Saline and...
CGGAATACATATTGAAACTGCTGGGCGAAGGGCAGCGCAAGATGCTCCTGGATGCATATAAAAAAGCTGTTGAACATAATGAACCGTTTGACGTGAGATGCTCGCTGGAATCGGGAACGGGCAGGCAGAAGCACCTGCGTTCCTACGGAAGGATGGTACCTGAAGAAGAAGGGGAAGGAAGAAGTCTGGTAGGGGTTGTGCTTGATATCACGGAGTATGTGGAAACTGACCAGCAGGTGGAAACTGATGAGCTGAGACTGGAAAGCCTGCTGAATATGACCCAGCAGCATTTTGAAAGGGAAGAACAGCTGTTGGAATTCGCTCTCCAGGAGATGAGTGATTTAACCGGCTGTGAAATTGGGTATATATGCATGCTTGATGAGACCCAGTCCTGGATACGCCGGGAGGTCTTCTGCTGCAGGCAGTCCTGCAGCAGCCAGGTCCATCACCGTCTTCCGGTCAGCGAACGGAATGTGGTATCCCTTGTGGTATCGGCTCAGGATCCGATCATAGTCAACCAGTCCAGCGGACACATGCTTGCAGCTGATCTGCAGGATCATTATCATGTTTCGATTTCCAATCTTGCAGGAGTGCGTATCCCCGATGATGATCTGCAGCATGCACAGGCAGTTGTTCTCCTGGGCAATAAATATGAAGATTTCAATCCGGGGGATGTCAGACAGATCCGGCTGATGAGCGGGTTTGTATGGCAGATGATCCTGAACAGGAGAAAGGAGCAGGAAGCTAAGCAGTATGAAATGCGGCTGAAGCAGTCTAAGCGCATGGAGACTATCGGCAGGCTGGTCAGCGGGGTTTCCCATGATTTTAAGAATATGCTGACGGTGATTCTCGGGTATGCAGACATGCTTGAGGAAGAATGTGAAAACATGGATAAGGAAGCTGCTCCCCACATTCTTGATGCATTTCGGGATCTCCGGGTGGCTGCAGAGCGTGCCCTCGGCATATCGAATCAGCTGCTTGTGTTTTCCCAGGAACATAAAGTCATTCCCCAGGTAATAGATTTGAAACAGGAAATGGATAATCTGCAGAGCATGCTCCAGCGTCTGGTGCAGGAGGATGTGGAATTGGAGGTTTCCTTAAGCGATAACCTGTGGAAGTTCCAGATGGATATCAATCAGCTGAATCAGGTGTTCCTGAACTTGATCATTAACGCCAGGGACGCCATGCCGCAGGGAGGAGAGATAAAAATCATTGCTGAGAACTGCTATCGCATAGAATCTTCCCATCTGATGAAACTGCAGACTGAGCATGAGCAGTTTGTCTGCATTGCTGTTGCTGATACTGGAGAAGGAATAGAACGGGAGCATATCCATCAGTTGTTTGAACCGTTTTTCAGTACGAAATACGGACAGGGCGGAACTGGTCTCGGACTTGCTACTGTTCAGGAAATTGTTGAGCAGTACGGCGGCACCATAGAGGTAAGCAGTACAAAATATGAGGGAACTGCATTCTCCCTGTATTTGCCGGCCTGCGAAATACAGGAAGGACAGGAGACAGCTGAGGGAAAAAGCCGTGAGGAACAGTACATGCAGGAATTCGCCGGCAGGGTAATGCTTGTGGAAGACGATACTTTGGTTCTCCAGCACATTAAAAAGCAGCTCAGTATAATGGGCTTTACGGTGACAGCTCTGGATAATTCTGTAGAAGCGCTGGAAACCTTTGCCTGCTCTCAGGAAAGTTATGATCTGCTGGTCACTGATGTGATTATGCCGCATATAAACGGGAGAAGGCTCCATGAATCCCTGGATGCAATGCGGCCTGGATTGCCGACGCTGTTTATTACGGGTTTTGCAGATGATGTAATTCAGCAGAAGGGGCTGGAGGAATCAAGCAGGGAGGTCCTGCATAAGCCGTTTACCAAGCAGGAGCTGGTGAAAGCTGTCTCCCGTGTGCTGTCCTCCTGCCGCAGAGAGCCCGACTCATAGAAACCCAATTATTCGGTTTGCAAAATATGTAACGTTTACGTATCATATGGGCATGCCCGGTGCGGTGCAGGAGACATGTTCTGCATAACTGCTGTTAAGGAGAAAATCCAGAAAATGTATAGAATTACCTGCAGGATGGAGGGCGGAATCCTGCTGGTAAGTCCTTACCATTGACAAGTATTCAAACAAATAGTATACTACTGTTAATTAGCAGACTAAACAATATATGTTTGATGTAATCGGAAAGCTCTGCCGGTTGTCTGCTAACCAAGGCCGTTTTATATGTCTAATTAACTGTATTGTAATACTATCATTTTTTCTTTAGTCAACGGAGTAGGGTCTATGAAGCATTTTCGATACGACCGTATAGATGGACGTATAGCAACTAATTTAGTACGCAAATATTATGAAAACAAAGTAAAAAACCATCCTTCGAGGATGGATCGTGTTTTTGCCGATGCGTTTGATACCGTGGAAGCAAAAGCATCACCATATATGATGTGGAAAAAACTGCCGATAATACCTGTCAAGGACGGTTGTTCAGTACAGCATGAAAAGCATGTGGTAGCCAGCCGCAAGTTTTCGCGTATTCTCAAAGACTGTGATGAAGTAATTCTGTCTGCCGCCACTCTCGGGAAAGCTCTTGATGAAGAAATGGAGAGTGATGACCTGAGAATGTATGAGCGGGTAGTGCTCGATCAGGTCGCTTCTGATGTTATGGAAGCTGTGATGGAGCTTGGGCAGGTGAACATTCAAAAAAGCTGCAGGCCGGGAAGCCGGCTGACCAAGCGCTACAGTCCCGGATACTGCGACTGGTCCATTGAGGGGCAGGAGATGCTGTTTGCCCTGCTTCCCACCCAGGTTTTGGGAATCAAGCTTTCCCCTTCTTATCTCATGAGTCCGAGAAAATCAGTAACGGCGCTGATGGGTATTGGTCCTGAAGAAGATATTGAGGAAATGGGAAATGCATGCACCCGATGCGGCAAGAGAAACTGTGAATTCCGCAGGGATGACAGTTATACATTTGTAAGAGGAGGAAGAGAACGTGAGTATTCGTACCCATCAGTATAGGCCATTAAAACAGGATGAAGTCGAACGAATAGATCAGTCGTCGATGGAAATCTTTGAAGAAACCGGGTTTGAGGTGCATCAGCCCGAAGCGTTTGAATATTTTAAGCGAATAGCCCACTCTGTGGACGAGCAGAAACGGGTAGTTAAAATTAAGGAAGAGACAGTCCGTGAAATCATTGCAAAAGCACCTTCTACTGTTACGCTGTGCGGAAGGGATGAAGCGCATGACTGTACTCTGGGTTCCGGTGAAGTATATTACGGAACCGGGGGTACGGCTTTGAATATGCTTGATTACGGAGCAGATGACAGCAGACTTGCCAAGATGAAGGATTTGGAGAATGTTATCCGAATTGTTGATGTGATGGATAATATTGATATCTGTCTGCTTCCCACATATCCGAATGAACTGGATGTGAATCAGGTGGACATAAACCGGTTTGCTGCTGGACTTACCTATACAGACAAACACATTATGGGAGGCGTATATACCTCTCAGGGTATCCATGACGTAATCCGGATGGCTGAGAAAGCAGCAGGTTCCCCTGAAGCACTCAGGGAGCGGCCGATTATTTCACTGATCACCTGCGGAATCAGCCCGCTTAGGCTGGACAGTAAATACGGGAGTTACATGATCCAGGCTGCAAAGGAGGGGATCCCTCTTGCAGTGCCTGCAGAACCTCTTTGCGGCGCAACTGCACCGATGTCCCTGGCCGGCGCACTGGTTATCCAGAATTGTGATGCGCTGATCAACGTTATGCTGACCCAGCTGGTAAATCCGGGAACTCCGGTCATATACGGCTGTGTTGCATCAACAATGGATATGAAGAGCATGAGTTATCTGGGGTCACCTGTGGAAAGCGGGATGATCAATGCGGCAACAGCCCAAATGACCCACTACTACCGGATCCCCTATTATGCCACAGCTGGAATCAGTGATACGAAAACCTTAGATACCCAGTGCGGATATGAATCTGCAATTACCAACCTTTTAGTAGGTATGGCAGGGGCAGACTTTATCCATGATGCTGCCGGGCTTATGGAATTTGCACTTACTGTAAGTCTTGAAAAGCTTGTGATCGATAATGAGATTCTCGGTATGGCAAAACGTGCTATCAAGGGAATTGAAGTGAATGATCATACCCTATCCCTTGATGAAATTAAGGCAGCAGGTCCCGGAGGCAACTTTGTTACCAGCAAGAGTACGAGACGATTTATGAGGAAAGAACATTTCCGCCCTGTGGTCAGCGATCATCGGCAGCGCTCTCTATGGGCCGCCGACGGGCGTCCGGATACAAATAAGAGAGCCCATGAAATGGTAGAGAATATTCTCAAAGCTGAACCGAAGAAATACACCGATTTACTGGGGGGAAATGAAGTTTTAGGAGGAGTTGGATCATGATAGTTATTGGTGAACGAGTAAATGCGACAAGAAAGCGGGTCCGTGCTGCAATAGAGCAGAAGGACCGGGATACGATAGTAAATGAAATTACCATGCAGGATTCAGCAGGCGCTGATTATATCGATCTGAACGCAGGTACAGGTTCCGGTACCGTACAGCAGGAAAAAGATGATTTGTGCTGGCTGATAGATATTGCACTGGAATGTACGGAAAAGAACCTGGTGCTGGATGCGGCAAGCCCGGAAATTCTCTCATATGCTGCAAAGCATTTGGATAACCGCAGGCCGTGGATGCTGAATTCCATTAATGGTGAGCTTACTGACGAAGAGCTTGGTATAATTGATTTGGCATCGGAATATCAGGTGCCGCTCATTGCGCTGGCCATGGATTCAGACGGAATCCCGCCGACAAGAGAAAAACGTCTGGCTATCTGTGAAACTCTGATGAAGGAAACAGAATCAAGAGGAGTAACAGAAGACTTAGTGTATTTCGATCCCCTGGTGCTTCCCATTTCAACGGACAGCAAGCAGGCATTGGTCACTTTTCAGACGATTGCAAAAATCAAGGAACGGTTCCCGAAGGCAAAGACTACCCTCGGATTATCAAATGTGTCCCATGGACTTAAGAAACGGGCTATGGTGAACGGATCATTCCTCACTACCGCAGCGTGTTTCGGACTTGATTCGGCAATATGCGATCCTTCCAGAAAAAGTGTACGCAGAGCCCTTGTGATGGGCGATATGCTTGCAGGCAATGATAAGTTCTGCAGGAAATTTTCCCGGGCGCTTCGGACAGGACTGTTCGACGAGGAGTAATTTTATGAACAGAGAACCTACTCGTTATAGAAAGCCCCTGCGGGTGAAGGCGGTGAAGCGTCTTAGTGATGATCAGATGGATTCAGTGCATCGGGCATCAATGAGACTGCTTGCTGATACAGGGATCCGCTGCGCCGGAGAGCAGGCGGCAATGGTATACAAAGCAGGAGGCTGTGAGGTAACCGAGAGCGGTGAAGGCCGGAATAAGTCATGGCAGGTGCGGTTCCCGAAACAGGTCATGGACAAGGTACTGAAAACCGTTCCCTCCCAGGTAATCCTTGGAGCTCGTGATCCGGAACAAACCCTTCTGCTGGATGCGGAAGAGCCGGCAGTTTATTTTGGAACCGGTTCAGAAACAAATGTCTATCTGCGCTCATCGGTTGAACGGTTTGTGCATCAGGGCGGAAGCGGGAAGGAGATTCAGTATCCCGTGTATACCCAAGAAAGCGGCTCAATAGCCGCATTGGCTGAATCTGCCCGTCTGATTGACCAGCTGGAAAATGCGGACTTTTTCATTAGGAATGTAAACATTCAGGACCCGGAGATTAATTTTTCCAACAAGGATGTAAATGTATTTTTTACTTCCATGATGCATACGGCAAAACATGTCCAGGGAGGTCTTACTGATCCCGAAGCGCTTTCCACAGTAATTTCCATGGGAAGGCTCTTAGCAGGAGATCAGGAACATCTTCCACTGTCGTTTATCGTATGCCCGATAAAAAGCCCGCTGCAGATGGTGGATGACAGTTCGGAGAAGGTATTGGCTATAGCCAGGGAACAGGTTCCTATGGTTATCTCTTCATCCCCCCAGGGCGGTTCCACAGCTCCAATTCAGGAAGAGGGGATGGTGGCGCAAATCAACGCTGAGATACTGGCAGGAATTGCCCTTGCTCAGCTTGCCAGTCCCGGAGCACCCGTGATTTACGGTGCAGTGCCCGTGCGGGCCAGACTTGATACACTCCATGACTGCTACGGCGCTCCGGAATTCATCCACTATGCTATGGACTGTGCGCAAATGGCCAGGTATTATGGTATACCTTGTTATGCATCTTCCGGTGTGGGCGATGCAAAGCGTCCGGGGCTGCAGGCAACAATGGAAAAGGCCTATTCATATATGGGGATAGCTTCAGCTGGTGCGCAGTACATCCACTATTCCTTCGGCCTTCTGCAGGGTACAAATATTTTTTCTCCGCTTCAGGCTGTTCTTGATAACGCTGCAGTAGCATTGGTGAAGGATATCCTTCGGCCTGCGGACTGTACGGAGGAAAGTGTTGAGGCTGCAGCAGATGAAGTACAGACGGTTTCAGCAGGTTCGGGGATTTTTGCAAAGGGAATCCGAAAACAGTTACGGAAGAAAAAGGTAGCTGGTACCTATGAGTTTATTTCTGAAGGAGAGGATGATCAGGTGTTCTCCCAGGCACAGCAGAAACTGGATGCATGCCTGGCATCACCGGTGAATGCCCCTTCTGAAGAGACTATCCGGAAGATTTACCAGCAGATACCTGGATTATTAGATATACAAACATATATAGGCAAAGGAGGCTCATCATGAGCAAAAAAGAAACGTTAGAAGCTTTAGAACATTCAATTATAATGGGACATCTTGATGCAGATGACGAAGGATATGACGGAACGATGGAGGGCAGCCCTGGAGTTATGGAGCTTGTAGAACAGGCTTTGGATGAAGGGATTGACCCCCAGGAAGTACTTTCTTCCTTCAATTCGGCAATGGAGTCAGTAGGAGCAAAATTTGAATCCGGTGAATACCTCCTTCCCGACATGCTGGCCAGTGCGGAATGTGTCGGTGATGCAATGGAAATCCTTGAACCGAAGCTGCAGGAAGGTGCTGCAGGTTCAGGAAAAGGCAAATTCCTGATTGCCACGGTAAAAGGCGATCTGCATGACATTGGCAAGAATATTGTAATCACCATGCTTAAGGGAGCAGGCTACCAGGTGAAAGACTTAGGTATCGATGTTCCTGCAGAAGATATTGTTGAAGCTGTGAAGGAATATAAGCCGGATTTTGTAGGCCTTTCCGCACTGCTGACGACAACCATGATTGAAATGGAAAATGTAGTGAACAAGATTAAGGAAGCCGGACTTACCGATGTAAAGATATTCATCGGCGGAGCTCCGACTTCAGAAGAGTTCGCAAAAAAAATTGGTGCTGATGTTCACTGCAGGGATGCAATGGATACGATCGAGAAGATCGAAAGGATAAAAACAGCATAATGAAATTAACGGATACACAGCGGCTGCAGTGGCTCTCAAATGATGAACTTTCCCGTGTCCATGAAGGCTCATGCAGACTTCTTGCCCAGGTTGGCGTAAAAGTGACCCATGACCGGATTGCAGAAATACTGAAGGATTACGGAGCTGAACAGAAGGGGGACCGTATTCTGGTTCCCCGGGAACTGATTGACCGGGCCCTTGCTGATACCGCGAAGTCCATACAATTTGATGCACCCGATGCATCACACGGTTTTACCGTGGATGCATCAAAGAATGAAGTACGGTTCGGTACCGGAGGCCAGGCCCTGTATGTGGTGCATAAGACCGAATCAGGGTGGGAAAAGAAATCAGCAGAAAACGAGGATTTAAGCCGAATCCTTGCCCTCTGTGATAAATTGGAACATGTAGATTTTGTCACCCGGCCGGTGGAATGTGATGTTCCGGAAGATCAGATGGATGTGGAAAAGGCAAAACGGTTTAGAGATAACAGCTCAAAGCCGATGAACCTGGCAAACTTGGTAAAAACCGAAAAGCTGGATGAGATTGTTGAAATTATTGGAGACAAAGCTTATCTGTCCTTTATCGTATGCCTGGTGGCAAGTCCCTTAACCATGGATACCTCAGCTGGGGAAAAGATGCTCACACTGCTGGAACATGATTTCCCTGTGGCTATTTCCAGCTGCCCGCAGGGAGGAAGCACTGCACCGTTTTCTGAGGTCGGGGAGCTCGTGCAGCTGAATGCTGAACTGCTTTTCGGGTATGTGCTTGCCAATGCAGTACGACCGGGAGCCAAAGTGCTTTACCGGGGCATACCCATTACTTCTGATTTGTACAGTGACGGTTCTCCCCGCTGGTGCCAGCCGGAAAGCATACGAAGGGTAGCCCTTGCCGCCCAGGTATGCCGGTATTACGGAATTCCGTGCTGCGGAACAGCCGGGGTCTCCGATGAGGAGGTGCCGAGCATTCAGGGAATCAGTGAAAAAGTGCTCAGCTGGAGCTATGAAGCAGCTTCAGGGGCTCATTACATCAACAGCGCTTTAGGCATGCTCCACCAGGTTATGTCCGTGGCTCCTTATCAGTATGTGATTGATAATATCGCATTGGGAATACTCAAGGAGGAGTTTGCCTCCCATTCAGACAGAGAGATCGGCGAGACTGCAGTTCAGACAGCAAAAAAGGTGCTTTCTCACTTTGGAGCTGAAGCAGATGAAACTGTGGAAGCAGAACTGCGTTCACGGATAGAACACATTGAGACAGGGAAAGAACCGTATACAGATGAATATATCGATAAACAAATTTCAGATATCGAAAAAGCTGCAACTCGGCAGGGGGGAAGCAACGTATTTATGAAGGGGGCAAGAAAAGGCCTCCGAGAGGGATACCTCTATTCAGGAAGCAGGTTAGATGCTTCCCTTGACCTTGCTCCTGCCAAAAAGCAGCTGGAATCTTTGACTCCAGAAGGAGGAATACTTTATGAATGAAAAATCAGCAGACAGTACTGACCCCAAGCAAAGGGTGGGAAATCTCATAGACAGGGAAGAGACTTCCATCAGCTTTGAATTTTTCCCGCCGAAGACAGAACAGGCATCCGAAACACTGTTTCGTTCTATTGAGAGACTTGCTCCCCTGAATCCTACATTTGTCAGTGTGACCTACGGAGCAGGCGGCACGACACGGAAACTTACCCATGAACTGGTACTGAGGATACGGAAAATGACGAATTTAACCGTAGTGCCTCATATGACCTGTGTAGGATGCAGCAAGGACGAAATGGCCCGGATCATCGGGGAATATGTGGATGAAGGGATTAACAATATCCTGGCCTTACGGGGCGATCCTCCTCAGGACCAGGATCCCAATGAATGCGAGCAGGAAGCGTTTCCCTATGCACTGGACTTGATCAAGTTCATTAAGGAAGAATTTCCCAATGTTTGTGTGGGAGCGGCCTGTTATCCCGAGGGACATAAAGAGACCCCTAACAGGCTTCGTGAAATGGACCTGCTGAAAGAAAAGGTTGACAGCGGCGTTGAATGGCTGGTCAGCCAGATGTTTTTTGACAACCATGAATTTTATGATTTTCGAAGCAGATGCAGGATGCTTGGCATAGATGTCCCCATATTGGCAGGCGTCATGCCTATCACATCAAAGCAGGGGATGGACAAAATGGCTGAATTATCGCCGGGAACAAGATTCCCCGCAAACCTGCTGCAGGCTATCGACCGGGTTGAGGATGATTCCCTTGTCCGCAATGTCGGCATACAGTGGGCGACCCAGCAGGTGCTGGATCTCCTTGCGAATGAAGTTGACGGTGTGCATTTCTATACCCTCAACAGATCGAAACCGACACTGGAAATTCATAGAAATCTTGGATTAATTAACGAATAAACCCTTGGAGGTATATTGCATATGGCCGGTATGGCAGGAATTGTAAGCAAACGTGCTACATCTAAAAAAGTTGGAAAGATGCTGAATCAGATTCGGCATCGCGGAAAAGATAACTCTCTGGTGCAGAAGACATCATTGGGTTCAGTAGGATTTGTAGGAGTGGATCTTTCATCACATAAAAGCATTGGATACAGTGCAGGGAAAGGCCCTCAAGTAGTAATAGACGGAGCTCTGGTCCGTGAGGATCATCAGAAGCAGGAGATATCAGATGCTGAGTATTTGAAGCAGCTGTATGCAGCATATGGGAAGAAGGCTTTTTCCCAGGTTAAAGGCAGTTTTGCATGTGCAGTGCTTGATGAGCAGGAATGTGTAATTGCAAGGGACCATGTAGGCGCCCGTCCCCTGATCTATTCCATGCAGGGAGGGGAGTTTGTCTTTGCATCCGAAGGGAAGTCACTGACAAAGCTCACCGATGAGGTAGATGAGCTGCCTCCCGGGCATTATTACAGCACCAGGGACGGATTACAGCCGTTTCAGCAGGAAAGCCTCCCAAAACTCCCTGACTGCGGAACAAAGGACGGGGCAATCAAGGCAGTAAGGGAATCGGTAATAGATGCTATCAGTCAGGCAATGGAAAACGGAAAACTCAAGGCAGTTGCCTTGAGCGGCGGTTTGGACAGCTCAATCATCCTTTCAGTTGCCAGGGAATTTAATAAAGACCTACTAGCTTTCAGTGCGACCCTTGATGAGAATCCCGGTGAAGACCTGGAATACGCAAAGATGATGGCAAAGTACACCGGTGCTGAACACCATATCTACCGGATTACCAGGAAGGATATTGAGAATATTATACCGAAGGCTGTATACCATCTGGAATCCTTCGATGAAGACTGTATTTCAGGCTTTATAGCAAATTACTATACTTCCCGGCTTGCCTCTGAACATGTGAATTCAGTTCTTGTAGGTGAAGGTGCGGATGAGCTGTTCGGCGGGTATTTCCGCGAACTGAAGGATATTGATGACCCTGAAGAGAAGGAACGGGTAGGCAAGCGGCTGGTGGAAGTAGCATATAACACTGCGTTAAGAAGGCTTGACCGTGCATGGATGGCTAACGGAGTGGAATACTTTGCCCCGTTTATTGATCCTGTGGTAGTTGCAGTTGCCCTGTCTGTTCCCATGGAATATAAAGTGTATCAGGGAGAAGAACCTATTGAAAAATGGGTGCTCAGAGAGGCTTTCAGGGATATGCTTCCCCAGGAAATTGCCGACCGCCCGAAGATGCGTTTTGCCCGGGGAGTCGGAGTGGATTTTCTTATGGACAAGGCAGTGGAAAAGCATGTGAGCAGCAAGGATTATGAGAAGCAGCCGAAAAGTAAAAACGGCATGGATCTCAATTCACCAAAGGAACTTTACTATTATCAGCTGTTTCAGAAACATTTTCCTCAGGGGTATGAAGGCCTTACCGGCCGATGGGACCCCTTCAAATAGTATGCAGGAACACATCCGGGCATACTGAAGAAATTCCCGGAAAGGTAATCAGCGATAAAACCCCAGGAAAAGGGAACAGTCATCTCTTCCTGGGGTTATTGTTTGCTTTGATTATTACCTCAAGCTGTCACAGGCAGTCATTGCAGCACCAAGGGCAGGGCTCAATGTTTTCCCCGTACTTTTTCTTAGCTTGTTTCAGCGCTTCCGGTCCGCTGGAAAAATCACCAAGAACCTGCTTGTCTATCATTCGGTTAAATAATCCGCAGTCGGCAGTGTGCAGTTCATGTGTTCCGTTATCGTCGGGATTGCCGTCGATGTAATACTTATTCATAGGTTCCTCCCTGTACTGCAGTTTAGGACATCATCTTAAACTGGATTTCGGGGAATCTGCAGCCGACGATGGAAAAGCATCCCTGTCATGTACATGATGCAGCGTATGCTGCTTGCGTATATTCCCCGAGCTTTGAGCATACATTATCCAAAAAACGGTTTTTCTGACTCTCAAGTTCCAATCATAGCATTTGAATGCATAAAAATAAACAGATGAATGTGACCCCTGCTGCTGTTCTATGAATCCGGTCCAAAGCATACTTCATGAATTTTTGCAGATATGTCCTGGGATGAAAACGGCTTCTGGATATAATGCACTCCTTGGGCAAGTATGCCGTGATGGACAATAACATTCGGCGTGTATCCTGACATGAAAATTGTCTTCATTGAAGGGAAGATGTGCTTCAGCTGTTCTGATAATTCCAGGCCGTCCATTTCCGGCATGACCACATCACAGAGAAGCAGATCTATACCCTGGTCAGAAACTTCTTCTGCCGTCTGCAGCGCTTCCCGGGGATGTGCAGCAGTAAAAACAGAGTGCCCCATTCTCTCCAGCATAGCTTGTGTCATATGCAGAATCTGCCTGCTGTCCTCTGCCACCAGGATTGAAAGGCTTCTGGTGCTCCTGGCGGAGTGCTGTTCCTCTCCCTGCAGATACGGCCATGTTTCTCCGGTGCTTGCAGGCAGGAACACCTGTACAGTTGTCCCTTTCGATATTTCAGAATATACGTTGACTGCTCCTTTGTTCTGCTTCACTATTCCATGGATGGTTGAAAGTCCCAGCCCTGTCCCTTCACCTTTCTGCTTTGTAGTGAAAAACGGGTCAAACATATGTTCTTTTGTTTCTTTATCCATTCCTTCCCCTGTATCACTGACAGTAAAGACAACATAGTGCCCGGGCTCAATTTCATAATGGAGTTTGCTGTATGCTTTATCAATTGTCACATATCCTGTCTCAAGGGTGATAGTCCCCGTATGGGTTACCGCATCACGGGCGTTAATGCATAGATTTGTAACAACCTGGTTCAGCTGTACCGGGTCCATATAGATGGGCGGGATATGCTTGTCCGGGAACCAGCGGATCTCAATATGTTCTCCAATGAGGCGTCCCAGCATTTTCAACATGCTCTCTACAGCTTCATTCAGATCAATGTTTCGCGGTTTGATAATCTGCTGTCTGGAAAAAGCGAGCAGCTGCTTTGTGAGGTTCGCAGAATGCCGTGCTGCCTGCTTCATTTCCTCCAGTTCGGCATGGACCGGGTGTTCAGGATGCAGCATCTCTTTTGCTATATCTGCCCGGCCGAGGATGACTCCCAGCATATTGTTGAAATCATGGGCTATACCTCCGGCGAGCCTCCCTACGGAATCTATCCTTTGGGCCTGGTTCAGCTGCTCCTGGAGCTTCGTATGTTCTTTCTGGGCTTTCCTCCTCTCAGTAATATCCCGGACTTGTGCTAGAATATATTCCCTGTTCCTGAACACAATCTTTCCGGCGTTTATTTCAACCGGATAAATCCTGCCGTCTTTAGTCACATGCTGGAATTCCAGGAGAGCTGACTCTCCCGGAGCCCATTCTCTCCATTGGCGGGTTACTTCCTTGTAATTTGAGATATCGGGGTGAAGGTCAAAGACATTCATGGTAAGAAACTCTTTCCGGGTGTACCCTGATGCCTCAACAGCTTTCTGATTCACTTCCAGGATTGTTCCGTCAAGGTCATGCAGGTAGATCATATCCAGGGACTGATCTATCAGGGAACGGTATTTGTTCTCACTTTCTTTCAGTTCATCCTCAGCCTGTTTCCTCTCGGTAATGTCTATGCAGGTAGCAAGAACCTGTTTTCTCCCTTGAAATTCTATTATGGTGAGACCAACCTGCTGCCAGAACAGTTCCCCAGTTGCCCTCCAAGCCAGCCATTCAAAAACCTGCTGGCCTTCAGCAGCAGCCTTTCGGATTAACTGCAGGGCATCCTGGAACGAATAGGGCGGGTCAGCCCAGAATGTGTTCTTCTTCAACTGTGCAGCTGAATAGAACCCATACTGCCGGCAGGCCAAGGTATTTGCATCGATGATTTCCCCGTTTTCTGCATCATGTATAAGCATTGCCACGGGAGCATCATAGAACAGGGACTTAAACTGCATTTCACTGGCCCGGAGAGCCTGTTCGGTCTGCTTCAGTTCAGTGATATCTACCATTAACCCGCGCAGTTTTGCCGGGGTATCCCCGTCAAATTCAATTTTCACCTCATCTCGAAGCCAAACCACATTCCCCTGTTTTGTGATGAAGCGGTAGTCAAAGATATGATCCTTCCCTTGTATTGTGCATTCAGAGCAGTATATAGTTGCCCATTGCCTGTCATCGGGGTGGTGTTCCCCGCCAAGAAACCTTTCCACCCCCTGACAAAGTAAGTTTCCCCACTTTGCCAGGAAAGGTTGCCGTCTGATGTCTGGTGGCATAGAAAGTTCT
>Ga0207421_10005533_pt1 | contig 14130 bp, 7 predicted proteins | sample SodLakKL_010_SED_4_FD_187542 | JGI IMG/M metagenome (GOLD analysis project Ga0207421, IMG submission 187542) | Alkaline sediment microbial communities from Lake Tanatar, Kulunda Steppe, Russia - 8KL_010_SED (SPAdes) (version 2) | ecosystem: Environmental > Aquatic > Non-marine Saline and...
TATCGATACGCTGTATCCATTAGCCTTAAAAGCTGGAAAGAGACTTAATTTTTCTAATGTCAAGGCAGTTTTTGGCTTCGATAATTCAACGAATGTCGGCAGTATATTCTATACCGCGATGCAATCCGCTCCTTGTTTCCTACCTACCGAAATGAAGGGCGAGAACGTCCCTGTTTTGATACCCTGTGGTATCGATCAAGACCCCCATTTCAGACTTACTCGAGATATAGCAGAGACCATCGGTTATTTAAAGCCCGCTTTAGTTCATAACAAACTAGCTCCTTCTTTAGACGGGACTGGTAAGATGTCTGCTAGTCAACCAAAAACGACCATTTTCACAACGGATTCCCAAGAAGATGTCGATGAGAAGATTCATGAAGCAATGACAGGCGGTAGAGTTTCAGCTGAAGAACAGAGGGAAAAAGGTGGGGATCCTGATCACTGCGCAGTACAGAATTACAGGTTTTTCATATTCGAATCTGATGACGAAAGGGTCCAAAATATCGCAGAAAGATGTAGAAATGGGGATATACTCTGTGGGGAATGTAAAGGTCTTCTAAAAGATAATATCAAAGGCTTTTTAAAAGAGCACCAAAAGAAAAGAGAAAAAGCTGAAGATATGTTGGAAGAATTTCTTTTTGGGACATGATTAAATCTAGAAGCCAGTATTATGATCGCTGATACAGGCGTGAATAAGCTATAAATAGGGGTCCCCATATAGTCGTGTTTACTGGTTAATGAGATGAGTTATATATATCTTAATACAGGTGAATCGGAATGAATTCTAGTTTACTTGGAAGTTTAACAGCAGGCAAGGAAAAAAACCCCTCCAGCCCTTCATGGTTTGAAAAACATTGGGACACTACAGTAGTTCTGATGGGCATCTTTGTAATAGCGATAATGGTCAGAGCCTATTTTGCATATGAAACTGCTACAGAATTTGGGCTTCCTTATCTATTAGGAGGAGGAGCTGACTCTCACTATAATGCGAGAATTGTTAATTATATTGCTGAATACAATGAACATCTTTTCACAGATCCGATGAGAGCTTATCCTCTAGAGGGATTTGTAAATACCCGTCCACCACTCTATCAGTGGTCTGTTGTTCTAGGTGGATATTTACTTTTACCATTTGTTGGTAATTTGGACAAAGCGATCAATCACTCATTCATACTTTCATCTGCATTCTGGGGTGCACTCACTATTTTCCCAACTTACCTTATAGGCAAAAGAACTTTCGGGAAAAAAGCGGGGATCGCTGGAGCATTCTTATTAGCTATCAGTGCTGCTCACCTGGAAAGAGGTGTTTTGACCAATACCAACCACGATGCATTCTCAATGTTCCTGATCGTCACGGCTTTCTTTTTCTTCATGCGTTCGTTAGAAGAGATTAAAGCGGGTAAAAAATGGGTTTCAGACTGGATGAAAATCAGTGAAATCAAAAAAGGACTTTCCCACTATTTGAGTTCAAACAAAAAGAGCATGCTTTATTCCGCTATGACTGGAATCACAATAGGCGCTATCGCTCTGACTTGGAAGGGTTACGCCTATGTGATGGTGATAATTTTAGTCTATTTCCTATTACAGTTGCTTATAGACAAATTCAGAGATAAAGATTCACTAGGAATAACTGTGAACATTTTCATCATCTTTATGATAGCTTTTCTGATCGCTCTGCCTTGGTACCAAATGTATAGCCCTGGTATCTTAACAAATTGGTTCCGATGGCCATTAGATAGATGGTTCCAGGTTCCCTTCATAATATTTTTGGGCACATTCGGTGTAGGCGTTTATTTTACTGTTACTAGAGATCTCCCATGGACCTTGACTTTTTCCATCCTCATCGGTGCGGGTGTACTCTTCTTCACACTTGGGCCGGATGTGATACAAACCGCTGCAGCTCAGTACTTTATAGAGAATAAGATGTACGCAACGATAGCAGAGGCCCAAGCTCCGATGTTTAGTAGATTGGTCCTTGCTGGTGGTTTGGCAACATTTTTCCTTTCTTGGCTAGGGATCGCCTTAGCAGCTTGGCATCTGAGAGTGGATTGGTCACGCTCATATGTCTTCATATTGGTTTGGGCTGCTTTCGCTATTTACATGGCTACCACTGCAGTTAGATTCATATTCAACGCAGCACCTGCTTTTGCATTGACGGCAGGTTGGGTGTTAGCGCTTACTTTCGATAAAACGGGGTTCGATGAAATAGGAAGATATTTCAGGAGACACAGAGGGAACTTATTAGGAAAGATAAAAGAGGGTGTTGAGATAAAACACGTCTTAGTTACTCTTTTGGTTGTTTTCATACTTCTAACGCCTAATGCCCTGTATGCTATAGATGCTGGTATTCCTTATGAGGAGAAGGAAAGATATGAAGAACAAATATATGAAAGCCTTCCTAGTTTCTTGCGTCCTCCAGATTATGATCCGGAGGAAGGCGGTTTCCATCATCTTGGCGGTTTTGGATATACTCTAGACAAACCGACAGACCATTGGCCGACGGCTTGGGAAGATTTGAGACAGAAAAATGAAGATATACCTCCAGAGAAGAGGCCTGCATTCTTAAGTTGGTGGGATTATGGGTTCGAAGCTATGAATCAGGGAGAGCATCCTACTGTGGCCGACAACTTCCAGCATGCCTATAGGTTTGCGGGTAACTTCTTGATGTCACAAAATGAAAATCAGATGATGGCTCTATTGATCGGAAGACAACTTCTACATCCATATAGAGAAGAGGGTGAGTTCAATGAAGCCGTTAGAGAAATCCTAGAAGAAGAATTGATCGAGAAATCCGATGTAGAATGGGACGATTATTTAGTCAGGGAAGAAAATATAGTGGATGAATTAGAGAATATTTACAGGAATCCGGGATCCTATCGCAATGAAGTACTTAATAATCCTGATAGATATAATCCTAGAGCTGACGATATCGACAATACAAACGTGCGTTGGGCCATGATTATGGGGACCTTATCTTATGAGGACCTAGATACGTTGTCTTCACTTTACAGGAGTATAAGTTTTGATTCTGGTTACGAGAGGCTTGAGAACAGGATAGGTTACTTTGCTGTGGATTCAAGATTGTTCCCGACTTCTGCTCAAGACACAGGCATATTCCATGCACCAGCTTTCCTTTCAGGACATCGAGTGGAAGAAAATGGTAGAGCTAGGACGCCAATTGATTTTTACAGGATAGAATTAGTTGACCAACAGGGAAGACGATATGAAAGTCATGAGGAAGTTCCACCCGATGCTCAGATCGTAGATCAAGAGATAGAATTTCAGGAGATGTTCTATAATTCTACACTATACCGGATATTTGCAGGATATAGTCTTGATGAAGTAGAGGAGGGGGAAGGCATTCCGGGTCTCGATGATAGGGAGGCTCAACCCATGCCGGGATGGAATCTTACTCACTTCAATGAAATTCACCGGACAGCCTACTTTAATCCTCATCCTAGAGACGAAGTGCAGAATCACACGGATGCTTGGAGAGCTATGCCCTATGAGGAAGCGATTGAGTACGATGGGGAGGAAAATGTTACTGTCGATTTAAGCCCCCGTTCTTACATGGGTCAGGGGGTCGTTTTCTTGAGATATTATGATGGAGCTGTCTTAGAAGGACAAGTTAGAACTGAAGATGGAGAACCAGTTCCGAATGCTAAAGTCACAGTTTTAGACACGAGTTCGGAGCGTTTTACCCCTCAACACACTTCTCGAACCGATGATGAGGGGAGGTATAGAGCGATCCTGCCAGAAGGGGATATCACCGTGATAGTTTCTACAGGCGGTGGAGGAGAGCAACAAATTCAACAAGAACAGATTGTGTTAGATTCTGAGGAATTTGAAATTACCGAAGAACAGGCTATGAGAAGGAAGATAGATAGATCTGGCGATGGTAGATGGGATTACCTATTAGAAAATGATTTTGAAGTAAATTCAGGCCAAATTTCTGGTAGGGTCTTTTTAGACAGAGAAGGTGATGGAGTATTTGACGAACAGAACGACACATTGGTTTCATCTATCGGTGAAGTAAGAATGCAAAATGAACATTCAGACTTGGAGTACACTATCGATATACAAGATGGAAATTATGAATACGATAAAGTTGCCCCAGGAAAATACACGATCGATACAACAATTTCTGGAGGCGAAACTTTCGAAGGTGTAGAAGTAGAGCCTGGGCAGGAAACTACCAGAGATATACCTGTTTCTACTGGAAATTTGACCGGAGGTATATCTTACGATATCGAAGACCTTGAAGAGGAAACTGTAACTCTTTCCTTGAGAGGTGCTGATAGCACTAGAGAGATACTTTTGGGAGAAACAGGAACCTTTGAGTTTGATAATCTTCCTTCAGGAGAATACACTCTAGAAATAGAGGATGAAGGTTACACGTTTAGAGAAGGACCACAGGAGATAGAAATAAAAGAAGGTGAAATTAAAGAGTCCTTCGTAACAGTGGTTCGCGCTAATAGAGTTGAAGGAGTGATGAGGCAAGATGGAGAAAGGCTGTCTAACCAGAGATTGAATATCTTTGGGAGGAATTACGATAGAGAGATAACGACGGATTCTGAAGGAGGATTTAGCATAAAGTTGCCTGAAGGCCATTACAACATACATGGAGTTAACCGCCGAGGAAGCGAAACTACTGCATTTTTAGATGATTTGTTGGTGGAAGATGATATCACAGATTATGAAGGTGAATTTGTTACGGCGCATAAGTTGAGTGGAATTGCCGAATATGATGGAGAAGGTGTCAATAGAGCAGAGATATTCGTGAAAGATGGTTCAGGATCAGAATATTATATGACAACCAATCAGGAGGGAAGATTCAAAGCTTATCTGCCCAAAAACCAATACACTGTGTATGGGTGGTATGATTTCCATCCGGATTATGACATCCCTCATAGTCTCCATTTCAGGGAAGAGATTAATTTGAACAGAGATAGGAATATTAAATTAGATGGATCAAGAGGACATGTACTTCAAGGAAGTGTAGTAAGAGATACTTTGCCTGAAAAAGGTCTTTTTGCTCAAATAGAAATTTATTGTGAACACAGAACTTCACCTTTGAAATCAACTACTACGATAGATGGTGAATATAGGTTATTGCTCCCTGCAGGAGAATGTACTTTCACGATAAGTAAAGATGGTTATCATGAGCAGAATTATAATATAGATCCCTCTGAAGATGATGAGCTAGGAGATGAAGGGGAAATACAGTTAAGGGCGGAAAACGTGACCGTAAATGGAAGTATTGGCCTAGAAGAGCACGGAATAGATGAAATTGATGTTATCTTTGAACCCATAGGTGAGGGAGCGGAAAGAAAAGAAAAGACATTCTCGGGAACTGATGATTATACGATCGAACTCCAACCAGGAGAGTACGAGATATACGGAGATCATCCAGCTGATACTAACGGTGCTAAATACGTTATCTCCGACTCTTTGAGTATTGAACCAGGCGATGAAGAGATTAGGAAAGACCTTGAGGTTGTTTATAAAGTGAGATTAGCAGGAGAGATAATCCCACATGAAGATGAAACGCCCACCGCGGAACTCTATTTCCAGGGTCCTGAAAATAAAATGGAATCTGTAAACGGGTCCTATGAGATTTATCTTCCTGAAGGAGATTACGCTGTTCGCGCTATTCACCCTGAAGGTGTTTCTGCCACCCAAATGAGTTTAACTTTAGACGAGCCAAAAGATGGGGTTGATTTTGAATTAGGTCCAACAGTTTTAGTTGATTCGCATCTTGGCGGCCCTCTTGGAGAGCAAATAGAAGTTAAGTTTAGAAATACAGAATCAAACTATGTGATAGAGACGTCTACTGATATCGATGGTTTTCTAGACCTCGATATCTCCTATGGTGAATATGAGATTATTGTCAACCATAAAACTCAAGAGGAAATAGAAGGAGAGGTCAGAGACATACTTTATCATCTTGATGAGACTACTGAGATACCTCCTGTCCCAGATCTAAATTTGGAGAGTAGGATATTGAATTCCACCTTGACTGGTCAAGTGACGGTTGATGGTGCCTACGAAAGCAATGTGAGCTTAGAGATACCCAATACCGAATTTGATGATATCGAAACTGATGAAAATGGAAGATTCGAGATAGAAGAATTACTCCACGGAGAATATACTCTTTATGCTGAATATGAAACTTCAAGGGAAACCTATAGTTACTTTGATACCTTCGAGATGCCAGTTGATGACCATGATATAAATGTGGCATTAGAAGATGCCGTAGAATTTTCGGGAGAAGTTTATTTAGAAGGGGAAGGTGTGCAAACTGAATTGGACTTGAGAAAAGGTGAAGCTCAGAACACCTTCCAAACAGAAGAAGATGGGTCATTTAGTATCCTTTTGCCTAGTGGCAACTACTTCGTTGAGGGAGAAGTCCTTAAAGAGAAAGATTACAGAACTAACATATACCGGTATGAAAGACAGATAGAGATACCATCTGGAAGAGATGTTTTCACTAGAAATATAGATCTCAGGATGGTGGAAGAATACAACATGGAGGTTATTGGTTTAGAGAGTCAAACAGCTTCTCAAGGCGAGATCGTAAAATACACTGCTCAGATCAAAAACACAGGGAACATGCCCGACGAATATGTATTCTCTGCAGACGTTGAGGACTGGGACATAGCTTTTGATCCAGAGACCTCTCCCGAAATCTCTCCAGGTGATAAACAGGAGATCGAGATAGAAGTAAAAGTATCAGAGGACGCTTTAGTAGGTGACTCAATCAGCTTCACTGTTGAATCTCAAGATTCTGAACAGACGTTTGAACAGGACATACCAATCGAAATAAGACAGGTACATGGCGTTGAAATCTCTGAAGAGATTAAAGATAAGACATACAGATCTGGCGAGTTCACTTACACAGTAGAGATACGCAATACAGGAAACGGTCCCGATATTTATAACGTAGATGCCTACACTCCTTCCCGGGGATGGAATGTAACTGTTCCTGGCCAGACTGAAGAGATAGAAGCAGACGAAACCGGAACGATCGAAGTACGCTTCAACTCTGTTTCATCCAATCCAAGAGAGCGAATCGATCTCGAATTGTTAGTGCGTTCTGAAGATGACGAGATGGCTCAGGACTCCCGAACCATAACGACTAACTTACCAGACATAACGGCTTATAGGGATGACGTGGAATTTGAAGGAGATGAATTTATTTTGGAGACAGAACCATTCACCTTGAGTAATTGGCAATGGACTGGAATAATCATTTTGGTAGGAATAGGTGCAGTGTATATCATGAAAAAGAAGAGGTGGTTATAGTGCAACTTAGGAATTTTTTGGTGATAATGAGTGTTTTCGTTTTACTTTCGATATCTTTTGGAGTAACGATACAATCAGGTGAAGCTTCGATTACAAGAGACACGGGTATAGATCCATCGGTTGATGGGCCGAGTGAATTTTTCGTAAATGAAACTGTTAGTTATGAAGTTGAGATAAAAGGTCACTTTAGAACCGAGGAAGGAAGATTTGATGCTCGAGAAGCAGATAATTGGACCCTTCAAACAGAGTCTACTTTAGAGGCCACCATCGAACCTGAAGAAGAAGAAAGTTTTACCAGTAATGTATTCACTGTCAATGTAACTATACATGAGGAGGGTGAGGGTAAGCTGAACTTCAGAGCCTCCTGCGGAAAAGAAGATGAAATGGCTTTTAATGAAAAGGAATTCCAAATATTTGTTGAAAAAGCTGAAAGAACATCAGTTACTATTCTAAATCCAACCGATACTCATATAGAAGAATTGCAAGTTGCGCTTTACATAAACGGTGAACTGAAGGCAATGCAAACTATCCAAGATTTTGAACCGGAAGAGGAAAGAAGAGTGACTTTTGAGTGGTCAAAAAGAGGACTGAATCCTGGTGAACATACGTTAGAAGTTTGGACAGGTAGAGCAGAAAATGACCAAGAATTCAATAAGGAAAATTTAGTGATGAGCCGGACATTCCAGATCGAGGAGGAGACGAGTTCTATAGTCTATGCAGGTGTCATAGTCGCCGTGATAGCAGCAGGTGTTTTGATCTTCTTCTGGTATAAGAGTAGAAGGAGAAAACAAAGAAGACCTTGGTAAGTCGGATCAAAACTTTATTTTTTTAACCTTTTTACATTATCTCTTTACCAACTGATATCTCTTTATCCAATTTTATGGAGCCTTGACTATCTTTCAGAATAATGGCCTCACCCTCTTCTATCAACGCAACAGATGTTCCTTCAAATCGATCAGTTTTGATCGGCTCTAATTTATCTTTAGATAATATCTTACCATTTTCCCACTTAGCAGTTCTAAATTCTAATTCCTTGAAGTCATCAAATTCAATAATATCTGCACCATCTCTAGTTCCTTGAATGTTTTCACCGATCTCGCCTTCTGGTTGTAATAGGCAAACTTTTTCTCCTTCCTGTGCAGCGAGCATCATCCCTTCAGATTTGATTCCTCTTAGTTTTGCAGGTTTGAGATTAGATACCACAACGATCTTCTTTCCTTCCATCTCTCCTCTATTGTAATAAGGTTTTAAACCGGCTACTAGAGTTCTTTCTTCATGTCCAATATCTACTCGAGTCACGTATAGTTTGTCCGCATTAGGATGTTCCTTTACCTTGTTTATCTTACCAATTTTGAGGTCTAAGTTATTTAGAGAATCAACTAATTTAGATTCCTCTCTCATATCCTCGAGATCGATCGTATCGTACAATGGTTCTGGTTCGTCAATATGAGTTCCCGGTTCTAAAGGTTCGAGTGCTTCCTTCCAGCTCTGCTCGTGTACACTCTCATCCTCATATAGATATTTCCAAAGTTCTTCCATGCTGTGGGGTAGATAAGGTGTAGCGGTGATACATAGGGCTTTGACTATTCGTAAAGATATATTGAGAGTGGTACCTGCTCGTTCTTTTTGCTCGGGCAAATCTTCCCAAGGTGCCTTTTCATTAAAGTATCTGTTACCCTCTCTAGAGAGTTCCATGATCTTTTTAAGGCCTTGTTTGAACTTTCTATCTTCGATACTTTTTCCTATCTCCTTTGTTTTCCTTTCGATTTTCTCTATTATATCTTGATCTCTCTCATCTAATTCTCCAGCGTGTGGTATTTCTCCGAAGTTTGAATATGTGAATGAGAGAACTCTGTGGACAAAATTCCCTAGATTTCCGACGAGTTCAGAATTTACCTTATCTTCAAATTCATCCCATGTGAAGTTAGTATCTTTCGTCTCTGGCATGACCGCGGTTATATAATAACGTACAACATCACTACTGAAATCATCTAGTATATCGGGAAGAGATACAATAGTTCCTCTAGAAGTCGATAGCTGTTGACCTCCTATCCTCATATATTGATTAGCGGGTACATCGTAGGGGAGATTTAATTCCTCGTCATATCCCATCAATATAGCCGGCCAGATGATAGTATGAAATGGAATATTGTCCTTCCCTAAGAAGTAATAATGCTCCGCATCCGGGTTCTTCCAGAACTTTGTCCAATCTCCGTCGGTCTCTTCAGACCATTTGATCGAGGTCGAGAGATAACCTATCACGGCTTCAAACCAAACATAGATCTTTTTATCTTCATAACCCTCTATGGGGACAGGAATCCCCCATTCCATGTCACGAGAAATAGGCCTGTCTTCGAGGCCCTCTTTGAGCCATCCTTTAGTAAAGTTCAATACATGATTCTTCCAGTGGTCTTTATCTTTCACGTATTCTTCTAACTCTTCTTGAAAATTCGAGAGCTTGAGAAAGAAGTGTTTACTCTCCCTTAACTCGGGTTTCTCACCACAGTGCATGCATCTCGGCTCTAACAGCTCTTGAGGGTCAAGTAGAGTTCCGCATTCATCGCATTGATCTCCTTTAATATCTTCCTGTCCACATTCTGGACAAGTCCCCAAGACGTATCTATCAGGGAGTGATCTCTCGCAATTTGTACAGTAATAGGTCTCCATGGATTCGATTTCGATATGTCCTTTCTGGTAAAGTGTTTTGAATATGTCTCTTGCTACTTCCTTATGTGTCTCGTTCATAGTGTATGTAAAGTGTGTGAATTCTACACCTAATTCTTCTAGAGCCTTAGAATTCACTTTGTGGTATTTTTCAGCTGTTTCCTTTGGAGAAAGTCCTTCCTCTTCCGCAGTCACAGTCACTGGAGTTCCGTGTTGATCCGATCCTGAAACCATAAGCACTTCGTTGCCCTTCATCTTATGATATCTTCTAAATATATCCGGAGGCAGATAACAGCCACCCACCTGACCTATATGGATTGGCCCGTTAGCGTAAGGCCATGCGACGCCGATCATTATTCTCTTCATGGTGAAGTATAAAAGAACGGTGAGATATAAATTCAATGTTTTCGATGAATGGATTTGGATGAAAAACAATAAATATCTTTTATAACAGTATTATAGAAAAAATAAGATGTAAAGGGTATGAGAGGATGAATCACGATAAGCGCGAAAGGTATTTTGACAATAAATTGAGCAAGGCAGTAAAGATCAAAAGTTCGCTCAAAAAAATAATCGGTGATTTTTTGAGAGAGAAAGACTTTGTAGAGATATCTCCTGTGATTATCTCTCCGGAAACAGATCCACTCAGACATGCTACGGGTAAAGCGGATTTTGAATACTATGACGGAAAATATCAACTTACCCGCAGTATGATACTCCATAAACAGATAGCTCTATTGTCATTGGATAAAATCTTTTCTTTTTCACCGAATGTAAGGCTAGAGCCGATCGAACTCACGGAGACAGGTAAGCACTTAGTTCAGTTCACTCAACTTGATCTTGAGATTGCCGAAGCATCAAGGGAAGACTTGATCGGATTGGGAGAGGAACTCATCACTCATATCATTTCCTTAGTTAAAGAGGAACATAAGCAAGAACTGAATTTTTTTGATAGAGAGTTGAATGTTCCTGATGCTCCTTTTGAGAGAATAAAGTATCATCATGCCTACAATAAATATGGTAGAATATTTGAAGAAGTTTTATCTCAAAAGAAAGAAGAACCTTTCTGGCTGATAGATATACCTTCAGAGGATAGAGAATTTTATGATAAAGAAGATCCCTCTAGGCCAGGCATCCTAAAAGATATGGATATGATATATCCAGAAGGGTATGGTGAAGCTTTATCTGGTGGGGAAAGGGAACATGAGGTGGACAGAATTAGAAATAGACTTGAAGAGCAGGATTTGGATCTAGATAATTTTCAAAAATATCTAGAGATAGCTGAAGAAGGTTTACCCTCTTCCGCTGGATTCGGTTTAGGTATAGAACGTCTGACGAGATATGTTTGCGGTCTCGAAGATGTTAAGGATACAGTGCTTTTCCCCAAAGAACCTGGTACCGTAAATCTTTGAAGGCCTGGGGGATAAACATACTTTAAAAATATGCAGGCGCCGGGATTTGAACCCGGGCAATGAGCTTGGAAGGCTCAGATCCTACCAGACTAGATCACGCCTGCTTATCATCAGATTGATTACTAGCAGGGTGATATTAATCTTTTCTGTTAAGATGATTTTACTAGGGGTAATAGTTCTATCTGTGATTTAGACCTGTCTTTTTTCCGATAGATTTTTATTGTTTGCCATCAATCACTTTGTCGGACGTGAATGCCATGATAGGAGATTTCCTCAAGAAAAAGACCCATCTGAAGAAGAAGGGTAAAGGTTCTGATCTCGGAGGCGAAGAGTATATCGATCTTACCCATTTGTCTGAAAAAGAAGATGAAGGCGAAATTTTCGAAGCCGATACCCTAGTTAAGATAGCAGAGGTACATAGATACGAAGATGTGAGAGATGTAACAGAAGAAGTATATGATGGTAATATCCTCTTGATAGATATAGAGGCTATAGCGGGGAGTTCAGACTCAATGGAAAGAGTACAAAGTGAACTCAAAGCCGTCGCTAGCGAGGTCTCAGGAGATGTAGCAAGAGTGGGAAATAACTTCATCGTTTTAACACCCGAAAGCATAGGGATAGATAGAGAAAAAATAAAACCATTCTGAAATTTCTTCTTGTCCTTTGGTCACTTTATCATCTGAAAAAGGATGGGGTTAAAACAGATTACTTACTGGTAGTTAGGCCTTTATTAGTTGATTTTATTAAGTAAGGAGTCCCTCCTCTTTTATCGATTTCTTCAGCTACTTTTTTTGGCTTTTCAGTGAGTGCGATCATAGACCCTCCTCCGCCCGCACCTGTAAGCTTTGCACCATAAGAGTGTTTTCTGGCACCTCTGATCAGTTTTTCAAGTTTTGGATGGCTCACACCAAGTATGGAGAGGAGGCGTTGGTTTTCATCCATCAATTCTCCTACTTTTTCTAGTTCCTTATTTTTGAGTTTCTTTGTCCCTTCTGTTACTATATCTCCGATTTCCTCGATTATTTCTTTTGCAAAGTTGCTTTTCTCATAAAATCTTCTAACTTTTTTTACTAAAGGTCCGGTATTGGAATGAACTCCGGTATCGCCTATAACTAGATTTATATCAGGAATGTCTTGATGATGGATGTTCCAGATATTGTTTTCTTTTTCTATCCTCCAAAGAAAATCTTTCTTTTTTTCTTTTGATATCAGTAATGCGTTACCATGAGTTGAGGTGGAAGTATCGATAGGACTTGCGTTGCCCTGAACTTTGTACTCTACATCGAATGCATCTACGGCTATCTTTTCCTCTTCAAAATCTTTAGACAAAAATTCGTTCAAAGCACCGAGAGTAGAGACCGTAACGGCAGCAGAAGACCCCATCCCAGCTCCACTAGGAAGATCGCTTTCGGTTTCTATTTCAAAATTTTCGTCAGTATCTAGCTTATCGATACACTCAAGGATATAACTGTGGTGTTTTTTGTTGATAGGATAACCGTTTACGTAAGTCTTTGATTGAGAAGAAGAAACTTTGCATTTTATCCTTTTATCTACAGCCAGAGATAGAGCTGGTTCTCCATATACGACCGCATGCTCTCCAAATAGGATCACTTTTCCAGGGGCTGAACCTTTTGCGTTCACGTATTACCAAAAATGGAATCATTACTTATATATTTTTGAAGAGTCGCGGAAAATAGTAGAAAGAAAACCATCAAATTTCATAGATAGCTGAAATCGGATGCCATCTCTCTTAGCCTATTAACTCTCTCCTCTGTTGGAGGATGTGAGGAAAAAAGCTTAGCCATAGTTTTACCCTTGAATGGATTTACAATAAATAATGAAGCTGATGTAGTGTTTCTACTTTTCATTGGATTTCTTTTGTTTCCTGCATTCAACTTTTCAAGCGCATCTGCTAGAGCGTTCGGATTTTTTGAGATTTCCGCACCTTTCTTGTCAGCCTCGAATTCCCTTTTCCGAGATATGGCGAGTTTGATTATTATAGCGCCGATAGGAGCTAGTATCAGGGTTAAAAGAAGGACCGGATTCATCCTTCTTCCTCTACCGAACATCATTTGGAACATGACCATTCGAGTTAGGAAAGTTATAGCACCTGCGAGGGTAGCTGCGATACTCATGATAAGCATGTCTCTACTTTTTATGTGACCTATCTCGTGTGCCATCACTCCTTTCAGTTCTTCGTCGTTTAGTGTATTGAGTATTCCTTCCGTCGCTGCTACAATCGCGTTTTCTTCATTTCTTCCCGTAGCGAAAGCGTTCGGAGTGTCTGAAGGGATGATCGCCACTTTAGGCATTTCTATATCTGCTTCCCTTGCCACTTCTTTTACGATCCTAAACAATCTTTGATTTTCATGCTCTTCTATTATCTTCGCTCCATGGGACCTCAAAACGATTTTATGGCTGTAGAAGTAGGCAACTAGATTCATGATAGCTGCTATCGCTAGAAAAAGCATACTTCCCGCTATCCAATTTCCAAGGAAAAATCCTCCGATCAGCCACCCGATTATTATAAATAACACGAACATGAAGGCGAACAATCCTGCAGTGGTTGTTTTGTATCCCATATCAAACAATCTATGGGCGCCAAGCAGTATATAAAGATTGCGTCATAGCTATCGTTGGAGAAACTTATTTTAATAGTCACGCATAAGCCCTAATTCCCCGACCTTTGAGGTCGTGGGATACAGGGCGATCAATTATCTGTTCTAGCAAATATTTTAGTGGATGAGCG
>Ga0207421_10005535_pt1 | contig 14129 bp, 14 predicted proteins | sample SodLakKL_010_SED_4_FD_187542 | JGI IMG/M metagenome (GOLD analysis project Ga0207421, IMG submission 187542) | Alkaline sediment microbial communities from Lake Tanatar, Kulunda Steppe, Russia - 8KL_010_SED (SPAdes) (version 2) | ecosystem: Environmental > Aquatic > Non-marine Saline and...
GGGTGACTGTAGTTGGTATTTATACTTGGGCCTATCCTGGCCTAACATCACCCGCGGAAATCACCAAGCCCCCGGTTCAAATCCGGGAGTCGGGACCATCATTTTTTCCAAGGATTTGAATCCCGGTTCACGAACAAATCTATGATTTGTGAGTTGTTAGAATCTCTGATTCTGACTAAAATCCGGGAGTCGGGACCATCATTTTTTTCTAGGGCTTTGGCCGGGTCATATTCTTTTTTAATTCCTCGTGTTCGGACCATTACGTTTTTTATTGATGACCGGGTAGATTAGAACAGAAACAATCACTGCCGGTAGTCCAAATATCATCTTAAATCCAGGGATCGCCCAACCATTCTCGGGAACTACCCTACCTTCTGTCTCCATCCTTATATTCTCAAAGTCGTCTTCCAGCTCAAGATCTCCTCCTCTCCAGCTGAGATAATAATAAAAATCTTCTAGATGTCCTTCCTCACCATCGTCTACCCAAGACGTGAATCGTAAAGCGTCTCGAAAATAAAATTGATCATTAACCGGGTCGATATTAACCCATCCTCCTGAGCCATTTTCCGACACAAATTTTGTTCTAATCCAGCCGTGTCCTCCCCATCTTTGACCACCACGATCATAGAGCACGCCAAGTTCCATCCAAGTAGGTATGCCGACGGCTCGAGATAATGACGCATACAAGAATGACTGTTCGTCGCAATCTCCTGTACCACTCTCTAAAACCCAAACAGCATGTTTTGGTAAAAGTCCAGGTCTACCTATCTCGTACTCGATATTGTCATTAATCCAATCATAAATGGCTCTAGACTTATCATATACGTTATCTTTTCCCTCAACTATCTCCTCAGCCAAACTTTCTATCTCAGGATGCTCTGGCTGGATCATCCAATCGTTCTGACCGTCATTATTTCTATCTCTCTCAAGCTCCCATTGATTCTTATTGTATTGTTCTTTCAAATCCTCCGGTATGTCTTCGACCGTACCAGACTGATCTCCGGAATAATCCCAAGAGATGGTGCTGGCCCTAACAGAGTAATCGATCTGTATCTCTTCCGATCCATAAGCACTTATTTCGTGATCCCAAGATTTCCATTCAGACCCATATTTATGATGAAACTCGGGATCAATATTCCAACTCATCTCATCTATATATTGGATGTCGTTTTCCGAGATATTGTAAGGTAAAGCTAATGTAAGATTATAATCCATTGAGTTATCTCCAACGTTATCGATTGTTATCCTTCTTCTTATCGTGTAATCAGCTTCTTCTGGGTACACTCTTCCTATACCCCACGGACCGTAGAAGAAATCCATTATCGGTCCTAAAAATAACGCCGATAATATTAGAAAAGCTATCAACAATACTATTACTCTTTGTATATAAGAAGCCCCTTTTTCTCCACTTCGTTTCTTTCGAGTAGATTTGCTCCCAATTGAACTTTTACCGGGGTAGTAATACTTACTGTCGGTTTTTCTCATCGTATTAAATAGTATTACAGCTTTATATAACGATTAGGTATTTTCTGAGCCGTCTTTTTTCTCTCTAACTTCCTCTATCTTCTCCTCTATGACTTCTGGAAATATCTCGTTATAGAGATACAAAATCAAAAAACTTCCGTATATGAATCCTATGAGCAAGACCGCAAATGAACCTAAAAGTTGTTCGTATCCAAAGGTCCAAACAAAGGTCATCATGAAGGCATGGATACCACCTAACAATAAGGCTCTACCAAAATATCTCCAGAACTCGCCTAACGTGCTTCCATAACCTATTATACCCCCTGTAGAAGCTCCAACGAAAGTGTAGTTGCACGAAATCAAAAATACAAACAACAGTGTCGTAATATCCAAAGATACCAAACCAGCTGAATAGGCGAAAGTGAAGACCATCATAGCCGCTATTCCGGTTCCGAATGCCAAACCGTAAAAAGAGGTATCGTAATTCAATCTGAAGGGTTTTTGGATCATCGCGAATAGCTTTATCGTCTCCACCAAAAGGACGATACCAAAAGCCCAGATCATATCATCTAAAGGAAAATAAAGGGAGAAAAAACCTACAAACATCCCCACCGCAAGTCCACCTAGTACCATAAACAAAGCTTTGTTAGCCTTGAAAAATCTCTCGAACTCGCCGAGAAAGTAATAAAGCACGATCAACGCAGGTATAAATACGACAATTCCCAATATCGTAGGAGGGCTAAACATGAATATAATCAGCTAAAGAGGGATCTCCTCAACAGTGTGATATTCAGGACCTGTTTTCTTTAAAATACTTTTTTTGAGAGTTAAATGCTCTACTTTCCAGGTGGTAAAATCTTCATCCTCGTATTTTTCTATAGTGTTTTTCAGTTTTTCTTTGTTCTTCCCACCTTTTACCCGAGCTACGGTTATGTGTGGAGAAAATTCTCTATCATCTCTATCAAATCCTAAGGGAACTAGCTCTTCTTCCACTCGATGGGCGATATCAGAAAGAAGATCGAATTCTTCATTCTGCGAGGTTTGAATCTCGTCAGAAGATACTTCTGATCCTATCCAAACCACTTTCATGAAACCTAGATGCGGAAACGCACCAGTACCTTTTAGATCGATCTTGAAAGGTTCGTATGGCTCTACTGCAAAATCAGTCTTCTCCACTATCTCATCGACCATATCTTCTTCCGTATCCCCAAGAAATTTGACCGTCATGTGAAGCTGACTGGGATCTACCATATTGAGAGGGGCACCTGTTCTCTCCAACTCGTCCATGAACTCATGCATCTTTTCAGTTGGCTCAACATCTATCGAGATGAATCCTCTAAATGTCATGGTTTCCTATCAGAAAGGCCTTTCTTAATTCTTTCGGGAATTTTAGTTTCTATGAAAATTCGCTATATAGATTCACCTAACATTTATATCTTAAACGGACTTCAAGTGACTAAAAGGTGTCAAAAGATGTCAAGAGGAAACAGAGCGAATGATGAGTTACGTGAAACTTCCATAAAATCTGGCTATCTAGAAAATCCAAAGGGATCAGCATTGATAGAGACCGGAAAAACCAAGGTCATCTGTACGGTCATGGTCGAAGAATCTCTTCCGCCTTGGATAGATGATGAGGAAGCAGAACACGGATGGCTTACCGCCAAGTACGGTATGCTTCCAGGCAGTGGAGAGGAAAGAATAAGACGAGAGAGAAAAGGAGCTAAAGGTAGAACCAAAGAGATCCAGCGTTTGATAGGAAGGAGCCTGAGAGCAGGAATAGATCTCAAAAAAGTCGGACCGAGAACTCTTTGGATAGACTGCGACGTTCTTCAAGCGGATGGAGGAACAAGAACAGCATCTATCACTGGAGCCTGGGTTGCTTTAAATCTAGCTGTCCAGAAGATGATGGACGATGGAGACATCGAAGAAGACCCGATGAAAAGACAGGTCGCTGCAACGAGCGTAGGTGTTATAGCAGGTGAAGAAAGACTCGATCTCTGTTACGAGGATGATTTTAACGCAGACGTTGATATGAACGTGGTGATGGATCACGAGAATAACTTCATAGAGGTTCAAGCCACTGGTGAGGAAGCCGTGTTCACCAGAGAGCAGCACGATAGGCTTCTTGACCTCGCTGAAAAAGGCATAGAAGAACTAATGAAGATCCAGAAAGAAGCATTGAAGTGAGATCTCACACGGATATCTTAAAACTTTTACCTTCACTTTCTATATACTCAAATAGCTTTTCGTAAATCTCGTGGGAGGAAAGTGTTTCAGCATCGCCTAGGACTATCAATTTTCTTTTTGCTCTAGTCAAACTAACGTTAAGTCTCCTCAGATCTCTCAAAAATCCTATGATGCCGCTTTTGTTACTTCTCGTGAGAGACAATATTATAACCTCTTTCTCTCTCCCCTGAAAACCATCCACTGTATCCACTTCTAGATTCTCCTCATCCACTTTCTTTTTTATCAGATCTGCTTGGTCCTTGTAAGGAGTTATTATACCGATATCAGTAGCTTCTAAGCCGATATCCATGTATCGAGAAGCAAAATCCTCTGCCAAGACTGATTCTCCTGGATTTTCTTTAGAAGTTGAGCCCGCCCTGGTCCTTTCGGGCAACTCTCCCTGAGTATCCAACAATGCTAAAGGCATATCGGTATCAAGTACTTCTTCGAACTTTCCCTTTAGTCCTTCTTCTACCAAATCAGATAAAGTGTGTCTCTTCACAGAGTCATCTGCGATCAATTCTCCATCATAAAACTGATCCGCGGAAAAACGCATTATCTTCTCATGCATCCTGTACTGGATCTTCAGCAAGCTTTTGACTTCATCACCATAAAGAGCGATCAATCTCTCGAACATCGTTTCATCCAAACCTTCATCTTTGGCCTCTTCATTCAAGATAGTGGGAGGAAGCTGTTTATGATCTCCGGCCATTACCAACTTCTCCGCTTTAACAGCAGGTATCAAACATGAAGGTTCCGTTGCCTGAGTTGCCTCATCGATAACACACAGGTCGAACTCCTCCTCATCCAAAGCCTGGGAGGCGGAAGATGAATTAGTGGAACAAACTACATCGGCTTTTTCTAAAACTTCTCCCACGGCCTTTTTCTCGAGTCGATCGATCTTTTCAAAAAGTTCATCAACTTTTTCTTGGATCTCCAATGATTTAGCCATCTCTTTCATCTTATTGGGAGGTATTCCCCTACTGCTTTTATCTTTCTCAGCCAGGCTTTTTATAGCTTCATCACTGAGACCTCTCCTCCATCGACCGCTGGGATAAGTGTATTCATCCTGCTCATCTTTCAAACTCAAAGCTCTTTCTCTAAGTTCCTCTGCTTTTTGGTAGGTATCATTCCTTTCTAATATAAAATCTAAAGTGTGTTCTCGAAGAATAGGAGTAACTCTAGCAGGATGACCGACTCTTACCACTTCTCTACCTCTCGAGACCAGATGTTCCACTAAATTATCGACAGCAACATTTGAATCCGCACAAGCTAATATCTTTTTTTCTTTTTCTATAGCCTGCTCTATTATCTCTACAGAGGTGACAGTTTTCCCTGTTCCAGGAGGACCATGTACTAAATGAAATTCTCTTGATCCAAGAGCTTTTTTAACCGCCTCTTTCTGGCTTTCATTCAACTCTCTGTTGCAGAAATAAACCTCTTCTTCAGGATCAAATCGCCTTTCTTTTTCATTCAAGAGAGCCTCTATCAATCTTCTTTTTTCCCCTTTCAAATCATCTATCTTTTCAAGAGCATCTAACATCCTTTGGTAAGTTATGTCGTTAACGTAAAGATCGACACGCACTTTGTCATACATCCAATCTGGAGGTGGATCGTCGAAAGCCACTTTTAGAGAATATCCAGTCTTTTCTAGAACCGTACCTGAAGGGTTATCATCGGATAGTGGTTCATTTTTGCTGATCCGAACTAAATCCCCTACACTTATCTCAGTTTCCGGAATCCCATCTTTTCTGACAAATTTCACCAAAAATTTACCTCCCAATCCCGTTCCTTCCTCTCTAGCACGGGCATTCAAGATAGCTCTTCCTTCCTTCTGTCGTTCCCAGCCTGAGAGTTGTCTCATCTCCCTTTCGTGTCGTTCCATCTCCTCTCGTCTCTCAAGCTCTACAAGCTCACTGAAGTGCTCTAAATACTCTTGGACCGAGTATTCTAAACGGGTAATCGATTCAGGACTCCCTGGTTCTATTATACTGAGATCTTCTGGTCTCGACATGATGTGCTGTCAATCAAGGATTGTAATTTAACTCTTATCCTTTTTCAACCATAAAACGTCATTAAAATACCAAAAATTATTTTAGAAAAATCATTATTCTCTCCATGATGGAAAGATACAATATAGGAAAATTATTATTGGGACTCGGCAGTTCCGTGATAGGGATCAAAGTTGTTCTTCTCTGGGGTCTGATATTCTCTCTCGGAGGTATCGGACTTATTTTGATAGGGATATACCTCATTTCGATTTCACAAGAACCTTGGAAAGAATCAGTAAAGAGCTTCCTTCCCTTCAGGCCGGGAAACCTCTTCAGATTTCCCAGATTACCGTACTTTCAAACAGGGATTATGGTTCTCCTCCTTTTAGCTTCTATGTTCATGGTACTTCCATCCAGTTATGTAGGGTTTATTTTGATATTACTCGGGCTAGCGGTCTCTCAATCTATACTGACAATCTTCAAGAAGAACATAGAAGATGAATTCAAGATAATGATGATCCTTGAGTTTCAACTTTTTATATTTTTCTCCACATTCATATATGTAAATTTTGATAGATTTTATTTACTAAGTCGTGGCCCCGGATACATCTCATCTTTCTTCTTGTTCATAGCTTGGTTTTTACAATTCCTATATATGTACTTTAAAATTTTAAAATGACATAGTTTGAGTAAAAAATCGGAAAAGTCAAATAGGTTCTGATTGCTTTTATAGAGCGATGTTGGACAGGTACAGAGCCATCTTAGAAGGTGAAGTCGAGCCTTACTACATCCAAGCAAAAAAACAAGGCACTAGTAAAGACTATTCTGAACTTACCCAGGATGAGTTATGGGGGGAGATCGATGAATTCAGACGAGAGGATAAAATCCCACCTTTAGATTTGAAGATCGAACTAGCTAAAGAGATGATTAAGGGATGCGAACTCTGCGAGCGTAGTTGTGGAGTTAACAGAGAAAGGGGAGAAAAAGGATATTGTGATGTCAATGAGACAAAAATCTCGTCAGAGTTTCTCCACATGGGAGAAGAAAGAGAATTAGTACCTTCGCATACTATTTTCTTTGCGGGCTGCAATTTTGGATGCGTGTTCTGTCAGAACTACGAGATAAGCCAGTTGAACCAGGGTAGAGAAGTCCCTTCAGACATACTCGCTAAAAAGATAGAATCTAGCGGAGGGAAAAATGTCAATTGGGTAGGAGGGGATCCTACACCTAATCTCTCTTACATCCTAAAAGTTCTACAAAAGATGGATAAACCGGTTCCTCAAATTTGGAACAGCAACATGTATCTGAGTGAAAAATGCATGAAGCTTCTAAGTCAACTGATAGATGTTTATTTAACAGATTTCAAATACGGAAACGATGACTGCGCGAGAAAACTTTCAGATATTGAAGATTACACTTTCGTTATTCGGAGGAATCATCTGATAGCCGAGAAAACGGGTGATCTGATCATAAGGCATCTTGTTTTGCCCGGACATCTAGAATGCTGTACCAAACCACTGTTGAAATGGATCGATACTAACCTAAAAGATCCAAAACTGAATATCATGACCCAATACAGGCCTGTTTGGCACGCAAACGAATATTCTAAAATAAATAGATATCTCAGTAGAGAAGAGAAGAAAGAGATAAAAAAACTCCGTAGAAAATACTCCTGAAATGAAACAGAAGTATTAAAAAAGAGTTTATCAATACCTCCTTTAGCGTTCATACTAACACTATGTGATAAGATGGGAAAAAAAGACGAGAACAAGGGCAAAAAATATGAGGACTTCAACCAGTGGTATAACGAGATCGTAGAAGAAGCTGGACTTTGTGATAAAAGGTATCCAGTTAAAGGGATGAACATATGGACCCCTTACGGCTGGAGATTGATGCAGAATATCGATAGAGAGACCAGGAGATTGGTCAATGAAACAGGTCATCAGGAAGTAAAATTTCCTCTGTTGGTACCTCAGAAAGAGTTCGAAAAGGAAGCTGATCACATCGCCGGCTTTGAAGACGAAGTCTATTGGGTAACCAGAGCCGGACGCAACGAACTAGATATACCTCTTCTTCTCAGACCGACCAGCGAGACCGCCATGTATCCCGTCTTTGATTTATGGTTACGATCTCATGCCGATCTACCACTAAAAATATATCAGATGGTGAATGTATTTCGATATGAGACCAAGCAAACTAAAGCGTTCATGAGGATGCGAGAATTCCATTTTTTTGAAGCACATACCTGTCATGCTACCGAAGAAGGTGCTGAAGCTCAGATAGAAGAGGACTTAGAGATTATGGAGGAACTATCCAAAAAAATCTGCATGCCGTATCTCGCCTTGGTCAGAACAGATTGGGATAAGTTCCCGGGAGCCGAATATACTGTAGGCGCTGACGCCTTGATGCCTACAGGTAGGACCCTTCAGATGGCGGGGATCCACCAATACAAGACCAATTTCTCTAAAGCCTACGATATCACTTTCGAAGATGAGGACGGAAACCATAAGAACGTTCATCAAACAACCTACGGGATGGCAGAAAGGTTGGTCGGAGCGATAGTAGCGATCCATGGCGACGATAAAGGGTTAGTATTTCCACCGGAGATAGCTCCCATCCAGGTCAGGATAATACCTATAATCTACGGTGATGAAGAAAAAGTTCTCACCTACAGTGAAGACATCAAAAAAGGATTAGAAAAAGAGGGGATAGATGTCGATATAGATGACAGCGACGAAAGACCGGGAAGCAAATTTTACGATGCCGAGATGAAAGGAATACCGGTTCGCCTTGATATAGGAAGTGATGAGGTAGAAGAAGAGAAAGTTACACTTGTGAGAAGAGATACTGGTGAAAAGCGAACCGTTAGCAAAGAAGATATTGTAGAAGAGGTCGAATCTACATTCAAAAAGATGCAGAAAGACATGTACGAAAGAGCTGAAGAAGAGCTTGAAAACTACATAGTAGAGATAGAAGATCTATCTGAAATTGATGAGGAGAAGATTTATCGAGCTGGTTGGTGTGAAGAAGAAAGTTGTGGTAAAGAGATCGAAGATATCACTGGAAGAGATATCCTTGGAACGCCCTACGAAGGAAAAGAGTTTGAAGGTGAATGCATAAACTGTGGAGAGAAAACCGATACCTTAGTCTATATAAGCAAAACGCACTAAAAACTTCTTCTTTCTATTCTTCAATTGAATATAATAGGTAACCTACGATCCCAAAGGCGATCAGCACTACTGAAACAGCATAGACACCTATATCCGTCCAAGTACCGTAAAGCAATGACCAGGAAACATAGAATGCCAAACCTGATCCTGCTAGTAAAGCGTAAAATAGGGTCAATATGTTCCTTTCACTCTCTGTCTGGTCGTTCACTGACATGAAAATGGATAGAAAAAGGGGTTTATTAATATGTTTTGCCGGGTTTCAATCCTCAAAGTGAGATTCTCCGAACGGTTCAGGATTCAGACCTTTTCTTTCTCTGATCTCTCGGACAATCTCCGACTGTAGTTTTTCTGGTACCTTCTCGAAGCCAGCGTGCTCCGTTGACCAAAGTGCTTTTCCACCTGTAGCGCTTCTGATATCTCCGGAAAATCCGAACATCTCTGAAACTGGACATTTAGCAACAATATGAGAGTCGCTTCCTTCCTGATTCATGTCTATGACTTCGCCTCTCCTCTGCTGTATCTCAACGTTAACGTTGCCCATCAGATCGGACGGTACATCTATGAAGACCTTTTGTTTCGGTTCGAGCAAGATCCTTCCGGCCTGACATAATGCACCTGAGATCGCATTTTTGACTGCGGGAATCACCTGAGCCGGTCCTCTATGGATAGTATCTTCGTGCAGTTTTGCATTTACCAATTTTACTTTCACGCCCTTCAATGGTTCTCTAGCTAATGGTCCTTCATCACAGAGTTCTTCAAATCCCTGTTCAATAAGTTCCATGGTCTCATTTAAATATTGTATACCTTTTGTCATGTTCAAGAGTACATTATCTTCAGTGAAGTTAACAAAATTCTTCGTCTCATCTTTATCCATGCCCAATTCTCTTAGATCTTTAGCTAATTCAGTCTTATTCTTGATCTTACCGTGTACCGAAATATCTCCTTCATCAATTGCTTTTAAAACGTCTTCTCCAAGAGGTTCTACGTCAAAATAGAACCTGTTATGTCTATTCGGTGAAATACCCATGAACGTTCCGCCTTCACCTTCGATAGCTTCCCTGTAAACCACTATAGGCTCTGAGGATATTATGGGCACTCCGTGTTCTTCCTGTATCCTATGTTCTGTTATCTCCAAATGTAATTCGCCCATCCCCGAAATCAGATGCTCACCAGTCTCCTGGTCTATCTCGATATCTATAGAAGGATCAGCTTTCGCCACGGATCTAAGAACTTCTATCAATTTTGGTAAATCGGAAGTGTTCTTTGCCTCGATAGCTTTAGTAACCACAGGTTCAGAAAAGTGCTTCATCTCTTCAAAAGGCACAACATCTTCTACCGAAGTTATGGTAGAACCCGCGATGGCATCTCTTAAACCTCCTACAGCAACCACATTTCCTGCTTTGATCTCATCTACAGGTATCCTATCAGCTCCTACACTCAATGAGACCTGCTGTACTCTATTTGTCCCGGGCTGATCGTCGATATACAGCTCCATGCCATCCTCTATCTTGCCGCCGAAGAGCCTTCCAACAGAGATCTCACCGGCATGTTCGTCCATCAAAATCTTCGTTACCATCATAGCCGTAGGACCATCTTCAGAGCAATTGATCATCGTTTGACCGACTTCGCTCTCTTCGTCTCCTCTCCATATGTGCGGTATCCTGTATTCTTGAGCTGTGATCGGATCAGGCATATGTCTGATAACCTGATTAAGAAGAACTTCGTGTAAAGGAGCTTTTTTCAACAGCTCACGCTCCATTTCTTTCCCTCCTTCTAAATGTTCATAGATTTCCTTGAAGGTGATCCCTCTCTTTTCCATGAAAGGCACTGAGATAGCCCAATTCTGTAAGGCGGATCCAAAAGCTACGTTTCCATCTTCTACGTTCAATCTCCATTCATCCTTGAATTCTTCTGGAGCGTTATTTTTTATGAGTTGATCGACATTTCTTATTATCTCATGGAAACGCTGCTGCATCTCTTCTGGATTTACGTTCAACTCCTTTATCAATCGATCAACCTTGTTTATAAACAAGATCGGTTTTACCTTTTCTTTCATCGCCTGCCTGATAACGGTTTCTGTCTGTGGCATCACACCTTCCACTGCACAAACAACTATTATCACTCCGTCCACTGCTCTCATAGCCCTAGTAACGTCGCCTCCAAAATCAACATGACCCGGAGTATCTACTAAATTGATCAGATACTCTTCATCTTCATAATTGTGGACCATTGATACATTTGCTGAGTCTATGGTTATACCTCTCTCTTGTTCTTGTTCGTCAAAATCTAACATCAACTGTTTTCCCGCCAATTCTTCCGACATCATGCCTGCACCAGCGATAAGATTATCGCTGAGCGTGGTCTTTCCATGGTCTATGTGTGCAGCAGTACCTATATTACGTATCTGCCTCGGTTTTTCCATCAGCTTTCTAGCTTTCTGTACGTTCTTCTCCTTTCTACCCATAAAAATCACCAATAATATAATTTAGTAGTTTTAATTTCATCTAGCCGAAGCAGCCATCCTTTCCGTTTCTTCCTTTTTGGAAACTCCAAAACTGTTCCTGTCCTTTCTAGATGCCATTATAAGTTCTTCAGCTAGACAAGTAGAGATATCTTTTTTATTCTTATAAGACGCTTTGACCGCACCCTGAGAGATCTTAGAAAGTGCGAGAGAAATCCTCCTGCAGGGAGAAACATCCACGGCCTTCGGTACCGAGATACCACCATAAGTTATCTGAGTGGTTTCTTCTCTCGGCGCGCTGTTTTCAATGGCATCTACCAAAACTTGAACCGGATTTTTCTCGGTTCTTTCTTTAACGATATCCAACGCCTCTCTCACCACATTGTATGCTTTAAGCTTCTTACCTGTAAAATCCTCAGTTCTCATCATATTGTTTATGAGTCTTTCAATGATGCTTATTTCTTCTTTTTTGAATCTCTTATTTGCATGAGTTCCTCCACTGTGAGGTAGAAGTATGGGTAAGAGATCCATATATTTCTCTAGTCCGGGATCGTCCACCTCTACTTCTTTCATATCATATTTGCCGAACAAAAGAGGCATATCGAGTGACTCATACAATTCTTCTCTATCACTTTTAACAGTTTCCTGTTCTTCAGTTTCTTCTTCAGCCATATCTTTTCACCTTTCCGATCATCTCAAGGGTTTCTCTTTCCTACCTGCGATCAATTCTGATAAAGCTACACGGTTGACTTTCACCACTTTGTATCTCACGCCAGGTATATCTCCTTTAGCTTTGCCTCTCATCCCACCTATACCTTCTATGAGTACTTCGTCGTGCTCATCTATATAGCTTATAGCACCTTCTCCAGGAGCGAATGCAGTTACCTGCCTACCATTCTTTATCAATTGAACTTTGACACACTTTCGTATGGCAGAGTTGGGTTGTTTTGCTTCTATACCCACCTTTTCCAAGACGATACCTTTTCCTTGCGGAGCTCCTTCAAGAGGGTCTGTCCTCTCTCTGAGACCTAATTCTCTCTTCTTGTAATCTTTATCGCTCCATCTGAACTTTTGTCGGTTCTTTTTTAATTTCCGTGCTGCATTCAATCCTTTCGCCACTTTGCTCAACTCCTTTAAAGTGATCGTGATTAAATTGATGAAAAGGGGTAGACTATAAAACTTTTGCTCTTTAGTAATCTAGAGTTCAGATCAGAATAGGATGTCTATCTCTCATATCCTCTTCAAACTCGCCGAGTTCTTCCATCAGTACCGCGATCAATCCATCCAGGAATATCATCGCCGTATCTTCAAAGACCGTACCGAGAGGGGCGAGTTTTCTATTTTTTTCACTATTATATGTAGATTTGAGAGAGATCACAACATCACCCAATTCCGCCAATGGAGATTCTGGACTCGCTGTCAACACTATTATATCAGAATTCTCTACTCGATTATCTACAATTTCAGCAGCCTGTATCGCAGTTTGAGTTTCGCCTGTTTTGGAGACGAAAAAAACACAGTCCCCCGGTTTCACAGCAGGAGTGATGGTCTCCCCTATAAAAAAGGATTCTATGCCGAGCTGCATCAGGCGCATAGCAAAAGTTCTTCCTACCAAGCCAGATCGGCCTGAGCCATATACAAAAACGTTATTAGCTGATGTAAGCAATTCTACAGACCTCTCTATATTTTCACAATTCAAATTATCAAATGAGTGTTCTATTGACCCCACTATATACTCTGCAGATTCAATTAATCTCTTATTCATCTTCTCGCCTCAATTCTTTTCCTATCTCACGAGAATATATTCTCTCAAAAATGACTTTCATATACATTGCATCGTGTTCTTTGAGTGGTGAAGTGGAAATTATAGTCACGTTCTCATCGGTATTTATTAGGTGATAGACCAAATCTTCGAATTGAAGATCGCCTCTTTTGATCGGGGTCATCCTACATTCGTCTCTCCTCCTCTTTTCCACCCCGGAAAACGTGATGTAGTATTCATCTGATACGAATTTTTTGCACATTTCAAAAATTTCTGCGAAGTCTTCCTCGTCCTCGAGAGGATACTCCTCTTCAGCTTTTATGTGAGCGAAATTTATAACAGGTACTGTTCCGGACACCTGGCTGCACACTTCTAAAGTCTCGTCTAGATTCCCGAACACATCTTCGCCAGTTTGCGTTTCTAAACCTATCTTCATATCCGTATCACAATTTTCAGATATCCAATCTCTTAGATTCCTAAGATTTTCAACAGCTGAATCTTCAAGATATTCTTTGGTCTGATCTTCCTTTCTAAGGCCAAGATGTGTTATGATAGTCCCAGCCTCTAACTGATCGGCCATCACAGCACCATATTTGAAAGCTCTTTTTGATTTTTCAAGGGGCTCAGAATCTTTCTCACTCAATTCAATATAATAAGGAGTATGGAGTGACATCTTTACGTCCAATTCCTTACTCAATCTAGCTAAGCGTGGAAATTTATGGAATTCTTCCGAAACTCCCCCGGTTATGGAATGCAGCATGTCACCTCTCTCGAGTTCTTTATCCAAATCCTCCACGAATATCTCTCTATACTCACGGCCTTTATTAACCCCGATGACGAATTTCCCTGGGACTTCCTTAGCTTTCAACCCAACTTCTTCCTCCTCGACAGGTCTAGTCCTCACTTTGGGCCTTAAAAATTGGACTTCAAATGCATTGAGCCCGAGTTTATGAACATCTTTGATCCCATCTTCGAGTGTTCTTCCTTTGCAGGAAAGTGGGATACCACTTGGACCAAAACGTATCATGTTTTTGTTTCCTCCCGAGGGCTAAAAT